>Ga0065165_1000852_pt1 | contig 39980 bp, 40 predicted proteins | sample AraplaMF_Cvi_mMF_FD_63813 | JGI IMG/M metagenome (GOLD analysis project Ga0065165, IMG submission 63813) | Arabidopsis root microbial communities from the University of North Carolina, USA - plate scrape MF_Cvi_mMF (version 2) (version 3) | ecosystem: Host-associated > Plants > Roots >... | reverse complement strand
CGGGCGGGCTTCCCAACGATGGAAGGCCCCGGACACGCTGGAGTAACCCCCTCCAGCCCAGTCCCGCTCGATCGCCCCCCGCCGCCGCATCGGTCGCTGGCCATGCGCCCTTTCCCCGCGACGAGGTGAGACCAGGATACGGCCGGTCTGGAAGGGTGGGGACCAAATCGGGTCGAGAAAATTCAGGGCGTTGAAATCGCGGGGGTTTGTTGGCTGAACGCCGAGGATAAGGCCCCCATGATCCTTCTCCCCTTGTGGGAGAAGGTGGCGGGGCTTGCCAACCCACGATGTTCCCGTATTGTTCTCGTCATGGTCGATCGCGCCCGACAACTCGCCTTCGCGCGGCGCCTGCGCCGCGCGCCGCCCGCCACGGAGCGCCTGCTGTGGGCGCTGCTCCGTGATCGGCGCCTGGAGGGCCTGAAGTTTCGCCGCCAGGTCCCGCTCGGCCGCTACGTCGCCGACTTCCTGTGCCCGCGCCACCGGTTGATCGTCGAGGCCGACGGGCCGCACCACGAGGACAGCCTTCACGACGTGACGCGGGACGCCTGGCTGCGCGGGCAAGGCTTCCGCGTGCTGCGGTTCGCCAACAGCCGCATCCAGGCGGCGCCCGACGCCGTCCTGACCGAAATCCTGAGCGCCTGCGGCCGATGAACCCTTCTCCCCTTGCGGGAGAAGGTGGCGGCGCAGCCGCCGGATGAGGGGTCTCTCAAACCTCGACCGCCCCGCCCGGCCGTTCCGCCGTGCGCGGCCGACCTCGCCGTCGACCCCTCACCCGACGGTCCTCCGGACCGCCACCCTCTCCCGCAAGGGGAGAGGGAAAGGCGCGCGACACACCTTCTCCCCTCGCGGGAGAAGGTGTCGGCGAAGCTGACGGATGAGGGGTTTCTCAGAGGTGGCGGTTGCCCCTTCCTCGCGAAGGGGAGCCAGCCTTTCATCTCACGGCGAGACGGTCGCCGGTCTGGACAGGCTGCTCAAGGACCGGCCGGAGGCCGGCCGCGACGCGGCGGCGCGGAGCGCCGTCCTTGACTGACCTGTCCAGACCGGCACGCTATGCCTCCATGAGATGTAAGGACGGGTCCCCGTCCGACGGGGGCGGGCATGTGGAAGCGGATGCGGGGCTGGTTTGGCGGCAAGCCGGCGCCGGAGGTCGAGACGGTGAAGACCTACGCCCTGCACGACCTCTATCCGGTGCTGATCCCCAAGGCGTTCGCCGCGACCGGATCCTGGATCGGGCCGGTGGAGGCGCTGGAGGTCGACGGGCTCGACCTGAGCTGGGGAGTCCGCGGCGCGGCGAATTGGCTGGACTATCTGAACCACGACATGGTCGCGTCCTGGGAAGGGCAGGGCGCCGACTGGCGGGCCGCCGCGACGGCGAACCTGGCGCGGATGGCGGCGACGCGGCCCTGGTCGGGCGAACTGCGGGACGACGATGGCCGGATGATCCTCGTCGTGTTCCTGCACGACGACGGGCTGGGGCCTTCGCGCCTGATGATCCCGGGCCTGCTCGATGACGTCTTCCCGGACGGCTACGAGGTCGCGATCCCGGAACTCACCTGCGCCGTCGCGGTGGGACGGGTCGCCGGCGAGGAGGACCCGCGCGCCGAGCAGATGGTCCAGGGCTGCTTCGAACACGGCACCCATCCGGTGAGCCCGAGGCGGTATGCGCCGGAGGTGTTCTGGGGGCTGTAGGGGTCTCTCCCTTCCTCGCGAAGGGGAGCCAGCCTTTCATCTCACGGCGAGACGATCGCCAACGGTACGTAACTAAAGTCGATTGCGCTTTAGGATCGACAGGACCTCTCCGACGTTTTCATCGTTAACTCGCGGATCGACGATGACGCCCATAGTCGTGCTGCAATAAGGACATGATGCGCTGAAGGCGCGGATGCGCAAAGTGCCGTCTGAAATATTCATATGTTCTAGACGTGCTTCCTCCACTCGCCTTTCGCATTTTGGGCATTTGCCTGCCATGATACCCCTCCCGCTTCCAACATTCTCAGCGAAGATTGCACGGAAAGGGTTTAGGTGCCAATCTACCTCCACCATGGATGGCGGGGGCGGCCTTGGCGGACAAGTTCCAACTTTTCCGGATTTCACTTCTACAGCGCGCGCAGATCGATGCGTTTGAGAATCCGAGGCTCACTAGGGAGGAGTTCCTACGTGAGGTTTTCTCTGAAAATTGGGAGTTTCCTCATTACGGCAGTCGATTTCACTATCGACCGGACCCAAGCCACTCTGCCCGCGAAGTTCTAATGGGTAGACTTGGAAGGCGAGTCCTAACCGAGGAGAACTCGCCGCCGGAAATGGGCTTGGAAGAAGTAATCCATGAGGCGTGGAAAGCCTGTTTGATTGTGGTTGACCCGACTGATCATGTCGACGGGCAGAAGGCTTCGGTCGAAGTTTTCAAGGAAATAGGCGGGCCTATCGCACTCATATCGGCGTTGGCTCGGTGTGTGAACCAGCAGCGTCCTCACGCGCCCTTTGTGATGGACGTTCAACCTATTTTCGATGCTGCCACATTTTGGGAGTTTGCTCGGCAAAATCAGGGGCAAGTGACGTCAATTACCTTTGATTTTGTGACGCCAAATGGTCTCTGGAGTGTCGATGAAGAAATGCGCGACGAGTTGATCGAGCTTAGGAAGGCTATCAAAACGCAATCTGTATCGACGACATTCAAAAGTTCAGAGGGTTTGGATACGGACGCCAAGCAAATCAAGGATGCCGTGGATTATGCGGAAACAGGAAGTGGAAAGATAAGGGCGAGAGCTAGGCGTGACAAAACTTTTAACTCGACCGAGAAGCCAAAAATCGTTACCTTGAGCGAGGATCGGCAGGCTCGCGAAAGTCTCCTGGACCGTGCTGCGGCGAAATGGAAGAAGATCTTGGGACGTGAATAAGACGATCGCATCCTGCAGTCTGATTGTCTGGGTGGGGCTGTGGTTCCTGTTGGTGGCTGCAGCTCCCTGGTCTATTAGTGACTCAAACTCGTTCTTAAAGGGATTTGTAAATCAAGAGTTTTTGAGTTTTATGGGTGTAGTTGTAACTATAACCCTTGCTTCGGTTGCAAACCTATATCTCGCCCTAAATGGGTTGGAGGATCGCGTAGATAGGCCGATTTTCATAAAAACGAAGAGTCATATACGCCACTCCGCATATATGCTCATTGCAATGCTGGTGTGTTCGTTGGTTTTGGTAGTTCTGAAGCCTTTGATTGTCTGTGGTGAGCGCAGTGCAGCATTTGTAAACGGTGCCTCTATTACCGTCGTTTGGATCAGTATTCTGATTTTGATCGATCTCACAAAAGCAGCTTTCAATCTGGACCCGCGAGTCTGAATTCCCTTCCGGTGATAAGGTCAAGCAAGCTGCTATCGTCGTCGTCCTCAAGTAGCCCCTACAACCGCCCCTTCCGAAACGCCTCCGCCTGCTCCGCCCGCAACTCCTTGCGAACGCGAGCGGGCATCGCCTTGTCCACCGCCTCGCCCGGGGGCGTCAGGGCTTCGTTGGCGAATTCCAGGTCCATCAGCTTCATGCGCTTGATCTCGTCGCGCAGGCGGGCGGCGGTCTCGAATTCCAGGTTGGCGGCGGCCTCGCGCATGCGGGCCTCCAGGTCCTTCAGCGCGGCCTTGAAGTTGTCGCCGCTGAACGGCTTGGCGTCCTTGCCCTCGCCGATCCCGCCGATCGGCACCAGCACGCGGTCGCCGCGCTCGTAGGGGCTGTCGAGGATGTCCTTGATGTCGCGCTTGACGCTCTCGGGCGTGATGCCGTGCTCGAGATTGTAGGCGTGCTGCTTCTCGCGGCGGCGGGCGGTCTCCTCCATGGCCCGCTCCATGCTGCCGGTCACCCGGTCGGCGTAGAGGATGACCTTGCCGTCGACGTTGCGGGCGGCGCGGCCGATGGTCTGGATCAGGGAGGTCTCCGAGCGCAGGAAGCCTTCCTTGTCGGCGTCGAGGATGGCGACCAGGCCGCATTCGGGGATGTCCAGGCCCTCGCGCAGCAGGTTGATGCCCACCAGCACGTCGAACTGGCCCAGGCGCAGGTCGCGGATGATCTCGATCCGCTCCATGGTGTCGACGTCGCTGTGCATGTAGCGCACGGCGATCCCCTGCTCGTTCAGGTATTCGGTCAGGTCCTCGGCCATCTTCTTGGTCAGGACGGTGACCAGGGTGCGGTAGCCCTTGGCCTTGGTCTGGCGGATCTCGTCGACCACGTCGTCGACCTGGCTGGCCCCGTCCTTGGAGACCGGGCGGACCTCGACCGGCGGGTCGATCAGGCCGGTGGGGCGGATCACCTGCTCGGCGAACACGCCGCCGGCCCGCTCCAGCTCCCACTTGGCCGGGGTGGCGCTGACGTGGATCGACTGCGGCCGCATGGCGTCCCACTCCTCGAACTTGAGCGGGCGGTTGTCGAGCGCCGAGGGCAGGCGGAAGCCGTACTCGGCCAGGGTCCATTTGCGGTTGCGGTCGCCCTTGTACATGGCGCCGATCTGCGGGACGGTCTGGTGGCTCTCGTCGGTGAACAGCAGGGCGTTGTCGGGGATGTATTCGAAGAAGGTCGGCGGCGGCTCGCCGGTCTTCCGGCCCGACAGGTAGCGGCTGTAGTTCTCGATGCCGGCGCACGAGCCGGTGGTCTCGATCATCTCCAGGTCGAAGGTGGTGCGCTGCTCCAGGCGCTGGGCCTCCAGCAGCTTGCCGTTGGCGGTCAGCCATTCCAGGCGCTCCTTCAGCTCCTCGCGGATGCTGACGATGGCCTGGCGCAGGGTGGGGCGCGGGGTGACGTGGTGGCTGTTGGCGTAGACCTTGATCATCTCCAGGTCGCCGGTCTTCTTGCCGGTCAGCGGGTCGAACTCGTTGATCGCCTCGACCTCGTCGCCGAACAGGCTGACGCGCCAGGCGCGGTCCTCGTAGTGGGCGGGGAAGATCTCGATGGTGTCGCCGCGGCGGCGGAACGTGCCGCGCTCGAAGGCGGCGTCGTTGCGCTTGTACTGCTGGGCGACCAGGTCGGCCATCATCTGCTTTTCGTTGATGGTCTGGCCGACCTCCAGGGTGAAGGTCATGGCCGTGTAGGTCTCGACCGAGCCGATGCCGTAGATGCAGCTGACCGAGGCGACCACGATCACGTCGTCGCGCTCCAGGATCGCCCGGGTCGCCGAGTGGCGCATGCGGTCGATCTGCTCGTTGATCGAGCTGTCCTTCTCTATGTAGGTGTCGGTGCGCGGGACGTAGGCTTCGGGCTGGTAGTAGTCGTAATAGCTGACGAAGTACTCGACCGCGTTGTCGGGGAAGAAGCTCTTCATCTCGCTGTAGAGCTGGGCGGCCAGGGTCTTGTTGGGGGCCAGGATCAGGGCCGGGCGCTGGGTGGCCTCGATGACCTTGGCCATGGTGAAGGTCTTGCCCGAGCCGGTGACGCCCAGCAGCACCTGGTCGTTCTCGCGGTTGTTCAGGCCCTCGACCAGCTCGGCGATGGCGGTCGGCTGGTCGCCGGCCGGCTGGTAGTCGGAGACCAGCTTGAACTTCCTGCCGCCCTCGGACTTCTCCGGCCGCGCGGGGCGGTGCGGCTGCCACAGGGCCGGGGTCGGCGCCCCCAGCTCGCCGTCCAGGGCGACGTCATGGATGAACTTGGCGGAGACGTCGGAGACGCCGCCGGCATCGGTCTCTTGGGATCGGGCCATGGGTGGAAGGTAGGACCGCGCGGCCGGGAAGGCTAGGGGGCCTGCTGACAGGGACTGTCAGCAGCTGGCGGCAGGTGGCGGCATTGCATTTCACGGTCAAGGTTGCAATCTAGCCGCGACAACCACGGGGGGTGGCGATGGTGGATGCGAAGCGCGGGGGGCTGGGTCTCCTGCTGGCGATCGGCCTGGGGGCGACGGCGACGGCGACGGCGGGGGCGGGGGCGGCCTCGGCCCAGAGCCCGGAGATGCGACTGCTGCGCGAGCCGGTCTATGGCGAGCTGCGCGACGTCCTGGGCGCGGTCCTGCCGGTGGCGACGCCCAATCCGAAATGCCCCCGGCCGGCCCAGCTGCCGGACGGCGCCTGCCTGGACCAGGCGCTGGCCGGGATGAAGGCCCGGGGCGCCACGGTCGGCCGGGTCCTGACCGCGCCGGGCGCCGGCAATGGGGCGGGGACGGTGATCTCCGGCCCCATCGGCCAGGCCTACCGCCTCTATGACGTGTCGCTGGGCGGCGGCGCGCCGGTCGTCAGGCCGGTGACCCTGCCCAGCTCGACGGTGCGGGTCCCGCGCGACTGCTTCGCCACCGGCCGCGGGGTCGACTACCGGCTCGACGTCCGCGACGGCCAGCTGGTGGCGCGCGAGGTCCAGACGGTCAGCTGCGGCGGGCCGGTCCCGCCGATCGGCTATGGCGGACCGCGCCGGCCGCCGATCGGGCCGAACGAGCCGGGCGAGCGCTGGCCGGCCACCGCCACGGTCGAGGTGCTGGGCCTGCCCCGGCAGTTGGCCGCGCCGCGTCCGGACTGCGCGCCCGACGCGGTCCTGCGCGACGGCGTCTGCTTCGCGGCCGGCGTCGCGGTGCTGGCCGCCCGGCCCGACCTCAAGGAGCTGGACGTGATCGGCGCCAAGCGGCCGGTCGCGCCCGGCGTGGTGCTGACGGCCCGGGAGACCGAGCAATATGTGCTCAAGCGGACCCGCAAGGGCTTCAAGGCCGACAAGCGCTGGTTCGACAAGTCCAGCCTCGCCGCCCCGGCCGGCTGCGGCCTGACCAGCCCCGTCGACTTCGAGGTCGCGCCCGGCGACCAGGTGCGCGAGCGGGCCCTGGCCGGCTGCGGCGCGCCGCCCGCGCCTGCGCCCGTGGCGACCTACGAGGCCTATGGCGCGGTGATGCCGGTGGTCATGGGCAACCGCCCCGGCTGCGCCGAGCGGGGCGAGCAGCTGCTGGGCGACGCCTGCTTCACCGACGTGATCGGCTGGATGAGGGCCCGCAAGATCCCCAAGGCCGAGGCCCTGGTGCTGGACGGGTTCTACCGCCCGGGCGCGCGGGTCTATGGCGGCGGCCCGATCCGCTCTTCGTACGCCACGGTCTGGGTCAATCCGGACGGAACCTACAAGGCCGACCGCAAGCACAGCTATTCGGCCGACATCCGCTCGGGCGGCTGTTCGAACGTCACCGACGCGGGCGGGGAGGCCAGCGGCGTGATGCTGATCCGCGCCGACGGCGGGGTGATGGCCCGGGCCTACCAGTGGGTGGCGTGCCCGGTGCGGTAGGGGGCGTTGGCATATGGGCTCACCGCCAAGAAAGTTGTCATCCCGGACAAGCCCGGCGAAGCCGGGCGCAGATCCGGGACCGCCGCAAGCGCGGAGTTCACGCCCCGGTCCCGGATCTTCGCGCTGCGCGCTCGTCCGGGATGACAGCTATTTTGGGGCATATGCGATCCCTAGGTGCGGTAGGGGAGCGCTGGCCCTAGGCTGAGCCGAGCAGTGTCTTCGAAGGGGACGACGTGTCTGCTATGGGTTCACGACCCAGGGAGAGCGGCGATGAAGACTATGGCTAGGACCTTCACGATCGGCGCGACGTCGTTGCTGATCGCCGTCTCGTCGGGCTTCGCCGCCGCTTCCGCCCAGGCGAGCGCCCCAGCGGCCGATCCGTCCGGTTTCGCCAGCGGCGCGGAGGTCCAGGCCCAGGTGCGCGAGATGCTGGCCGCGATGAAGCCCGATCAGGGGTTCATGTGGCGGCCCCTGGTCCGCGACGGCGCGACCGTGGCGGCGATCGAAATCTGGAAGAAGCCGGGCCGCCCCGCGGTCCACCCCGCCGAGGCGGAATACGCCATCGTGCTGGAGGGCTCCGGCACGCTGGTTTCGGGCGGGACCATGGCCGACGCCAAGGTCAGCAACGCCAATCTGATCGAGGGCAGCCAGATCGAGGGCGGCGCGACACGGCCGCTCGGCCCGGGCGACGTCATCCTGATTCCGGCCGGCGCGCCGCACTGGTTCGGGATCACCGGCGACCGGCTGGTCCTGCTGGGAATCAAGTTGCCCGGCGCGAAATGACCGATCCGGCGGGAGCCGCCGTCGGCGGCCGCGCCAGATCCGGCCTTGACCGCGGCTGCCCGCTGGCCAGGTGCGTCCTGATCGCTATCGATCCGTTGCGGGCATTCAGCAGGTCCGCTTGAGGGCTCCGCGGGCCAACTCGCCCTCCGCCTCTGAAAGCCCGGTCGCGGAACATCCGCACGTGGGCCACGGGCGCGTCGCTGATGATCTAGCTGGTGATAGGGTCCTTGGCGGGCATCGCGCCATTACGAGCACCAAGGTATGACCCTGTTCAGCCCTCATCGGCCGTCGCCGCCGCTTTATCCCTACGTGTCAGGATATTGGCGCGTCTCCGATCGAGTCGGAGCCTATCGTGGACGTCCGATCGATACCGCCCCGCGACCGGGCGCGGTGCTGACCGTCAATATCGGACGTCCGAACCGCAGTTCAGACGGCGACCTTACGCCGATGCTCTCGCTCTTGGGGGTTCAGACGCAGGCGCGATCCTGGCGCTCGGATGTCGATACCGATTTCATCATGGCGCTGCTCACACCGCTGGGCTTGGCGCGTCTTTTCCCCGGCTGCGCTTCCGGTGTCGCAAATTCTCTTGTGGACGTCGGTTCCGTGGTCGGCGATCGCGTCGCGGCGACTCTCCTGAACGATGCGTCCGCGCGCCCGGACAGCCTGGCGGCCGCCCTCGACGGATGGTTGCTGGCGCGGCTGGCCGCCGTCGGCGCCACGGGATCCATCGACCTGTTCGAGGCCGCCTCGCGCGAACTGACCTATGCGTCGCGCGTGTCGGTCGCCGCGGAAACGCTTGGCGTGACGAGGCGACATCTATCGCGCCTCGTGAAGGAGCACTTGGGAATCGGTCCCAAGGAACTGTCAGATCTCCATCGCCTCGATCGCAGTCTGAGCGCCGTCCAGGCAGGCTGCGAAGGCGGCGCCGGCTTTTCCGATCAGGCCCATCAAATTCGAGAGTGGCGGCGGCGTCTGCGCACCACGCCGGGCCGATACGCGCGCGGCGGTCGCTCGCCGCTGGCCGAAACATTCGGCGGCGCGGACCCATCGGTGACCTATTACCTGTAGGTCTTGGGAGTCCCAAAGTTTCAATACAGACGCCGGCTTTCAGCGCCAAGCTGGTCCGACATAGAGCGGGTCGGCGATCATGAACGAGCGTGAAGTTACCTATCGATCCGGCGAAGTGACCATGACCGGTTACCTTGTCGATGGCTCGCGCGGCGCGCCGGCGCCCGGCGTGCTGATCGCCCACGAGGGCTTGGGCCGAGACGAACGCATGACCACTTGGGCGCGCAAGCTCGCCGGGCGGGGCTATGTCGCGCTCGCGCTTGATCTCTATGGCGAGGGCCTATTCTCTTATGAGCAGTTCTCCTTCGAGAAGATGATCGCCAAGCATGAGCACATGATGGCGACCCCTGGCTTGATGCTCACCCGCTCCACCGCCGCCCTGGAAACGCTGGCGGCTCAGCCCAACGTCGACCACACTCGGCTGGCGGCGATCGGGTTCTGCCAGGGCGGCATCGTCGCCGCGGAACTTGCACGGGCGAGGGCGCCGATCCTGTGCGCCATCGGCTTCCATCCCGGTCTCAAACGCCCAGCCGGGAGCGTCGACGGGCCGATCGAGGCCAAGCTGCTCATGATGGTCGGGGCTCGCGACGCCGTTGTTCCGCCGGAGGATCGCGCCGCCTTCGCCGCGGAGATGGAGGAAAAGGGCGCGGATTGGCAGCTTCATCTGTTCGGCGGCGTCGGACACACCTACACGAACCCCCGCGTCGACCAGTTGGCGCCGATGCCCGGGTTCGGCTACGACGCGCGCGCTGAACGCCGGGCTTGGACGATGGCGTTCTCACTGCTTGACGAAGTCTTTGGCGAGTAACCTCCACGGACAGTCCGTTCGCCCCGCTAGCCGCCCTTTACGGATCGCGGTTTTTTCCGGCGCCGGCGGCGAGCAATAACCGACCCATTGGGCGGCGCCGTCGAATGTTGATCGGCTCTGGGCTCGGCGCTGGGTCAGATGTTCGCCCAAGGCTGTCGGATGGCCGGGGCGGTCCGACCGCGCGTCGCCCGAGGTTAAAGGTCTGACAACTGTTTCGGCCTAGGGCGCGAACGAGCGCCTCGTGACGAATGTTCGGCGGCCTCGGCTGAAATGGCCGAATTGTGGTCTGATGAACACGCTTCCGAAATAAAGCTGAAATCCTTCCGTGCCATGGCGACGCTTGGCGGCTCCATGCGATCAAGAGCGATCCGCGCGGCGTGGGCGGCGGATCCGGCCATGTGGCGGAATTCACGATGAATTTTGTGACTTACCGAGTCTCGTGTTTCGCTCCGGGGTGGCCCTTCGGTCGGGTCGTCCTCTCCCAGGGCGTCCAGGCGAGGCCGCGCCTTTCATCCGGACCAAGAGCAGAACACTGGTCATCCAATTGGCCTGACAAATAGTGATTATCGAGATTGACAGATCTGACCACCTGTAAGATGTGTTAGCGGTATCATCGGTCACGGCGCGACAGCACGCCGAGCCGAGCGGGGAAACGAATGGACCAGGAACCCCTCCAGCCTCGCGCTCGCCGGCCGCGTCCGAAAGGCCTCGCGACCGTCGGCGGCCTGGCCGTGGCGCTGTCGATGCTGCTGGGTCCGTCGGCCTTGGCCGACATCCCCCGCCTCGAGGCCCAGGGCTCGGCCCGGCGGCTGGTGGTCGACGGCAAGCCCATGCTGGTGCTGGGCGGCGAGCTGGGCAATTCCAGCGCCTCCAGCCAGGCCTACATGGCCAGGTACTGGCCCAAGCTGAAGGCCATGAACCTCAACACCGTGCTGGCCCCGGTCTCGTGGGAGCTGATCGAGCCGAAGGAAGGCGCCTACGACTTCGCCAGCGTCGACGGCCTGCTGAAGGATGCCCGCGCCCAGGACATGCATCTGGTCCTGCTGTGGTTCGGGGCCTGGAAGAACAGCATGTCGACCTACGTCCCGTCGTGGGTGAAGCGCGACGACGTCCGCTTCCCGCGCGCCAAGGCGGCCCCCAATCCAGGAGAAAAATGGGGGGGCAGCCAGGAGATCCTGTCGGCCTTTTCCACCAACACCCGCGACGCCGACGCCCGGGCCTACGCCGCCCTGCTGGCCCATCTGAAGGCGGTGGACGCCCAGGGCACGGTGTTGATGGTCCAGGTCGAGAACGAGATCGGCATGCTGCCCGTCGCCCGCGAATGGGGGCCGGAAGCCAACGCCGCCTGGGCCGGGTCCGTGCCGGCTGAACTCCTGCAGCGTCTCGTGTCGGGCGGGGCCGCGATCGAGCCGGAACTGCGGGCCTTGTGGCAGGCCCACGGCTCCAAGACCTCCGGGACCTGGGCCCAGGTGTTCGGCGACGGCGACGCCGGCCAGGAGGTGTTCACCGCCTGGTTCTACGCCCGCTACGCCGACGCGGTGACCCGGGCCGGCAAGGCGGCCTATCCGCTGCCGATGTACGTCAATGTCGCCCTGAACCGCACCGGCAAGGCGCCGGGCGAATATCCCAGCGGCGGGCCGCTGCCGCACCTGATCGACGTCTGGAAGACCGGCGCGCCCAGCGTCGACCTGATCTCGCCCGACATCTATTTCCCGAACTTCAGCGACCTGGCCGGCCGCTACAAGCGCCCCGACAATGCGCTGTTCATTCCCGAGGCCAACAATGTCGGCGCGCCCGAGACGCCGGCCAACGCCTTCTACGCGATCGGCAAGCTGGACGCGTTCGGCTTCTCGCCGTTCCAGGTCGAGAACGCCGAACCTAAAGAGCACGAGGCCGTGACCCAGGCCTATGGCGTACTCAGGCAGCTGACCCCGGCGATCCTGGCGGCCCAGGGGCTGGACAGGATGTCGGGCTTCAAGCCGCGCGTGCTGGAGGACGGCACGGTGCTGGACCAGCCGGTCAGCCAGGTGATCGGCGACTATCGCTTCAACGTCGCCTTCGTCGACACCTGGACGCCCAAGGCCGACCAGAAGACCGCCGGCCACGGCGGGCTGATCATCCAGATCGGCCCCGAGGAGTACCTGATGGCCGGACGCGGCCTGGTGGTCACCTTCTCGAGCGCCGGCGACGGCCCCGCCCTGGCCGGCATCGACAGCGCCGTCGAGGGCGTGTTCGACGCCCAGGGCCGCTGGGTTCCCGGCCGGACCCTGAACGGCGACCAGACCCACCAGGGCCGCCACATCCGGCTGCCGCCCGACCAGTTCCAGATCCAGCGGGTGAAGCTCTACCGCTACCGCTGACCGACCCCCCGCCGAACCACGACAATGGCCTGTCGCTCCCCAAGACGCGGCCAGGAGGAAAACGCATGACTCGATTCAATCCCCGCAAGACGCTGCTGGCCGCCACCGCCCTGGCCGGATTGGCGGCCGGCGCGGCCCACGCCCAGACCGCCGCCCCCGCGCCGACTCCGGCTCAAGCCGCCGTCGACGACACCGCCGTCGACGAGATCATCGTCACCGGCATCCGCCGCAGCCTGCAGGCCAGCACCACGGCCAAGCGCGACGCGGTGGCCTTCGGCGACTCGATCTTCGCCGAGGACATCGGCAAGCTGCCGGCCACCAACCTGGCCGAGACCCTGAACCGCATCCCCGGCGTCACCCTGAACCGCGACATCAACGGCGAGGGCGTGCAGGTCTCGATCCGCGGCCTGGGACCCAGCTTCTCCAAGGTGCTGCTCAACAACACCCAGATCGCGGTGGCCTCGGACGGCGGCACCACCGGCGGCAGCGCCAATCGCGAGGTTGACCTCGACTTCTTCCCGTCGGAGCTGTTCACCCGCCTCGACGTGGCCAAGAGCCCGATGGCCGACACCCTGGAAGGCGGCATCGCCGGCACGGTCAACCTGCACAGCGCCCGGCCGTTCGACCGGGAAGGCCAGCACCTGACGGTGATCGCCCAAGGCCAGTACACCGACAGCAACAAGGATATCAGCCCGCGCGGCGCGCTGGTCGCCAGCAAGACCTGGGACAAGTTCGGCGTGCTGTTCGGCGTCTCGGGCGTCAAGACCAAGACCCGCGTCGACGGCTATGAGACCGTCGGCTACACCGACGGCAACATCGCCTGCGCCGGCTGCAACACCGGCGCCGACACCGGCAACGGCTTCTTCTACGCCTCGGTCGTGCCCAACAACACCGGCCACGGCCTGACGGCCGGCGCGCCGCTGGACCTGGCCGCCACCTCGGGCCTGTCGCTGCAGGACCTGAGCCGGGCGCTGATCCCACGCCTGGGCCGCAACAGCTACACCGAGGGCACGCGCTCGCGCGTCTCGGCCCTGCTGTCGCTGGAATACCGCCCGACCGACGACCTGCAGTTCGCCATCGACGGCATCTGGGCCAAGTCCAAGCGCGACTATCAGCGCCTGAACATGAACTGGTACGTCCGCAACTCGGGTCCGGGCACGGCGCCGACCTCGACCGGCGGCATGGTGCCGATCGACCTGAAGGTGGACGCCAACCACGTGGTGACCTCGGGCACCTTCGCCAATTCGAGCTTCTTCCTCGAGAACGACATCTTCGACCAGACGACCAAGTTCTACAACGTCAACCCGACCGTGCGCTGGCAGCCGCGCGAGAACATCGTCGTCGACGCCCAGGTCAATTACGGCCACTCGACCTTCTTCCGCGAGCAGCCGCAGTTCGACTTCCAGACCCCGCGCGAAAGCGGCCTGGAGGTCTATTACCAGGCCAGCGACAGCGGCCAGCCCAGCATCACCACCAACCGCGACCTGGGCGATCCCAACCTCGGCTGGCGGTGGTACCGGGTGAACGTCCAGAACATCGCCCGCGACACCACCACCAAGGGCGCCCACGTCGACGCGCGCTTCGGCGACAGCGAGATCAACATCAAGGTCGGGGCGGCCTACGACCAGGCCAGCCGCTCGATCCGCGCCTACGACAACTCGACCGCCTTCCAGACCGCCGTCTGCGGCGCCACCTGCGACGGCGCGACGGGCCTGGTGCTCAACAGCCAGGTCGGCCAGTACCTGCGGCGGGTGAACATCGACGACTTCGGCCACCTGGCCAAGGGCGGCGTCGGCTACACCAGCTTCATCATGACCGACCTGGACGCGCTGAAGAAGGCGACCAACTACGCCTTCTATCGCGACAGCGCCCCGCGGACCCGCAGCGCGGTGACCGGCGGCTCGGTCGGCGACATCGAGGAAAAGACCTGGGGAACCTACGTCGAGGCCAACGCCAAGGGCTCGCTGCTGGACCGCGACGTCAGGATGAACGTCGGCCTGCGCTATTTCCACACCGACCAGACCGTCACCAGCCCGATCCAGGTGGCCTCGGGCCTGACCGATCAGACGCTGTCGGCCAAGTACGACGACGTCCTGCCGTCGGCCAACTTCACCTATGACGCGGCCGAGAACATCAAGCTGCGCCTGGCGATTTCGCGCAGCATGACCCGGGCCGACGCCGGCCAACTGCTGCCCGGCACGACCTTCTCGGACATCTCGGCCCAGGTCGCCAGCGCCGGCAATCCGGACCTGAAGCCCTACACCTCCAACAACATCGACATCGGCGGCGAGTACTACACCGGCGGCATCGGCTATGTGGGCGTGGCCTTCTTCCGCAAGGACATCGACGGCTTCACGGTCACCACCCAGACCACCGTGCCGTTCACCTCGCTGGGCATCAACTTCACCGACCTGAACACCTCGCAGCAGCAGGCCTTGAACCTGCGCGGCGGTCCCAGCGTGGCCACCGTGACGCTGAACCGGCCGATCAACCTGAACAAGCTGCTGATCCAGGGCGTCGAGCTGACCTGGGTCCAGCCGCTGGACTTCCTGGTCAAGGGCCTGGGCTTCTCGGCCAACGCCACCAAGCTGGAGCAGAGCTCGTCGACGGGCCTGTTCGCCCCCGGCGTCGCGCCGTACCGCGTCAACCTGCAAGGCTTCTACGAAGGCCACGGCGCGTCGCTCAGCGTGAACTACGTCTGGAACGACGAGTCGGTCGCCGCCAACGGTCCGCAGAACAACATCAATGTACCCTTGAAGGCCGAGGCCCGCGGCCAGCTGGACGTCTCGGCCGGCTATGTCCTGCCGTTCGCCGACAAGGCTTGGCGCGTGACCCTGGACGCCCTGAACATCACCAACGAGCCCCTGCGGACCACGTTCGGCTACGACAACGCGCCGTACAGCGTCTACTACCCCGGCCGCCAGGTGCTGCTGGGTCTGCGGGCCAGCTTCTGACCCGATCCTCCTCCCGGAGGTTTCGACTGGGCGGCGCCGGCGGCGGCGCCGCCTTTTTTTGTGTCGAGAGAGGGCGCTCGTCTCGTTGTCATCCCGGCCGCAGCGAAGCGGAGAGCCGGGATCCAGGTGAACCGCACCGCCTTCGCCCAGTCCCCTGGATCCCGGACAGCCTCTGCGAGGCTTCCGGGAGGACAACCCTTCATGACGCCCGGGAAGCCCTTACAGCTTCGGCGGCGCCGTCACGTCGGGTCCCGCGGGCGCCGGCACGCGGCGGGCCGAGGTGATCGGCACGGGCGGATCCAGGATCTGGCCCTTCATCACCGGATTGATCGCCTTGCCGGGCGTGGGCAGGGCCAGGATCTTCTTGGCCACGTCCATGCCCTGGACCACGCGGCCGAAGGCGGCGAAGCCCAGGTTGTCGCCGGTCGCGGCCGGGTTGGCGTCCAGATAGGGCGCGTCGCCGATGCAGATGAAGAAGTCCGAGGTGGCGGTGCCCGGCGCGGTGCGGGCGATCGAGACCGTGCCGTCGACATGCTTGAGGCCCGTCTGGCTGGTGGGCTCGTGGGCCACTGGCGGCAGGGCGCCGACGTTCTGCAGCCCGCCCTGGATCAGGCCGTAGTCCACCGCCCCCGGGGCCCGCGAGGCCCGAAAAAAGGTCGCCTTGTCATAGAGCTTGCGGTCGACATAGCGCAGGAAGTTGGCGGTGGTGATCGGCGCCTGGGCCACGGCCAGCGCGATGACGATCCGGCCCTGCGGGGTGTCGATGGCGACATAGACCGGCGGCTTGGGCGGCGCCGGAGCGACCTGGGCGGCGGCGGGAAAGGCGGCCAACAGGCCGGCGCCGACCAGGATCTCGCGGCGGACGAAGGGGCGATGGGTCATGGGGCGAGACTAGCCTAGTCCCGCGCCCTTCTTCCACCGTCATCCCGGGCCGGCGCCCGCCTGAACCGATAAAGCCCCGACCGCCCCCGAAACAACCCTGAGCAGCGGCCGGCGAACCTGCGCCGTTCGGTCACATGGGGCCTTAACTCTGCCGCACCGTCTCCGCTCTAACCTCGGGCGTTGGATGGAACCGGCATGTGTGACCGAGAAGCGCAAAGGCTGAACGTCATGAGATCCCGCAGCTTGCCCGCCGACATGGCGGGTCTGACCGACAATCGTTTCGCGAGCCGGCGGCAAGGCGCGCTCGCGACGCCATCATCCGCGCCGGTCGTTGGAGGCGTCGGGCCTGATGGAAAATGATCGATCGGTGCGCAGGCTCACGGCGCTGCAGCAGTCGGCCTCCACGGCGCGGGTCCTTAACCTCACGGCGATCCACCGCAAGCACGGCTCGGACCCGGCCTTCTTCGAAGCGCCCTTCTTCACCCATCGGCTGCTGGACCGGAGCATCATCCTGAAGCACCGGCTGCGGCCGCATGAATACAGCCTGTTCGCCACCCCCAAGCCCACCGCCACCAAGATCCTGATCCCGATCGACAACGAGGACTTGAAGGCCGGCGCCCACTACGTCTTCGTCGGCCAGCGGGATTTCGAGGCGGTGCTGCAAGCCGTGTTCGGCGACGACCTCAGGCCGGGGACCCGGGACCGCATCGTCCTCGACCTCATCGATTCCCTGCCCTCCCTGGATCCCTTCCTGCTGCGCGAACAGCTGCGGCGTCACGAGATCGAGCCGGCCCGGATCTATTTCGGGATCTCCGAGGCCGACATCCAGCGGATGTTCGACTTCGTGCGGGAGCAGATCACCAGCCTGGTCGCCCTGTCGGCCAAGGAAGGCTCGGCGGGCTCGTCCGCGGGCGCCGGCCGCCTGGTGGAGAAGCTCCTGTCCAACCGGCCGGAGGACGGCTTCGAACCCCTGAAGACCACCCTCAAGCTCAGCGACAAGGAGTATCTGGACGGGGTCTTCGCCTGGCGCGGTTTTCTTTACTACAAATGGCAACTCGAGGAGCTGAGGGGCGGGATCGCCGAGGTGGCCCTGGAGATCTCCAGCATCGCGCCACGCGGGGCGCGGGACCCGGAAGCCGCCCAGTACCTTCCCGAGGCGCGCCAACGCATCCGCGCCGCGGTCGGCCAGGCCATCTCGCGGGTCCAGGCCCTGCTGGACGTCTACAACAAGGCCTATCTGGACCTGACCGTGGGCGGCAAGACCCTGGGCTTTCGCGACTTCCTGCTCACCGCGCCCGGCATGTTCACCGAGCTTGGCGAGTGCCTGGGCGGCGTCCAGCACATCATCAGCTTCTGGCGCTACCGCTTCCCGGCGGGCAAGACGCGGCTGATCTCGCCCTCGGAGCTGATGGACGTGTTCCTCGATTTCGAGGACAGCCTGATCGTCGCGCCCAAAGATGCGCTCACCTGGGTCGCCTGACATGAGCGCGACCATGCCGCGGCGTCTCATGGGCTTCGCTTTCGCGGGCGCCGATCTCGTCTTCGAAGTGGCCGCCGACGGCCTGATCGGTCTGGCCCTGGGCGCGGCGGAGCGCCTGACCGGACGCAAGGAGCCGGATCTGAAGGGGCTGAACTGGCTGGCCCTGTTCTCCCCGAACGACGCGGAGCTGCTGAAGACCTTGCTGGACTGCGTGGGGCCGGGCGAGCGCCAGGGACCCTTGCGGGTCGCCCTTGCGCGGCCGGGGAAGATCGATCGTCACGTCTCGCTTTCGGTCTTCCGGATGCCGATCGCGGGCGCGGCCCTGTCCTGCGCCCTCAGCCTCGGCGCCGCGCCCCAGGCCGCCGTCGGATCGCCCCCCGACGGCCTGCTGGCCGCGTCCGACTTCACCGCCGCCGCCGACGCGCTGTTGCGGGATGCGGAATCGGCCGGCCTGTCGGTCCGCCTGGACCTCGTCGAATTCGCCGGCCTTGGCGGACATTTGGCCGAGCTGGGGCCGGACGCGGCCGCCGGGATGCGGCGACGCCTGGCCGCGACCCTGCGCGCCAATTCCCTGGGCGGATTGGGCGGAACCGAGGTCGCGCCGGACCGCTATGCGGTGCTCAGCCCGGAGACCGCGCCGGCGGACCGCCTCAAGACCGACCTCGGCCGGGCCACTGGCTCGCTCTTGGACCCCGCCGTCGTTCACCTGCCCTTGAAAGCCGGCGCCCAGGCCCAGAACCTGCGGGCCATGCGCTATGTCCTGGATCGCTTCATCGAGGACGGGCCCGACGCCGCCGCCGCGGGTTTCGAGGCGGCGGTCCAGCGGATGATCCGCGACTCCGCCCATTTTCGGGCCCGGGTGGCGGCGGGCGCCTTCCAGCTCGCCTACCAGCCGGTGGTGAGCCTGGCCGACGGCGGCCTGCACCATTTCGAAGCCCTGGCGCGGTTCGAAGCCAACGCCAGTCCGGCGGACACGATCCGGCTGGCCGAGGAACTCGACATGATCGCCGACTTCGACCTCGCCGTGGTCGGCACGGTTCTGTCGGCGTTGGAGGCGGAGCCCGCCGATTGCAGGATCGCGGTCAATCTCAGCGCCCGCTCCTTGACGCTGCCGCGGTTCCTGTCCGCCTTCGAAGCGCTCGTCGCCCCTCGTCCCGCCTTGCGGTCCCGCCTGTTGCTGGAAGTCACCGAGACCCAGATGATCGGGGATCTGGACGTCGCCAACGCCATAATCCGGCGGCTGAAGTCCCTGGGGCACGCGGTGTGTCTCGACGACTTCGGGGCCGGCGCCGCCTCGCTCGACTATCTGCGCCGCCTGGACATCGATATCGTCAAGATCGACGGCCGCTACGTCCAGGCGCTGCGGCGCGGCGGCCGTGACGCCGTGCTCCTGAAGCACATCGTCGCCCTTTGCTCCGATCTGGGCATGACCACGATCGCCGAGATGGTGGAAACGCGCGACGCCGCCAACCTGCTCCGCGACCTGGGTGTCGAGCTGGGTCAGGGCTGGCACTTCGCCAAACCTCTGCCCAAACCCCAATGGCGCGTCGCCGCGCCGCCGCCCGTCAAGCGCATGGGGGCGGTTGAGGAGTGGAGATAGTCTCGCCTGAGGAGCCTGTCGGGCGCCTCTCTGAAACCTAGACCAGCATCCCGTGCCCGCGCAGCACCACCAGCCGGCCGGCGTTGAAGAACGGCAGGGACAGGGTGACGGCGATCAGGATCTCGAAGGCCAGGCTGCCCAGGTTGAAGCGGCCGCGGGCGCGGTCGACCAGGGCCGAGACGGCGCGGCCCAGGGCGGCGCCGGCCCAGGCCATGGCCAGGGCGAAGGCCATGGCCGCCCCGACATGCGACTGGTAGCCCAGGAACAGGGCCGCGGCGGCGTGCGACAGGATCAGCAGGCCGCCCAGGGCCCGGCCCTCGGTCCTGCCCTCGACCTGGGCGCCGGCGGCGGAGGGAGTGTCGTCATCATCGCCCGCGTCGCTGTCCAGGGCGGTCAGGCCCAGGACCGTGCCGGGCCGGACCAGGGTCAGGCCGCCCAGCACCCCGCCGATCACGCAGGCGATCATCGCCAGGACGAGCGATAGGCCATAGCTCGAAAAGGTCACGCGGATCTGGTCTCCAACCGCTCGGTCTTAGGGTCTTCAGGCGGGCGCATGGCAGACGGCCTCGACGTTGCGGCCGTCCGGGTCGAACACGAAGGCTCCATAGTAGTTGGGGTGATAATGCGGCCGAACGCCGGGCGGTCCGTTGTCCGCGCCGCCGGCGGCCAGGGCGGCGGCGTGGAAGGCGTCCACCGCCGCGCGGGTCTTGGCCACGAAGGCCACGTGCATCGGGCCGGTCAGGGTCTCGCCGCCGCCGATCCAGAAGCTGGGCTTGCCCGCCTGGATGTCGCGGCTGTCGGCGGCGGGGCCATAGCCGAGATAGGCGTGGGCGCCGGTCTCCTCGGCGCTGACGCTCATCACGATCTCGATGCCCAGCGGGGCGAAGGCGGCGTCGTAGAAGGCCTTGGAGGCCTCCACGTCGCGCACGGTCAGTCCGATATGGTCGATCATCAGCGCACCCTTACCTTGAACACGACCTTGCGGTCGTCGGGCTTGTCGGGCTCCCAGGGGCGCTTGAACGTGAAGGCCAGTTCGGCCCGGCCGCGTCCGGCGCCCTGGTAGGTGTAGACCGTGGTCAGCCGGCCGCCGGGCAGGCCGGGCGAGGCGGCGACGTCCTGGCTGGAGCCGCCGCTCAGCACCAGGGGCGAGGCTTCTCGGTCCAGCCGCCACGCGTAGCCGGTCCCGGCGTTCGACCCCAGCCGCACCTCCAGGGTCTGGCCGCGCGCCAGCCCGACCGGGCCGCCGTCGGCCTCGGTGACGACGCGGGCTGCGGGCGGCGCGGCGCTGGCGCAGGCGGAGAGTCCGGCCGGGAGGGCCAGAAGGCCGACCAGGGCCAGGATCGGGATTTGCTTCGTCTTCATGATCGTCTTCATGCCGCCGTCTTCGTCCCTATCTATGTCCGTCGCCTGACTAGGGGCGGTTTCGCCCACAGCAAATCGGCGACTGTTCTCCTTGACTCCCCAACCCCCCGGTCCTAACTCCTGCCCGGCGTTGGCACTCGATGGGAGCGACTGCTAACAGCGGCGCTCCCCGCTTGCCGACGGACCATATCTTTAAAACCGTCCCGACGGAGAACGAGTCATGAAATTTCGCCCTCTCGGCGACCGCGTCCTGGTGAAGCGCGTCGAAGAAGAAACCAAGACCAAGGGCGGGATCATCATCCCCGACACCGCCAAGGAAAAGCCGCAGGAAGGCGAAGTCGTCGCCGTCGGCCCCGGCGCCCGCAACGACAAGGGCGACATCGTCGCCCTGGACGTGAAGGCCGGCGACCGCATCCTGTTCGGCAAGTGGTCCGGCACCGAAGTGAAGGTCGACGGCCAGGACCTGCTGATCATGAAGGAAAGCGACGTTCTGGGCGTCGTCGAGGCCTAAGGGCCCGACCCCTCGACCGCTTTTCTCCCCAAGTTTCTCTTTTAGAAGGGCTCTCAAATGGCCGCTAAAGACGTCTATTTCTCCTCCGACGCGCGCGACAAGATGCTGCGCGGCGTCAACATCCTCGCCAACGCGGTGAAGGTCACCCTGGGCCCCAAGGGCCGCAACGTCGTCATCGAAAAGTCGTTCGGCGCCCCGCGCTCGACCAAGGACGGCGTCTCGGTCGCCAAGGAAATCGAACTGGCTGACAAGTTCGAGAACCTCGGCGCGCAGATGATCCGCGAAGTCGCGTCGAAGACCAACGACAAGGCCGGCGACGGCACCACCACCGCCACCGTCCTGGCCCAGGCCATCGTCCAGGAAGGCCTCAAGTCGGTTGCCGCCGGCATGAACCCGATGGACCTGAAGCGCGGCATCGACAAGGCCGTGCACATCGTCGTCGACGAGATCAAGAAGTCGTCGAAGAAGGTCACCACCAACGCCGAAATCGCTCAGGTCGGCACCATCTCGGCCAACGGCGACAAGGAAGTGGGCGACATGATCGCCCGCGCCATGGACAAGGTCGGCAACGAAGGCGTCATCACCGTCGAGGAAGCCAAGACCGCCGAGACCGAACTCGACGTCGTCGAAGGCATGCAGTTCGACCGCGGCTACCTGTCGCCGTACTTCATCACCAACGCCGACAAGATGGAAGTCCAGCTCGAAGAGCCGCTCATCCTGCTGTTCGAAAAGAAGCTGTCGTCGCTGCAGCCGCTGCTGCCGGTGCTGGAAGCCGTCGTCCAGTCGGGCCGCCCGCTGGTGATCATCGCCGAGGACGTCGAGGGCGAAGCCCTGGCCACCCTGGTGGTCAACAAGCTGCGCGGCGGCCTGCGCGTCGCCGCCGTCAAGGCTCCGGGCTTCGGCGATCGCCGCAAGGCCATGCTGGAAGACATCGCCATCCTGACCGGCGCCCAGGTCGTCAGCGAAGACCTCGGCATCAAGCTCGAGAACGTCTCGCTCGACATGCTGGGCAAGGCCAAGAAGGTCTCGATCACCAAGGACGACACCACCATCGTGGACGGCGTCGGTGAGAAGTCGGCCATCGAGGCCCGCATCTCGCAGATCAAGAAGCAGATCGAGGACACCACCTCGGACTACGACAAGGAAAAGCTGCAAGAGCGTCTGGCCAAGCTGGCCGGCGGCGTCGCGGTCATCCGCGTCGGCGGCTCGACCGAAGTCGAGGTGAAGGAAAAGAAGGACCGCGTCGACGACGCCCTGAACGCGACCCGCGCGGCCGCCGACGAAGGCATCGTCCCGGGCGGCGGCGTGGCGCTGCTGAAGGCCTCCAAGGCCCTGGCCGCCCTGACCGGCGACAATGACGACCAGACCGCCGGCATCGCCATCGTCCGTCGCGCCCTGCAGGCTCCGATCCGCCAGATCGCCGAGAACGCCGGCGTCGAAGGCTCGATCGTGGTCGGCAAGATCCTGGAAAGCGACAACGCGACGTTCGGCTTCAACGCCCAGACCGAGCAGTATGTCGACCTGGTCGCCGACGGCGTCATCGACCCCGCCAAGGTGGTCCGCACCGCCCTGCAGGACGCCGCCTCGGTGGCCGGCCTGCTGATCACCACCGAAGCCGCCATCGTCGAAGCGCCCAAGAAGAGCGCTCCGGCCGGCGGCCCTCCCGGCGGCGGCATGGGCGGCATGGGCGACATGGACTTCTAAGAAGTCTCGTCAGCTCAAGCTGATTGTTACGGAGAAGGGCGGGGCCGAACGGTCCCGCCCTTTTTCTTTGCGTGGAGTTTCGGCGCGTATCGCCCTTCCACTCACCTTCGACGGGCGGAACGCCCGGTCGCGAGTCCGGGCGAGTGTTGTCCACGGTTCCCGCTCCGCTTGTGGATAACCGATCACAGCCACGTTAACACATGCAGCGAAACTACGGCCAAGCCCGTTCTTGACTCCGTGAACGCAGGAGGCGTTCAGGAGGCTGGGCGATGGCGAGACACGAGATCCACCATTTTCGTAACCGGCGTACCCCCAAGGCCATCTATATCGTGCTGGGCCTGGCCCTGTGGTTGACCCTGGGCCTGATCAGCCAGGCGGCGTTCCAGGTCCTGGGCTGACGACGCGCCCCTCCGGCTTCGCGCCGGGTGACGGCGCGTCGAAACCTGCTACATCGGCGGACATGTTTCGCCAGCGCCCCGACGCCGATCTGATCGTTCAAGGCTGGGTGGTCGGCGTGATGGTCGAGACGCCCGGCGAGCGGCTGCCCGTCCGCCACTATTTCGCCGTCGGCAAGCCCGACCGCGCCCAGGCCGAGTGGGCGGCGGTCGACCTGGCCATGCAGGCCGGCCCGGTCGCCTCCAGCCCGTCCGGCGGTCGCGAGCCCGTGGAGGCCCTGCGCGAGGTCGTGGCCTACAAGATGCGCGAACTGGGCCTGAAGCCGGGCGAGGCGCGAGCCCTGGGCGACAAGTTCCCGCGCCGGTGGCTGCCGGCTTGAGTTGACGCCCCCTCCGTCACGAGGCTGCGCCTCGCGCCACCTCCCCCGTTTCACGGGTGAGGAGAAGACAACCGCCCGCCGCTCCTCACCCGCATAGCGGGGGAGGTGGCATGGCGCGGATACGCGACATGACGGAGGGGGCGTCGCGCGAGGCCTTTCCTTCCCCGCCCGCCCAAGCCATCCTCCGTCCCGAACAAGCGTTGGAGGGGTGGAATGTCACGCAAGCTGTGGGCCGTGCTGGGCCTGGTCACGACGCTGGGCTTGAGCACGGCCGCCTGCGCCCAGCCGGCCCCCGCCGGGCCGGTCACGCCGAACGACTATGCGAAGGACGAAAACTGGCTGTGCCGCCCCGGCCGCCAGGACGCCTGCGCCGCCGACCAGACCGCCACGGTGATCCAGGCCGACGGTTCGACCAGCGTCGAGACCTTCAAGGCCGACCCGGACGCCCCGATCGACTGCTTCTACGTCTATCCGACGGTGTCGAGCGATCCGGGCGGCAACAGCGACATGACGCCGGACCTGCCGGAAAAGGCCGTGGCCGACCAGCAGTTCGCCCGCTTCGGATCGGTCTGCAAGCTCTACGCCCCCAGCTATCGCCAGGTGACCATCGCCGCCCTGCGCAGGGTGATGATGGGCCAGGCCTCGAACGGCGACGGCGAGCTGGCCTATGCCGACGTGCTGGCCGCCTGGAAGGACTATCTGGCCCGCGACAACCACGGCCGCGGCGTGGTGCTGGTCGGCCACTCGCAGGGTTCGCGCGTCCTGCTGCGGCTGATCAGGGAGGAGATCGACGGCAAGCCGGTGCAGAAGCAGCTGGTCTCGGCCCTGATCCTGGGCATGAACACGCCCGTCGACCCGGCCAGGGACGCCTACGGCTCGCTGCCCCTGTGCCGCAAGGCCGGCCAGACCGGCTGCGTGATCTCCTACGTCTCGTTCCGCGCCGACGTCCCGCCGCCGGCGACCAGCAAGTTCTTCGGCAAGGTCGCCGAGCCGGGGATGAAGGCCGCCTGCGTCAATCCGGCGGCCCTGGCCGGCGGCTCGGCCCCGCTGCGCAGCTATTTCAGCGACCGCACGATCATGGGTACGGCCATGCGCCCGGCCACGGTCTGGGCTCAGGGCGTGACGGTGTCGACGCCGTTCGTCGAGCTGCCGGGCCTGGTCTCGGCCGAGTGCGTCAGCCAGGGCGGCTTCGACTACCTGGCCGTCACGGTGCATCCCGACAAGGCCGACCCCCGCGCCGACACCATCCCCGGCGACCTGCTGGTGCTGGGCCAGCCGCTGAAGGACTGGGGCCTGCATCTGGTGGACGTCAATCTGACGATGGGGGATCTGGTGGCGGTGGTGGGCGAGCAGAGCAAGGCCTATACGGCGGCGAAGTAGCGGCCGCGGGACGCCCCCTCCGTCACGCTGCGTATTCGCAGCGCGCCACCTCCCCCGCTGCGCGGGTGAGGAGGAAGCACCGGCCTTCTCCTCCCCCGTGCAACGGGGGAGGTGGCCGCGAAGCGGACGGAGGGGGCGTCCGGCCGCCTCACTCCCGCGTCACGCTCTTGAACACCGTCACGCCCAGGACGGCGACGACGATGAAGCCCAGCAGGAACAGGAAGAACAGGATCTTGGCGATCCCCGCCGCCGCGCCGGCGACGCCGGTGAAGCCCAGGGCGCCGGCGATCAGGGCGACGATCGCCAGGATGACAGCCCATTTCAACATGGTCGTTTCCTCGATGACTGCGCCCGTTCAAGCGCGGGCTTCCAGGAGGCAACGCGGCCTCGGCGGGCTCCGTTCCCTGCGGCGTCCCCTTCCCAGCCTTGTGTTCACCGCGTTCGCTCGGTAACCCATCCCCATGGCCTCCAAGCCCGAAAGCCCGACCGAACCGTTCAAGCGCGCCCTGGCCCACGCGGCGCGCTCGCTCGCCGAAACCCCCGACCTGGAGGTGGTGTTCTCCGGCGAGGGCCCCAGCCTGGTCGGCAAGCGGGCGGTGCTGCCCCATCCGCCGCGCGACCTGAACGCCAAGGAGGCCGCCCGCATCCGCGGCCTGGCCGACCAGATGGCCCTGCGCCTGGCCCACCACGACGCGGTGGCCCACGCCCGCGCCCGTCCCGGCTCGCCCGACGGCCAGGCGGCCTTCGAGGCCATCGAGCAGGCGCGACTGGAGGCCATCGGCAGCAACGCCCTGGGCGGGGTGCGCGCCAACCTGACCGCCGCCCTCGAGGCCCGCCTGGAAAAGCAGGGCCTGACCCGCGCCGTCGCCACCGACCGCCAGTCCGCGCCGATGGCCGAGATCCTGTCGCTGATGGTCCGCGAGCGCCTGACCGGCGACGCCCCGCCCGACGGCGCCAAGGCCCTGGTCGACATCCTGCGCGCCGACATCGAGGCCCGGGCCGGCAAGGACCTGGACCGCCTGGCCGCCGCCATAGACGACCAGGCCGCCTTCGCCCGGGTCACCCGCGAGATCCTGCGCGACCTGGACCTGGGCGAGGAGATGTCCGACGCCACCGAACAGTCCGAGGAGGACGAGGGCGACGAGGACCAGAACACCGAGGCCTCGGAGGACGATTCCGGCGAAGGCGAGGGCGAGCAGTCCGACGGCGCCCAGCCCGAGCAGGCCGAGACCTCCGACCGCGAGTCCGAGGCCGGCGACGAGGAGATGGTCCAGTCCGAGCAGGACGGCGAGGTCGAGGACGCCGACGAGGCGCCCGAGATGGGCGACGGCGCCAAGCCGGCCCGCCCGGACCCGGGCCAGGGCGGCGCGGGCGAGCCGGCCTACAAGGTGTTCACCACGGCCTATGACGAGGTGGTGCCGGCCGAGGACCTGTGCGACGCCGACGAGCTGACCCGCCTGCGGGCCTATCTGGACCAGCAGCTCAACGCCTTCTCCAGCGTGGTCTCGCGCCTGGCCAACAAGCTGCAGCGCCGCCTGCTGGCCCAGCAGAACCGAGCCTGGACCTTCGACCTGGAGGAGGGGATGCTGGACGTCGCCCGCCTGACCCGGGTGATCGTCGATCCCACCGCCCCCCTGTCGTTCAAGCAGGAGGAGGACGTCGAGTTCCGCGACACCGTCGTGACCCTGCTGATCGACAATTCGGGCTCAATGCGCGGCCGGCCGATCATGGTGGCCGCCGTCTGCGCCGACATCCTGGCTCGCACCCTGGAGCGCTGCGCGGTCAAGGTCGAGGTGCTGGGCTTCACCACCCGCGCCTGGAAGGGCGGCAGCGCCCGCGATGAGTGGATCAAGGCCGGCAAGCCGCCCGCCCCGGGCCGGCTGAACGACCTGCGCCACATCATCTACAAGAGCGCCGACGCCCCCTGGCGGCGGGCCCGCAAGAACCTTGGCCTGATGATGCGCGAGGGGCTCTTGAAGGAGAACATCGACGGCGAGGCCCTGATGTGGGCCCACCAGCGCCTGATCGGCCGGCCCGAAGCCCGCCGCATTCTGATGGTGATCTCCGACGGCGCGCCGGTGGACGACTCCACCCTCAGCGTCAATTCGGGCCACTATCTGGAGCGCCACTTGCGGCAGGTGATCGCCGAGATCGAGACCCGCAGCCCGGTCGAGCTGATCGCCGTCGGCATCGGCCACGACGTCACGCGCTACTACCGACGGGCGGTGACCATCGTCGACGTCGAGCAGCTGGGCGGCGCCCTGGTCGACCAGCTGGCCGGGCTGTTCGACGAGGAGCCCAAGGCGGTCAAGCGGGCGAGGGGGCTTCTGGCCGCCCCGCCGACCGTGCAGCCTTCCGCCCCGAAGCCGGCCCGCAAGGTTCCCGCGTGATCGGAGGGCTCCGGACGCTGCTGATCGTCGGCCTGGCGACCGGCGCGCTGTCCCAGTGCCACAAGGCCCCGCCGCAGCCGGCCGTCCTGCCGGTCGCCCCGGTCAAGGCCGGGCCGGAGATCGGCCTGACGACCGTCCCCGCGCCGCTCAGCTCGGCCACGCCGCCTCCAACGGCCATCGGCCGGTTCGTCTATGCCGGCGGGATCGCCATCAGCAGCTCCGACACCCAGCGCCTGCACGGCCTGTCGGACCTGAAGTTCGGCCCCGACGGCGGGCTGGTGGCGGTCAGCGACGACGGCGACCTGTTCGAGGCCCGGCTCAAGCTGGACGAGGCCGGCCGCCTGGTCGGCCTGACCGACGGCAAGCTGTCACCGCTGAAGGGCCTGGACGGCCAGCCGCTGCAGGGCAAGGAGAAGGGCGACGCCGAGGGCTTGGCGATCCTGGCCAACGGCGACCGCCTGGTCAGCTTCGAGCGCGACCACCGCATCTGGCTCTATCCGCGCCAGGCCGACGGGAGCTACGGCCTGCCCCGGGCGGTCAACAAGCCCGCCACCGCCTTTCCCGACAACGAGGGCATGGAGGCCCTGACCGCCTATCCGATCGCCGGGCCCGACGCCTATCTGGTGGGCGGCGAGGAGGGCGAGGTGTGGCTGTGCCGGCTGTCGACGCCGTGCGCGAGCCTGGCCCCGCAGTCGCCGCCGGACTTCACCTGGGGCCTGACCGGCTTCGCCGCCTTCGAGGGTCAGTCGGTCGCCAGCCTGTTCCGCGCCTACGACCCGATCCGCGGCTGGCGCGGCCAGGTGCGGTTCGTGATCGACCCTCGCGCCCCGGCCGCCAAGCAGTACCTGGCCGCGACCCTGACCCTGGACGGGGCGATCACCCGCGACAATTTCGAGGGGATCGCGCTGAGCAAGAGTCCGTCCGGCGCGACGCGGATCTACCTCCTGTCGGACGACAACGACGCGCCGCAGGAACGCACCCTGCTGATGGCCTTCGACTGGACCCCGCCGCCTCCGCCGCCGCCCGCGCCGCCGAAGCCGACCAAGCCGGTGCGACGGCGGTAAAAACATTCTTCCCTCCCATAAAGGGGAGGGAAGGCGCCTGGAGAATAGGCAGGAAAACTAGTTTCCTTTGCAACTCAACATTTTACTTCAAAAGGCCGCGCTATAATGTTACCGGTACCTTCGATGGATTGAGCGGGCGAGATCCCAACGGCCATCAGAGGAACGCGTCGGGAGGTGGTTGAACCCCAACCCCCTTTCGGAACTGAAATCATGAAGACTCTGTTTGTTCTGGCCGCTTCGGCCATCGCCCTGACCACCGCTTCGTCGGCCTTCGCCGCCGAGGAGCATCACGTCAAGGTTCGCGGCCGCACCGACGCCGCCATCCACGCCGACATCGTCGCCGCCGCCTCGTCGATCTGCCGCGAGGACACCGGCCTCCACCCCTACGGCGAGTGCGTCCGCGAAGTGACCCGCGACGCCGTCCTGAAGGTGGGCAGCCCCGCCCTGACGGCCTATGACCGCCAGGTGTTCCGCACCCGCGGCCTGCTGAAGGCCAGCTACTAAGACCTGTTCGGGCGCGGCCCCGCGCGGCTTCGGCCGGCGTGGGGCCGGGTTCTGCTTCCGTTTGCCGCAACCGTTCGTTGTCAACGGATTATGTGACCGCGCTGCAATATAACCGTTGATAAGTGACGGCCTGCAAGTTATAGCTCGGCCAAGTCGGCAGAGCGGGCGAGATCCTGGACCAGCCGGCGCGGGGAAGCGCATTTCGGACGGGTTGAAGATCAACGCTGTCCTGGAATCCGTCCCATGATCCGCTCCATCGTCCTGGCCGCCTCGGCCGTCGCCCTGTTCGCCGCCGCGCCCGCCGGCGCCGCCGAAATCCGCATCACGACCGCCGGCAAGGCCCCGGCCGAGCTGCGCGCCGAGATCGTCAAGGCCGCCTCGACCGTCTGCTGGCAGAACGTCCGGGGGGAGAGCTTGGCCTCCTACCTGTACCCCTCGTGCGTCCGCGCCTCGGTCAACGACGCGGTCAGCAAGCTGAACAACCCCGACCTGGTCGCCTATAACGAAGCCAACCCGGCCATCCGCGCCCGCTAAGGCTTCCAAAGTTTAGTACGGGGCGGCGTATCGGCCCCTTTCAGTGGCGTTGAAGAGCCCTCCCCGGCGACGGGGAGGGCTTTTTCGTGGGCCGGATCAGGCTGGGCGAGCCCGCGGGTCCGGCGCGCGCCGCGAAAGGGCCAGCCGGGCGCCCAGCCAGACGCAGGGGACGGCTTCCAGCGGGATCGACAGCGCGTACCAGGCCGGTCCCAGCCGCCCGCCGCCCGCGGCGTAGTAGGTGGCCACGCCGGCTAGGCCCGCCGCCAGGCCGACGCCGGCCAGGATCCAGGCGTGGCGCATGGGCCGATCGGGCGCCAGGCGGACGGCGGCGTAGCCGCCCGCGATGGTGAAGACCGCGCGATAGGCCGCGGCCAGGACGAACCGCGGGTCGGACATGACCTCGGGCGCGGCGGGGAAGACGCCGACGGCGTGCATCGCCATGTCCGTGAGGGTGGCGGGGATCGCCGTGGCCGCGACGCCCGCCGCGACCGCGCCGAAGCTGGCGAGCCGGACCCTCACGACGCCATCCCCTTGCCCTGGGCCGCCAGCAGGGCGTCCAGCTTGCGCATCTGGCTCTCGTGACCGGCGCGGGCCCGTTCGGTCCAGGCGTGGTCGTGCATGGCGTCGAAGGTGATGGTCAGGGCCGTCTTGCCGCCGACCGCCGTCAGTTCGACCACGGTGGCGACATCGTAGGGCTCCACGCCCGGCACGAAGTCGGTCAGCGTCTTGTAGGCCAGCCGGTTCGGCGCGGAGACTTCGGTATAGGTGACCTTGCACGGGGTGGAGAGCGGCATGTTCGACTGCTTCATGAACGCCGCCATCTCGGGCGCAACGGCGGTCATCAGATAGGTCATCTCGCCGCCGGGGCGCAGGTCCAGCCCGGTGACCGTCACCTCGAAGCCTTCCGGACCCCACCAGGATTCGATGCCGGCCTTGGTCGTCCACAAGGCCCAGGCTTCCTCGAGCGAGGCGGCGTAGGTGCGTTGGATCGAGAACTGGGCGCGCGCGGCGCCGGCGACGGTGGTGTCGTTCACTTGGAATCCTCCTTGTCGGCGGTCTTTCCGGCCGCCCGGTTGCGTTCGAGGGCGGCGCCGAACCGGTCCAGCCGGGCCTCCCAGTGACGGCGATAGTCGGCCACCCAGGCTTCGAGCTGGTCGAAGGCCTCCTTGCGCAGCGAATAGAGCCGCTTCTGGCCGTCGGGGCGCATCCGTACGATCCCCGCCTCCATCAGGATGCGAAGGTGGCGCGAGACGCCCGACTGATGGATGTCCATGCGCTCGACGATGTCGCCGACGGCGCATTCGCCGGACTTCATCGCCTCGACGATGCGAAGCCGGGTCGGGTCGCCGAGCGCGAGGAAAAGGTTTATCTGCGTTTCCATGCATATACATTTACATGCATATATTTGGATGTCAACGCCGACCTCGCCCCTCTCGGCGCCGGGGTCAAACGCGAAAAGGCCCGCGAGGCGAACCTCGCGGGCCTTTCGTTCGGCCGAAACCGAGAAGGTGTTAGGCGGCGACCGCGGCGGCCTTGGCCTTGGCCTTGACCTGAGCCTTGATCTTCAGGGCGCGCGGCGACAGCTGCTCGTCCTTGGCGCCCAGCAGGAAGGTGTCCAGGCCGCCCTTGAAGTCCAGGGTGCGCAGGGCCGCGTTGCTGATGCGCAGCTTGAAGGTCTGACCCAGCGAGTCCGACTGCAGCGAAGCGGGCGACAGGGCCGGCAGGAAGCGGCGCTTGGTCTTGATGTTCGAGTGGCTCACATTGTGGCCGACCATCGGACCGATCCCGGTGAGTTCGCAACGGCGCGACATGGTGGATACCTTGGGCTTGGGCGAAGCTAAGGGCTCCGCGACATGAAATTTCGGCCACGCGATGGACGGACCGCCGCGCGAGAGCGGGCGATATAGGCGAAGGGGCCTTGCCGAGTCAAGCCGCGCCTGATGATCCACGGCCCCAACATCGCCTTCAAACGCGGTTCATCTGCCGCTCCCTATATAGAGCCGTCCCACCAGGAGATCGACCGCATGTGTCTGTTCGTCCCCGCCATGATCGCCGGAACCCTGATTCTGGGCGCCGTGGCGGCCGTCGCGGCCCCACCCCAGGTCGCCAGCGCCGCCGGCGCGCGTACGACGATCCTGCCTGGCCAGTGGGAGTACAGCTACCGCATCGGCCCGATCCCGGCCGGCGGCGAGGACCGTTGTCTCAAGCAGGCCGACGTCGAGCAGTTCGCCAAGGGCATCTGCACCCGCAAATACACCTGCGACTACGACACCCGCGTGGTGCAGGACGGCAAGGTGGCGCTGAAGGGAACCTGGACCGACAAGAAGGGCCGCGTCGCCCCGGTGACCGCCAACGGGACCTATACGCCCGAGAGTTTCCGCCTGAACGTCCACATGAAGACCATCAACGGCATCCCCCTGGCCGGAGTGATGGACGCCAAGCGCGTCAGCGCCGAGTGCAAGGCGGGCTAGGGGCGGTCGCGACAGAGGCGCTCGGTCGCCGGGTTGCCAAGGCTCGATCCGGCGCGAAAACTGTCGCGCCGCATCCGGGGACGATCTCCGGACGGCGTGGAGATCCAGCGCATGGCCGACGAGACCGCCGTCAATCCCCAGATCACCGACGCCGTCACCCAATCGAACGTGAAGGTGGTCGGCGAGACGCCCGCCATGGCCGTGGGCTTGGTCCCGCCGACCAGCATCCACTTCCAGAACGCTGTCGCCGACCAGCAGCAGCGGGAGGCCCTGGCCCAGGCCGCGGCCAACCGGCGCGCGGCGCGGAGCCATGGTCCCGACACGGCCGGCGATCTGGGGCCTGGGGCGAGACCGGCGCGCGAGGACTGAGGCGCTCGCCGTACGCGCCCGCCGTCCGCCCTGTTTGTGGTTAATCCAAATTAAGCTACAATAGATGGTAGGGAACAAACGCTGAATCGGGCCAAGTCGCTGATTCGGTCATGATTCGTTTCGCTCGTGTTCGGGCGAAGGTTAGCCGGCGTTAACCGCTCGAGCTTCCCGCCTCCTCCAAGACCTCGGACGACGTCATCGGACGGGCGGCTCCAGGGCCGTCACGACCAGTTGGGTGTCCATATATTCGGTCAGCGAGGCGATCTTGCCGCCCCGCAGCCGGCATACCCAGCAATAGGTGTTGTCGTAGCGCTTGCCGGCCTTGGTGACGACCTTGCCCCGGCACTCGACCACCACCGTGTCGTCCTCGACGATGATCGCGTCGGCGACGTTGACATACTGGTCGGCGAACTGGGCGAACAGCGGGGTCAGCAGGTCACGGCGGATGGCGGTCTTGCCGGTGTAGACGCCCGACCAGGGCGTGGTTCCGATCATCCGCCAGACGGTGGTCTCGTCCAGGCTGTCGAGGAACGGACGGGCGTCGCCGCGCGCCAGGCCGTCGAAGATCCGTTGCATCAGGTGCTTGTTGTCGTCGGTCGCGCTCATGGCGGCTCTCCGTGTGAAAGGGAGCCTCATGATCCGGCGATCGACATCATTCATCCAATCGATGCTTGTGATGATCTATATTCATCAGATGAACCTAGCCCAACTCGACCTGAACCTGCTGGTGGCCCTGGACGCCTTGCTGGCCGAGGCCGCGGTCGGGCGGGCCGCCCGGCGTCTGAACCTGTCGCAGCCGGCGGTCAGCCACGCCCTGCGCCGCCTGCGCGAGGCGACCGGCGATCCGCTGCTGGTGCGGGTGGGGCCGCGCATGGAGCTGACGCCCCACGCCCAGGCCCTGCGCGCGCCCCTGGCCCAGGCCCTGGACCAGGTGCGCGGCCTGTTCCAGCCCCAGGGCTTCGACCCGGCGACCAGCACGCGCGGCTTTCGCCTGATGATGCCCGACCTGTGCGTCGACCTGCTGATGCCGGCGGTGCTGGCCCAGGTCGCCGCCGCCGCGCCGGCCGTGCGGCTGGACGTCGTGCCCTGGCGCGGCCCGGCCGTGCTGACCCCCGACTTCGCCCGCACCATCGACCTGGTGGTCGCCTGGACTGGCGAGGCCTATCCCGGCTTCCATCGCCAGACGCTCTACACCGACCGCGACGCCCTGGCCGTGCGGCGCGGCCATCCGGACATCGGGCGGCTGTCGGACCTGGCGGGCTTCAACGCCGCTCGCCACGTGGCGGTGGTCGGGGCGGGCGAGCGCGACGACGCCATCGAGCCTTTCCTACGCCAGAACGGCATAGAGCGCCGCATCGCCCTGGCCGTGCCCAGCTACCTGCAGGCCCTGCGGATGACCGCCCGCTCGGACCTGGTGGCCTTCGTGCCCGGCCGGCTGATCGCGGCCCTGGCCGGACCCCTGGACCTGGTGCGGGTCGAGCCGCCGATCGATCCGGGCGAGGATCGGCAGTACCTGTTCCATCCGGTGGTGGCGCACAGGGATCCGGGGTCGGTGTGGATCCGGGAGCTGGTGCTGCAGGTGGGACGGGGGCTGTAGAGGCCTACCGCCCGCGCTTGGGCGCCACCGAGAACTCCAGGTCGAACAGCGTCGGCGCGTCGGTGGTCTTTGCCCGCTCGATGGTCAGCATCCGCGCCTTGGTCTGCAAGCCGCCGGGCGAGGAGAAGCCGCCGGGCTTGCCGTCGGCGCCCAGCACCCGGTGGCAGGGCACGATGATCGGCCAGGGATTGTCGCCCATGGCCTTGCCGATGGCGCGGGCCGCGCCCGGCTCGCCGATGGCCTTGGCGATCTGGCCGTAGGTGATGGTCTCGCCCGGCGGCACGGCGCGGGCCACCTCGTAGACCCGGCGGTTGAAGGGCGGCACGACGTCGTAGTCCAGCTCGACGTCGATCAGGTCGTCGCGTCTGCCCGACAGGAGGTCGTTGATCCGGTCGACGACCTGCTGGACGTCGGGCGGCGGCGCGGCCTCGACGGCGTCCGGATGGCGGCGGCGCAGACGATCCCAGGACGCCCCCGGCGTGGGGTCCGGAAGTTGCGCCCCGACCAAGCCCTTGGGGCCCCAGGCCAGGCCGCAAAGTCCGATCGGCGTTTCGAAAAGCGCGAAGCCCTGGGTCATGGGCGGAATTATAGCAGCGGGACGCGGCGTTTGGAGCCGTCTTGCGACTTGGGAGTCCGTTATCCGCCATCGCCTGCCGGGTTGACGGCGCGCGCTGTTTCAACTCGCGTCCCTCTGCCCTACGATTTCCGTTTCTTGCTCTCCGGGGGAAACCGTCATGCGCCGCGCCTTCGTCCTCGCCGCCCTGCTGGCGTGCGCGAGTCCCGTTCCGGCGCTCGCCGGCGACATCCTGATCCACGGCGGGCCGATCCACACCGGCGTCGCCGCCGCCCCGACCGCCCAGGCCGTGCTGATCCGCGACGACCGCATCGCCTTCGTCGGCGATCTGGCCGCCGCCCGGGCCAAGGCGGCCAAGGGCGCCCGCGACATCGACCTGAAGGGCGCGGCGGCCTTCCCGGGCTTCGTCGACGCCCACGCCCACCTGACCGGCATCGGCCTGCGCGAGCTGACCCTCAACCTCGACAAGACCGACTCGGTCGAGAGCCTGGTCGCCGCCGTGAAGGCCTACGCCGCCGCCCACCCGGACGGCCCGATCTTCGGGCGCGGCTGGATCGAGACCCACTGGCCCGAGAAGCGCTTCCCCAACCGCGCCGACCTCGACCGCGCCGCGCCCGGCCGGGTGGTGGTGCTGGAGCGGGCCGACGGCCATGCGGTGGTCGCCTCCAGCGCCGCCCTGGCGGCGGCGAAGGTGACGAAGGACACCGCCGCCCCGGCCGGCGGCCAGATCCTGAAGGGCCCGGACGGCGCGCCCGACGGCATGCTGGTCGACCACGCCCAGGGTCTGGTCGCGGGCGTGATCCCGCCGCCGTCCGAGGCCCTCAAGCGCCAGGCCCTGGAAAAGGCCGGCGCCCTCTACGCCTCGCGCGGCTGGACGGGCCTGGGCAATATGAGCGTCGAGGCGCCCGACCTGGCGATCCTTCGGAGCCTGGCCGCTGACAAGCGGTTCAGCCTGCGCGTCGACAACTACATGGACCCCAGCGGCGCCGCCGAGGTGCTGGCCAAGGGGCCGTCGACCGACACGACCGGCCTGATCCGGGTGCGCGGGATCAAGCTCTACATGGACGGCGCCCTGGGCTCGCGCGGCGCGGCCCTGCTCGAGCCCTACAGCGACGCCGAGGGCCTGGGCCTGCAGCTGACGCCGCGCGACAAGGGGCTGGCGCTGATGAAGCAGGCCAAGGCCGTCGGCGCCCAGGTGGCGATGCACGCGATCGGCGACCGCGGCGCCCGCATGACGCTGGACTGGTTCGAGGAGAGTCTGGCGGGGGATACGAAAGCCCGCTGGCGGATCGAGCATTCGCAGATCGTCGCCGACACCGACCTGCCGCGCTTCGCCAAGCTGGGGGTGATCGCCTCGATGCAGCCCAGCCACGCGATCGGCGACCTCTATTTCGCCCCCGCCCGCCTGGGCCAGGCGCGGCTGCACGAGGGCTATCGCTGGAAGGACTTCCTCGACAGCGGGGCGGTGGTCGCCGCCGGCTCGGACGCCCCGGTCGAGGTGGGCGACCCGCGCATCGAGTTCTACGCCGCCGTCTACCGCCACAGCCTGGACGGCTTCGCCAACGCCGACTGGCATCTGGAGGAAGCCGTCAGCCGCGACCAGGCCCTGCGCATGCTGACCTGGGCCCCGGCCTACGCCGCCTTCGCCGAACAGGAGCGCGGCACGCTGGAGGCCGGCAAGAAGGCCGACGTGACGGTGTTCTCCAAGGACCTGATGACGGTGGCGCCGCCGGAGATCCTCAAGGCCGACGCGGTGCTGACCCTCGTCGACGGCAAGGTGGTGTTCGAGAAGTAGGGGCTCTGTTCAATTAGCTCTCAAAGGGTTGTCATCCCGGAAAGCGCGCAGCGCTTGTCCGGGATCCAGGTGAACCACACCGCATTTAGCCCAGTCCCCTGGGTCCCGGACAGCCTCCGCGAGGCTTCCGGGATGACAACGATTTTGAGTTCGAGGGAGCTACCGCACGATCGTCGCCTGCCGCGCGGTCAGCAGCCAGGTCGCGCCCTCGGGGCGCCAGAGCTCGGTGAAGCGGCGGCGCACCGTCTGGCCGGCCAGGGGGTTCTTGCCCTTGGGCACGACGGTCTCCTCGCCCATCAGCAGCACCATGTCGCCGCGCAGGGACGCGTGCTCGATCAGGCGCTCGTACTGGCTGTAGCTGATCTTGCCGTCGGCGTTCAGCTGGGCGACCACGGCGCGCGAGGCGACGATGTTGACCGGATTGTTGACCACCAGCTCGGGCGCCAGGGCGGCGGCGAACACCGTATATTCGTCGGCGATGAGGGCGGCGTCCACCTTCTCGATCGCCCGCATCACGGCGGCGATCTTCTCGTCGAGCACCGCCGCCTGGACCTCGGGGTTGGCGGCCTTCCATCGGGAATTCTGCACGGCTCAAGCCTCCATTCGGTAGCGTGAAGGACAGCTATGGGAAGCATAGGCCTCGTGGGGGCGGCGGCAAGCCGCCGTCGGCCTGGAGCGTCAATTCACCACGCGACCAGGACTGGGCCGGCTAAGCCAGATCGTCGTCCCGGGTTTCAATGGCGCGACCTTTCGCCAGGCGTTCGATGACCCAGAGAACCGCGAAGCGCTCCGCGCTTTTCTGACTTCGGTCGCCGATTGGATCGACAAAGGGCTCACGCGCCAGGCGGTTCTGACCGTCTATGGTATCTAGCCCGACCTCAACGGGTCCGTGAGCGCGACCCTTGGCCTCAGCCTCACGCACCCGCTTGCCCCGCCGCGATTCCCATCCCACCTTTGAGTCATGAGCGACCGTTCGACAGGCCTGGCCCCTTCCAAGCTGACGGCGGTGCTCGGTCCCACCAACACCGGCAAGACCCACCTGGCGGTCGAGCGGATGCTGGGCCACGCCTCGGGGATGATCGGCCTGCCGCTGCGGCTGCTGGCCCGCGAGATCTACGACCGGATCGTCAAGCTGCGCGGCAAAGCAGCCGTTGCATTGATCACCGGCGAGGAGAAGATCGTCCCGCCGCGCGCCGCCTATTTCGTCTGCACGGTCGAGGCCATGCCCCTGGGCCGCGAGGTCGAGTTCGTGGCGGTCGACGAGATCCAGCTGTGCGCCGATCCCGAGCGCGGCCACATCTTCACCCACCGGTTGCTGCACGCCCGCGGCAAGTACGAGACCATGCTGCTGGGCGCGGGGACCATGGCCCCGCTGGTCCGTCGCCTGCTGCCGGACGCCGAGATCGTCAGCCGCGAGCGGTTCTCGACCCTGACCTATTCCGGCTCCAGGAAGCTGACCCGCCTGCCGCGCCGCTCGGCGGTGGTCGCCTTCTCGACCGACGCCGTCTACGCCATCGCCGAGCTGATCCGGCGGCAAAGGGGCGGGGCGGCGGTGGTCATGGGCTCGCTCAGCCCCCGCACCCGCAACGCCCAGGTCGCCCTCTACCAAAGCGGCGAGGTCGACTTCCTGGTGGCCACCGACGCCATCGGCATGGGGCTGAACATGGACGTCGACCACGTGGCCTTCGCGGGCCTGCGCAAGTTCGACGGCAAGCGCACCCGCTGGCTGCACCCGCAGGAGGTGGGCCAGATCGCCGGCCGCGCCGGGCGCTACACCCGCGACGGCACGTTCGGGGTCACCGGCGACTGCGAGGAGATGGACGAGGACTTGGTCGAGGCCGTCGTCAACCACCAGTTCGAGCCGGTGATGGGCGCGGAGTGGCGCAACGCCCGGCTGGACTTCGGCAGCTTGCAGGGCCTGCTGCGCTCGCTGGCCGAGCCGCCCCAGCGCGGCGGGCTGAAGCTGGCCGAGGAGGCGCTGGACGAGCGCACCTTGCGCAAGCTGGCCCAGCAGGAGGACGTGGTCGCCCGCTGCAAGGCCGACCGCTCGGCCCTGATCCGGCTGTGGGACGTCTGCCAGACGCCCGACTTCCGCAAGACCACCGACGACGACCACCAGCGCATGGTCCGCACACTGTTCGACGACCTGACCACGGGGCGCAGGCGCCTGCCCGAGGACTGGATCGCCGGCCAGTTCAAGGCGCTGGACCGCACCGACGGCGAGATCGACAGCCTGGCCGCCCGCCTGTCGGGGGTGCGCACCCTCAGCTACATCGCCAACCGCGGCGACTGGCTGCACAACCCGGTCCAGTGGCAGGGCATGACGCGGCAGCTGGAGGACCGGCTGTCCGACACCCTGCACCAGAAGCTGATGGCCCGGTTCATCGACCGGCGCACCAGCGTGCTGATGCGTCAGCTGGGCGACCGCGAGGTCATGTTGGCCGGCGTCGGCGCCGACGGGGCGGTGACGGTCGAGGGCCACGTCGTCGGCCGGCTGACCGGCGTCACCTTCGTCCAGGAAAAGGGCGGCAGCGCGCTGGAGGAAAAGGCGCTGCGCAACACCGCCCAGCGGGCCGTCACGCCCGAGATCGCCCGGCGCCTGGGCAAGCTGGCGGCCGAGCCGGACAGCGCCTTCACCCTGACGCCCGACAGCGCGGTGCTGTGGAACGGCGAGGCGGCCGGGGCGGTGAGGGCGGGCGGCGACCTGCTGCATCCCCGCGCCCGGCTGCTGGGCGAGCTGGGCGAGGCCTCGGCCCGGGAGCGGGCCGAACGGCGGCTGGACGCCTTCCTGGCCGGCGAGGTCGACCGCAAGCTTTCCGGCCTGCGCAAGCTGGAGCGGGCGCTGTCCGGCGGCGAGCTGAAGGGCCTGCCGCGCGGCCTGGCCCACCGCCTGCTGGAGGCGGGCGGCGTGCTGGACAAGCGCGCGGTCGACGCCGACCTGAAGGCCATGAGCCAGGCCGAGCGGCGCAACCTCAAGGCTCTGGGCGTGCGGATCGGGGCGTTCAGCCTGTTCCTGCCGTCGGTGCTGCGCGACGAGGCCCTGGCCGCCGCCCGGGCCCTGACGCCCGGCGGCTGGCGGGGACAGTCCGAGCGCCTGGCCGCCGCGCCCAGCCCGGCGCCGGACGCCCGGGCCCTGTCCGCCAACGGCCTGCGGCTGGTCGGCAAGCACCTGGCCCCGGTCGAGATGCTGGAGCGGCTGGACGCCCTGCTGCGCGAGGGGCAGCGGCCGGGCGGGGTGGTGCTGACCGACGCCGCCCGCGACGCCCTTGGCTGGACCCCGGCCGAGGCCGCCGCCGTGCTGCGAGCCCTGGACTACACCCCGGCCCTCCGGCCCAAGGAGGGCGACCCGATCCTGTGGAAGCGGCGCGGGGCCCAGCGGCCCGAGCCCAAGGTCACGGCCCGTCCGGATTCGCCGTTCGCGGCCCTGGCCCGGCTGACCGAGCCGCCGCCGAGGCGCGGCCGGCCGCGCCGCCGCAAGCCGGCCGCCGCGAAGGCCAGCGCATGACCGACGACGCCGGCCATTGCCGCGCCGATGTCTGGCTGTGGCGCGCGCGGTTCTTCAAGACCCGCTCCCTGGCCGGCCGCTTCGTCGAGGAAGGCCGCATCCGCCTGACCCGGACCGGCGTCGAGAGCCGGGTCGACAAGCCCTCGCGCGGCCTGCGCATCGGCGACGCCCTGGTCTTCGCCATCGGCGGCCGCATCGTCTCGGTGCGCGTGCTGGGCTTCGGCGAACGGCGGGGTCCGGCGACCGAGGCGCGGGAGCTGTACGAGGCGGTGGAGGGGTAGATCCTCCCCCTGTGGGG
>Ga0065165_1000851_pt1 | contig 39990 bp, 36 predicted proteins | sample AraplaMF_Cvi_mMF_FD_63813 | JGI IMG/M metagenome (GOLD analysis project Ga0065165, IMG submission 63813) | Arabidopsis root microbial communities from the University of North Carolina, USA - plate scrape MF_Cvi_mMF (version 2) (version 3) | ecosystem: Host-associated > Plants > Roots >... | reverse complement strand
ATCTGCTTGACCGCCTCGATCTTGAATTCTTCCGGGTAGGGCTGGTTCGTTTTCATGGCACCTCCTATTGGGCCTCAGTTCTGAGGCTCGGAGATGTCTAGCAAACCTGGGGCGATTCAGAAGCCGCGACCCAGTCGGAAGACGCTCAAGAGGTCAGGAAGAGGATCGGCAGATTCAACAAGCAGCTCAATCTCTGCAAGGCAAGAGTGCAGAAGCATGGCAAATGGGAAAGCCCTGATGCGGCTTCAGTTGCGATCAGCGCGGGACGATCGAAAAAAATGCACGAGGCCGCGCAGCGAGAGAGTGATCGGCAGGTGGGCATCTGGAAGATCGGCGAGTCACACGTGAGAGATATCAAGGATCTGGAGAGAAACTACAACCTCGTCACGCGAGCCGAATTCAATGCCCAATACAACGAATGGGACCGGGGCAGATCCGTCAGTTCTTCGTCGAGCACCGGGACCGATCCGCACAAGAAGACCGAAGGCGACGGAGCGAAACCCTCCAGTCAGTGACGGGGCCTTCTTCCCTCCACCCCAAGGCCTGGCCTTCGACCGCGACGTCACGGCGCTGACGCGCTGGAACGAGGACTGCTCGCCAATCCGGGACCGACCGGTCCAGATCTATACCCTCTGACCTCGCCAAGGACCTCTTCCATGCACCGACATCCCGACACCCCCGCCGGCACCGTCCATCGCCTCGCGCTCGACAGCGAGGTCCTCGCCGGCAACCTGGTCGGCGCGCCCACGCGGCGCCTCGTCGACGTCTACATCCCCCACGGCCACGACGGCCGCGGCCTGCCGCTGCTCGTGGACATCGTCGGTTTCACCGCCGGCGGTCCGGTCCACACGAACTGGAAGAACTTCGGCGAGAACCTGCCCGAGCGGCTGGACCGCCTGATCGCGTCGGGCGAGCTGCCGCCGGTCGTCGTCGCCTTCCCGGACTGCTTCACGAAGCTCGGCGGCAACCAGTACGTCAACTCGGTCGCGATGGGCCGCTGGGACGACTTCCTCCGCGATGAGGTCGTGCCCTTCGTCGAGCAGCGCTTCGACTGCGGCGGCACCGGCCGTCGCGGCCTCTTCGGCAAGTCCAGCGGCGGGTACGGCGCGATGGTCCATGCCCTGCTCCATCCGGACTTCTGGTCCGCCGCCGCGGTGCACTCCGGCGACATGGGCTTCGAGCTGCTCTATCGCCACGAGTTCGTCCCCGTGCTGCGCGCACTGGCGAAGGAACCGGACATCGGCCGATGGGTGGACGCCTTCTGGGCCGCGAAGAAGCCCAAGGACAGCGACGTCCACATCCTGATGATGTTCGCGCAGGCCGCGAGCTTCGACCCCGATCCGACGGCGCCCTACGGCGTGCGGCTGCCGGTGACCCTCGATACCTGCGAGCTGATCCCGGAGCGCTGGGCCAACTGGCTGGCTTGGGATCCGCTGACGCTGGTCGAGTCGCACGGCCCCGGCCTGGGCGCGCTCAAGGCGCTCTACATCGACTGCGGCGACGCCGACCAGTACAACCTGGTCTACGGCGCCCGTCGCATGCACCGGCGCCTGGACGCCCTGGGCGTGAAGCACGTCTATGAAGAGTTCCCCGACGACCACACCGCCGTCGACTACCGGATGGACATCAGCCTGCCGATCCTGGCGAAGGCGCTGCGCTGAGGCACTGATCCGGCTCCCAGGGGACAGGTCTTGCCCCTGCCCACCAAGGCAGTCGATACGGCGTCGCGGCGACGTCGTCGCGACGTGGCGGTGCCGTCATCGCGCCGTGTGTGAAGGTTTGTGTCGCCGTCAACCGGGGTCGTCAAGCGAACGTTTGTTCGAGCGCAGTGACTTCTGCGCGCGCCTTTGAATTGGGAGTCATCGCGACCTTCCGACCCGCCTCCGCGAGGCGGGGTTCCCTTCCATTCAAAGAACTGCTCGAATGACCAAGATCTCCCTCATCACGGCGGCGCTGCTGCTCGCCGCCGGCGCCGCGCAAGCCCAGACCGCCCCCGCGACCAGCGGCCTGTACGGCGACATCGGCTACACCTTCCTCAACCTCAAGTCCGACGGCCCGAGCGTCAAGCCGGGCGCCGTGCGCGGCATCGTGGGCTGGGACCTGCACCCGAACGTGGCCATCGAGGCGATGCTCGCCACCGGCCTGAAGGACGACACCGTCGACGGCGTCAAGTTCAAGGTCACGCGCAGCTACGGCCTCTTCGTGACGCCGAAGTACAGCGTCGACCAGTTCGAGGTCTTCGGCCGGCTCGGTTACGCCGACAGCAAGATCAAGGCGTCGAGCCAGGGCTTGAGCGAATCGGACAGCGACGGCAGCTTCGCCTGGGGCCTGGGTGGCCGCTACAACTTCAGCAAGACCCTGTACGGCGGCCTCGACTACATGCAGTACTACAAGAAGGACGGCGTGAAGATCGACGGCGTGACGCTGAACGTCGGTTATCGCTTCTGATCATGGGCGCTCCGCTCCCGCGACCTTCGTTGCCGCGGGAGCGGGGGGCTCGACGCCGGCCATCCGCGGCGGCAAGACCGGGGCCGGGAAGGCAGACTTTAAACCAACTAGTTGGTAGACTTCTTGCTCGAAGCAAGGATCTGCCATGACCAGCATTCGTGCGCTGTCTTCAGTCGCGCCTCCCCCGCTGTCGACGGTCGTCAGGCCGGACGGCGTCGGGTCGGGCGCGTCCGCGGCCTCCCTGCCCGGGGGCGCGAGCTTTCCCGCCGCGTTGAAGACCGCCTCCGCCCCGCCCTCGCCATCGCCCTCTTCATCGCCCGGGCCGGCCGCGACGCCCGCGGAGCCGGAGCCGGGATCGAACGTGCTCTACGAATCGCACATCAAGGCGATGATCCAGCAGTTCCTCGCCTGCCGGAAGATGAGCTTTCATGCCGCGGGCAAGACGCATCGACCCGGGGCCGCCGGCGGTCTGCTGGACTCGGACTGCGACGATGTCGCGAAGGATGATCCGTCGGCCGACGACGCCTGCGCACGCACGGACGCCCACGGCGTTCAGCTGGAATGCGGCATGCCGCCGCCTCCGATGCCGCTGATCCTGCCGCTGATCCTGCCGTTGAGCTTCGCCCATTGGCGGCCGGAAACCACCGGCACGACCTCGCCGTCGATCGTCACCCGCTCCCGGCGGCGCGCCAGGCCGCGCTCGGCCGATCCGCGCCTGCGGCTTCCGCACGCCGGTGACGTCGACCCCGACGGGCAGGACTGATCGCCCGGGCCCGAATCACTGCCCCTGCGGAGCGCGGGCGGCGTCCCAGATTCCCATCGCATCCTTCACCGCCTTGTCGATGACGGCTTGCCGCAGGCGGTCCCGGGCAAGGACCGACAGGCCCTGGAAGAAGCAGTCGATCGCCACCGCCAGCGACGCCGGATCCGTCGACTCGCGCAGTTCCCCGCTCTTGATGCCTCGCTCGACACAGGCGCGGAATCCGGCGCGGGTCCGTGCCCTCACCTCCCGAAGCCACTGGTTGATGCTCTCGTTGCCCAGGGGGCCGGCCCCCATGACGCCCAGCGCGACCATGCACCCCTTCGGATGCCCGCTCTCCGTCTGCATCCGGGCCGAGCGCTGCAGCGCGAGGAACACCGCCTCGCGCGGGGCGATCGACGTGTCGTGGAGACTGCGCGTCAGGTCGCCGTAGAGCACCATGTATCGCTCCAGCGCCTCCTTGTACAGGGCCTCCTTGGACTCGAAGGCCGCATAGAAGCTCGGTGCGGAGATGCCTCCGCCCATGGCGGCCTTCAGCTGCGACAGCGAGGTCGATTCAAAGCCGTGCTCCCAGAACAGATGCATCGCCGAGTTGACCGCCGCATCGCGGTCGAAGGTGCGTGGTCGGCCCCGCTGAGCCATGGACATCTCCGTCAGTTCGTATATACATACTAAACGATACAGAAAACGCGGACAAGGCTCGGGCCCAATGTCCGCCTGGCGCGATGTCTTTCCTCAACATCGTTGACACCGTGTCCTGCGGCCACCTATATTTGTAGCGCTCGATACGTAAATCAGAGCACGGCGGGGCGATCTGATGAACCCCGTTTTTTTCGACTATTTATGTACCACTCGATACGGAAGTCATCCATGTCCCACGCACTTGAAGCCCGTCTTGACGCCATCGAAAGCCGCTTCGCGATCGATGCGCTGATCGCCAACTACGCGGAGGCCTTCGACACGATGAACGAAACGCTGCTGGCCACGCTCTGGCATCCCGAGTCGAAGCTGCTGCTCGGCGCGAACGGCAATTCCGAGGGGCTGGAAGCCATCCTGGCGCAGGCGCGCGTGAACATGAAGCGCATGCCCCACATGCATCACTGGATGGCGAATGCACTGATCACCGTGGACGGCGACAACGCCCACGGCCTGGTCGCGGCGGACTGCATCTTCTATGACGTCGACAAGGGCCCGCTGCAGGTGAGCGGCCAGTACCGCGACATCTACCAGCGGCGCGAAGGCCGCTGGGCCTTCCTGGAACGCCGCTTCACGATGCACTACGCCACGCCGCTGCGGGACTGGGTCCCCATCATGGGCACGGAACGCTTCGGCCGCACCGACTGACCCGATCCGCAGCCACTGGAAACCTCAAGCCCATGACGACCTCCGCCACACGTCGGTGGTCGGCATTCGCGGTGCTGCTGGTGGGGGCGTTCCTGCCCCCGCTGGACTTCTTCATCGTGAATGTCGCCCTTCCCTCCATCCAGAGCACCCTCCACACGAGTCCCGCGGAACTGCAGCTCGTGATCTCCGGCTATGCCGCGGCCTACGCGGTCTTCCTCATCACCGGAGGTCGGCTCGGCGACCTCTTCGGCAGACGCAGGATCTTCCTGATCGGGATCAGCGGCTTCGGCCTGACGTCGCTGATCTGCGGTGTCGCCCACTCGCCGGCGGTGCTGATCGTCGGGCGGGTACTGCAAGGCCTGAGCGCCGCGGCCATGGCGCCGCAAGGCCTGGCCTCCGTCCACGCGCTGTTCCCCGAAAAGGAACGCGCGCGCGCCCTGGGGCTGTACGGCGTGGCGGTCGGGCTGGCCGCCGTGGTCGCGCAGGCGCTGGGCGGCGCCTTGATCTCGGCGGACTTCTTCGGCCTTCAATGGCGCATCATCTTTCTCGTCAACCTGCCCGTGGTGGCGGCGGTCCTGATCTTCGGACTGCCCTTGCTGCCTGACGCGCGCGCCGACAGTCCGGCACCGGTCGACCGCGTCGGCGTGCTGTTGTGCGCCCTCACGCTCGGCCTGCTGATCGTGCCCCTGGTCGAGGGACGGGAACTGGGCTGGCCCGCCTGGGCCGTCGCGATGCTGGTCGCCTGCCCGGCGGCCGGCTTCTGCTTCTGGCGTCACGAAGCGGCCTACGCCCGGCGCGGCGGCGTGCCGCTCGTCAGCATGGACCTGGTCCGCCGGCCCGGCCTGTCCAGCGGCCTCACCGGCGTGCTCTTCTTCTATGTGGTGTCCGCCTTCTTCCTGGTGTTCTCCGTCTATCTGCAGTCGGCGCTCGGGCTGAGCCCGCTGGCGACGGGGCTGGTGTTCCTGCCCTTCGGCATCGGCTCGCTCATCGGGCCGCTGACGACGCCGCTGGCGATCCGGTGCTTCGGCGCCTGGGTGCCGGCCATCGGCATGCTGCTCGAGGTGGCCGGCTGCGTGCTGCTCGCGACCGTGGTGGCCGCGACGCCGGGCCGCATGCCGGATCAACTGCCGCTGGTCGCCGCGGTGGGGTTGCTGGGTTTCGGGCAAGGCCTGGCCCTGCCGACGCTGGTCCGCGCCATCATCAGCCGCGCGCCGTCGACGGGCTCCGGGATGATCGCCGGCATCACCAACTCGGCCTTGCAGATCAGCGCGGCGCTCGGCGTGGCCGTGATCGGCGGCGTCTTCTTCAGCCTCGCGGGCAGTTCGCCCGACCCGATCGCGATGTCGAGGGCGCTGACGGCCGCCATGCTGTGCATCGCCGCCAGCCTGACCGTCGCGGCCTTCCTGTCGGTGGTCGCCTCACGGGCCACCCAGCTGTCGAGTCATCCGCCGAGGGCGAAGGCGGAGTTCCCCGCGGCTCACTGAGGGCGCGAGCGCCTCCGGTCTTGCGTCTCAGCCGCCGTCCCCGAGCGAGGCCTCCAGCTTGAGGAACACTTCCCGCGTGGACGGACGGTCGGCCCTGGCGTCCCACTGTGCGCCGAGCGCCACTTGATACCGCGACGAGAAGCGCTTCTTCCACATCATCGACCGGTGCCGGCTCCGCTCGACCCATGCTGCGGCAGGGCCCGCGGCGCCGCGTCCCGTGCGTTCGTTCTGGACGATCACGCGCACGCTCTCCTGCGCGCTCAGGTGCAGCATCGACAGCAGCCGCACGCCTGTCTCGTCCAGCGACGGATACGGTCCATCGCCGTTGATGCGCGTGCCCGTCAGCACCGGATCGATCTCCAGGCTCCGCCCGCCCGGCAGGGCCCAGCGGGAACTGGCCTGCACCGACCACCAGCCGCCGTTGCCCACACGATCGAAGTCGGTGTCGAGCTGGCGCCCCACGCTGCCCTCGGCCGTCAGGCGCGCAAGCCAGGAGAACGGCGTCGTCTCGATCCCGCCGTGCAGCGCCGGCGTGTCATGCAGACGGCCGCCGCTGCGGGCGCGCTGGCGGTCCAGCCCGGCATGCAGCCAGGCCGCGGTGCGCCGCGCCGTCGACAGCCAGAAGCCCGTGCGCAGCTCGCGGCTGATGACTTCGCCGCCGGGCTCCTCGCGGGTCGTGTCGCGCAGGGTGCGTGACTCGGCCACGCCGACGTGCCACTCCGCCTGGTGCAGCAGGCCGCCGCCAGGCAGCGTCAGCTCGCCCAGCCGGCGGTTCAACTCCCCTTGCGCGCGCCACAGCCCCGCCTGGTCGACGAATCCCAGCAGGTTCACGAAGTCGGGGCCGACCACCTTGACCTCCGCGGCGTTGAGCCAGCGATCGTCGCTGTAGAGCAGCTTCGCCCAGCCGGACGCGTCGCGCCTGGACGGCCCGGGCCGGCGCCGCAGTTCACCCTCCTCGTCCACCGCCAGCGTGTGCTCGCTGGCCATCGCGCTCCATTGCGCCTGCCAGTGCCGGCCGTCGGCGCTGTTGCGCCACAGGCCGTCGATGCCGGCCAACTGGCCGTGGCGGGCGCCATCCAGGCTGCGCCGGGACAGCAGCGTGCCCACGGTGAGCGCGTTGTCCTCGTCGTGATCGCCGCGATCGTCGCCCTGATCGTCGCCCTGATCGTCGCTACGGCTCCCGGACGTCGACTGGCCGGACTGCCAGCGGCCCCGGAGCACCTGGGACTGGCTCGGCGCGTCCAGCGTCCATTCGTCGGTCCGCCAGGGACGGCCGCGGGTGACCACCGTCCCCGCCCGGTCCTCGGAGAACAGCATCGTGGCGTCCGCGCCGACCCCGCGCCAGGTCGCGCGCAAGCCCCAGCGCGGATCGGCCACGGTGCGCGAGTAGAAGCCCGACAGCGGCAGGCCCAGCACGTCGGCGCTCTCCAGGAAGTAGCGGCGCTTCTCCGGCAGCGCGAGCGCCACGGCGCGATTGCCGTTGGTCTGCGGCGCGTCGACGTCCACCTGCGCGAAGTCGGGGTTCAGCGTCGCGTTCACCAGCCAGTCCGCGCGAGGCCGCCACCAGCCTTCGACGCCGACACTGCCACGGTTCGCGTCCTGGCCGCCGGTCCGCACCGAGCGTCCGGTCCACTCGACGGTCGCATCGCCCTCCTGCCGGTCGCGGTGCGTGCTCAGCACGGGTTCGAGGCCGGCGAGGGGCTCGCTCGCATGGAGGAAGTTCAGGGCCTGCGCATCGGCGCGGCCGCTCACCAGCAGCAGGTCGCCGGCCGCGGGCACCGCGCGCGCCACGACCATGCGCCAGGGCGCCGCCGCCTGGTACGGATACCGCAGCGCCGACAGCGGCCAGCGGATCTCCATGCTGTAGCCGTCGGGCAGCAGCGCCGTCGCGACGCGGACGGGGAAGTCGGGGCCGAGGTCCTCCTCGTCGTCCGACGCGCGGTAGAGGCCGTCGGTCACGACGCCGGCCAGGCTGGCCTTGACGAACATGGCCGATTCACCGCGCCCGCCGGTGTCGATCCACACGCCGACCAGGTCCTGGTCGCGCTGGACCGCGTCGCGGCGCGACAGCACGACCTGCGGCGGCTGCGCCGACCAGGCCCGGATGCCGATGATCAGCGCCCGGCCGTCGGACACCACCTGCACCTGCGTGCGCACGGCGCCGGGATAGCTCGCGCCGGCGGTGGGCGCCAGCTGCGCGAAATCCGCGTGGAGGGGCGCGCGACGCCAGACCTCCTCCGTGAGGCGACCGTCGACCATGACCGGCGAGCGTTCATCGCCGACCGTCAACACCTCGAACGCCTGCGCGGAGGTGGCGCAGAGGAAGCCGAAGATCGCGGCGAAGCCTGGACCCCGCCAGCCCGGCGCGCGACAGCGCGGGGCGTTCAACATGGTGCGATGACGCACGGACTCTCCCTGGATCGTTGTCGTTGCCGGAGCGTCGTCGCCGCCGGCGCGGCAGGGAGTATGTCATCGCCCGAACGGGGCGATCATGAGCTCACGGCGCCTGGCTCGCCAGCAACTGTCGATGCGCCACCTGCGGGAGCGCGGACGTCGAGCGCCCTCCTGCCTCCTCGGGGACTTGGACGCATCCCTTCCCCTGCTGCTCCGCCGCCAGCTTCGCCAGGCGCTCCTGCGCCTCCGTCAGCGACGACTGCGCGTTCGCATACCTCGCGCCGACGAGCACGGGGAAGATCACGTGCCAGGAGTCGCTGCGCGCTTCGGTGGCGACGCGCAGGGTCTCCCGCGACTTCGCCGTCTCGGCCTCGAGATCCGCGCAGCTCATCGTCGCGAAGGCCGACGTCGGCGTCTCGCTCTTCGGAATGCTCGTGCAGGCCACCGTGGAGATCATCGACAGCAGGCTGAGCCCACCCAGGTAGACGCGGTTCATCGTGAAAGCTCCTGTTCGGTTGAAGGGGCGACGACCCGTCCCGGCCGTGCGGCGCGGATGTTGGCGGCAGGTCTTTAGGAAGTTTTTAAGCGCCGGCCGCGGGGGCCGGACCGCACGCCGTTAATCCGTGGTTCATCGCGTCGCCGCACAATCCGATCCCATGATCGGGAGCGCGGCCCGCCGGGCGCCGCCTCCCGCCCGATGAGCTGGAATCTCCGGAAAGGACCGACACGCCGTGAACCTGCTTCTGGTCGAGGACGACGTCCCGCTGGCCGACGCGCTGCGCGAGGGCGTGCTGCAGCACGGCTGGCAGGTCGCGCACGCCGGCGACGCGCAGGCGGCGAAGCTGCTGCTGGCCGATCACGCCTTCACCGCGGTGCTGCTGGACCTGGGCCTGCCCGGCGAGTCCGGACTGGCCCTGCTGCGCTGGATGCGGACGCGGTACGACGCCACCCCCGTGCTCGTCATCACCGCGCGCGGCCAGCTCAGCGAGCGCATCCAGGGGCTGGAACAGGGCGCCGACGACTACCTGGTCAAGCCCTTCCAGTTCGAGGAGCTGTTCGCGCGCGTGCGCGCGCTGGCCCGGCGCAGCCAGGGGCGGGTGACCGCGCTGATCCGTTGCGGCGAGGTCAGCGTGGATCCGCAGAAGCACCAGGTGTTTCGCGCCGGCCAGCCCGTCGACATCAGCGCCTACGAGTACCGCACCCTGCTCGCGTTGCTGGAGCGGCCGGGACGCGTGCTGAGCCGCGACAAGCTCCAGCAGATCGTCTACGGCGACGAGGCCGACGTCGGCAGCAACACCATCGCCGTGTTCATCCACCAGCTCCGCCGCAAGCTGGGCGACGACATCGTCCAGACCGTGCATGGGCAGGGCTACAAGCTCGGGGAGACGCGACCATGACGGGATCGTTGAAGAGCCGCATGGCCCGCTCGCTGGCCGTGTGGATCGCCATCACCTGGGCGGTGGCGTTGGCCGGCATGTATGCGTGCATGGGGTCGGGGAAGATCGAGGACCGGGACGACCAGATGAAGGCCGCCGCCGTGAAGCTGCTGGAGCTGACACCGGCCGATGCCGCTCGCGCCCAGGCCGGCCAGGTCGAACGCCTGGGAGCGCCCGTGGCGGTGTCGGACAGCGACTGGATGGTGTTCCAGCTCTGGCGGGGACGCGAGCTGGTCGCCACGACGCGCGACGGCCCGACGCAGCCGCTGCGCCCGAGCTTCGCTCCGGGCTTCGACAACGTCGAGGTGAACGGCAAGCCGTGGCGCGTCTATGTGCTCCCCGATCGCACGGGGACCTTCCAGGTCCAGGTGGGCAATGCGCGCGACCAGATGGATGACGCCTTCCAGCGGCGATCGCTGCGCGTCATGGTCAGCGCGACGGTGCCGTTGATCCTCGCCGGCTTCCTGATGTGGTGGTCGGTGCAGCGGTCCATCGAGCCGCTGGCCCGGATCGAGGCGGCGGCCCGGTCGCGCTCGCGCTTCGACCTCACTCCGCTGCCCGCCGCCGACGTCCCGACGGAACTGCAGCCGCTGATCGGCGGATTCAACCACCTGCTGACCCAGCTGGACCAGGCGATCCAGGCGGAACGTCGCTTCATCGGCGACGCGGCGCATGAGTTGCGGACGCCCTTGTCGGCGCTGCAGGCCCATGTCGAGGTCGCGATCGCGGCGCCCACGGAACAGGCCAAGGACGCCGCGCTCCAGAAGGTGCTCACGGCCGTTCAGCGCAGCGCGCGCCTGGCAGAACAGCTCCTGGACCTGGCCCGCACCGAGGCCGGCAGCCACGCCCCGCGGCGGGAGCGCTACGACCTGGCCGAGATCGTGCGCCACGTGGCGAGCGAATTCGAGATCACGGCCCAGCGGCAGCAGCGCGCCATCGAGTTGAACGCCCTGCCCTGCGACATCGTCTGCGACGTGGACGAGGTCGGCATCCTGGTGCGCAACCTGGTCGACAACGGGCTGCGGTACACCGGGCCGGGCGGCACGGTGCGCATTCGCTGCGGCCGCGTAGACGGCGCGGAAGACATCCCGGACGACCTCGCGAATGGGAGTGTGAACGGGAGCGTGGACGGCAGTGTGAATGAGCGCGTGAATGAAGGTGCGAAGGACAGCGCACAGGCCGCGCGGGACACCGCCGGCATGGTGGCCTGGCTCGAGGTGGCCGACGACGGCCCGGGCGTGCCCGCGGAGGCGCACGCGACCATCTTCGAACGTTTCCAGCGCTTGAGCGGCACCCACGGCGTGCGCGGATCCGGCATCGGGCTCTCGCTGGTGGCGCGCATCGCGGCGATGCATGGTGCCCGGATCGAGACCGGCGACGGCTTCGGCGCGGCGGGCTTCTCGGTCCGCCTGCTCTTTCCCGCGCGCTGAGCCGGTGCTCGCCGCCCGCCGTTAAAGAATTCCTAAACACCGTCTGCCAGCATGGGACATCGGCAAGCCGACCGGCTGCCCTCACCCGCTCATGCAAGGCCAAGACGATGCCCCGCTGGACCGCCGCCGACATCCCTCCCCAGACCGCCCGGACCGCGGTCGTCACCGGCACCGGAGGCCTGGGACTGGAAGACGCCGTGGCGCTGGCGCGCGCCGGCGCCCGCGTGATCGTCGCCGGGCGCAATGCCGACAAGGGCGCCGCGGCCGTCCATCGCATCCTGCAGGCCGCGCCCGAGGCGGTCGTCCGTTTCGAGCCGCTGGATCTGGCCGACCTGAAGTCCGTGCGGCGCTTCGCCCTGCGCCTGCAGCAGTCGCTGGACCGTGTCGATCTGCTGATCAACAACGCCGCGGTGATGACGCCGCCCCGCCGCCGGGTGACCGCCGACGGCTTCGAACTGCAGTTCGGCACGAACTACCTCGGGCACTTCGCGCTGACCGCCCACCTGATGCCGCTGCTCTGCCGCAGCATGATGCCGCGCGTGGTCACGCTGTCGAGCGTGGCGGCGCGCGCCGCGCGGATCGATTTCGATGACTTGCAGGCGGAGCGACGCTACCGGCCGATGACGGCCTACGGCCAGTCCAAGCTGGCCTGCCTGATGTTCGCGCTCGAGTTGCAGCGGCGCAGCATCGCGGCGGGCTGGGGCGTGCAGAGCATCGCGGCGCACCCCGGCATCGCCCGCACGGACCTGCTGGTGAACGGCGCCGGCGCGTGGAGCGGGGTCGGCGTGCTGCGCAAGGCCCTGTGGTTCCTGTTCCAGCCCGCGGCGCAGGGGGCCTTGCCCACGTTGTTCGCCGGCACCTCGCCGCATGCGAAGGGCGGCCAGTACTACGGGCCCGATGGCCTCGGCGAGACGCGCGGCCATCCGGCCGCGGCCGAGCTGCCGCGGCAGGCGCTGGACCTGGACGTCGCCAGGCGTCTGTGGGCCCAGTCCGAACGCTTGACGGAGATCGCGCTGTGAGCGCCGCACCGATGGGCGCGGCGGCCCGGACCGCGACGACCGGCATCAATCGCCGCACCGCGTGCGCCGGGCTGCTGTCGATCGCGCTGACGACGCCGGGACGCGGCGCACGCGCGCAGACGACCGAGCCGCCGTTCAAGATCTTCGACTTCGACTGGCAGGACCGGCACCGCGGGCGCGCCGTGCCCGCGCGCCTGTACTGGCCGGGCAACCGTCAACGGGACGTCGCGGTGCCGCTGGTGGTGTTCTCCCATGGCATCGGCGGTTCCAGGCTGGGCTACAGCTACCTCGGCCGGCGCTGGTCGTCGCGCGGCGTCGCCAGCCTCCACGTGCAGCATGTCGGCAGCGACGCGACGCTCTGGCGCGGCAATCCGCTCGGGCTGGTCGGCCGCCTGCAGGCCGCGGCGCAGGAATCGGAGGCGCTCGCCCGCGCGGCCGATGTCCGGTTCGCGCTCGACCGGATGCTCGATGCGGACGCCGACGGGTTGGGCGCCTCCCTCGACCGGGGGCGGCTGATCGCCGCGGGCCACTCGTACGGCGCCAACACGACCTTGCTGAGCGTGGGGGCCCAGGTCGTGCGTGACGGCCGCACGATCAGTTGCCTGGACGATCGCTTCTCGGCCGCGGTCGTGATCTCCTCGCCGCCGTTCTACGGCGAGACCGACCTCTCCGCCGTGCTGCATCCCGTGGCCGTGCCCACCCTGCACGTCACCGCGACCGACGACGTCATCGAGATCCCCGGCTACCGCTCGCCGGCCGCGGACCGGCTCGCGGTCTTCGACGCCGTCGGCGATCCGCGCAAGCTGCTGGCGGTGTTCCAGGGCGGATCGCACAGCATGTTCACCGATCGCGCGATGACCGGCGGCATGGCCCTCAATCCCAAGGTGAAGGCGGCGACGGCGGACCTCGCGCTCGCCTTCCTGGACCTCACCTACGACGGGGACGCCTCGGGGCTGATGCGCTGGCGCGACGACTGGTCGCCCATCCTGGCCCGGCCGATCCGGACCGAGGCCTTCTGATCCCCGGCGTCGCGACGCTCGCAAGGACTTCCCTTCATGCACAAGGCCCTGATCCTCTGCGCCTACGGCGGCATGGTGCTGTTCGGCACGCTGCATTTCCTCATCGACGTGGTGTCGCACGCCTGGCGAGGCAAGCATCCGCCCGGCGCCGACGCGGCGCTGTACTTCGGGCTGCACAGCGCGTTCTCGCTGGGGCAGCTCGCACTGGGCCTGCTCGGCCTGTTCCTGGCCGCGCGGGCGATCGAGCTGCTGGGCGATCCCGTCGTGTTCGCGATCTCGTTCGCGGCGGTGCTGGGATGGCTCGCGATCTGCATCGCCTTCATCCCCTACTGGGAGCCCCGCGTGAACGTGGCCATCGTGGGCGTGATGCTGGTCGCGGCCTTCCTCACACGCGCGGCGCCCTGAGCGGTCGCGGCGTGTGCGTCTGGGTCTTCACCGCGCCGTTTCACGTCCATGGGGCGCCCCCTCGAGGGCGTCCACGGGGTCACGGTGCCTGGCTCGCCAGCAACTGCCGATACGCCACCTCCTGCAACGCGGTCGTCTGCGCGGCGGTCAGGTTCATCGCCCGGGCCGCCACGCTGCCTGACCCGAGGCTGCGCGGATCGCGGCCGGTCAGGCGCGCGAAGGCCATCAGCGCTTCCAGGTAGCTGCCGGCCGCGCTGGCATGGTGGTTGTCGCCGGACCAGAGATTGAGCTTGTCGCCATCGACGCCGTCGTACGGGTTGCGGTCCGCGACGCCCTGCCCGACTGCCCGTACGAACGCGTCGCCCACGGGGATCATCCCGGCCGTTCCGCGGTTCTGCGTGGCGGCGGCCTTGTAGCCGTTGCTCAACACGGCCGCGGCCTGCTCCAAGGTCTGGCCGTACCAATGCCCGCCCGGCTGGTAGATCTGGTCGGGGCGCGGCCAGGTGGCCAGCAGCCAGACGTTGGCCTTGGGATTGGCGTTCGCGTTGGCGTTCACGTCGCTCCCGTGGAAGAACTGCTCGAGCAGGCCCGAGTAGGTGATGAGGCTGGCCGGATTGCCCGGCGCGGCGGGATCGAGGTTGCTCTGGTCCTGCATCACCACCGCGTCCCAGCGCCGGTTGTCGAGCACGCCGCGCTTGCTCGTGTAGTGGAACTTGAGCGTCTGCGAGCTGACGGCCTCGATGGCGACCTGGACGTTCAGGCCGGCTTCCACCGTCAGCTGCTTGAATAGCCCCGGCATGCCGCCGTAGCCGGTGCCATTCAGGTCGGTGACGTTCACCGCGTTGTAGTGCAGCACCGGATTGGCATTGCCGTGCGTGAAGCTGTTGCCGATGAAGACCACCTGCAGCGCGCCGGTCCCCGCGCCCTCGCGGCGGAAGGAGGACGTGAGGTTGTTGAAGCCCGCCATCGCCAGGTTGGGCGCGTCGCCGGACAGCACGAGCATGCGTCCGCTCGCGCCGCCGTTCTCATAGAGCGAGAGCTTCACGCCCGCCGGCACCTTGACCGAGGAGACGCGGTCGGTGAGCACCTGGATCTCGCCGCCGGTCGCGCTGATGCACTCGCTCGCTCCGCGGTAGTCGTAGTCTTCGTAGAAGCAGACCGCGGCCGCCGGCGGCGCCTCCGCCGCGACCTTGAACGACGAGGTCAGGTTATTGAAGCCCCTGTCGGTGAGATTGGGCGCATCGGCGGTGAGTTGCAGCGTGCTGCCGGTGAAGCCCGAGTGCTGGTACAGCGTGACCCGCGCGCCGGCGGGCACGCGCACGGACGAGATGCGGTCCGCGACGGCGGCGGCGACCTCGCCGCTTGCGGCCGAGGTGCAATAGCTCGCGCCCTGGTAGTTGTAGTGCTCGAAGAAGCAGACATCCGCGGCGGAGGCGCCCAGCGGAAGGAGCAGCCAGAGGGCCGCGGCCATGCCTGCGGATGCGGTCTTCGGGGATGCGCGACGTTGATGCATGAGGGGACTCGCAAAGCGGTTGGATCGAGGGCGCGAGTCTAGGAACGACATGCCGTTCAATGCCAATACGCTGAACCGTCGGCGCCATATGCAAAACGTCTGGGATCGATCTTTCCTCGATGGATAGGCCACACGGATCGCCGGGCACGCGTCCATCCGGCAACAAGCCTTGCAACTTGCTACGCCCGGTCGCCCTGACAGCCGTCTCCGACCCGCGAAGGCTTCAGGCGGGCAACAGCCCCGCCGCCTTGTAGTTCTCGATCAACGCATCGAAGAGCTTGATGTCCGACCGGCCTCGTGCCATCAACTGAGCCCCCGCCACCGCGGCGAAGATGGCATGGGCGCGCTTGGGAGCCTCGCGAGCGATGACCAGTTCCGCCGCGACCAGCGTCTTCGCCAGCCAGGCCACGTTGACGTCGGTGAAGGCCAGGACCTCCTTGCGGACGTTCTCGGGCAGGTCGTCGAATTCGGCCGTCATGAAGCTGGCCAGGCACATGCGGTTTCCGTTCTCGAGCGAGCGGCGGAAGGTCTCGGGGTATCTGCGCAAGGATTGCGCGGGGTCCTTGGTCTCGGCCGACAGCGCGTCCAAGGTCGTGGCGGAGTCTTGCCAATAGCGCCTCGCAACAGCCGCGGCGAGGTCCGCCTTGCTCGGGAAGTGGTGGTAGAGGCTGGCCGCCTTGATGCCCACATCGTCCGCCAGGCTGCGAACGTTCAAGCCGCCGTAGCCATGCGCCTGGGCGATCCGGGTCGCCGCCACCAGGATCCTGTCGCTGGAGTTCGTGGTTTCCTGGTTCTTCACACATCCATCCTCGAGGGGTGTTGACGACCTTGAGTGTAGCGTCTATCGTGTACCTAACAAACGTTAGGTAGAGTTCTTGCCTGACTGTTGTCCAGCCCTCACTCCTATTTCTGAAAGCCCACGATGAGCCACGAACTCTTCCATCAAGATGCCACCCGGTTGGCCGAGCTGATCCGCTCCAAGGAGGTTTCCCCGGTGGAGGTCATGCAGGCCCACCTCGATCGCATCGAGGCCGTGAATCCCCGCATCAACGCGATCGTCACGCTGGCCGACGGCGCGCTCGAGGCCGCCCGGTCCGCCGAGGCCGCCGTGCTCGCGGGCGAAGTGCTCGGCCCGCTGCACGGGGTCCCCTTCACGGTGAAGGATTCGATCGACACGGCCGGCGTGCTCACGCAGCGGGGATCGCCGATCTTCAAGGGGCGCCGTCCCGATGTCGACGCCACCAGCGTGGCGCGCATGAAGAGGGCCGGCGGCATCCTGCTCGCGAAGACCAACCTGCCCGAGTTCTCTTACTGGATCGAGAGCGACAACCTGCTGACCGGCGCGACGAACAACCCGTGGGACCTCACCCGCACGCCGGGTGGCTCGAGCGGCGGGGAATCAGCCGCCATCGCCGCCGGCATGTCGCCAATCGGCCTGGGCACCGATCTCGCCATTTCGGTGCGTGGTCCGGCGGCGCAGACGGGCATCACCTCGATCAAGGCGACCCACGGGCGCGTGCCCATGACAGGCATCTGGCCGCGCGCGCCCCGCCGCTTCTGGCATGTAGGGCCGATGGCCCGCTCGGTCCGCGACATCGCGCTCGCCTTCGCGCAACTCGCCGGCCCCGATGGTGAGGATGCCTTGTCGAGCAGTGCCGTTCCGCTCGACGCTCGCATCGGCCTCCGGTCAGGCCGCCCGCTGCGGGTGGGCTGGATGGTCGGTCCTGGCTACGGGCCGGTCGATCCGGAAGTGCAGGTGACGGTGCGGGCGGCCGCCGAGGCGCTGAAGGGCCTTGGCCTCGTTGTCGAGCAGGTCGGCATCCCGGCGCTGGAGCGCGATTTCGCGCTCGACGTCTTCAACCGGCTGCACGTCATGGAGATGAAGCCGGCTTTCGCCGCGGCGACGGCTGGCCATGAAGCGCAGATGTACCGGATGTCGAGGACGATGCTGGCCATCCCGGAGACCTCGATGAAGGACTACATCGAGGCCGAGCAGGCTGCCGAGCGCATCCGTGACGGCTATGCCGACTACTTCAGCCGCTATGACGCGCTGATTACCCACGTGCTCCCCATCCCTGCGCACAGGCATGGTGTCCAGCGGTTCACCATCGACGGCCAGACGGTGGACGCGACCTACCTTCAGGGCGCGACGGTACCGCTCAACATCGCCGGCCTGCCGGGCGTGGCGATGCGGTTCGGCACGAGCCAGGAAGGCCTGCCGATCAATGTCCAGATCGTCGGCCAGTGGCATGCGGAATCCACCATCCTCGAGGTCGCCGCGCTGCTCGAAAGCGTCAGCGCGGTCCGCCACCTTCACCCAGCGCTCTGACGCCACATCGTTCGGGAGCCGGCGGGTTCCCGAACGTCCCGGCAGGCGCCGGTCTTGCTCAATGCGGCGTCTGCGCGGTGGACAGGGGGCTCTCTCTCGCCTCCCCATTCCACTTCCTCAACGCCCTCTGGAAGAACAGGCTGTTGGGCAGCTGCAGCATCGTCCCGTTCTGCGCGTCGCCGGTTTCCAGCAGCGTCGTGTAGACGAGGTTGATGTCCACCACCCTCCCCTTCACGCCGGGCCGGTCGCCGGCCTCCAGCAACTCCACGACGTCCCCGATCCGGAACGCATGGGTGATGTAGATCAGCAGCGTGCAGAACAGGTTGGACAGCACGCTCCACGCGGCGAAGAACGCGACCGCGCCGACCGCGGCGAAGCCGGTGAACGCCGTCCACAGCACCGAGCCCGACACGCCCAGCCGCTCCAGCGCCCACAACGCCGCGCCGCCGTAGACCAGCACGCCGATGCTGCGCAGGAACAGCGACGCGACCTTCACCGGGAAGCCGTAGCGGCTCGTGAGCCGGCGGCTGATCAGCCGGGCGATGCGCATCACCAGCCAGGCGCCGAAGCCGATGACGGCGACCTCGATCACCGGGACGAAGATGTCCAGCCAGTCGGCCAGCCAGGGAGGAAGACGGTCGTGCAGGGATTGGTAGAGCTTGTTCATGGACTGCGGATTCGCCAACGGGGCGGATGGCGCCGCAGGTTACCGCGTCCTGAAGGCACTCAGCGCCGCAATGCCTGGCGAACCGCCTCGGCGAGCGTGGTGGTCGGGCGGCCGATCAGGCGGGTCAGGTCTTGCGAGCTGCCGTCGAGCTCGCCCGCCGCCGACTTCACGCTGGCGTCGACGACGACGTCCACGATCATCTCGGGCAGGCCGATGCCCAGCAGCGCGGCTTTGAACTCCGCCGGCGGGAGGTCGAGATAGGCGACGGACCGGCCCGCCTGCCGGCTGAGCTCCGCGGCGAGATCGGACATCGAGAACGCATGGTCGCCCACCAGTTCATAGGTCTTGCCGCCATGGCCGGCTTCGGTGAGCACGGCTGCCGCCGCGGCCGCGTAGTCGTCCCGCGAGGCGGACGCCAGCCGGCCCTGCCCCGAGCTGCCGATCAGCGCGCCCTGCGAGACGGCGCCGGCCAGACCCGCGGTCGAGTTCTCCAGGTACCAGCCGTTGCGCAGCAGCACGAAGTCCAGGCCGGAGCGTTCCAGATACTGCTCGGTCCGCCGATGCTCGTCCGCGAGCATCAAGGTGGCGCTGTCGGCGCGCAGCAGGCTGGTGTAGGCCACCAGCCGGACGCCGGTGTCCCTGGCCGCGTCGATCACGGCCTGGTGCTGCCGCAGCCGCTGGCCCGGCACCACCGCCGATACCAGCAGCAGCTTCTCGACGCCGGCGAAGGCGGCGCGCAGGGTGTCGGGGCGGTCGTAGTCGGCCAGTCGCAGCTGGACGCCGAGCCGTCGCAGGTCGTCGGCCTTCTCAAGATCCCGTACCGTCGCGACGATCTCGTGCGCGGGGACTTTCTCCAGCAGGTGTTTCACGACCAGGCGTCCCAGTTGTCCGCCGGCTCCGGTGATGGCAATCATGTCGATCCTTCTTCGTTCGTTCGTTCGTTCGCGTGTTTGCGGATGCGCATGCCGCGCCCGGCTCGCGAGACAGGGCCGGGGTTGATTCGCGTGGCCACTCTAGGGAACGTCCCATTCGCTGAATAATGTTGAACATCGATGGCCGCTATCGAATGTTTGGTATCCAGGATGGAAGTTCGCCAGCTTGATCTGTTCCTCCGTGTCGCCGAGCTCGGCAGCATCAACCGCGCGGCGTCGACACTGGGGCTTTCGCAGCCGGCGCTGTCGCGCCAGATCGCCCTGCTCGAGCAGGCCATGGGCGCCCAGCTCTTCACCCGGACGCAAGGGGGCGTGCTGCTCACCGGCGCCGGCCAGTTGCTGTCCGAGCGCGCCCGGCCGCTGCTCAAGCAATTCGGTCTGCTCAAGCGGCAGGTGGGCGAGCAGGCCGCGGGGCAACTGACCATCGGCACGCCGCCCGCGTGGCGACAGCTGGTCGTATGCCCCTTCATCGAGGACTTCGCCGCCCGTCTGCCCGGCGTGAAGCTGCGCGTCTACGAGCGGCTCAGCAACGAACTGCACGACGACATGTCCGCCGGGCTGCTGGATCTCGCTTTCGTGCCCTTCCGGGCGACGCCGCTGCAACGGCATGCGCAGACCGCCGTGGTCCGCGAGCCCGTCGTGGTGGTCGGACGGGCGTCGGACCGGCTGTCGCCCGACAAGCCGCTGCCGATCACCGGGCTGGACGGCAGGCATCTCGTCCTGCCCGAGCGGCCCAACGTGCTGCGCGTGCAGCTGGAGCAGGCGATGGCGCGGCGGCAGCTCAACTTCCGCGTCGCCGTCGAGACCGATGCGATGGATGTCTGCCTGGACATGGCGCGACGCGGCCTCGGCTTCAGCGTCGTGCCGGCGTCCGCGCTGTCGGTCATCGCGGGCGACCCTGCCTTCAGCTGGGCACCTCTGCGGGCCCAGCACGTCACCTGGGCGCTGTGGGCGAACGAGGCCCGCGCCCATTCCGATGCCGTCGTCGAAGGCCGGCGCCTGGCGCTGCGCAGCATCGAGGCGCTGGTCCGGGAGAAGCGCTGGTGGCGAGCCGAATACCTGGCATCCGCTACCTCTTCAGAGTGAAAACGGTTTCAGCTGATCACAAAGAGAGCAGCGCCGTAGCCGCTGTAGCTTTCGCGTGCAGCGTCTTGATGGCGTGAAGGCGAAGAATCGCACGTCGCCCACAGGCCCACGGGTCCGTGCCACTCCTTCACTCCACGACGACGATGAACACCCTGCACCGTTTCGCCCGCCTGCCCGCGGCCGCCCTGCTCGCGATCGCGGCCCTGGCAACGACTGGCACCGCCCTCGCCCACAGCAGCTTCCTCAAGGTCGACGGCCGCACCGTGAGGAACCAGAACGGCACCGGCGATCCCATCTACCTGCGCGGCGTGAACCTCGGCGGCTGGCAGGTGCATGAAGGCTGGATGTCCCCGCTGGGCGGCGCCGGCGACGACTACACGATGCGCAAGACGCTGAGCCAGCGCTTCGGCGACGCCGGCCGCGACGCGCTGATCAACGCCTACCAGGACAGCTACCTGCAGGAGAAGGACTTCCGGATTCTCTCCGACCTCGGCATGAGCGCGCTGCGCCTGCCCATCTACTACCTGAACCACATGAACGAGGACGGCTCGTGGAAGCGCGACCCGTCCGGCCGCATCGACTTCCGCCGCATCGAGTGGGTCGTCGCGATGGCCAAGAAGTACCGCCTGTACGTCATCCTCGACCTGCACGGCGCGCCGGGCTCGCAGAACGGCGCCGACCACAGCGGCCGCATCGGCGGCTCGGGCCAGCTCTGGAACAACTCCAACTACCAGAACCAGACGCTGACCTTCTGGCGCGAGCTCGCCACGCGCTTCCGCAACGAGCCCACCGTCGCCGGCTACGACGTGCTCAACGAGCCCTCGCTCAACTACCCGGCCCCGGCCACGCGTCCGGTGCTCGACATGTACGACCGGATCTACAAGGAGATCCGCGCGGTCGATCCCCACCACATCGTGATCATGGAAGGCATCTGGGACTGGTCCGCGATCACGCGGCCGTCCGACTACGGCTGGACCAACGTCATCTACGAGTTCCACTACTACAACTGGGGCAACGACTCGAACTACCAGTCGCAGGTCAACTTCACCGAAGCCAAGATCAACCAGGAGAAGCAGTACCTCTCGTACAACGTGCCGCACTACGTCGGCGAGTTCATGTTCTTCAACCTGCAGAGCAGCTGGGAGTACGGCCTGCGCCGCTACAACGAAGCCGGCTGGCACTGGACGAGCTGGACCTACAAGGGCACCAACATCGGCAACTGGGCGCTCTACAACAGCACCAACGCCGGCGCGAACACGCCCAACGTCAACAGCGACAGCTACGCCACGATCGAGGCGAAGTGGCGCAGCTGGGACGTCGAGAAGAACATGGCCCCCAACACCATGCTCAACAGCGTGTTCAAGGCGGCGCTGACCGGGAAGAACAGCCTCATCCGCAACCTGCCCTTCGAAGGCACCTGGCGCGCGACCAGCAAGCTCGAGGCCGAGCTGTTCTATTCCCAGAGCGGCGTGACCTTCGACAGCACCGGCATCGGCGGTTTCGACGCAGGCGACTGGCTGCGCTACATCGACGTCGACTTCGGTAGCGGCGTGGACCGCCTCAAGCTGCGCCTGGCGGTGGATCCGTCCAGCGCGGGCAAGCAGATCGAGGTGAGGCTCGACAGCCTGACCGGCGCCCATGTCGGCACCGTGACCGTGCCCAGCACCGGTGGCTGGACGACGTTCCAGGAAGTGACGACGCCGATCCAGCGCAGCACCGGCGTGCACAACCTCTACCTGGTGGCCAAGGGCGGCACCGGCGTCGCCAACCTCGACTGGCTGCAGTTCGAGGACTCGACCGGCACCAACACGCCGACGCCGCCGACAAACCCGCCCACCACGCCGCCCGGGTCCGGCGCGCCGGTGTCGGGACAGACCTACGTGATCGTCGCCAAGCACAGCGGCAAGGCGCTGGACGTGCGCGAGCGCTCGACGCAGGACGGCGGCCTGCTGCAGCAATGGGCCTACGGCGGCGGCGCCAACCAGAAGTGGGTCGCGCAGAGCGCGGGCAACGGCCTGTGGCAGCTGCGCTCCATGTCGAGCAACAAGTGCGTGGACATCACCGGCGTCAACACCGCCAACGGCGCTGCGGTCCAGCAGTGGAGCTGCACCGGTGGCGCCAACCAGCTGTTCCGGTTGGCAGACCAGGGCAACGGCTTCTTCTACCTGCGTGCCTCGCATTCGAACAAATGCCTGGACGTGACCAACGTGTCCGGGCTGGACGGCGCGGGCGTGCAGCAGTGGGACTGCGCCGGAGACAACGCGCGGTGGAAGTTCCAGGCGCCTTGAGCCGGCCCGACCGGGATCGCCGCCGTCGCCGATGCCCAAGTGCCGGGTCGGTATTCGAACGCACAGGGATCGTTTCTTGCCAGAACAAAAGGGCTCGCATGCCGGCGGTCACCGCCGCCGGTTTCCATTGTTCTGAAGACAAGGAGATTCCCATGAAGCGTTCCCTGCTGATGGTCGCCACGGCCACGATGCTCTCCCTCGGCGCCGCCGGTTCCGTCATGGCGCAAGCCGCCTCCAGCCCGGCCACGGGCAGCGAGGAACAGGCCAAGGCGCTGAAGAAGCAGGCCGATGCCGACTACAAGGCCGCCAAGAAGGCGTGCAACGCCATGAAGGGCGATGCCGAGAAGCAGTGCGAGAAGGACGCCAAGGCCACGCATGAAAAGGCCGAGGCCGATGCCAAGGCCATGAAGGAAAAGGCGCAGGCCGACAAGAAGGCGATGAAGTAAGGGCCTGAGGCAAGGCCCTGTCACAGGGCCCTGCGACGAGGCTCAAGCCGCGGCGGCCACCGGCTGCCGCGGCGTTTGTGCTGCTTCCACGATCCTGCCGTTGCCCATCCGGATCACGCGGTCCGCCAGATGGAAGTAGCGGTCGTCGTGCGACACGACGATCACGAGGTGCCCCTTGTCGCGCAGCTCCGGCAGCAGCTCCGTGTAGAACAGGTGGCGGAAGGTCGGATCCTGGTCCGCCGCCCATTCGTCGAAGACCAGCACCGGTCGGCCTTCGAGGTAGGCGTGCACGAGCGCGAGCCGCTTGCGCTGGCCCGTCGACAGGTCGACGGTGCTGAACGAGCCGTCTTTCACCGACACCTTGTGCGCGATCTCCAGGCGCTGCAGGTAGGGCAGCGCGCGCTCGGGCAGGCTGCCGCCCTGCCCGGCCTGCGCGGCCAGGTCCTCGAACAGGTAGAAGTCGGAGAACACCGTCGTGTAGAGCTGGCGGTAGTGGTCGCGGGTCTCGTCGGTCACCGGCGCGCCGTCGGCCAGCACCTGGCCCTGCTGCGGCGCGTACAGACCCAGCAGCAGCTTGACCAGCGTGGTCTTGCCCGAACCGTTGTCGCCGACGATGAACACCATCTCGCCGCGGCGCAGCGTCAGGTCCACCGGGCCGAGCACGAAGGCCTCGCCGCCTTCCGGCTTCGCAAAGCCGTAGCGCACGCCGCGCAGCTCGATGGCGTCGGCCAGCGCGGCTGGTTCGCCGGGCTTGTCGAGATCCAGGAATGGCTCCGGCGTCGCGAAGCGCGCCGACATGTCGGCGATGCGCTGGAAGGCCACGCGCGCGCGACCGATGCCCGGCACGGCGGCGGCGATCTGGTCCAGCGGTCCCTTGAGGAACAGCAGCACCAGCACGAAGCCGCTCAGCACGGCCGGCTCCATCGTGCGGAACGCGGCCCAGCCCAGGATCAATGCGATGAGCAGGAAGAACAGCGCCGAGCCGAAGGCCGTCGCCAGCACGTAGGTGTTGATGGCGCGCCAGTTGATTTCGCGGATGCGGTCGACGGTGCCCTCGATCTGGCCGCCGTACATGCCGGCGCGGCGGGCGCGATGCATGCGCAGTTCCTTGGCGCCGTCGCTGATGGCGCGATAGGCCTTGTGCAGCTGTTCCTCGGCGTCGCGCGCCTTGTGGAAGCCGCGGATGCCGCGCGCCTGCGCCCAGGTCTGCACGCCCACGCCGATCACCAGCGCCACGAGCAGCAGCCCGAACAGCGGCGGCGACAGCCAGGCGAGGTAGCCCAGGCAGCCCAGGGTGATCGCCAGGGCGATCACGGCGGAGGACAGCACGAAGGCGGCGTCGCTGATCATGTCGACGTCGCCGGTGAGCACCGGCATCAGGCGGTGGGTGCGATAGCGTTCGAGCGCGTCGATCGGCGCGGCGAGGATCTTGCGGGCCAGGCTCTTGCGCACCTGCGCCACCAGTCGTTGGCCGACGAGGTTGGTGCACATGCTCGAGGCCGCGCGGCCGACGAGCGCCACCGCGCACAGCGCGACGAAGGTCAGCAGCAGCCCGCCGGCCATGCCGCCGGGGCGGTTGAGGACCTCGTTGATCGTGCCCAGCAGCGCGACGGTGGCGGCGCCGGCGGCCACGCCGGTGACCGCGGAGACGAGCAGCCAGGGCAGGAATGGCTTGAGCAGCGCGGAGACTTCACCGGTCTTGCCGGGAGCGGAACGGGGCGGGTCGCCCGCCGGGGCGCCAGGAGCAGTGTTCATCAGCGTCTTTCAGCCGCCGGCGGGGAGGCGCGGCGGACGGGGTGAGAGGGGCCTCACCAGTAGACGTTCCTGAGGGCGGGATGTTCATGGCGGCCGCATGACCGCCCGTGCGGTCCTGCTCTGCCGCGGTCGCCGTCCCTTCCCGTGAACAAAACCGGCGCCAGGACGTCTCTCCTCCGACACCACCGACCCGGCATCGCCACCGATGCCGCGCCCGAGCCCATGCCCTTGCATCCCGACCTGGAAGCCTTCCTCGAACTGGTCAACGACGCCAACGCAGACGGTCCTGCGCTCCATGAGATGACGCCCGGGCAGGCCCGCGCCGCCTACGACCGCTCGACGCTCGCGTTGGACGAGCCCGGTGCGGAGGTCCCCTTCGAGACCCTCGCGCTGCCCGCCCGCGACGGCCACGTGCTGCCCGCGCGGCTGTACCGCGGCGGCTCGGAGCCGCGTCCCCCGGTGCTGTTGTTCTTCCATGGCGGCGGCTACGTGCTGGGCGGCCTCGCATCGCACGATTCGCTGTGCCGCGACCTCGCGGACCGCGCCGCCTGCGCGGTGCTCGCCGTCGACTACCGCCGCGCGCCGGAGCATCGCTTCCCCACCGCCTTCCACGACGCCGAGGACGCCGCCGCCTGGCTGCGCGCGCACGCTGCGGCGCTCGGCCTGGACCCGGCCCGCATCGCCGTCGGCGGCGACAGCGTCGGCGGCACGCTCGCAACCGCGCTGACCCTCGCCGCGCGCGAGGCCGGCCTGCCCCAGCCCGTGCTCCAGCTGCTGCTCTACCCCTGCACCAGCGCCCGCCAGGACACCCCGTCGCACCGGCGCCTGGCCAGCGGCTACCTGCTCGAGGAACGCAACCTGCAGTGGATGTTCGACCAGTACCTGCGCGACGACGCGGACCGGCTCGACTGGCGCTTCGCGCCGCTGCAGGCCGCCAGCCTGCAAGGCCTGGCTCCGGCCCACCTCGCGCTGGCGGAGTTCGACCCGCTGCTCGACGAAGGCCTGGCCTACGCCGACGCCCTGAAATCCGCCGGCGTCCGCGCCACGGTCAAGGTCTACCCCGGCATGGTCCACGACTTCGCGCGGCTCGGGAACGTCATCGAGGAGGCCGCCACGCTGCGTGCCGAGCTCGCCGCCGTCCTGGCCCAGGCCTTCCGCTGAACGCCCGCGTGAACAAATCGGCGCGGCCAACGTCTCTACAGGAAGACGGCGGCGCGACAGGCGCCGCGACCACTTCCAAGGCAGTCCCATGTCCATCGCTTCGCCGGCGCAGGCCGCCGGTCGCCTCCTGAGCCACATCGCCGGTCAGCCCTTCGAGACCGTGATCGAAGGCGCCCAACTGACCGTCAAGCCGCTGGACGGCAGTTCCGCCAGCACCTGGATGCTGGAGGCCGGCACGCCCCTGCCCTCGCTACAGGCGCGCCATGGCCTGGGGGACGGCCAGGGCGCCGCGATGCTGGCGGACTTCCACTTGCCGGCCGCGCTCGAAGCCCTCTTCTCACTGCGCCCCGAGCTGAAGGAAGTCGCCCTCGGCGACGCGCTGCCCGCCACCGCGGCGCTGGTCCGGGCCGGCATTTCGCTGCCGACCGTCTCCCGCGAGCTCTTCTGGCAGTGGGACCGCCTCTGGCTGGCCGACCGCCGCGATCCCGCGCCGATCCAGTACGTCTTCAGCAGGGACGGCCGCCGCCACCCGCGCCGCCCGGCCAAGCCGACCGGCATCGTCTACCGCCGCCACATCCCGTGGCTGGACCGGACCTTCAGCCTGCGCGCGCTGGACGTCGAGCGCGACCTGGTCACCGTCAACCGCTGGATGAACGAGCCCGCCGTCGCGCTCGCCTGGCAGGAGACCGGCGACCTGGACCACCACCGCCGCTACCTCGGCGGCATCGCCGCCGACCCGCACACCATCGGCCTGATCGGCTGCTTCGACGACCAGCCCTTCAGCTACGTCGAGGCCTACTGGGCCAAGGAAGACCGCATCGCGCCCTTCTACGACGCCGCCGACCACGACCGCGGCTGGCACGTGCTGGTCGGTGAGCCGGCGCTGCGCGGGCGGGAGTTCCTCACCGCCTGGATGCCGGGCGTCTCCCATTACCTGTTCCTCGACGACTGCCGCACGCAGCGCATCGTCATCGAGCCGCGCATCGACAACCGCCGCATGGTCCACAGCCTGAACCGCTGCGGTTACGCCTCGCTCAAGGAGATCCAGTTCCCGCACAAGCGCGCCGTGCTCGGCCAGCTCCTGCGCGAGCGCTTCTTCGACGACGCGCTCTGGATCCCGCGCAGCGATTTCCCCTTCGCAGTCCCGCAATCCTGAGGCACACCCATGCACATCCATGACCTGATCGGCATCGGCTTCGGTCCGTCCAACATCGCCCTGGCGATCGCGCTGGAGGAAGGCCAGGACGCCGGCCCGCACGGCCGTCCCCACGACCGGCCGCTGGACGCGCTCTTCGTGGAGCGGCAGCCCGGCTTCGTCTGGCACAAGCACATGCTGCTGGACCACGCGCACATGCAGATCTCCTTCCTGAAGGACCTGGCGACGCTGCGCAACCCGTCCAGTCGCTTCACCTTCCTGAACTACCTGCATGAGAAGGACCGGCTGCAGGACTTCATCAACCTGAAGACCTTCTTCCCCAGCCGCCACGAGTTCAACGACTACCTGGCCTGGGCGGCGGCGAAGTTCGAGGACCGCTGCGCCTACGGCGAGGACGTGTTCGAGGTGCTGCCCGAGCCGCGCGCCGGCGAGGTCAAGCTGCTGCGCGTGCGCTCCCGCGACGCCGCGGGCAACGTGCGCGAGCGCCTGACGCGCCACCTCGTCGTCGGCGTGGGCGGCATGCCGCGCATCCCGGCCGAGTTCAAGGGCCTGAAGGACGATCCGCGGGTCTTCCATTCGAGCAACTACCTGCAGGCGATCGCCGGCCACGGCGCGGCCAGGCGCATCGCGGTGGTCGGCGCGGGCCAGAGCGCGGCGGAGATCTTCATGGACCTGCACGGCCGTCCGCAGCGGCCGCAGGTGGACCTGGTGATGCGGGCGCGCTCGATCAAGCCGTCGGACGACAGCCCCTTCGTCAACGAGATCTTCAACGCCGACTTCACCGACTTCGTCTTCAGCCGCAGCGGCAGCGAGCGCGAGGAACTGCTCAACGAGTACTGGCACACCAACTACGCGGCGCCGGACCTGGCGCTGATCCAGCAGATCTTCGACGTGTTCTACCGCCAGCGCGTCAGCGGCGAGCAGCGCCACCGCTTCCTGCGCCGGCACGAGGTCGCCGGCGTCCAGGCGCGGGATGAAGGCCTGCGCCTGACCCTGCGCGACCTGAACCACGCGCGCACGACGACGCAGGACTACGACGCGATCGTGCTGGCGACCGGCTACGAGCGCGACCGGCATCGCACGCTGTTGGCCTCGCTCGCGCCCTACCTGGGCAACTTCGAGGTGGACCGCCACTACCGGCTGCGCGCCAACCCCAGCTTCCATCCGAGCATCTTCCTGCAGGGCGCCTGCGAGCTGACCCACGGCCTGAGCGACACGCTGCTGTCGGTCACCGCGATCCGCTCCGGCGAGATCCGCGGCGCGCTGCACGGCGCCGTCGGCATCGACCACGCCACCGCGCGACAGGACAGCTCAAGACAGGCGGCATGACGATGCCGCCGCGGCGTCCCGTCCGACGCCCTTCCCCACCGGATCGTTGAGCGAAGGAGCCGCCGACGACCATCGCTTCGTTCACCGCGACGCGCGCCGCCACACGGGATCCGTGGCGGCGCGCTTTTTCACGTTCCGGGCTCCCGCTGACCTCTCCGCCACAACCATGAATCCTCAGAAGGATCGCGCCATGTCCCCGTTCCCGTCGCTCTCGCCGTCCCTGTCCCTGTCCACCTCGACGGCCCATTCGTCGGCCCCTTCATCGGCCCCTTCATCGGCCCCTTCGTCGGCCTCCCCCCTGCCTCGTCCCCGCCGCCTGCTGCTGGCTGTCGCCTCCGCCTTCGGGACGGTCGCGCTGGCCGGCGCCTCGCCCGCATGGGCCCAGGCCGCGGCCGCCGCCGACACCAGCCAGGCCGTGACGGCCGCCGCGGCGCCGGGCACCGCGGCCTCGGGCGCGGCCGGCTCCGCGCTGCCCACCGTCTCGGTGAGCGGACGTTCCGCGACTTCCGAGGGCACCGCTTCCTACACCGTGCGCAGCACTGGCGCGGGCACGCGCATGCCGCTGTCGCCGCGCGAGACGCCGCAATCGCTGACCGTCATCGGCCGCCAGCAGATGGACGAGCAGAACCTGGACACGCTCAACGAGGTGATGCGCCAGACGCCGGGCGTCGTCGTCAACCGCCGCGATGAGCGGGTCGACTTCACCGCGCGCGGTTTCTCGCTGAGCCAGATGGTCGACGGCATCCCGACGCTGGCCTTCAACAACGTGTCGGCCGAGGCCAGCATGACCAGCACGGCGATGTACGACCGCGTCGAGGTCATCCGCGGCCCGGCGGGCCTGCTCAACGGCGTCGGCCAGCCGGGCGGCTCGATCAACCTGGTGCGCAAGCGCCCGACGAAGGACTTCGAGGGCAGCGTCACCGTCGGCGCCGGCAACTGGAGCCGCCATCTGACGCAGGCCGACGTCGGCGGCAGCCTGACGGCGGGCGGCGGCGTGCGCGGCCGGCTGGTCGCGTCGTACTCGGGCGGCGACACCTTCATCGACAACAAGAGCCGCAAGGACAGCCTGCTGTACGCGATCGTCGAGACCGACCTGGGGGCCCGCACCGTGCTGGCCGGCGGCTTCGAGTACCAGAAGAACGACATCGATGGGGCCAACTTCGGCAACATCCCGCCGTACTACGGCAACGGCACGCGGCTGGTGGTGCCGCGCTCGTATTCCTTCAGCACGCCGTGGAGCGTGTGGAACATGGAGACCAAGCGGGTCTTCGTGAACCTGCAGCACGAGTTCGACAACGGCTGGCAGGTCAAGGGCGAGGTGGCGCAGGTCAGGAACAACCGCGAGCGCTACAGCGGCGACCTGCAGAGCACGCTGCCGACCTTCCCGATCAACGCGGCGACCAACATCGGCGTGGTGTCGCTGAGCGACAACCCGGCGGAAGGCACGAACAAGTCGGTGGACGTCTATGCGTCGGGTCCGTTCCGGCTGTTCGGCCGCACGCACCAGGCGGTGATCGGCTTCAACGTCAACAAGCTCGAGAGCGAGATCGCCAACAACAGCGCGCTGAACACCGGCACGCGGCTGGACCGCCGTCCGGGCTCGGTCTTCGACCTGGGCGCGATCGCGAAGCCGGACTTCCAGTACCCGCGCCTGCGCCAGTACGGCGAGACCGAGGAACGCGCGATCTACGGCTCCACGCGGCTGCAGGCGACCGACGCCTTGTCGCTGATCGTCGGCTCGCGGGTCACCTGGTACGAGAACAAGGCCTACCAGCGGTCCTGGGCCGGCACCGCCAACGGCGCGCGCATCGACGTCGCGCCGGTGAAGGAAGACGGCGTGTTCACGCCCTATGCCGGCGCCGTGTATGACCTGACCCCGTCGGTGTCGGTCTACAGCAGCTTCACGCAGATCTTCCAGCCCAACACGTCCAAGGACGTGAACGGCAACGTGATCGAGCCGCAGCGCGGCAGCAACGTCGAGTTCGGCGTGAAGGGCGAGCACTTCGGCGGCCGGCTCACGACGGCCGCCGCCGTGTACCGGACCAAGCAGGACCACGTGCCGGTGGCGACCGGCACGCTGCAGCCCGACGGCACGCCCGCCTTCCGCGGGGAGCGCGGCACGGTGACCGAGGGCTACGAGTTCAGCCTCGCCGGCGAGGTCCTGACCGGCTGGCAGCTGCAGGCCGGGTATTCGTACGGCACGCCGGTGAAGGCGGACGGCTCGGCGCTGTCGCCGCACCTGGCCACGCGCACCTTCAACCTGGCGACCAGCTACCGGCTGCCGGGCGCGCTGAACAAGCTGACGATCGGCGGCAACGTGAGCTACCAGAACCACACGTCGATGGACATCATCTCCAAGCCGGCGCTGACGCAGGGCGGCTACACGCTGCTGGGCCTGCTGGCGCGCTACGACGTGACGCGCCAGCTGACGCTGTCGGTCAATGTCGAGAACCTGACCGACAAGACCTACATCTGGATGAGCGGGCAGTCGGGCTACATGTTCGGCACGCCGCGCAGCACGTGGGTGCGGGGGAACTACCGGTTCTGAGCAAGTCCTGGCCCCGTCCGTCTGCGGCATGATCGCGGTTTTCCACCTCGCGACTGCCCGCCATGCGACTGAAGCACATGCAGTTCTACGGCCGCTTCGATGCGCGGAGCGATGTCGCGGGCTTCAGCGTCGCGCGGATGCAGGCGAACAATCCCGAGCATCGGGTGGCGCCGCATGAGCACGAGGACGGGCATTTCATCGTCGTGCTGGAGGGGCGCTACCGCAGCAGCGCACGCGGCGTGGACACGCTGCTGGGGCCGGGCGACGCGTTGTGGAATCCGCCGGGAACTCGCCATGTCGATACCTTCGTGGGTGTCGGCGGGCGCTTCCTGGCGCTGAGCATGAAAGCCGGCCAGGCCCAGACGCTGGGTCTTGGCGATGGCGGGGCTCGACGCCTGCTGGGCGAGCCCGGGCAATCGGCGTTGACGCTGGCGGCCCTGCCCTTGTCATCGGACCTCGGCGGGCTGCTGGACACGGAGGACGCCTGCCAGCGGCTCTGCCTTCTCGCGCGGGCGACGCCCGCACGGGGCGATGCGGCTGCGCCTGAGTTCAACGACACCCGCGAACCCCTCTGGCTGCGGCGCTGCATGGAGCAGTTGCTGGAGGAATGCGATCGGCCGCTGCGCCTGTCCGATCTCGCGCGGGTCGCGGGGGTTCATCCGGTCTCGCTGGCGCGGGCCTTCCGACGCCACTACGGCGTCTCGCCGGGCCAGATGCAGCGACGCGCGCAGCTCAACCGCGCGGCGCAGTGCCTGCGGGAGGGGCAGTCGATCGCGGAAGTCGCGACCAGCCTGGGCTTCGCGGACCAGAGCCACTTCACGCGGCTGTTCCGTGCCGAGTACCGCTGCACGCCGGCCGCCTGGCGAGCCGGGTTCAAAACGTTCTAGACGCCGCGCCGCGGGGTTGGCGAACATCGGCGGCATGAACCTGCTCCAACGCTTCTGCCAACGCTTCCGCCAACGCGTCTTCCTTCCGGCCCACTGGATCATTCCCCTCCCGCTGATCGCGCTCCTGGGCGCATGCACGACCTCGCCCCCGACGGCGACACCTGAGGAGTCGGAGCGACTCGCGCAGGACCGCGCCGCACTGGAGGCGTTGCCCGGAGCGACCAGCGTGCTGCTGCAGCGGCATGGACGAGTGGCGGTCGAGCTGTATGCCCGCGGCGCCGACGCCCAGACGCTGCACGACACGCGCTCCGTCGGCAAGTCCGTGACCGCCCTGCTCGTCGCCGCCGCGGTGCAGGACGGGCTGCTGCGGCGTGATGCGCCCGTGTTCGCCGCGCTCGAGGACGCGCAGCCCTTCGCGAACGACGGGCCGGTCAAGCGGGACATCGTGGTGGAGGACCTGCTCACGATGTCCTCCGCCCTCGACTGCGACGACAACCAGCCCGACAGCCCCGGCAACGAGGAGAACATGTACCCGCAACAGCGCTGGCTGCGCTGGGCGGCCGCCCTGCCCACGCGCACCGTGGCGCGTGACGCGCAGGGGCGCAACCCGTTTGCCTACTGCACCGCCGGCGTGTTCCTCCTTGGCCAGTTGCTGGAGCGGCGCGTGCCGGGCGGACTAGAGGCCTACGCGCAACGGCGGCTCTTCGCGCCGCTGGGCATCTCGACCTGGCAATGGGCGCGCTCGCCCAGCGGCGAGACGATGACCGGCGGCGGCCTGCGCCTGCGCACGCGCGACTGGGGCGCATTGGCACAGATGCTGCTTCGTCAAGGGAACGGGCCTGACGGTCCGGTGCTCGCGTCCGGACAGGTCGCGACGCTGCTTGGTGCACCTCGGCCAGCCATGTCCGGCATGGACTACGGCGAGCTCTTCTGGCGACGCGACTACGCGCTGCGCTGTGGCCGAGCGAGCGCTTGGCTGATGTCAGGCAACGGCGGCAACAACGTGCTGATCCTGCCGACGCTCGATTCGGTCGTGGTGCTCACGCGCACTCACTACAACCAGCGTGGCATGCATCAGCAGAGCGTCGAGTTCCTGACGGCCCTGCTGGATCGTCATGTGTGCGGCGCGGGGCCGTCACGCTGAACGACCGTGACCGTGGCTCGGTGATCGGCGGCCAGAGAGGCGACATCGCGCGCTCATAATCGCGCATGAAACTTCTAGTCGCGGTTCAAGTGGATGGCGAGCAGGCGAACGCCGCCGCCGTGGCCTTCGATGCGTGGGACGCACCGGAGGCGACAAAGACCTACTTCACCCACGTTGCGCAGGTCGGCAAGGCCGTCCGCGGCGAGCTCGATCTACGCGAACTTCCCTGCGTGATGCAGCTGCTGGCCGAGCACAAGCTGGAGCCCGAGCTCGTTCTGATCGAGGGCTTCGTCCACCTGGATGCCGACGACACGCCGGGGCTGGGTCAGCGTTTGTTCGAGGCGCTGGGGGGCAAGGTGCCTGTGGTCGGCCTGTCGAAGAAGAGCCTCCCCGGGCTGTCGTCGCAGTTCGAGGTCATGCGCGAGGACGAAACCCCGCCGCTGATCGTGACGAGCGTCGGGCTCGACATCGGCGCGGCCAAGGTGCGCGTGCGCTCGATGCATGGACGCAAGCGCGTTCCCACGCTCATGAAGCTGGCGGCGCGGTTGGCGAAGAACAAGGACTGAGACCGTCCTTCAGTCGCAGCGCCCTTCCCGCCAGGCGCGTGTATCCGGTCGCACGGCCACCAACCGCCGATCGGGGCCTTCGCCGGCCAGACAGAACTTGGCGACGTAACCCTTGGTCGGATCCGATGAATCCGAAGGGTTGACGTTCAGAGCGACGTCATAGACGACGCCGTTCCTCAGTTCGCCGGCCACAGCCGGACGGGACCCTTCGGCCTGCTGGCCGTATGCGAAGCAGCTGCGCCCCAGCAGCGGCACTGCCTTTCCGGGCTCGAACACCATCCGCCACACGTCCACGACGGGTCTGATCGAGGCATCCGAGACCGAGATGGAGGAGAGTCGCACCTGGGGATCACGCTTCGCATCCTTGGCCGACAGGGTGAAGCACGGCACGCCGTCTTGAAGGCGGACCTCGGCATCACCGAGGCGCGACATTGCCCATGCGCCGTGCAGCGACAGGCTCAAGGCGATGCCGGCAAGCGCCTTAAGGCAGGTGGGCGCGATCAGCGGGGTTCTTGAAAAAGTCACTGAGGATCTCCTCGAACAGCGCCAGGTCGTTGCCGTTCTTCTGGTACTGGACCATGACGTCGGGCTTCAAATACTTGAGCGCGTAGTAGTCGGCGAGCAGGTTGCCCTGCGCCTCCATGTTGTAGTCGCCCAGCTTGCGACCTTTCACCAGCTCGTAGTCGTATCCCAGCCCGATGCGGATGGCGCCGCGGAGCATGACCCAGTAGCCCAACTGGTGCTGCCAGACGTGGACCATCTCATGCATGAACCACCATTTCTGCGTGTCGTTCTCGCTGGAGAAGTCTTCCCGGAACTTGTCCGGGTTGAAGTACATCTCTCCGTTGGGCGTCATGGCGCAATCGTCGGGCTGCAGGCCGAAGGGAAGAAACTCCTCTCGATGCACCAGCACCTTCGAATAGTCGATGGACTGCTTGAAGAGCTTCTCGCACATGGCGATTTCGCCGACAGTCATCTTGCGTTCGCCGTTGACCGGCGTGCCGACCTGCAACGGCGCGAGAGCCGGAATCAGGTCGGGCAAGTGCCGCCGTTCGTCGATGCGCTGCAGCCGCTCATGAATTGGCGTTGGGCTCTGCCAGGCGTCGAGTCCGCCAAGCAGCGCGACGCCTGGTTGTCCGCTGTCGGGAGCGAACGTCGTCTGGCGGGTGTCTGTCCCGAGCGGGCCAGGAAGAACGGCACGAACCATCGTGATTCAGTTGGGGAAATGCAGTCCGGAAAGTCTAGCGATTCGGGTGGCCGCGGCAGCACGACGTTGGTCATGTTCCGTTCTGTCATGGCGCTGCCCGCGCGGCGCGCGAAGCACTGGCGCGGCCCCTCTGCTGCCCCGGCATCGAGATCTCGACTCAAGCTAGGATGAGTCATGAGTCTCCCCCTCGTCGATCCGGCTGGACCTCCGCACATCAAGTGCCTGAAGTGCCGGGCCGCGCGGCGATTTGCCCTGCCTGTGCCGCGCGGCCAACGTCAAGTGGTAGCCGGCCATGAGTCCCTCCGCCCTCCTTGCCCACACCAGCGAAAGGAATCAGATCCGGTGACCGGCACCTCTCTCGAACGGTTCGAACTTGAACGATCCGCACGTTGGCTTTTTCTGGCCGGACCTTGGATGTTCATGGCGATGGCGGCGGCCTGCGGCGCGCTGCCTTTCCTCCCGGGCACCATGAAGCCAGTCACGCAGACCTTCCTGCTGTGCTTCTCGATCGTCGCCTGCCTCGGATCGGCCTTCGGCGCCTGGTACTCCTGGCAGATCGTCCGACGCCTGCCCGATGCGGATATCTCGGTCGACGAACAGGGACTGTGGCCGACGATCAGGAACAGGCATGGCGCTTTGATTCCGTGGCAGTCGATCGTCGCCCTGCGGGAGCGCGAGGTCCTGCAGCGCATCGATGCGCTCGACGCCACGGGACGGACTGTCGCGAGGCTGGAGTACCAGCTCAAGAACTTCGAGCGCCTGAGAGCCATCGTGCTTCAGCGCGCAAACCTGGGAGGCGGCGCCATCCCGTCCACCGACACCTTCCAGAAGCCGTCGCGATATCACGTCTTTGTCTTCGGTGGGATGCTCGCCTTCGCGTTGCTCGGCGCGTACCTGGGCGACACCAAGCCATGGCTCGGTTACGGGATGATGTCGCTCCTCGTCGCGGTGATCGCCTGGGAGTACTGGGCTACGCCGTACCACCTGCGCATCACACCGAAATCCCTCGAGATCCGTTCGCCAGGACGGCAGCGCCGTGTCGCGCGTGAACACATCTCCGCCATCGAGGTTCACGATGAGCAGATCCAATACAACAAATTTCCCGCGGTGGTGTTGATGCTGACCGGCGGCGAGAAACCAGTGAAGCTCAAGGACCTCGGCGTCCAGTCCGTTGAACTCCACCAGGCGCTCCAGGCTTGGCATCGAGGCAAGCCATGACCCCGATCCAGCAATGGCATGCCACCCGCAGCCTGCGGCTGTTGGTGCAGACGGTGCGCGACATGATGGTCTCGATGGGGCCGCTGCTGCTGCTCGGCGGCGGGCTGCTGATCGCCGCCTACTGGTGGCTGGATCCACAGCCACCGCGTGAAGTGCGCCTGGCCACCGGTCCGGCCGGTAGTGCCTACGCTGCCTTCGGCGAGGGGTATGCGAAAGCGCTGGCGCGCGAGCGCATCCAGGTGAAGCTGATCGCCAGCGAAGGCGCGCAGGACGATCTGGCCCACCTGCGCGCGGGCACGGCCGATGTGGGCTTCGTGCGCGGCGGCATGGCCAATCCGGCGGCTGATACCGAGGCTGGCATCGTCTCGCTGGGCAGCCTGTTCTACGAGCCGATCTGGATCTTCTATCGACGCGATCTCGCCATCGCGCGCCGCCAGCCCGGCGGTGAACTGCAGCGCCTGACCCAGCTGCGAGGCCTGCGCGTCAACGTGGACCAGGACGGCAGCGGAGTCCCGCAGATCGTCGAGAGGCTGCTGGCGCTGAACCATCTCAAGCCAGCCGATCTGCAGCTGTCCGATCTGCCGCCCGACGCCGCCGGCGACGCGCTGCGCCAGGGCCGGCTGGACGCTGCGGTGATGATTTCGGCACCGCAGGCTCGCCTGATCCGCGCGCTGCTGCGCGATCCGACGATTGCGTTGATGGCCTTCGAGCAGAACGAGGCCTATTCGCGCCATCTGCCCTTCCTGTCCACGGTGACCTTGCCGCGCGGCGTGGTGGACCTGGCGGCTGATCTGCCCCCGCATGACGTGCCGCTGCTGGCCACCACGACCGCGCTGCTGGCGCGCGAGCAGACGCATCCGGCGCTGCGCCAGCTGTTCGCCCAGGCGGCATTGCGCCAGCACAGCGATGCCGGATGGTTCAACGGCGCGCGCGACTTCCCCAACACCCGCACCAGCGAGCTGCCGGTCAGCGCCGAGGGCGATCGCGCGATCAACGGCACACCGCCGGCCTGGGCGCGTTACCTGCCCTTCTGGGCCGGCAATCTGCTGGAACGCATGTGGCTGGTGGTCGGCGGCTTGCTGGTGCTGATGCTGCCGCTGTCGCGCGTGGTGCCTCCGCTTTACACCTTCCGTGTGCGCTCGCGCGTGTTCCGCTGGTATGCGCGGCTGCGTGAGGTGGAGGCCAAGCTGGAGACCGGCACCGGTGAGCGCGAGGCGCTGCTCGACGAGTTGGATGAGCTCGACCGCGTCACGCATCGGATTGCGGTGCCGTTGTCTTATGCGGAAGAGCTTTATGCGCTGCGCAACAACATCTATGCGGTGCGCAAACGGCTGCTGGCGCAGCGGTCTCGGCCAGCGGAGGGAACGACAGGCTGATCAGCGCGCGCTGGCGCGTCCAATGAAGTAGCCTGCCAAGAAGGTCCAAATTGAGGTTGAAGCTGCGACGGCTTCGCGGCGAATGGCTGACGAGCGCAACGCCACAATCGCGGCATGGAACTCCTGCGCACCCTAGGCCTGTTCGTGTTGACGGCACTCTCGGAAATCGTCGGTTGCTATCTGCCGTACCTTTGGCTGAAGCAAGACAAGTCCGCCTGGCTGCTCATTCCCGCCGCCTCGAGCCTCGCATTGTTTGCTTGGCTACTGAGTTTGCATCCGACGGCGGCGGGCAGGGTCTACGCCGCGTATGGAGGCGTGTATATCGGCGTGGCCATGGTCTGGCTCATGGTGGTCGACAAGGTCAAGCCCACCGGGACTGATTGGCTGGGTGTTGGCGTCAGCCTGCTGGGGATGTTCATCATCATGTTCGGTCGACGCCCGGCCTGACGGACGTTGCGAAGGCGATGCCGGTCGCGGCATAGCAGCGTTTCCAGTCGTTCGGACGCCTTGCCAAACTGACTCCGTTGCTCCATACCGGTCACCTGCTTGATCGGAAGCGGCAGTCTCGAAGATCCTGCTGCTATTCGCGACAAGCCCTCGAACCATTGCATGACTCAAGTAATGCTACTGGGATCAATGCTAGTGCTCGGACTTGTCGTCCACCCTACTATTGGCGTCGGCAGCTTGCAAAAACTCAGGCGCCGGTACAGCTGATAAGAAGCACGCCCTGCGCCGGCGTACCGCATGGTAGGGAGAAAATTTGGAAGTCAGAACCGTATTCAGCAATGGGCAAACGATCGCCCTGCTTGGTCGAGGTGCGCTCGGCCATAACAAGCTAGACGTGCTTACTGGCCCCAATGGATCGGGGAAGACTGCGGCACTCACCTCCTTAGTGAGAGCCTTTGCGAAATTGCCGAAGTCTAGTAGCCAAGCGGTGTTCGAACAGCTCAAAGGGAGCGATGCTTTTCCTGAAGTATCCGGCCAGCCCTCAAGAGTTCTTGCACAGACATTTAGTCCATTCACCCGATTTCCCGCGCAACCTCAGGCAAACGACAGGTTGTTGGACGTCTACTCAGACCATTCCATCAAGCACGAGCCATACGTCTGCCTCGGGCTGCACAAGTCCTTTAGAGGCGTTGCTGGACAACTCTCGCGACGTATTCTCGAAGAGGCGCTGTTTCGTATCAGCGAGTTTCCAGAGTCAACGCGCCCGCTGTTCGAAGTCATGAGAAGCATGGACTTTCATCCAATGCTCCGATTGGTCTATCGCCCCAAGCAAGACGTGCGCAACCTTTTCGAGAATTTCGATGTAGATCATGTCGCTCGCTACCTTGAATCGAGGGCTGAGTACCGCAGACCATTCCTGGGTTCAGTCACCTCTAGAGTGCGTCGGGAACTGGAAACGAAGAGTCTGGATGAACTAGTGCAAACGGTGTCCAGTTCATTGGCGGCGGTTCAGGCACTAAGCAACCAGATGAACGACCACGATTCTATCCGGCATCATCCAGAATCGTTTACTCTCCCGCTTCAACTCGATAGCATTCGGCACGACTTCTTCCATTTGCAAGCAGTCACCGTTCTACGCTATTTTGAGCTTATCAACCTCACGCACTGCGAACTGACTCGGAGCAAGCGAGGGCTGCCGTTTGATGTCGCGAACGCCAGCTCGGGTGAACAGCAAATGCTTTGCTCGATCTTCGGCATCGCATCGGCAATTCGTGATGAATCTCTGGTGCTCATCGACGAGCCTGAGCTGAGCCTCCATCCCAAGCGACAAATTGATTTCATTGAAGCGATTAGGGCCCTGCTTGACCTAGTGAAAGGTTGTCATGTCATCATGTCGACCCATTCGCCGGTGGTAGTGCAGGCCGCTCAGGCAATTGGCGCTGGAATCACCCAGTTAGGTGAGTCAAAGTCGGTGAGCGTGCCGCCCAATGAAAGTGCTCCGATTTCCGTTGAACAGGCGCTTGTTGACGTGTTCGAGACTCCCGTTCCGGGAAGCGCGCACGTCTGCAACCAGATATTCAAAGCAATTGTGTTGGCTGAAACGGGCGGCAAATCGGGAAAGAATGCAGCATTAGAGACACTTCACGCGCTTGAGACTGTCTATGGGCCGACTAGTGATCTAAGAACTCGTATGCTTATCCGAGACGCATTACGGCTTGTTGAAAGCGCAGGCGACGACCCGGAGGTCGATCCGGAGGCAGAAACATGACCGTCCGTGCGCGAATCAATCCGATGGGGCGGCTTAAGGATATCTCCAATGAAGACCATGGCGTTCTCCGAAAACACGCGATTGATGAGAAGGATGCATGGTCACCGGAAAAGAAGCATCCACATTATTCTCTGGTGGCCAAGTTCAAGGCGGAGGTGAAGAAGTACTACTACTGGGGTCAAGAGTGTCGATGCTGCTATTGCAGCTCCCTGTCGCAGCCGAATGCCACGACTTATCACGCAGACCACATCATTGATAAGGCAACACATCGAAAATTCATGTTCGAGCTGAGCAACTTTGGTGTTGCTTTGAATCGCCCCAGGTTTGCTAGACATCTCCGAGCCTCAGAACTGAGGCCCAATAGGAGGTGCCATGAAAACGAACCAGCCCTACCCGGAAGAATTCAAGATCGAGGCGGTCAAGCAGAT
>Ga0065165_1000849_pt1 | contig 40062 bp, 30 predicted proteins | sample AraplaMF_Cvi_mMF_FD_63813 | JGI IMG/M metagenome (GOLD analysis project Ga0065165, IMG submission 63813) | Arabidopsis root microbial communities from the University of North Carolina, USA - plate scrape MF_Cvi_mMF (version 2) (version 3) | ecosystem: Host-associated > Plants > Roots >... | reverse complement strand
ACGCTGTTCTGGGGCGTGTCGGGCAACATGCGCTACATCGTGTTCGCCTGGGCCGCTGCGGCGCTGGGCTACGGCACCACGCAGGCGTCGGCGCTGGCGGGGGTGGTGGCCATCGGTACCGCGGTCGGCGCGGTGGTCGCTTCCATGGCGGTCCGGCTGGACAAGGCCACCAACGTCATTCCGCTGGGCATTGCCATGGGCCTGCTCATGCTGGTGCTGAACTTCATCGACCAGCTGTGGCTGGCCATTCCGTTCCTGATTCTGCTGGGCGGCGTGGGGGGCTACCTGGTGGTGCCCATGAACGCGCTGCTGCAGCACCGCGGGCACAACCTGATGGGCGCCGGCCGTTCGATCGCGGTCCAGAACTTCAACGAACAGGCCTGCATCCTGGGTCTCGGCGCGCTCTACACCATCCTGACCCGTTTCGGCGTGTCGGCCTTCGGTTCCATCACCGTCTTCGGCCTGCTGGTGGCCGGCATCATGTGGCTGGTCGGCCGCTGGCACCGGAACAACCTGCGCCAGCACCCTCAGGAAATGGAGCGCCTGCTGGCCATCGCTCGTAGCGACAAGCACTGAGAGCGCCGGGTCCTGGGGTCCTTTGCTGCCCAGTGAGTTGGCAGCCAGCCCTTCCCCAGAAAGCCGCCCCAAGGGACAACCGCATCGTCTATTGATCTTTGCACGTATTGGCGCCCTCCAGGAAACGCCGAGTGCTTACCCCGCAGTGACACACTTCACGGCTTGTTGACCACCATGGGGCAAGCAACGGAAACCGCAAGCCCAGGGGCTGCCATTTCTCTCCCGAGAAATGGCGAAGGCCACCCGAAGGTGGCCCTCTAATCGTTACCAGTCGGAGGCTTTGAAACCAGTCTTCTAGCTGGCCAAGTGGCCTTGCTCCTCAGGCGTGCCGGTAGTGTAGCACCGACCATTTATGTTCGCGAAGTTATCCCCAGAGCCCGCAAGGCTCTGCCTGTCCTCAGCCCGGATGTGGCTCTATCAAACGTTCTACGGCGCGCAAAATGACCGTGAAACGTTCGGGGCAATGTTTTGGCACCAGTCCATTGGCGCGGCGCTTCTTCCTCTGGTTGCTATGGTGGAAATCGCCTTTCGGAATCGCATGCACCACGCGCTGAGCATGCTACATGGGGGGCAGGCATCGGGTCCATGGTACGGAGGCGGCCGCAACCACATGCGGTTGAAAACTCGGATTCAGCGGCGAATTGACGACCTGTGGAACCTTAAAGACGACGCGGGCCACCGGCTCATCCAAAGCGTCGACGATTTCATCTCCGAAAGCACGTTTGGCCTGTGGATAGAGGTGGCTTACGAGCTTCAGCCGGACCGCAGATACCGCTTCTGCAAGCTCGTCATTCCCGGCTATCCGCTGCTGGCGGACAGGGCTGCATGGACAGCGCCTGGGAGGAGCTGGATGCCTTTGGTCCGTCGCTTCGAACGACACAAGGCGTTTCGTGATTGCATCGCACACCACCGGCCGCTCTGGAAGATCCCGTTCGAGCCGGCCGTTGGGGTAAGTTCCATACTTCCCAGCGGTCCAGGCGCGCTGCTCCTGTCCTTGCGACACCAAGCCACGGCGCTGAGAGCGTCCTTGGAGCAGATGGAGCCGGGCCTGGTTGACTTCTGGGACGGCCCGCGCCGCGTGGCCTTCGATCAATTAACTACCCTTGCCAGTTTGCATGCAAGCATGGGCCGCAGTCATCCGCCGCCTCCCGCAGCCGCTGACGCCGCATGAGCTGACAAGTCCTTCCCCGCCAGCCGGCGCTCAGCGCCGGCTCTGCCGACCCTTGCCGCTAGGCGTGTCCTGCACCAGCCCGCCGGTGGTGAGCACCCGTTCGATGTGCTCGGACCAGGCCCGGCCGATCTTGAAGCAGCCGCTGTGGTTCAGGTGGATTTCGTTGTGCCAGTCCCCACTGATGCCGCTGGCGCCGGCCGCGGCAGGGGCCAGCGGCACAGCGGTGGAGTCAAACACGAACAGGCCAGGGAAGGCCTGCTTGTCGGCCATCAGCGACTTCAGCAGCTGGGCCAGGTGCATCACCATCAGCCGGCTCACCGCTGCCCAGTCCGCCGACGGGATGGCATAGGCCTTGAGTGCCGGGTACAGCCAAGGCCCGTGGCCGGCATCTTCCGCGCCGGCAGGCCGCGGGACCGGCACCGCGTAGCAGTGGATGAACATCGGCTTGCCGGCGGACGGGCCCTGGTCCCGCAGCGACAGCAAGTGCTGAAGATTGGCCTTCAGGTAGGCGGCATAGGTGGCCCATCCCGGCTCCGAGAAATACCGGCCCACCCCTGCGGAAGGGGGGCCCCATTCGGTCTGGCGGCGCAGCAGGCGCAGCTCCAGCGGCACTTCCTGGCCGTCGATCTGGTTGGGCGTCTGCGCGGCCGTGATCAGGTCATTGCCGCCCACCGACAGCAGGATGCCGTCCCAGACGGGCGCGTCCGGGGCGGTGAGCAACCGGACAAAGTCGGGCACCGAGGCCAGCTCCACCAGGCGGGCCAGGCTCTCGCGCTGGCCAGCACAGTTCACCGCCGCCGTGGGTTTGGACAGCACCAGTTCCTGCAGCAAATTGGCATGGGCGCTGAGCTTGGCTTCGGCCGTGGAGAACCAGGAATCCCCCTGCGCCAGCAGGCGCCAATGATAGGCCTGCAGGTCAGGCGCCTGCGCGGCGTGGAGGTCTTCCGGGGCAAAACAGGCCAGGTGGTCCAAGAGGCAGTCTCCGTAAGTCTCGAGTGTCAGTCTCGTTGCGGCGCCCGTGGCGACCCGTCTCCAAGCGTAGGCCAGCCGGATGACAGGCGCGAGGCGCCCCGGTTGTAGGCCAGGGTCAGGGCTTGCGCCATGCTATAAACCCTGGGCATTGTTGGCCGGCTTTGCGCAGGTTCCAAGCCCCCACACCCCGTATCCCGCCAAAAGGCGACTTCCGGGTGTCCGGCAAACGCCCGGATGAGGGGCGTCCGCCCCCAAGGCGGCCCTCCAGCGCTGCCCTCCGTCGCTGCCCAGCCTTTCTTCCAGTGCCTGCCTCCCGCAGGCAGATCCATTGTGTCCGCCACAGCTCCTGCCCGACCGTTCGCCCGTTCCCCAGTGCCGATGCCCGTCCTTGCGCTGATGTTCAATGCCACCGTCTGGGGGCTGTCCTGGTGGCCGTTCCGCCAGTTCGAGGCGGCGGGCCTGCATCCGCTGTGGACCACCGTCATCATGTATGGGCTGTCCTGGCTGGTCGTGCTGGTCACCCAGCGCGGTGCCGCCGCCGAATTGCTGCGTTCGCCCGGCCTGTGGCTGGTCTTGCTGGCCGCCGGCACCACCAACACCGCCTTCAACTGGGGCGTGGCTACCGGCGACGTCGTGCGCGTGGTGCTGCTGTTCTACCTCATGCCCCTGTGGGCGGTGCTGCTGGCTCGGCTGGTCCTGAAAGAGCCCCTGACCCTGATGGCGGGCGTGCGCATCGCCCTGGCGCTGGGCGGCGCCCTCGTGGTGCTGGCGCCGGCGGGCGGCGGCTGGCCGGTGCCGCGCAGCCTGGCCGACGGGCTCGGCCTGCTGGGCGGACTGACCTTTGCGTTCAACAACGTGATGCTGCGCCGCCAGGCCGGTAGCAGCGCGGGTGCGCGGGCGCTGGCCATGTTCAGCGGTGGGGTGCTGGTGGCGGGCGGCTCCGCACTGGCCATGGCCGGTCATGGGTTGGTCGGCTGGCCGGCATTGCCGTCGGCGCTGTGGGCTTTGCCGCTGGCGGCCATGGCGCTGCTGTTTTTCGCCTCCAACATGTCGCTGCAGTTCGGCGCGACCCGGTTGCCGGCCAACGTCACGGCGGTGGTCATGCTGACGGAGGTGCCGGTCGCCGCGCTGTCGGCGCTGTGGCTGGGCGGCGGGTCGCTGAACCTGCCCACGGCGCTGGGTGGCCTGGCCATCCTGGCGGCTGCGATGCTGGCCGCCTGGGAGCGCCGGCCCGCCTAGGCCGGCCCGGCGGCGGCGCGCCGCAGCGCGCGGTGGCATCGCCCTGCGCGGGCGATGCGCAAAGCCTTCCCCGACTGTGTCCGGACGGTCAGCCCGACCTCGCGTTAGGATCCGTCCACCCCACTGGGAGAGGACCCCATGAGCCAAACAGCCTTCGACTTTGACGCCGTCAGCATCACCGGGGAGCCGGTGTCGCTGTCCCAATACCGCGGCCGGGTGCTGCTGGTGGTCAACACGGCCAGCGAATGCGGCTTCACGCCCCAGTTCAAGGGGCTGGAAGAGCTGTGGCGAGAGTTCCAGGCGCGCGGGCTGGTGATCGTCGGTTTCCCCAGCAATGAGTTCGGCGGCCAGGACCCCGGCAGCAATGAAGACATTGCCTCGTTCTGCCAGCTCAACTACGGCGTGAGCTTCCCGATGATGGGCAAGATCAAGGTCAATGGCGCCGAGGCGCATCCGCTGTGGCAATGGCTCAAGGGTGAAAAGCCCGGCATCCTGGGGACGCAGGTCATCAAATGGAATTTCACCAAGTTCCTGGTGGGCCGTGACGGCCAGGTGCTCAAGCGTTTCGCCCCCAACGATGCGCCAGCCGCGCTGCGGGCGGACATTGAAGCGGCGCTGGCCCAGTAAGCCGACGTCCATCCGCGCCGCCGGGCGCCAGGCAGGGCAGTTCCCGCCACACTGGCGGGTGTCAGCCGCGTCCGGGTGGGCGTCAGGCCGGTGATGGCCAGGCTGACAGCACCACGAAAGCCGCCACCGCCATGGTGGTGACGAGGGCGGTGGTGGCGGTCGCCCTGAACGGTGGAGCAAGGGTGAGGCGCATGATGGAACCCGCGAATCAAGAGGGCACATCAGGCCGCTGGCCGGGTCCGGAGACGCCGCGCGGCCCATCAGGGAAAACCAAGCTTGCCGCATGCCCGCAATGGCTGCCACCCCTAGGGTAGTGACCCTTTGAGCGGCCCGGCCATCCGGCGTTTCGAGCACTCAGCCAATGGCGCGAAGGGGGATGAGCCGCAGCGGCTCGGCCAGCCAGCCGTCCACCTGGGCCGCGAACGCCTGGAAATGCGCCGTGCCGCGGTGGGCCTGCATACCGGCTTCGCCGATAAAAGACTCGCGCATATAGAAGGTGCCGGGCTCCTCGGTGAGCTCAAAGAGCTGATAGTCCAGGCAGCCAGGTTCCTGCCGTGTCGGGGCCAGCAGGGCCTTCAAAGCCTCGCACAAAGCGTCCCGCGAGTCGGGACGCGCCTTGAGGACGGCGATGAAGCTGTGGACATCCGGCGTGGCGGACGAGGCGGCAAAGGCCGGGAAGCCAGGAAACAGGGGCTCGGCCGGTGCGGTCGAGGTGTCAGGAGCTGAACGGGACATGGTGGCCGCCCACTGCTGCAGCAAGCAGCCGCTGGGCAAAAGTCTGGAAGCCCCCATGCTAGGGAGCCTGCGCGGCCGGGAACAGCCCACCTCCCACAAAACTCTTTCAATGGCTGCTTGTGAACGGGCCGCCTGTCGCACGCGTCCCTGTCTTCGGTGACCCCAGGGCCCGCCTGCACAGGCGCAGCGCCCGTGGCTAGGGGAAAGTGCGGGCGCCGGGCGCGCACACCCGCGCTGCCCGGGCGCACGGCGGGACTGATGCTCCCCTAGGATGGACCGGTCCTCCCCAGACCAGGATCTTGTCGATGCGAATTCTTCACCGCTCCCCAAGCCCGGCTCCCCAGGCTCGTCTCAGACCCTCGGCCCTTTCCGGCCCCGGCCGTCTCGCACCTCCGAGCCCAACGTGGCGCCGCCTGTGCCTTGGCGTCTCCAGCCTGGTGATGGCGGCCGCGGCGCTGGGTGTGCAGGCACAGACCCGTGCCGCCGCCGTGCCGCTGCCGGAGCTGCAGGCGCTGGCGGCGCGCGAGCAGCCGGCGCTGCTCAAGACGCTCCAGCAACTGGTGGAAATTGAATCCGGCAGTGCCGATCGAGAGGGCCTGGACCGGATCGCCGCCCTGATCGCCCAGCGCTTGAAGGACCTGGGCGGCGAAGTGTCGCTGATCGAGCCGGGGGCGGAGGTGTACCGCATGTTCGACACGCCAGCGAAGATCGGCCCCATGGTGCAGGCCCGGTTCAAGGGCGGCGGCGGCCCGGGCAAGGTGCTGCTGCTGGCGCACATGGATACGGTGTACCCGCGCGGCATGCTGGCGCAGCAGCCGTTCCGCATCGAAGGCCAGCGCGCCTACGGCCTGGGCATCGCCGACGACAAACAGGGCGTGGCCACCATCTTGCATGTGCTGGCCCTGCTGAAGGCCACCGGCTGGAAGGGCTGCGGCGAGATCACGGTGCTGATCAACGGCGATGAGGAGATCAGTTCCCCGGCTTCTCGGCAGCTGATCACGCAGTTGGGCGCCTCGCACGACGCGGTCCTGTCCTTCGAGGGCGGCGGCGGGCCGGACGGTCCGGACACGCTGCGCCTGGCCACCAGCGGCATCGGCGCGGCCACCTTGTCGGTCAAGGGCCGCTCCTCCCATGCTGGGGCGGCACCGGAGCGAGGCGTCAACGCCCTGTATGAACTCTCGCACCAGGTCCTGCAGGCCAGGGACCTGTCCGACCCCAAGGTGGGCCGCCAGGTGCATTGGACGGTGTCCAAGTCAGGCGTGGTGCGCAACATGATTCCCCCCACTGCCGAGGCCTCGGCGGATGTGCGGGTGGAGCGCGTGGAGGATTTCGAGCTGATCGAGACGGAACTGCGCAAGCGCATCCAGAACAAGCTGCTGCCCGAAGCGGAGGTGTCGCTCAGTTTCGAGCGGCGTCGGCCGCCGCTGCATGCGACGCCGGTGTCCAGGGCCTTGGGCGAGACCTTGAAGGCGCTTGCCGCCGAGCAGGGCCTGAACCTGGTGGTGCGAGACGTTCCCACCGGCGGCGGGACGGACGCCGCCTTTGCCGGCGCCGCCACGCGGGCGCCGGTGGTGGAAGGCCTGGGGGTGCGCGGGTTCGGCGCGCACAGCACCCAGGCGGAGTTCGTCCAGCTCGACAGCATCGCGCCCAAGCTGGTGCTGGTGACCAGGGCGCTGATGGAGATGGGTGCCCGGCACTGAGCGCCAGCCCGGGCGCCGGGCGTCACGCATCGGACCAAAGGCCAAAAGACCAAAAGGCCAAAAGGCCAAAGGCCTCAGGCCTTGGGATACAGCAGCATCTGCGTGCAGCGGAACAGCGCGATGGTCTTGCCCTCATGGGTGACCACCGCATCCCAGACCTGGGTGGTGCGGCCGCGATGAACGACAGTGGCACGGCACTCGATGACGCCATCGCGGGCCGTGCCCAGGTGATTGGACTTGAGCTCCACGGTGGTGAAGCTATGGGCCCCCTCGGGCAGGGTGGCCACGCAGCCATAGCCGCAGCAGGTATCGGCCAGAGTGACCACGCTGCCGGCATGCAGGTAGCCATTGGGCGCCATCACGGCCTGGCGCACCGGCAGCCTGGCGCTGACTTCGCCCGGGCGGACATCGAGGATCTCGATGCCTAGATGGCCGGGCAGGCAGGCCGCGCCGCGCTCATTGAATGCTGTCTGATCAAACATAGGTCTCCTGGATCGGGGCGCCGTGCGCCTGAGCGGCGGATTGTCGATGCACCGGAGCAGGGCCCGCAGGTGGAGATAATGGCGCACGCCTTTTGTCCGCTCCGTGGAGTTCAGCATGTTCCAGCACGTCGACGCCTACCTTGGCGATCCCATCCTCAGCCTCAACGAGGCCTTCCAGAAGGATCCCCGCACGGCCAAGATCAACCTGTCGATCGGCATCTACTTCGATGACGATGGCCGCATTCCCATGCTGGAGTCCGTGCGCCGTGCGGAGCTCGCCGTGGTGGAAAGCAACGGTGCCCGGCCCTACCTGCCGATGGAAGGCGCGGCGAATTTCCGGACCGAAGTCGCCAAGCTGCTGTTTGGCGCGGACAGCGAGGTGCTGCGCGAGCAGCGCGTGGCCACCATCCAGGGCGTGGGGTCCTCCGGCGGCCTGAAGATCGGCGCGGACTTCCTCAAGCGCTATTTCCCGGACAGCGCCATCTATCTCTCCGATCCCACCTGGGACAACCATCGCGCCGTCTTCGAGGGCTCCGGCATGGAAAGCCGGACCTATCCCTACTACGACGCCGAGACCGGCGGGCTGCGCTTCGATGCCATGCTGGAGGCGCTGTCCCAGGCGCCCGCCCGCAGCATCGTGCTGCTGCATGCCTGCTGCCACAACCCCACCGGCGTGGACCTCACGCCGCTGCAGTGGGATGCCCTGCTGCCGGTGCTCAAGCAGCGCGAGCTGATCCCCTTCCTGGACCTGGCCTACCAGGGCTATGGAGACGGCCTGGAGGCGGATGCCTTCGCCGTCCGGGCGCTGGCCGCCGCCGGCCTGAGCTTCCTCGTGGCCAATAGCTTCTCCAAGAACATGAGCCTGTATGGCGAGCGCTGCGGCGCCCTGTCGGTCGTCTGCCCGGACGCTGCCCAGGCCGCCAATGTGCTGGGCCAGCTCAAGGCCACCATTCGCCGCAACTATTCCAACCCGCCGCACCATGGCGCGCAGGTGGTGGCCAAGGTGCTGTCGGACCCGCAGCTGCGCACGCTGTGGGAAGGGGAAGTCGAAGCCATGCGCGAACGCATCCTGGCCATGCGAAACGCGCTGTTCGAAGTGCTGTCGGCCAAGGTGCCCGGGCACAACTTCGACTATTTCCTGACGCAACGCGGCATGTTCAGCTACACCGGCCTGTCGCCGGCCCAGGTGGACCGCCTGCGGGAAGAGTTCGGGGTGTACATCATCCGCTCGGGCCGCATGTGCGTGGCCGGGCTGAACACCCGCAACGTCGAAGCCACCGCCAGCGCCATCGCCGCGGTGGTCTGAGCGGGGCGTACGGCCGCCGCTGCCGGGAGGCAGCGGCAGGTCGCCCCCTCAGCGCCATGAGCCCCGCCAGCCCCAACAACGGGCGGCTGGCCGCATAGGCGCCAGTTATGGGTGGCGCCGTGGCTTTCATTGGCCGCGGCAGCCGCAACTGCTTACCCTGCCGGACAGTCCAGGAATGTCCGCAGGAGATGAAACAGCTCGTTGTGATCGGTGGGGGTGTTGTCGGCCTGACCACGGCTTGGGCGCTAGTGCAGGCCGGCCACCGGGTGACGCTGGTGGAGCGCGCCCCGGCACTGGCCGAGGGTGCGAGCCGCGCCAACGGCGGCCAGTTGAGCTACCGCTATGTGTCTCCGCTGGCTGACGCGGGCGTGCCGCTCAAGGCGCTGGGATGGCTGCTGGACCGGGACGGGCCGCTGCGGTTCCGGCCCGACGGGACGCTGGCACAGTGGCAATGGCTTGCCGCCTTCCTAGCCCGATGCACGGCCGGCACCAACCGTCGCACCACCGCGCGGCTGCTCGCGCTGGGGGCGCTCAGCCAGCAGAGTTTTCTCGTGATGCAGCGCGACGCTGCGCTCAATGCCATCGAGCTGCGCACGCCGGGCAAGCTGGTCGTCCACCGCCGGCCGCAGGGCTTTGCAAGGGCGGCCCGGCAGGTGGACGGGAAGGGGCCGGAACGCGCGATGAGCCGCGACGACTGCCTGGCGCTGGAGCCGGCGCTGGGCGATTGCGAGCGGCCCTGGTTGGCCGGCGGCATCTTCACGGCCGGCGAGGCGGTGGCCGACTGCCATGCCCTGTGCCTGCAACTCGGACGCCGGCTGGCGCAGCATCCCGACTTCCAGGGCGTCGTGCAGGCACAGGCGCTGGGCTTCGTCCGCGAAGCAGACCGCGTGGTCGCCCTGCGCAGCACGGCGGGAGAATTCGGGGCCGACGGGTTCGTGTTGGCGGCCGGCCTGCAAAGTGCCGCGTTGGCGGCACCGCTCGGCATCCGCCTGCCGCTGTATCCGCTCAAGGGTTACAGCCTTTCCGCACCTATCGGGGGGCATCACCGGCCCCCGACGGTGAGCGTGACGGACTTTGATCGCAAGACCCTGTATGCGCGTATTGGCCAGCAGCTGCGGGTGGCGGCGATGGTGGACCTGGTGGGCCAGGACAACACGATCGACCCCGTCCGGCTGGCCGCCTTGCACCGCAACGTGCAGGCGAGCTTTCCCAAGGCGGCCGACTTCGCGCGTGCCGTGCCCTGGGCCGGGCTGCGTCCGGCCACTCCCAGTGGCGCCCCGATGCTGGGGGCGACGCCGCTGCGTGGCCTCTGGCTCAATGTCGGGCATGGCGCACTGGGCTTCACATTCTCCTTCGGCTCGGCCCGTATCCTGGCTGACCTGATCTCCGGCCGTCCGAGCCCGCTGGACCTGGAAGGTCTGCAACTGCGGGCGGCTTGAACCGGCCGCCGGTGCGCTACCCAGTACCTTCGGGGCTGCGAAGGGGCGGCATCATTGCCTCACGTACTGCCCACGCCATTGCCAAGGACGCCCGATGATTGACGACTGGATCTTGCCGCCGCTGCCACCGGGCGCCTGCCTGGGCGTGGTGGCGCCCGCCGGGCCACCGCGCCCGGGGACGCTGGCGCAGGTGGCGCCGATGATCGAGCGCCTGGGCTTTCGCGCCCGTGTGTTTCCGGGATGCGAGGGCCCCGCCGTGCTGGACCACCTGGCCGCCAGCGATGGCCAGCGGCTGGACGACCTGCACGCCGCCTTCGCCGATCCGCAGGTGGACGCGGTGATCGGCCTGCGCGGAGGCTACGGCTGCATGCGCCTGCTCGATCGCCTGGACCTGTCACTGCTGCGCGCCCACCCCAAGCCGCTGATCGGCTACAGCGACCTCACCGCCCTGCATGCCGTTCGGCAGACCCTGGGGCAGGCGGGCTGGCATGCACCCATGCCGGCTTCCGACTGGCACCGCGGTGAGGCGCAATGGGCTGACGCCCTCGCGCTGGCCGCGCGCCTGCGTCAAGGCCTGCGCCCCGGTGACTTGCTCGGCACGGCGCTGCCGGCGCAGCCGCTGGACCGTTCCGGCCCGGTCGTCGAGGGCCCGCTGGCCGGAGGCAACCTGGCCGTGCTGGTGGCGCTGATGGGCACGCCCTTCATGCCGGACCTGCGCGGTGCCGTACTGTTCCTGGAGGATGTCGGCGAAGATCCCTACAAGATCGATCGCCTGCTGTGCCAATTGCGCCTGGGCGGCCACCTGGACACCCTGGCCGGCGTGGTGCTGGGCAGCTTCAGTGAGGCGGCGGCGCCGGAGGCGGTGCTGGCGGACTACCTGCACCCGCTGGGCTGCCCGGTGCTGGCGGGCTGGCCAGCGGGCCATGCCACGCCCCACCGGCCCTTGCCCATCGGCATACGGGTGGCGCTGGATGTGGCGGAGCGCCGCCTCATCGCCATCGCGCCCCTGCCGTCTACCTGAAGTCGTATTTGACCGAGACCGCCAGGGTGCGGCCGTAGGGGTCTGCCACCCGCGGGTCCCAGCCTGCCCCCGCCACATCATCCACGTCGTGGTGGGTGAAGGAAGGATTGCGGTCAAACAGGTTGCGGATACCGACGGTCAGGGTGGTGTTCTTGACCCCGGTGTAGGTGGTGAAGAGGTCGAAGGTGGTGTAGCTAGCCACCCGCGTGTTGGCGGTGGCGGGGAGCACGCCCTTGGCCGTCATGTCCTGGTCGGCATAGCCGGACTTGTAGACCGTGCTGACGGTGGCGCTCCACGCGTCGCGCGACCAGGTCAGGTCGGCATTGAGCTTGTCGCGCAGGTAGAGGGTGCGCGTGTTGAATTTGCCGACCTGCTCCAGCAGCGGCCGGCCATAGAAGGTGCGCTCCTTGGCCTGCAGCATGTGGGTGCCGCTCACGTTGGCCAGCCAGGTGCCGGTGGCGTGCTTGAACTGGTAGCTCAGGCCCCAGTCGATGCCGCGCGTCGTGCTGTCGGCCGCATTGATCCAGCCGGCCTCCACCAGCGCGGCGTTGCCGTTGGCGTCCCGCACGACGCGGTTGCCGAACAGGGCGTAGTTGTTGAGGATGTCGCCGACCGTGAGCTTGCGGATGCGGTGGTCCAGGTCGACGCGCCAGTAATCCGCGAAGGCATTGAAATCGGCAAAGGGAGACACGACGATGCCCAGCGTCCCCTGCTTGGACTTCTCCGGCTGCAGGTCGGGGTTGCCGCTGTCGGTGTAGTCCAGGCCGACGATGGCGCATTGCGTGGGGTCGGAAGGGCAGCGCACGGGGTCGCTCCAGGTGCCGGTGTAGTCCCGCGGCGCGACGTTGGGGCTGAGCTGCTGGAAGCTCGGCGCCTTGAAGCCGGTGTTGTAGGAGCCCCGGAACAGCACCATCTGCGCCGGCTGCCAGCGAAAGCCCACCTTGGGGTTGGTGGTGCCGCCGATCTTGCTGTACTGGTCGTGTCGCAATGCCAGCTGCAAGTCCAGCCCCTTGATGACCGGCACGGCCAGTTCCCCGTAGACCGCGCCGATGTTGCGGGACACCTTGGGCACGGCCGTATTGCCGGGGCACAGCAGCACGTCACGCGGGCCGGTGGAGAGCCCGGAGACGCAATTGAAGCCGGCCGAATCCGGCGCGAACTCATAGGTCTCGCGGCGCAGGTCCACGCCCGTGGCGAACTGCACCATGCCCGCCGGCAGGGCGAACAGGTCCCCGCTGATGGCACCGTCGAGCTGCTGCAGCGTGGTCTCGCCGCCCTGCAACCGGCCGCGTGCCTTCATCGATTCGATCAGCGCCTGGGCTTCCTTGGTCTGGCTCTGGCCGGGGGCGACCCAGGGGTTGATCAGGCCCTGGCTCAGCGCATTGACCAGCGGCGCGGTGTAGACGTAGCCGTCAATCAGGTTGGAATACCCCTTGGCGCCGGCGATGGAGGCGCCCAGCTTGTAGCTGTAGGCCCCGAGCTCGCCCTCCAGCCCGGCCAGCAGACGGGAGTTCTCGTCGACGTTCTCGATGACCCGGTTGCCGAAGTCCTGGGCGCGCCAGCGGTAGGCGATGGGCTTGGTCGGATCAAAGTCCGTGACGCCGTAGTTCCTGAGGTTGAGGTAGTAGGGGCCGTTGACCGGATACAGCGTGCCCGACGCGGCCGAAGTGCTGAACTGTGCCGGGGTCAGCTCGGCCTTCACGCGGTTGCGCGAGGCGGTGAGCTCCACGAACGCTTCGGTGGCGTCACTGATCTTGAACGTGGTGCGCGCCACCAGGTTTTCGGCTTTCTTCGGTGCGGCCAGCATGAACTGGCTGCCGTAGTCGGTGTTGCACAGATAACGGCCGCTGGCGTTATTGGCTGCCTTGGTCGCCGCACTGGCCGAGGCCGGGGTCCACAGACCGGGCTGGAACTGCACGCCCGCGGCGACCTGGTCACAGGCGCCTTGCAGGCTCAGCAGGTTGACCCGGGTGTACTTCACCGCATCGCCACTGCCAGCCACGGAAGAGCCGCTGCCCAGGGCCGTGCCGGCGCCGGAGATGACGTTGGCGAATGGGCTGCTGGAAGAGTTGGGCGACAGGCCCAGGGCCGGGTTGAAGCCCGTGGCCCAGTCGCGGTCCGCGCCGCGCAGGATGGCGTTGTCGGTCAGGCTGAGGCTGACCATCATGTTGTAGCCGTCCTTTTCCAGCGAGCCCCAGCCGCCGGTGAGGGACGCCTTGCGCTGCTGGCCACCGCCCGACTCGAACGGCGAGGCCACATCCAGGCTGACGCTGGCCCCCTGGTAATCCCGCTTCAGGATGAAGTTGATGACGCCGCCTACGGCGTCGGTGCCATAGATGGCCGAGGCGCCGTCCTTGAGAATTTCCACGCGCTGGATGGCCGCCATCGGAATGGCATTGAGGTCCACCGCGCCGCCGCTCATGCCGGAGGTCGAGACACGGCGGCCGTTGAGCAGCACCAGCGTGCTGCCCGGGCCCAGGCCGCGCAGGTTCGCGTTGGCGGAGCCGCCGGTCAGGCGGTCGGTATCGGCCCCGAAGACATTGTTGTTGGAGACGGCGCTGTCCGCCCCGGTGCCGTTCACGCCCAGCTGGCGCAGCATCTGCTCCGCACTGGTGATGCCCTTGCGGGCCAGCTCCTTGTCGGTGATGACCTGCACCGGCAGGGCGCCTTCGTCCTTGAGCCGCTTGATGCTGGAGCCGGTGATTTCAACGCGCTCGATCTTTTGCGCCTCCTGGGCCCAGGCGGCATGCGACGCCAGACCCACGACGACAAGGCAACGAGCAAGCGGCTTGAGTTTCACGACATTCTCCTGATCAAGGGGACCGGTGCCTGACCGCGGGCGCAGCCGCTGACGCTGGCTGCCCCGGCAAGGCTGATGAGCTGCGTCGATGATCAAGCACAGGGCCCGCGGGCTGTCATAGGAGCGTCACGAGGTTGTTGCGTCCGGCACGATGAATGCTTGTCGCCTGCGTATAACCGGACGGAATGCGACGGCGGCTCCCCGATACAGTCGGAGTCATGGAAGCTGATCGATCAATCGTTACCGGACGGCCAGCGCCGGCGCACGCGGGTGGCCGCGCTGGGTCGCTGGCCCCCATGGCCCCGATGGCCCTCATGGCGCTCATGGCCCTGCTGCTGGGCGGCTGCGCCAGCGTCTCCCACCAGCTGCCCGGGCCCGTGGCTGCGGTGCATGCAGGCTCGGGCGTGCCGGTATCCGCACTGGCCGTGGTCGCCTTCCCCATGGACCGTCCTTCCCAGGGGCTGCGCGTCAATGCGGACCGGCCCATGCAGGGCGCCTCCACCATGAAGCTGCTCACGGCCGCAGCGGCGCTTGACCGTCTGGGCCCGAACAGCCGCGGGCGCACCGAACTGCTGGTAGGCGCGGACCCGGCAGCGGCGCCCGTCCCGCCGGCGCCCGAGGGCCGGCTATCCACGCCGCTCTACCTCAAGGGCGGCGCCGATGCCGATCTCGACTGGTCCGCCCTGTGGTGGATGCTGCGCGAGCTTCGGGAGCGGCACGGCGTGCGGGACCTGGCTGGCGGCGTGGTGGTGGACCGGTCCCTGTTCCGGCCGGCGCGGCCGGACATCGGTGCGCCCGATTTCGACGAGCAGCCCGAATTTCCCTACAACGTGGTTCCGGATGCGCTCAACCTCAACGGCAGCCTGCTGAGCTATGACCTGAGCGCCGACAGCCAGCAGTTGCAGGTGCGGCCATTTCCCATCTTCGGTGGGCTGGAGATCGACACCCGGGCGGTGGTGGTGGGTGATCAGCCCTGCCAGGACTGGGAAGACAGTTGGCAGGCACCTCAGGTGCAGGGCTCCGGAGACGAGCCGGCGCTGCATCTGGCCTGGCGCGGCGGATTCCCGGCAGGCTGCGAGGTGCGCCAGTCGCTCAACCTGGTGGACCGCCAGTGGATGACCGCACAGGCCCTGCGCCAGCTCTGGTCCTCCCTGGGCGGCACGATCAGCGGCTCCATCCGCGAGGGCGAGGCGCCCGCCCAGACCCGCGTCCTGGTGCGGCACCAGGACCGGCCGCTGGCGGAATTGCTGCGGCCGGTGCTCAAGGCCTCCGACAACGCCACCACGCGGCTTATCTTCCAGCGCCTGGGGGCCGCCGCGGCACGGCCCGGCGAAGACACGCTGCTGGCCGCCCAGCGCGCCGTCAAGGACTGGCTTGCCGCCCAGGGGATTGCGCCGGAGGGCGTGGTGCTGGAGAACGGCGCCGGGCTGTCACGCGTGGAACGCATCAGCGCCGCCCAGATGGCGGCTTTGCTGCAGGCGGTGCAGCGCGGCCCGCACGGCCCTGAACTGCTGGCGACCTTGCCGGTGGCCGGCGTGGACGGGACGCTGGCGCGCCGGTTCAAGGGCACGCCCGCCGAGGGGCGCGCCCGCATGAAGACCGGTACCCTGCGAGACGTGGTGGCGCTGGCCGGATATGTGCCCGATGCCGCCGGCCGTCCCTGGGTGGTGGTGGCGATGGTCAATGACCCGCGCGCCTCGGCCGCACGCGCGACGCTCGATGCGCTGGTGGCCTGGGTAGCCGCCCAGTAGGCGCCCAGTGACCGCCCGGTAGTCGCCTGGTCGGCTGCCCGCTCAGTCCGTTGCCGCAGCAGCGGCAGCGGCTTCGGGACGGGTTGGCGTGCCCGCAGCGGCGGCTGCCGCACCGGACACGCCCTGCGGAGCCGGCGGCTGCCAAGGAGGCGATGCGACGACCGGGCCGGCCTGTCTTGGCGCAGGAACAACGGACCGCCCACGATTCCCCGCGCCAAACGACGCATCTGAAGCCGCCGGAAAGTCATCGCTGAAGCCGGTGCGCCACAGCAGGGCCCGGTAGGCGGTCTCGCCCAGGCGCTGCAGCTGCCACTCCCGCAGCCACCGGCACACGGACGGGCCCATCGAGCGCATGATGAAGGCGCCCAGGGCGATGGCGCCCAGGCCATAAATCCAGTGCGCAGGCGTCTGCAGCACCTTCTGGTCCACGTGCCGGTAGAGCAGCCAGACCAGCATGCCATTGAGGGTGTGCAGGGCCAGCGCGGTCAAGGCCCAGATGTTCAGCCAACGCCGCCAGCCGTCCTTGCCGGGGCCTTGCACGCTGGCGAGGTCAGCCGGGCCGACCGCCACGGCGGACGTGCCGCCGCCCTCCACCAGGACCACCGATCCGAGCGCTGATCGACGCGGGCCTTGTGCCGGGAGCGGAAAACGTTCCATGCGCGCCTTGAGCAGCAGGGCGGCGGGATGGAACAACCGCATCAGGCCGAGCAGCAGGCCGATGGCGAGCAGGGCCAGTGCAGCCACGTTCGAGTTGCCGGGCTCGCCGTCGGAGGGCGACACCGCATCCCGGGCGAGACCGCCCAGCGACCAGTTCAACCGGTAGCCCGACCAGTCGTCCGCATCCTTCAGGTGCTTGACGTAGTCGGCCATCTTCTTCGGCGCGACATGGTCCTGCAGGCTGGCGTACTGCTGGGTCAGTGTGAGCGTGTGGTCGCGCAGCGCATACGTGCGGCGGAAGCTGAAATGCTCGTCCTCGACCTTGTGCTCGCCAGACTCCCCGCGCAGCGTCCGCCAATGTGCGGGCAACCGGGCCGTCACCGTCATCTCCAGGCGCTCCGGATGGTTGCGCCGCAGCGGGTGTTGCCGCTCGGAGAGGTCCGGTCGCTGCAGGAGGGCGTCCATGCTGGGCGTGCCGAGCACCGCATCCTGCGGGTAGCCCTTGGGCGTGAGGTTCCACAGCTTGCCGATGCTGTAGTGCTCGCTCACGGTGACGACGTTGGCCTGCGCGTCATCCTGCCACTGCAGCGGTGCGGCCACCTTGATGTCATTGAACGAGCGGGCGTAGTAGCCAAGCATCTGCTTTTGCAGGCGCTCCAGCCGCCCGTCGCCGGTGCCGTACTCGCTGCGCAGGCGCTCCGCGGCGGCGCCGAAGTAGCGGGTGGTGACCTGGTAGCCCGAGGGCACCGACGGGCCGGCGCTCAGGTCGAACTCGACGGTCATCTCCCGTCGCTCCACGCTGGAGGGCGCGGTGGCGATGGCCGTCAGGGCCGAGGTGGCGGGGTCGATCACCAGCGCGCGGCCGAAATCCGCCTGCACGAGCTGGTCCAGCGTGCCCTGCTGCGGCGCGCGCGTTGGGTCCAGCCAGTAGTCCCGGCCGTTGAAGCGGGTCAGCACGATGGCGTGGTCAAAAGCACCGGCCGATGGCAATTCGCCGTCCAGATGGCCGCGCAGTTGCGTGTTCACCAGGGCCACCCACGCCTGCAGGCCCATGCCGCGCAGCAGGGCCACGGTGAGCAGCGACTTGTCCTTGCAGTCGCCAAAGCGCTGCGCCAGCACCTGCTCCGGTCGGCGGGGCGCATGCGAGCCCGCGCCGATGGAGACGGAGAGATATCGCACCCGCTCCTGCACCAGGCGCAGCGCGCCGGCCACCCGCTCTTGCGGCGTGGCAAAGCGCTGCATCAGCTCGTCGAGCTCACGCTGCAAGGCCGGTGGCGGCGTGGCGGACGGCTCATACATCGGTGCGGCCCAGCGCGCCACGGCGCCCCAGTCCTCGAACTCGGACCAGGCCACGCGGGGATACGGGTTGAACCAGCTGGGTGTGTTGCTGTCCATGCGCAGGGCTTTGGCATCGGCCACGTCCCACCGCCATTCCTGTTCACCGCCGGCCAGGGTCTGGCGTTGCATCGGCATGGCGGGCGCACTCTCGACCACCGGGTCGCGGCCAGCCGGCATCAGGAGGCGGATGTACTGCCGCGCGATCGGCACCGCGTACTGCAGGTCGGCGCCGCCGAACTGGCGTCCGCCAAAGACCGGGTTGGCACCGCGCACGGTGTAGGCGTACTCGAGCACGTCGCCGACCCGCAGGTCGTCCAGGGTCAGCGACAGCGTGCGCGTGCCGTCGTAGATGCCCTGTTCCAGCTGGGTCTCGCGGTCCAGCCAGCGCACCCGGGTGCGCTGCTGCCAGGGCATCACCTGCCCATTGCGGTGGATTCGGAGCTGATGGAACTGGACGGTCTGGTAGGCCGGATTGAAGCTGACCTCCACCCGGCCAGTGGCGTCGAGCCCGCGTTCGCTGCGGATGCGGTCGGCCCGGTGCCGGAAGCTGAAGCGGTCATTGGCCGTGACGCGCGTCTGCTGATCGAGGAGCAGGTAGTCCACGCCATACGCGTCCGCAGGCAGCTCATGCGACAGGTCTGGCGACACGGGCGTGACCCATGACGGGATGGGCGCCAACGCCGGCATGGGGGCGCTACGGGCGCCGGCGTCGCCTTTGAGCGGCGTGGAAGAAACCTCCGTGCCGACGGCTGGCTGCGATGGGCCCGAGGCGCGCGCCGCTGGCGGCGCCATCAGCAAGGCGGCCAGGGCCATGGCCAGCAGGCGGCCACCGGCCTTGGCGATCAGACGCTGCCGCACCGGGCCGGCGCAAGCGTCCGCGCGGAGCGCGCCGTACCGGCCCGCCCGCTCTGGATGGTGTGTCATGTTCTCTCTCTCCCTGAGGAAGAGATGCTAGCGCCCGCCCTGTTCCGGGCGGCGCTCACCCCCGGTGCGAAGCGCCGCGGGCCGGCAAAAAGCCGCAACAAGTCGCCGCCTGCGGCGGGAAAGGGCAGAGCCGGCAGCGCGGCCGGCGGCAGCGCCCGTCAGGCGACCGCAGGCGAGAGCAGCCGGACCGTGCCGGCCTGCGCATCCATCTCGGCCTCCAGGCCAATGGGCACGGTGAACTTGCGCCGGACGTGGCCGATCATCGCGCCCCGGTAGACGGGAATGTTCAAGGGCTTGAAGTAGTCGCTGAAGACCTCCTCCAGCGTCAGCGTGCCGTAGGCGCCATCGCCGGGCCCGCAGCGGGTGAACTTGCCCAGCACCACACCGGCGAGCTGGTCCAGCGCGCCCGCCAGGCGCAGGGTGGACAGGCAGCGGTCGAGCCGGTAGATGTATTCGTTGGTGTCTTCCAGGAACAGCAGCGCGCCTTTGCAATCCGGGAAGAACGGCGACCCCGCCAGCGAGGCCAGCACCGTGAGGTTGCCGCCCACCAGCCGGCCCCGGGCCACGCCGGGCCGCAGGGTGGTGATGCGGTCCTCCGTCTGCACGATGTTGTCGCCTTTGTCCGCGAGGTTGCGCAGGACGTCCAGCTCGCCGCCCATCACGACGGCCTTGAAATGCTGCAGCGAGAACTCGTTCCATTCCGAGCTGGCCACCGGGCTGTGGAAGGTGACCAGCCCGGTCTGGCGCTGCACGGCATTGAGCAGCGTGGTGAGGTCGGAGAACCCGCCGAAGACCTTGGGCTTGCGGCGGATCAGCGCGTAGTTGAGCTTGTCGACGATGCGGTTGCAGCCCGACCCGCCGGACAGGGCCAGGATGCCGGCGACCTCATCATCGGCAAAGCAGTCGTTGATGTCGTCAGCGCGCTGTTCATCGGTGCCAGCGAACTGCCCGTAGCGGGCGAGCACATGGCGGCCGGGCTTGACCTTGAAGCCGATGGCTTGCAGCGCCTCCACGGCCATCGTGAAGGGCTCCTGCTCGTAGGTGGCATGGGCCGGGCTCACCAGGCCGATGGTGTCGCCCGGCTGAAGACGGCGCGCCCGCAGCAAGGGAGGGGTTTCCGACGGGAAGGCCTGCTGGCCAGCACGCGCAGTCGCAGGCGCGGTCGAGGCGGCGGCAGCCATGGCCGGGGCTGCGCCCATCACTGCACCGGCGCCGGCAATGGCGCCGCGAAGGATCTGTCGACGGGAAGCGGTCATGAAATCTCCTGGAACAAACGGGCTGGCCGCCGCGCCGGCAGCCACGCTGGATGGGTGCTCAGAGCACCAGCGGCAGGGTGCGGCGAACCCATTCACGATCGCCAAAATCAAAATGCCACCACTCGGTGGGGATGGTCTGGAAGCCGGCGAAGCGCATGGCGGCGCGCAGCCAGCCACGATGCTGCAGCTGAGCCGCCGTCAGGCCGCCCTGTGCCAGTTGCTCCGCCTCGAATTCCGGATGGGAGGCAGGCGTCATCTCGTCGAAGCCGGTGCCCATGTCCAGCTCGCGGCCCTGGGCGTCGAGCAAGGTGACGTCCACCGCCATGCCGAAGGAGTGGATGGAGCGGCGGGCCGGATGCGCCAGGTACTTCGTCAGCGGCGTGCCTTCGAGTTCCGCCCACAGCGCCTCCTGCACGCGCTGCGGCCGCAGGGCGTCCAGCACCACCAGCTGCAGGTCAGGTTGATGGCGGGAGAGCCAGCTGGCCGCCTGCGCCAGCGCCTGGGCTGACTCGCGGCGCAGATAGGCACAGTCCAGCCCGCCGTAGACGTTGCGGCCGACGAAGTTGTCCGGTGTGGCGTAACGCAGGTCCACCGCGATGCCGGCAATGGCCAGCAGGGGCTGGAACTCCGGATGGGCCGCGATGTCCTCGCAGGCAATGGTGGGTTCGGTCTGGGTCATGGTCGGTGGGGGCAGGGGGTATGCCGGGAGTGCGGTGCGCTTCGTAGCCTCAGGCCGGGCTGTCCAGCTTGCCACGGGCTGCGTCCCGCAAATAGCCGACCAGCCGGCGAGCGGCCTGCGCCAGCGGCGCGCTGGCCGAGGTCAGCAGGTAGAGCTGCACGGTCATGGTGGGCATCAGGGGCCGAACGCGCACCCGGCTGCGGTCGGCCGAGGCGGCGGTGAACGGGTCCACGACCGTCATGCCCACGCCGGCCTCGACCAGCGAGCGGGCCAACTGGTAGGTCTGCACCGTGATGCGGCTTTCCAGGTGGCGGCCCAGCGCCTCGCCGGCGTGATGCAGCATCTGGCCCAGCGGATCGTCCTCCGCCATCGCGATCAGTTCGGATTGGATGGCGGCCAGTGGCAGCGACCCTTCGCCCTGGGCTTCCGGGCTGTGGAGCGGGCACAGCGCCATCATCTCGCCGGCGGCCAGCACCTCGGCCTTGATGCCGGGGTGGCGCGGGTCGTGCAGGCTCAGCGCCAGGTCCGCTTCGCCAAGCAACAGGGCCGAGACGATTTCACGCGTGTGCTGGGTGCTCAACTGGCAGTGACTGCGCGGGAAGGCGCGGGCCCAATGGGTCATCGCGGCGGGAATGACGGTCACCCCCAGGGTGGGCGTGGCCATCAGCCGCAGCGATTCGGATTCTCCGGCGCGCAGATTGGCCGCCAGGCGCCGGATGGACACCAAATCGCGGTTGAGCTTGTCGATCTCGACAAACAGGCGCTGGGCCTCCGGCGTGGGATGCAGCTTGCCCCGTACCCGGTCAAACAGCGGCATGCCCAGTTGCAGTTCACAGTGCTGCAGCACCTTGGTCACCGCCGGCTGGGAGATGTGCAGCACCTGCGCCGCGCCGCTGATGGTGCCCGCCTGCATGATGGCGTGGAAGACCTCGATGTGGCGCAGCCTCATGCTCCCTCACTCCCGGTAAACGTTCTCGAACATCACACCGCCATTGGGCTGCATGCGAAAGCCCCGCAGGTCCAGGCTGGTCGGGATATAGACCGTCGAGTGCGCCATGGTGATCCACGGGCGCTCGCGCTTGAAGATCTCCTGCGCCTGCTCATACAGGGCCACCCGGCGCGCAGGATCCGGCGTGGCGCGTGCGGTGTCGATCAGGCGCTCGAAGTCGGCATTGCAGAACTTCACGCCGGTCTTGTTGGTTGCGCAGCTGAGGTTGGGCGTGAGGAAGTCGTCGGCGTCGCCACTCTCGCCGGCCCAGCCGCTCATGTAGACCGAATGTTCGCCGGCATTGGCGCGCTTGAGGTATTCGCCCCATTCGTAGGTGCGGATCTGCGCCCGCACGCCGATGCGCGCCCAGTCCTGCTGGATCAGCTGCGCCATCAGCTGGCCGTTGGGATTGGTCGGGCGGGTCACCGGCAGCGCCCACAGGTCAATGTCCAGGCCATCCGGATAGCCAGCCTGGCGCAGCAACTCGCGCGCGCGCGCCGGGTTGTACTCATTGCGCAGCCGCTGGTTGTAGCCGGGGATGGCGGGAGGGAAGGGGTTGACTGCCTGCATCGCATCGCCGCGCGGGAACAGGGCGCGGAAGATGGCATCGCGGTCCACCGCGATGTCCAGCGCCTCGCGCACCAGGCGGTTGTTCGTTGGCGGCTTGCGCAGGTTGAACGACAGGTAGGAGACGTTCAGGGCCTGGATCTTCAGCAGCCGGATGCGGTCCGCATGGCGGTCCAGGGCGGCCACGTCGATGTCCCGCAGGGGCGAGGTGATCTGGCATTCGCCCGCCAGCAGCTTTTGCACCCGCACCGGCGCTTCGCGGCTGATGCTGAAGATCAGACGCCGGGTTTTCTGGGGCTGGCCCCAGTAGTCCGGGTTGGCCTCCATGCGGACCACATCGTCCTTGGCATAGCTGCGGAACCGGTAGGGGCCCGTGCCGACCGGCAGGCGGTTGATCTGGCTCGCCTGGCCCGCCTGCAGCAGTTGCGCACCGTACTCGGCGGACTGGATGCCGGCGAAGGCCATCGCGAAATAGCTCAGGAAGGTGACGTTGGGCTGGTGCAGCGTGAAGCGAACGGTGAGCGGGTCCAGCTTCTCCATCGCGGCCACGGCCTTGGCCAGGCCCAGGTTCTGCGGATAGATGAACGTGGCAGGGAAGGCCTTGTTGAACGGATGCGAGGCATCCAGGAAGCGGCCAAAGGTGAACAGCACGTCATCCGCATCGAAGTTGCGAGTGGGCGTGAACCATGGCCGCTGGTGGAAGCGCACCCCCGGCCGCAGGTGGAAGGTGAACACCCGGGCGTCGGGGCTGATGTCCCAGTGCGTAGCCAGTGATGGCTGCAGCGCCGTGCCGCCGCGCTCGAAGCGCACCAGGCCTTGGAAGATCTGGTTGTTGACGTTGTTGGTGCTGGCTGAATCCCATAACCCCGGATCGAAGCCTTCGGGGCTTGCGTCGGTGCAGTAGACCAGCGGCTTGTCCGCGGGCGCGGCCGCTTGTGCGGCGAGCCATGGGCCGGCCCACGCGCTCCACAGCAAGGAAGCGGCAAGCAAGGCACGAACGGGACGGACGGAAGGACGCATTGGCGAGCGATGGCGGCGGCCCATTGTCGAAACGGCCGCAAGCAGGTCACAACTGAAATGGCACGCTCAGACCATAACACCGGGTTATGCGCCGCGGTGAACTCACACCAGATCGCAGGCCACAAGGCGCCCATCGACCTCGCGCAGCGCCGGCGACACTTCGGCGCAGCGCGGGATGGCCATCGGGCAACGCTGATGGAAGGCGCAGCCGCTGGGCGGACGCAGGGGCGAAGGCAGTTCGCCATGAATCGGAATGCGCACCCGCCGGTCTGCCGCGCGCAGGGCCGGCGTGGCGCTGATGAGGGCCTGGGTATAGGGGTGGCGTGGCTGCTCGAAGAGCCGCTGCTTGCTGCCGTGCTCCACAACACGCCCCAGATACATCACCATCACTTCGTCCGCCACATGCGCAACCACCGCGAGGTTGTGGGAGATGAAGACATAGCCAGTGCCATAGGCCTGCTGCAGGTCCATGAACAGATTCAGGATCTGGGCCTGGATCGAGAGATCCAGCGCCGAGGTGGGCTCGTCCGCCACAAGGATGCCGGGCTGCAGGATCATGGCCCGCGCAATGGCAATGCGCTGGCGCTGGCCGCCGCTGAACATGTGGGGATAGCGGCGCAGGTGCTCCGGGCGCAGGCCGACCTGGTCTGCGAGATGGGCCACGCGCTCCTGGCGCTCGGCGGCGGTGAACCGTGTGTTGATGAGCAGCGGCTCGGCCAGCGCCTGCGCAATGGTCTTGCGCGGGTTCAGGGCAGCATAGGGATTCTGGAACACCATCTGCACCTCGCGCCGCAGCGCCTGGCGCTCGGCCCGCGTGCGCGCCTGTGCGGCGTCCTGGCCGCGGATGCGCAGGCGCCCGGCGGTGGGCGTTTCGATCAGGGTCAGGGCCCGGGCCAGGGTGGATTTGCCGCAGCCCGATTCCCCCACCACGGCGAGCGTTCGGCCGGCCTCCAGCGCAAAGCTCACCCCGTCGAGCGCACGCACGGTCGCCTTGGTGGCGAACCATCCGCGGCTGACGTCGTAATGGCGCGTCAGTCCCTCGGCCTGCAACAGCGGTGCGGCAGAGGGCACGGCCGACGAGGCGGTGCCGGTGCCGATGTTGGCCACCGGGCTTGGCGTGGGCGAGCGCGGGGCGCTCATGGCGTCGGCACCTCGCCGACAGTATCGGTGCCGGGGCCGGGGCCGGTGCCGGTGGCGGTGGCGGTGGCGGTGGCGACGGGCGCCTCCAAAGGGAAGAAGCAGCGCACGCCGGCCGCCAGGGCGGGGCGCTCTGCACGGCAGCGGTCCTGCACGCGAGGGCATCTCGGCGAGAACAGGCAACCGGAAGGGCGGTCCGTCGCCCCGGGCACCAGACCGGGCAGGGCCTGCAGCCGCCGTGCGCCGCGGCTGTGCTCCGGAATGGCCGCCAGCAGCGCTGCGGTGTAGGGATGTCGTGGGTGGTCGAAGACTTCCGGCAAGGCGCCGGTCTCGACGATCTGGCCCGCATACATGACGGCCACCCGCTGGGCCATCTCGGCCACCACTGCCAGGTCGTGCGTGATCATCACCAGCGCCATGCCCCGCTCGCGCTGCAGGCGCAGCAGCAGCGCCATCACCTGCGCCTGGATCGTCACGTCCAGCGCGGTGGTCGGCTCATCGGCGATCAGCAGCCGCGGCGAGCAGGCGATCGCCAGTGCAATCATCACCCGCTGGTTCATGCCGCCGGACAGTTCGTGCGGATAAGCGTCCAGCCGGCGGGCGGCGTCCGGAATGTCCACCTGCTGCAGCAGTTCCGCGGCCCGTTCCCGCGCCGCCTTGCCGCGCAGGCCCAGGTGCTGCCGCAGCACTTCCTGGATCTGGAAGCCGACGGTGAAGCTGGGGTTCAGGCTGGCCAGGGCGTCCTGGAAGACCATGGCGATGTCGCGACCGACCAGCTGTCGGCGGCGGGCCGGGCTGAGCGTGAGCAGGTCCTGGCCGTCAAAGCGCAGGTGTTCGGCGCTGACCACGCCAGGGGCATCCACCAGGCCCATCAAGGCCATCATGGCCACCGATTTGCCAGAGCCGGACTCTCCAACAACGCCCAGCACCTCCCCGGGTGATACGGACAAGTCCACGCCGTCCACGGCGGTGAAGCCGCCAAAGCGCACGCGCAGCTGCGAGATCTCCAGCATCAGGCCACCCGCTTCAGTCGTGGGTCGAGCGCGTCGCGCAGGCCGTCGCCAATGAGGTTGACGCTGAGCACCGAGGCCAGGATGGCCAGGCCGGGCAGCGTCACCACCCAAGGTGCACGCACGATGTAGTCGCGTGCGGAGGACAGCATGGTGCCCCATTCCGGCGTGGGCGCCTGCACGCCCAGGCCCAGGAAGCCCAGGCCGGCCGCCTCCAGGATGGCACTGGAAAAGCCCAGCGATGCCTGCACGATCAGCGGCGCCAGGCAGTTGGGCAGCACCGCTGAAAACATCAGCCGAAGCGTGGACGCGCCGGCGACGCGGGTGGCGGTGACATAGTCCTTGCCGAGTTCCGCCAAGGCAGCCGCACGCGTGAGCCGCACATATTCGGGCAGGCTGCCGATGGCGATGGCAATCACGGTGTTCATGAGGCCAGGCCCCAGGACCGTGATCACGCAGATGGCCAGCAGCAGCCCGGGCAGCGCCAGCATCACGTCCATCACCCGCATCACGGCCGGCGACAGCCAGCGGGGATGAAAGGCCGCCAGCAGCCCCAGCAGCACGCCGGGCAGCAAGGACATCACCACCGATGCCAGGCCGATGCCCAGCGACACGCGGCCCCCATGCAGCAGCCGGCTCAGCAGATCCCGACCGAGTTCATCCGTGCCCAGCAGGAACCGGGCGTCGCCGCCTGCCATCCAGGCCGGCGGCAGCAGCATCTGCAGGCGGTACTGGTGCACGGGGTCATGCGGCGCTATCCAGGGGGCGAACAGCGCCGCCAGTGCCAGCGCCGCAAAGACGAGGAAGGCGACGAGCGCGCCCCGATTCGCTGCGAACGCCTGAGCGGCTTCGCCCCAGGGGCCCGGCATGGGTCTCAGGCGGTCGGCTGGCTCTTCCATGGCCTCGCTGCTGCGGGTGGCGCCTGTCATCGGCTGCCCCGGATGCGTGGGTTGACCACGCCATACAGCAGGTCCACCACGAGGTTGATGACGATGAAGCTGCAGGCGGAGATGAGGATGCCGGCCTGCACCACCGGATAGTCGCGCCGGGCAATGGCGTCGATCAGCCATTTGCCGATGCCCGGCCACGAGAAGATGGTTTCGGTCAGTACCGCGCCAGCGAGCAGGCTGCCCACCCGCAGGCCAATCACGGTGATGACGGGGATCAAGGCATTGCGCAGCCCATGCACCAGCACCACGCGGGTGGGCGAGAGCCCACGCGCACGGGCACTGCGCATGTAGTCCTCGCGCAGCACCTCCAGCAGACTGGAGCGGGTCATGCGCGCAATCACCGCCGCATTGGCCGTGGCCAGCACGGCCGCCGGCAGCAGCAGGTGACGCAGCGCCGACCACCAAGCGCCCGGCTCGGGGTGCAGGGCCGCGTCGATGAGCATGAAGCCGGTCAGGCGCTGGATGTCGTATTCCACCGCCACGCGGCCGGAGACCGGCGTCCAGCCCAGGCCCACCGAGAAGGTCATGATGAGGATCAGGCCCCACCAGAACACCGGCATGGAGTAGCCCACCGTCGCCAGGCCCATGACGCCCTGGTCCAGCCACGACCCCCGCCGCAGCGCCGCGGCAATGCCCAGCGCCATGCCGATGACGATGGCCACCGCCAGGGCGACCAGGGCCAGTTCCGCGGTGGCGGGAAAAAGGGCCAGGAACTCATGCGAGACGCTCTCATGCGAGACCAGGGACTGACCCAGGTCGCCGTGCACCAGGCCGCCAAGGTAGTGCAGGTATTGGCGCCACAGCGGCTCGTCCAGGCCCAGCTCATGCATGAGGCGCGCGTGGGTCTGAGCGTCCAGCGCCCGTTCGCCCATCATGATGGCGACGGGGTCGCCGGGAACGAGCCGGATCAGGCCGAAAGCCACCAGCGTGACACCGAACAGGGTCGGCACCAGCGTGGCCAGGCGCTTGAGCAGGAAGTGGAGCAAGAGGCGTGGTTCAAAGAGGCGTGAGACCGCGAGGCGCGAAGCGGGGAAGCGTCACTCAATAGGGAGACCGATTGTCCGCCGCGGCGGGCGTCGCCGCCAAAGGCACGACCATGCCGCCTGGCGTGGTCACCACATCCAGCAGCGCGGCCGTCTCCGCGTCCATGTCGCCCGAGCAGTTGGTGGGCCGGTACTTCATTTGGAAGGTGGCCAGCACCTCGCGAGTGGCCGTGTCGAACACGCCGGTCTGGGGCGTCTGGTAGCCGACCTGGGCGAGCTTCTGCTGGAACCATGGGACGTCCGGCAGCGGCACGATCTGGAAGACCGAGCGGCGCACCTCCAGCAGGGCCTGATCCGGCCACGGGATCAGGCCGGCATCCGCCAGCTGCTTCCAGGGGAAGGCGGGGCCGGGATCCTGCTTGCGGCCCGGGGCAATGTCGTTGTGGCCCAGGATGCGATCGGGGCGGATGCGATGGCGGGCCGCGATGTCCCGCACCAGGTGGATGACCTCGTCCACCTGCTGCTGCGGATAGCCGGCGTACACGCGCCCGGCCGGGGTGTCCGTGAAGCCGGGGTTGACGATCTCAATGCCGATGGAGGCGGAGTTGAGGTTGGTCGCCCCCGCCCAGTAGCTCACGCCGGCATGCCAGGAACGACGGGCTTCATCCACCAGTTGGTAGGTTTTGACCGGGTTGTCGTTCACCAGGTAATGCGCCGAGACCTTGCCGCCGGTCGTCAGCACCTTGAGCGACTTGTCGAAGTCGATGGCGGTGTAGTGAAGGATGAGGAACTGCACCCGGCTGTCCTGGTTGTCCGAGACGTGGGTGCGGTCGATCTGGTGCGAGGGCGTGGCGCAGGCCGCCAGGAACAAGGCGCAGGCGAAGGCGAGCAGTCGGGAGCGGATCATCATGGGCTGGGAAGGTGGACGGACCGTGTGCTGCGCAATGTAGCGGAGAGTGCCGCCCGGCGGGCAGCGGCCAGGGCGGTATCTGGCTGGGCGATGGTCAGCGGCAGGTCCCCGCGAAGGGCTGCGCGCAGGCCGGACGCCAGCGCCGGATGCAATTGCAGCACACGTCCGGCCGCCGTGACCGGCCGGGGACCGAAACGCTGGCACAGGGCGGCCGCCAGGCGAGCCAGTTCCCCGCCTGCGCGGTGCAACAGGGCCAGCGCATCGGCGTCGTGCCCATGCGCGGCCTGGCCGACGGCGAGGGCCAGTTGGCCGATGCTGCCGCGGCGCGTGGCCGGGTCGCCGCCATAGAGAAACTGGCGGCTGGTGGGCCAGTCGTGGCCGCCCAGGGTCTCGAAGAGGCGGCGGGCGAGCAGCGAGTGTTGCCAGGCGCCGGGGTGCTCGTCTTCCCGGCGCCAGATCAGGGCCAGGGCTTGACGGGCAATCCACTGGCCCCCGCCCTCGTCGCCGATGAGCGGGCCCCGGCCGCCCGCACGGTGCAGGGTGCCGGCAGGATCGATGTAGGCGGCGATGGAGCCGGTGCCGGCATAGACGAGGTAACCCTCGCCGGGGGCGTACACGGCATGCCAGGCGGCGGCGATATCGCTGTCACAGCGGATGGCGGGCGGCGGCAGGCCCAGGTGCTGCGCCAACAGGGCGCGCAATTGCTGGCCGGCAGGGCCGTCGGGCTCCCCGAGGCCGGTGATGCCGGCTTCCAGGGCCAGGACGCCACCCGGCCCGGCGGTGGCCCATACCTGGGCCGCCAGGGCCTGCAGGGTCTGGGCGAGGGTGACGCGGCCGGCGCTGGTATCCAGCAAGAGCGCCGTCAGTCCCCCGACCGCACCGCGCGCGACGACCTCGCCGTGGGCGCCCGCCAGGCACCAGCGGGTTTCGGTGCCGCCCGCGTCCAAACCCAGTCCCAGCGGAGGCGGGGGCGTCCCGCCAGGCACTTGTCTGGGTACTGCGGGGACGATGGGCTGGGCGGAAAAGGCGGCGGGGAGTGGGCTCATGGCATTCCGTTCGGGCGCCAGCTTAGGGTGCTGGGTGCAGCGCCGCCACTGTCAATGCGCCGGGTGGGTATGAGCTTGAGTGATGGGCGCGCGGAGAAAGTGAGGTGGCTTGCGATGGGGCCGTGCGCGAGGGTGTGGAGACGAAAAAAAACCGCGCCGGGGGAACCGGCGCGGCTTGGGGGCACGAAACGGCTGCGGACGGGCCGCGGCCGTGTGCTTGTCTTAGAAGTCGGCGCTGATGCTGACCGATGCGAAGCGCGGAGCGCCAGCGTAGTAGGTCGGAGCGCTGCCGTTGTAGGTGTACGCCGCACCGTTGCCCAGGGTGGTCGAGTACGCCTTCGCGTTGGTGACCGAACCGGACGAGGGGCTCCAGTACTTGGCGTTGCCGATGTTGCTGACGTTGAAACGCAGCTGCACGTTGTTGGCCCAGGCGACGTTGCCGAAGTTGTAGCCGGCATCGAAGTCCGCCAGCCAGTACGTCGGGATCCACTCGTCGTTCATCATCGTGGCGGCTTGACGGCCGTTACGCTTGATCTTCAGACGGCCGTAGAAACCACCGCGCTCCCACTGCACCGACGTCGAGAAGATACGGGTGGGGGTCTGGGTGAACTGCTTGCCGCTCACCGGCAGGTACACGTTTTCGCCGTTGCGTTGCGCGATCAGCAGGTCGTTCTTGATCTCGCTGTGCTGCATCGTCAGCGACGCGTAGGCGCTGAAGCCCTTGTAGGTGCCCGTGCCGGCTTCGAGTTCGAGGCCGCGGTTACGCACATCGCCAGCATTCTGGTAGGTGCTCTTGTCGATGGAGGCTTCGTAGACGTTGGCCTGGCGGTTCTTGAAGTCCACGTTGAACAGCGTGGCCGACAGCGACAGCGCCTTGCTCTGATAACGGTAGCCCAGGTCCGTCATGATCGACGTTTCAGCCTTGGCTTCGCGCACCAGCGACACCGTGCCATTCGTGTTTTGCACGTTGTTGCCAGTGAAGGCAAAGTTGGCAGGGGCACGGAAGTTCTTCGCAACGCTGAAGAAGACCTGGTGAGCCGCGGACAGCTGATAACGGAACGCCATCTGCGGCAGCACTTCACTGTAGGTTTCGGTGAAGTTGTAGTCGGCCGTCGTCGTCTCGTTGGCGTAGTTCGTCACGTCACGCTTCACGTGCGGAGCGCGCAGGCCGAACGACAGCAGGCCGTTGTCGTTAGCAAACGACCAGTTGTCGTTGATATAGGCCTGGTAAGCGGTGCTGATCGTGTCCCAGTCACGGCCTTCGTAGAAGGAACCATCGGGACGACGAATCCGGCCACTTTGCAGCCAGACATCGCTGGCGTTGCCTGCGTCGTCGATCTTGACGATCGGCTGGGTCTGCTTGTGCTCGGCACGCTCGAACCACACGCCGGCGCGCACATTGTGGCTGCCGAACGTCGAGTTCAGTTCGGTCGTCACGCCAGGACGCGAGGTGCGCGTCACGCTGGAGCGCGCCACCATGACGGTGTCACGCGTATCGCCGTCGCCGTTCAGGTCCACGGCGGCCGTGTTCGTGCCGGTGGCCGGGTTCAGGAAGCCGTTTTCCTTCATCGCCAGTTGGCTCCAGCCGCCGTTGCCGAAGCCCCACCAGAGGTACGGTTGGATCTTCAGGTAGGTGCTCTCAGCCACCTTGAAGGAACCCGACACCGACGCAATCACGTTCTGGAACGGATTGTTGGCCAGCTTCCAGTAGTTGGGGGTCTGGGTGGGGTCCACGCCTGCCGCATTGGGCGAGGCCGGGGCGTGGCCGACGAAGGTCTTGGAGTAATCCTGGTAGTAGTTGGCCTTGAGCTGGGCGGCCGTCAGGGTCAGGAAGCTGTTGTTGACGGCGCGGTTGTAGAGCACCGAGCCCAGGATGGTGTTGTCCTGGTTCAGTTCCCAGCGGAAAGCCACGTCGATGTGGTCTTTCTTGGCTTCGCCCTCACCCTTCCACTTGTCGGCCTGGGTGTGCGAGTAGCTCGCGAACACCTTGACCGCGTTGTCCAGGAAGCGGCCGGAGTCGTAGCGAATGTAGGTGCGCGTCAAGTTCAGGTCGCCCAGGGTCTGACCGAAACGGATGCGGCGCTTGTCCTCAGGGTCGCAGGTGTTGATGCTGACGTTGCCGCCGGTAGCGCCGGCGTGCGGCGAATCCACATCCGGGCTGCCCTGCGAGATCGACTGGGTGCAAAGGTTTTCCTGGTCCACATATTCCTGCGGATACACAGCGAAGTTGCCCGAGTCGTTGACCGGCACACCGTTGACGGTGAAGCCCATCTGGTCGGAGCCGAAACCGCGAACGCTCATGGTGCCGCCGAACAGGCCGGTGGCATCGTGGTTGAAGGTCACCACGCCAGGCAGCAGCGCCAGCGCCTGGAACGGGTTGCCGGTGGCGCGATCCTTGTCGATGGCGGCGCGGGTGACCGTGCTGCGAGCCTTGCCAGCATCTTCATTCAGCATCTGGCCGGTACCCAGCTTGCCGCCTTCGCCGGTGATCACGATGGTGCCCAGACGGACCGTGTCTTCCTTCGCGCGCGGTGCGCCGTCATCTTCAGACTGATCAGCCTTCTTCTTGGCTTCCTGCGCCATGGCGGGCATCACCACCACCATGGCCGCAGCAGCGGCCAAGGCCGTCTTGCTGAATCCCAACCACTTCTTCTGACTCATTCTTGCGCTCCTGTGCGACGAACCGATTTTTTGAAAAACGAAAACCACCGAATCCGCGGCTGCGTGGAAGGCCTCCCCCGCCCTTCCGGACCTTTCGAGCCGTCGTTCGTCGGAAAACCAGTCCCGCAAACGTTTTGCGCCCGATGTAGCGGCCCGAAATTCCCGACCGCCGGCCTCTCTCAACCAGCCACCCTCTACATGTCGAGGGGTCGCCTTCAGCGACCCCCAGCTTGATCTCAAGCAAAAAGCCTACCAGTCGCGTCACCCCCCAGCAATGCGACCAACACCGTCGCACTAGGGTTTGCACCCGCCATGGCTACTTTGTGCCAGCAACGGTTTTCCGGCGTACCGGAAACCGCCTCGGCGATTCACGGACGCGAGTCTCCGGGCCGGATGTTGAAGGTTTGTGACAAGAAATGACAGGCGAAAACCGCCCGACGGCTCGCGACGGCCGGCCGGCATCGGCCGGTCTCTCATAGGGCGATGGACACGGCGATTGCGTCGATCTACAGGGTTTTCTCGGGGGTTGAGCAGGGCCCCTAGACGCCCTGGGACGTTGCGCGGAATCGACAGATTCGATGCCGCAGACGGCGGGTTCAGGCGACGAACGTCGCCGCTGGTCCTTCGCTGTTGACGCTGTTGACCGCCGACGCCACCAGGACCTCGCCCGGCTCCCAACGGCCCAAACGTCCGTCAGGCGGGACCACCTCGAACTGCCATGGCGCCTCCGGCCGGTGCGCTGCGCGTCGCCATAGTGCGAATAGCCGCGCAGGTGCGCCACCTTGGGTCGTCAGCCGCAGGCTTTCACCCGGACCGCGCACGAGCGAGACCGGCCCGCACGGGGGCGCATCCAGCCATGGCGTCACCGGTGGCAAGGCCGCTTGTGCATACACCCCTTGGCGCAGCAACTGCCTGAGCCCGCGCCGGTTTTGTGACAAGGGCACCATGCTGAAGTGCAGGTGGCCTTCACAGGCAGGCGCCGCCCGGCAGATCTCGACCTGGGCCGGAATCTCCTCCGGCGTCCATCCAGCCGCCTCGGTCACTGCCTTGCTGGTGAACAGACCAGGCCAGACGTGACGCTGCTTCACATTGAGGGACTGCCAGGCCCGAAGCAGCGGCTCAAAGGCTTGCGGTTTCTGCGCCCGTGGCCAATACAGCTGCGGCGCGAGGTAATCCAGCCAGCCATTGGCGAGCCAGCGCTCCACGTCGGCATAGAGCTTGTCGTATTGGGAGAAGCCCTCGATGCCGGCCGGCCGCAGGTCCGGCCGAGGCAGGCCAAACGGGCTGATGCCCAGCCGGGCCGTGGGGCGCACTTCCCGCACGAGCGCGTGCAGCCGCTCCACCAGCTGGTCAACGTTCTGCCGGCGCCAGTCCGCCCGGCTAAGGCGCCCACCCTGGCCCAGGTAACGCTGCCAGGAGGGCTCGTCCGGAAAGTCCAGTTCCTGCTTGGCCCCATCCTGGACGGGATAGGGATAGAAGTAGTCGTCGATGTGCAGGCCGTCCACGGCATAGCGGCTGAGCAGGTCGCGGCACACGGCCAGCGTATGGTCGGCGGCTTCCGGCATCCCAGGGTCTATCCACAGCTGGTCGCCATAGCTTCGCACCCAATCCGGGCGGCTGCGGCTGACATGCTGGGCGGCGGGCGCGGACTTTCCACCGCTCTGGCGCGCACGGTAAGGGTTGATCCACGCATGCAGCTCCAGACCGCGCGCATGGGCTTGCTCGAGCCAGACGGCCAGTGGGTCATAGCCGGGGAACTGGCCCTGGACACCCGTGAGGTACTCACTCCAGGGCTCCAGCGCCGAGGCATACAGCGCGTCGGCACTGGTGCGGACCTGGAGAACGACCGCATTCAGCTGAAGCTCCACCGCGGTGTCCAGCACCTGGCGGATTTCGGCCCTCTGCATCTCGGCGCTCAGGCCCCGCCGGCTCGGCCAGTCGATGTTGGCCACCGTGGCGACCCAGACGCCGCGGAACTCGCGTGGCGCTGCGGGCGGTGCCTCTGCCGGCGCTGATGTCGGTGGCACCGGGCGGTCATGGGCCGCACAGCCGGTCAGGGCTTGGGGAGCGGCGGCCAGGGCTGGCCAGCCCAGGGCCGCATGGAGCAGGCGTCGCCGTTGCATGGGTCCAGCGTGTTGGTTCCGGGAAGCCGTGACGATACCGCGTGCGCCTGCAGGTCTGGCCGAATCAGGCCGCAGCCTGTTGCTGCCCGAAGCCCTCGGGCACGCGGATCAGCGCAGTCATCAAGAGGGACGGCAGGGCGGCCACGAGCACCCAGCCGAAGAAGTGGAGATAGCCCAGCTGTTCCTGCAGCCAACCGCTCCACATGCCGGGCACCATCATGCCCAGGGCCATGAAGCCGGTGCACAGCGCGTAGTGGGCCGTCTTGTGCGGTCCGTCGGCCACCAGGATCATGAACATGAGGTAGGCCGTGAAACCCAGCCCATAGCCGAACTGCTCGACCGCCAGCGCGGCGCAGATCAGCAGCAAGGAGCCGGGATGGCTCCAGGCCATGGCCAGGAAAACCACATTGGGTAGGTGCATGGCCAGCACCAGGGGCCACAGCGCCCGCTTCAGGCCCACCCGCGAAATGATCCAGCCGCCGAGCAATCCGCCCAAGGTCAGCGCCACCAGGCCCACCGTGCCATACGCCAGGCCCACCGCCTTGTTGTCCAGCCCCAGCCCGCCCACTTGGACGGGGTCCAGCAGGAAAGGTGTGGCCAGCTTGAGCAGCTGTGCCTCCGGGAAGCGGTAAAGCAGCAGGAAGCCGATGATCACCAGCAGCCCCGGCTTGCGGAAAAACTCCGCGAAGATGGAGAAGAAGTGGCGCCATTGCCGCTCTTCACGCGGGGCTGGCAGGTCATTGGGCGGTCGTGGCAGGCGCCAGGCATGGAACGCCGCCAGGCCGATGAACACCGCCGCGACGATCGACAGCACCAGTTGCCAGGCATGGGCCCAATCGCGGCCCTCGTCATGCAACTCGCCCGCCAGCCACACCATGCCGCCATTGCCCGCGATGTTGGCGAGTCGGTAGAAGGTGGACCGCACCCCGACAAACGCCGCCTGCGCGTGCTGCGGCAGGGCCAGCATGTAGTAGCCGTCCGCCGCGATGTCGTGCGAGGCCGAAGCAAAGGCCATCAGCCAGAACATGGCCAGCGAGAGCTGAAAGAAGTGGTCCATGGGCAGCGTCAGCGCCACGGCGGCTAGGGCGGCGCCCATGCCCAGCTGCAGCAGGGTCGTCCATAAGCGCTTGGTGCCCAGCATCTCCACCAGCGGCGACCACAGCGGCTTGATCACCCACGGCAGATACAGGCCACTGGTATAGAGCGCCAGGTCGGTGTTGGAGACCGACATGTTCTTGTAGATGACCGTGGAGAGCGACATCACCACGACATAAGGGATGCCCTGCACGAAGTAGAGCGAGGGCACCCACCCCCAGGCAGAGCCGGACGGGCGACGGGCAGAAGAAGAGGGGACCTGCATGGGCGCAGTGTCTCATCCGCGGACGGCCACGCCGTGGCCGCCAATCCGGCGCCGATGGTCAGTGCTGCGCCAGGGCGCGGCGCACGCTGCCGGCATGGCGGTCCAGCAGCGATGCAGCCTGTGCGGCGGGCAACTGCTTGAGCAGCATCACCACGGCGGTCTTCACGCTGAAGTCGCACTGCCCCAGGGCCAGCCGGGCGCTGGCTTCGTCCACGCCGGCGGCCCGCATGGTGAGCGCCACCGCGCGGCGCACCAGCTTGGCATTGGTGGCCTTCATGTCCACCATCAGGTTGCCGTAGACCTTGTTGAGCCGCACCATCAGGGCGCTGGAGAAGGTGTTGAGCGCGATCTTCTGGGCGGTGCCTGCCTTCAACCGCGTGCTGCCGGAAATGATTTCGGACCCGGTGTCCAGCAAGACGGGGTGGTCGCAGGCCGACAGCACCGCGGTGCCCGGATTGTTGGCCAGCCCGATGCTGAGGCAGCAGGCGCTTCTTGCGGCTGCCAGGGCGCCGAGCACATAGGGCGTGTGACCGGACGCGGCGATGGCCAGCAGCACGTCGTCCGGGCCCGGCAGAACCGCCTCCAGATCCTTGCGCCCCTGGTGCTCGCTGTCTTCGGCCCCTTCCACCGCGACGAACATGGCGCTTTCCCCGCCCGCGATCATCGCCACGGCGCGTTCCCGCGGCCAGGAAAAGGTGGGGGTCAGTTCCACGCTGTCGAGCACGCCCAGGCGACCGGACGTTCCGGCGCCCGCGTAGAGCAGCCGGCCGCCGGCTGCAATCCGGGGCAGCGCCGACTCCACTGCGGCCACCAACGCCGGCACGGCGGCCTGCACTGCGTCCAGGGCGGCCTGCTGGTCGTCCACCAAAGCCTGAACCAGGCGTCCGCTGTCGTAGAGGTCCAGGTCGGGGTGTCGCTGGCTGGGCGTCTCGGTATTGAGGATGTTGAGCATGGCGTGCCGACTCTAGTCCTTGCCCGCGTCGCTCGCCAATACACGCCTTCGCTGTCGCCATAACCGGCGGTAATCCGGTCAGGTTGGGCGCCAGCCCGCAGGGTCAGGCGTCGAGCCGCGTGCCCCTGCCGCCTGGCGCCGGTCCTCTCACAGCCGTCGCTCCGCCTGAACCACGGCGTCGATCACCTCTGCGAGGCTGACCGCGCGGGGTGAGGCGTCCAGTTCCACCAGCACCAGATAGCCCCGGTCCCGTCCCTGACTGGTGAAGGCCTGCAACAAGGCCAGCTGGTCGCTGTGCACCATGGTGCCGGCGGCATCCCAATACTCCATGGCGACCATGCAGCCGTCCGAAGGTGTGCCGGGGAAATAGCTGCTGCCCTGGTAATAGCGGGGGTCGATGGTGCTGCCGTGCATCAGCATTTCGTCGCGTCCGGCCAGGCCAGCGAGCCAGGCTTCCTGCAGCGGCGCGTAATCCCGCCAGCTGGCGGGCAACAGGGCGCGGTAGCGGTCCAGCGACCAGCCCGGCTCGACCGCCGTGGGCGCGCGCTGCTCGAAATCAGCCACGCTCGCTTCCACCGGCACCTTGGAATGCAGGTAAGGCGTGGGCCCGATCCAGACGTTGGTGGCGGCCCGCCCGGCGCCCTGGATGGCAAACAGGCCCTGGGGCGTGTTGCCCAGGGTGATGGTGCCCGGGAGGCCGCTGCTGGAGAGCGCCAGCTGGGCGATGTTGAACAGCCCGCCGTCAGGCCGCCGCACGAAACGGCCGTCGGCCTGACGCACCAGGGCCAGGCCCATCTGCTGGCGGCCGGGGCGCTGGAAGCTGAAGACCACCGGGAATCCAGGTCGCACCGCCAGCAGCTCAGCCAGCGGTGGACGTGCGGGCTGCGCCTGCCCTTCCGCCACCGCCAGTGCCTGGGACAGCGCCTGCAGCCGGGGCTCATAGCCGTCCCGCTGGATCAGTTGCGCGCGGATCAGCGCCAGATCGGCCGGCTGGCGTGTGCGCATGAGGGTGTAGGCCGCGATGGCAAATTCGCGTGGTGTGCTCAGCCGGGGCAGCAGGTCGCGCAGCAGCGGAGCGGCGTCTTGTGGGTAAAGCGTGTAGGCGGCCGTGAGCAGCGGCCGCTGCACCTCGGGGGGCTGGCGATCCAGCGCGGGCAAGGCGGCCAGCAACGCTGGCCTGGCAGCGTCCAGCTCGAAGTTGTAGTGCGCCGCCAGGCGCAAGCCCTCGGCCAGTTCCCGCAGCGTGGGGGTGTCCTGCGGACTGGCGCGGGCGGCACTGATGGCGCCGCGCAGCCGCGCCCGGTCCAGCTCCATGCGTTCGCGCGCCTGGGCGGCCCCGCCCACGGTGGACTGAAACTGCGCCGGCCGCAAGGCCTGAAGAGCGGCCGGGCTGAAGTCACTCGCCAGCGGCGTGCCCCGTCCGCCGGGCGCCACGGGCCCAGGCGACTTCGTGGCACAAGCGGCGAGCAGCAGCGCGGCCATCAGGGGCGTCCAGCGCAACAGCCGCGATGAAGCGGGCGACGGCGCTGGGCGGAGGTGCAGCGATGTGAGGCGGGTGGCGGTCATGGATGTGAGGCGGGATCGGTATGGGCGGGGGACTTGGCAGGCGCGGCGCCGCCATCGGTGGCGCTCTTGATGAGCAAGGCGTTGGCCAGCGGCCGCAAGGCCGGTTCGTTGAAAGGTCGGCCGGTGACCAGGCGTCCCTGGATCAGCAGGGCGGTGCTGCCACCGCCATCGAGGTTCAGGGCTCGATGGACGCCTTGCGCCACCAGGCGGGCCGCCAGATCCGCAAGACTGAGGCCGTCGGCATCGGCCTGGCGCCCTTCCACCAACACGAAGGTGAGCATGCGGCCTTCGGCGTCCAGGCCCGCGGCGGTTCTTGGGTGCCTGGCGACACAAAATCCGCATCCTGCGTCGTCGGTCGGCTGGCGCGCCCTGCCGTCCCTGACCAGCCAGGGGGTGCCGCCGACGCTGAGCCAGCTGCGCCGCGGCGCCGCCACAGGGCGGTCTAACGCCATCGTGCAGTGCTGCTGGCGATCACAGCTGAGCGCTGGGCTGTCGGTGGCTGACACCACAGGCGACCAGGGCTGGCCCTGTGAGACGGTCCAGCCGCGTGGCTCGAAGCTGGCGGTAAAGAAGGAGGCATTCAAGGCGGCCAATGCGTCGGTTGCGCCGTTGAACTGCGGCAGCGTCCGGCCTTTGTCCGCTTCGGGGGTCAGGGTGAGCGACAGGTTCGGGTCCCTCAAGTCCAGCTTCAGCCAGTGCAACACCTGACCCGGCGTGCCGGCATCGCGGGCGTAGCGCAGACCCTTGTGGCCGGCAATGGAGGTCCAGGCCAGGGGCTCATCCGCGCTGGGCGACACGCGCCCGGCATGAGCGGCCCCTTCGCTGTGCACGTCCTCAACGGGCCGGGCGGTCAGTGAGGACGCACAGCCGGCCACCAATAGCGCCGCCGCCAGCATCAGCCCGCTGGCGGCGTGTCGCAGCCGTGCGGCCGTCAGCAGCGCGGCAACGCGAAGGGGGATGTCGGCGTGGCGTCCTGCCATGGACGGCATTCTAGGGACGCGCCGGCCTTGGCTGCCCGGGCATTTCGTTTGCCCTAACGCGCGGGCTTGAAGGGAGTGTCCAGTGAAATTTATGTCTCCGCCCGATCTGGGCGCCATGGTGGTCTTGAGTGGCTTGGCTTGCACGGTCGGGTTGGCGCCCTGCCAGGCGCAAGGCGTGGCCCCATCGCCCGCGGCGTCCGCCTCTTCTCCGGCTGTGAGCGCGGACCCCCCGCTGACGGCCGATGCCTGTACGCGCATTCCGGATGCCAAGGACCGCCTGGACTGCTACGACCGCGTCCACGGGCGGATGCTGCCGGAACCTGTGACGGCTCCGCCGACGCTGGGCGGTGCGGCGACGAACGACATCGCCCTGGTGCCGGTGGCCACGCCCAACCTGCCGGCGGCCAATGATCCGCGAGACCCTTGCGCGCGTCCGCCGGCTCGTGTGGGCAATGCACGCGATTACCTGGGCTCCACCGTCTCGGAACGTTGGGAGCTGTCCTGCAGCGACCAGACGCCTGCGTTCCTGCCTCGCCCCTACAAGCCGGTCTACCTGTTGCCGGTCTCCTGGACCTCGCGGGCCAACCAGTCGCCCCGTACGTCCGCATCGCCGGACAACGAGGTGGTGGATGCGCTGGGGCTCAACAAGAATGAAGCGAAGTTCCAGGTCAGCCTCAAGTCCAAGCTCTGGAGCCTGAACGACCACGGCACGCTGGCGGTGTGGGGTGCCTATACACAGTCGTCGCGCTGGCAGGTCTACAACGGGAAGATCTCGCGGCCGTTCCGTGAGACGAATTACGAGCCCGAAATCATCCTGACGCATGGCATGGGCGTGGGCCTGCCGTTTGGGTGGACGGCGCGCATGGCCAGCCTGAGCCTGAACCATCAGTCCAACGGGAGGGCGCAGCCTTATTCGCGCAGCTGGAACCGCCTCATCGGGGAACTGACCCTGGAGCGCAATGACACGACGATCTCGCTGCGCCCCTGGGTGCGGTTCAAGGAATCCGGAGCTTCGGACGACAACCCTGGTATTCAGGACTATGTGGGCCGGGGTGAGGCGCTTGTGACGCAGAAATGGGGCCGCCATGTGTTCACCGTGCAAGTGCGGCACAGCCTGCGCTCCGGTGACCGGTCAC
>Ga0065165_1000847_pt1 | contig 40129 bp, 29 predicted proteins | sample AraplaMF_Cvi_mMF_FD_63813 | JGI IMG/M metagenome (GOLD analysis project Ga0065165, IMG submission 63813) | Arabidopsis root microbial communities from the University of North Carolina, USA - plate scrape MF_Cvi_mMF (version 2) (version 3) | ecosystem: Host-associated > Plants > Roots >... | reverse complement strand
GAAGCATACCGCACCGACGTGCGTGCACTCGTGGCAGAGGCGCGCCTGCGGGCGGGCGGAGCGCTGCAACCTCTGGAACTGTTCCGTACCCTCGGCATACGTGAAACGCTCGTTGCCGAACGGGGTGCCAGAACAGTAGCCACCGGGTTATAAGAATTCACGACCATACGCACCAGACACCGACGCGATAGAATCATGGGAAAGACCGCCGTACTCGCCGTATTCGATATAGGGAAAACCAACAAGAAGCTCCTGCTTCTCGATGAAGAGTACCGTATTGTATACGAAGAAAGCCGGCAGTTCTCCGAAATTCACGACGAAGACGGCGATGCCTGCGAAGACATCGCCGCCCTCGGTGCCTGGATAAAAGACCGCCTGGCCACCGTATCCACACGAAGCGAATTCCACGTAGTCGGCGTCAACTTCTCAGCCTACGGCGCAAGCTTCGTACACATAGACTGCGAAGGCGAAGTAGTAACGCCGTTATACAACTACCTCAAGCCCTACCCGCTGGCGCTTCAACGCCGGTTTTACGAGCAGTACGGTGGCGAAGCTCAGGTATCGCGGCAAACCGCGTCGCCCGTATTGGGCAGCCTCAACTCCGGCATGCAGCTCTACCGGCTCAAACACGAGCAGCCGCAAACCTACCGGCGTATACGCTTCTCGTTACACTTGCCCCAATACCTCGCATACGTCATCTCAGGACAGGCCTGTTCGGACATGACCAGTATCGGCTGCCATACCCAGCTGTGGGACTTCCAACGGAATGCCTATCATGCCTGGGTTACCGCCGAAGGCATCACCAAAACACTGGCGCCCATCACCCCTGCAGACGCCGTAGTCTCCCTGCCGTGGAACGACCGCCGGTTCATCGTCGGCCCCGGTCTGCACGACAGCTCCGCCGCGCTCATTCCCTACCTCCTCGGCGACCCCGAACCGTTTGTGCTTCTCTCTACTGGCACCTGGTGCATAAGCCTCAACCCCTTCAATACAATACCGTTAACCGCCCGCGAACTCGAAGCCGATTGCCTCTGCTACCTCAACTACCAGGGCACACCCGTAAAAGCCTCGCGCCTCTTTGCCGGCTATGAGCACGAAGAACAGGTAAAGCGCCTTGCCCATCACTACGGCGTTAGCGTAGAGCACTACCGTTGTATAAACTACTCGGCAGACATCGTACGGGCGGTAACCACACCCGAAGACGCCTTTCAAACGTTGGAAGACATCCCCGGAGAGATCATTTTTAAATACCGTGAACTTCACGCATATCCATCGTATGCAGAAGCTTACCACCGCCTTATCCTCGATACCGTGCGGTGCCAGACCATATCTACACGATTGGTAATGCATAATTCAGAAACGAGGCGTATTTTTGTAGACGGAGGGTTCAGTAAGAATTCTGTGTTTATGCATGCATTAGCTTCAGCGCTTCCCGACGTGGAAGTCTATGGGGCATCGGTGCCCCAGGCAACCGCCATCGGGGCAGCTCTCGCCATTCACGCCCAGTGGAACCCGCGGCAATTACCCGCAGGCCTTATCAGCTTACAACATTACGCGGTAGCGCACGACCTCTCGCTATGACCGTAGGCTTGTTCATCCCCTGCTACATAGACCAGTTCTATCCGCAGGTAGCGATAGCATCGCTTGAATTGCTCGAAAAGCACGGCGTCAACGTCGTCTTTCCCGAACGCCAGACCTGCTGCGGCCAACCCATGGCCAACTCGGGCTTTGAGCACCTTACCCATTCCAGCAACGAACTCTTTATCGATAACTTCAGCGGTTTCGAGTATATTGTCTCGCCTTCCGGTAGCTGCGCGCTTCACGTCAAAGATCATTTGCACGCCGATAAACGCGAGCACGAGGCAACCGCCATCCGGGGCAGGATCATGGAGCTCACCGAGTTCCTGGTCGATGTCCTGCACGTAAAAACACTCCCGGCAAACTTCCCACATCGCGTAGGCCTCCACCAAAGCTGCCACGGACAGCGCGGACTCAAGCTCGCGCAAATGTCTGAACTCGTAGCGCCCCCGTTCTCTAAGTCCGAACAACTCCTGCGTATGGTCGGCGGGTTAGAACTTATACCGCTCGACCGCCGCGACGAATGCTGCGGCTTCGGTGGCACATTCTGCGTGGCCGAAGAAGCTGTCTCTGCCAAAATGGGCAAAGACCGTATTGCCGACCACATCCAGCACGGAGCCGAATACATAACCGGTAGCGACATGTCTTGCCTTATGCACCTCGAAGGCATCCTGCGCCGACAAAACAGCAACGTAAAAGCCGTACACATCGCCGAGATCTTAAATGGAAACGTAAACGCATGAATGAGCAAGCAACATTTAAAGATCACGCCACACTCGCAGACAAGTTCAATGCCGACGAGCCCCGCGTAAACTGGCACGATAAAACCCTCTGGTTCATCCGCGAAAAACGTGACCGCGCCGCCTGGCAACTTGCCGAGTGGGAAACCCTGCGCGAAACCGCCTCGAAAATAAAAGACAACGTCCTCAGCAACCTGCCCACCTATCTGGAGCAGTTCGAGGCACAGGCAAAAGCCAATGGCGTAACTGTACACTGGGCGGCCGACGCTGCCGAACACAACGCCATCGTACACAGCATCATCAAAAAACAGGGCGTTACACGCATCGTGAAAAGTAAATCGATGCTGACAGAAGAGTGTCACATGAACGAATACCTCGCCAAACAAGGTATCGACGTCATAGACACCGACCTCGGCGAACGTATCGTGCAGCTGGCAGGAGAGCCCCCCAGCCACATCGTGCTGCCCTGTATACACTGGAAAAAAGAAGAGATCGGACAGCTCTTTCACGAGCACCTCGGCACGCCCAAAGGAATGGCCGACCCGCAGTTCCTTACCGCAGCCGCCCGCGAACACCTGCGCGAACGCTTCCTCACAAGCCCCATCGCGATAACCGGTGTCAACTTCGCCGTGGCAGAGACCGGCGAAGTAGTAGTGTGTACCAACGAAGGCAACGCCGACCTTGGCGTACAGCTGGCAGACGTACACATTGCCTGCATGGGCATCGAAAAACTCATTCCCCAACGGCAACACCTCGGGGTGTTCTTACGGTTGCTCACCCGCAGCGCCACCGGCCAGCCTATCACCACCTATTCAAGCCACTTCCGCAAGCCGCGCGTCGGCCAGGAAATGCACATCGTGCTGGTAGACAACGGCCGCAGTACACGCCTCGGTAGCGACGATTTCAGAAATGCCCTCAAGTGTATTCGCTGTGGCGCATGCATGAACACCTGCCCCGTGTACCGCCGCAGCGGTGGCCATAGCTACCACTATGCCATCGCCGGACCTATCGGCTCCATCCTCGCGCCCGGCCTCGACATGAAAAAACATGCCGACCTTCCCTTTGCATCAACGCTCTGCGGCTCATGCTCCAACGTATGCCCCGTCAAAATCGATATCCACGACCAGCTCTATAAGTGGCGCCAGGTGTTGGCCAAAGAAGGCCATGTAAGCAGCACCAAAAAGATCGGTATGCAAGGTATGGCCGCCGTGTTATCGCGTCCCGGTGTATACAACATCGCCGGCGCTGCCGGCCGCTGGTTTATGAAACACCTCCCGTTCGTCGTTAACAACCGCCTTAACCCGTGGTATAAGCAACGCGAAATGCCGGCCGTGCCCAAACAGGCCTTCCGCGAATGGTATAAAGAGAACCGCAAGAAATAACGCCACATGAGCAACAGCCGCGAACGTATACTCAATACATTACGGAACAACCTTCCGACGCAACGGGAGCTGCCATCCTTAGATGAGTTTACAAACCAACCGTCTGAAGGCGATGTCGTAGCCCGCTTCATCGAAGTGCTGCGTACCATTGGCGGCGCCGTAATCGAAGCGCCCGACCTTCCAACCATAGCCCATTATATCGCCGAGCATTACACCGGCAAACGTGTAGTAAGTGTAGTGCCCGGTTTGGAAAGCGTAACCACGCAGGGCCTCGCCACAGACCCGCACCTCCTGGCCGATGTAGAGCTGGCTGTCCTCAATACACACTTTGCTGTAGCGGAGAACGGCGCCTGCTGGATTACCGATGTACTGGTGGGCGATCGCGCACTGCCGTTTATAACCCAGCACCTTGCGCTCATCGTGCAGCGCAGCACCATCGTACCCACCATGCATGCCGCGTACCAAAAGATTGGCCAGTCGGCCCAGGACTTCGGTACCTTCATCGCAGGCCCCTCTAAAACCGCTGACATTGAACAATCGCTCGTACTCGGTGCCCACGGCCCCAAGTCGATGACCGTATTTGTTATCGGGTAAACTATCAGGCTATGCGCCATCAGCACGATAGCGCATACCTTCTATGTCCGCGGCACGCCACGCCGCATCCGGTCAATCTCCAACCGTAGCTTCTCCTTCTCGCGGCCTGCTGCCATGGCTTTTTCCCGTTCTACCGCAAGTTTCCGTTCAAACAGCGCGATAACCCGATCCAATGGATCCATCGCACGGCCTGCCGGAAACTCCAGCTCGTGAGCGTTAAAATATGTATTCAGGTAATGCACCACCGCTACCTCGCTAAACGTTATCAGGTAATCCATCGAAGCATCCAGCGCCGAAGCTATCCGTTCCAGAAGTTCGTAATCGATATCCTCGAGTTGTTCAAGGGCAGACACATCCATGGCCGTCCAGCCCGATCCAAGACGTTGTGCCAGCGCGTTCTCGCTTAGCGCGCGTATCGTACGTACACGTTTAATGTTGCGTCCGGTGTGAGATCGTGTTTGATGTATAAGTCGCATAACTGTGGGGTTTTATCGCATCCAAATTGCAGGGTACTGGCCCCGCAAACATAACAACGGCATTGGCTCCCAACGAAGCAGCCATCGCCCTGAAACAAACCTACACTATCCCCATCAGTTCTGCCAGCATTCAAAGAGCTGTTTTTTTCAACATGTAAAAGCAGGTCATGTTGTACATAGCCTACCGCCAGTACTTCGGATACCGACGCGTACGAATCGCATTATTGAACAGCAACGCAATAACCACGATCGTCACCGCGCCCGACAATACCGGGTAAAAAATAAAACTCCAGTGAGGCTCCGCAAAAATAATAACCAGCGGTGTCGCTCCCGCAGGCGGGTGAGTCGTCTTCGTGTATTGCATCGCGGCAATCGAAATACTAACACCCAACGCCAACGAATACCATTCGCTGCCGAATAAATAAACACAGGCTATCGCGATTATTGAAGCAATCAGGTGACCACCGATAATATTACGCGGCTGCGCCAGCGGGCTGTCAGGCACACCAAAGGCCAGCACACACGTGGCGCCAAACGGAGCCATCATAAAAGGTATAGAAGTTGTTTGCGTAAGCAGCGTTACGACCGATATAGCAATCAGTGAACCTAAAGCAGAAAATAAAATGTGGGTCGGATGTGGAGAGCCGGGTACTTGTTCAGTGGTTTTAAATTTTGAGATATAATGTTTCATCCTGATATATGACTATACGTAATACATGAAAGATCAATCAAAAAGTTTTGAGGCAAGCGTAGTGGCACGCTCTACCGGCCAGGCATTCCGAAAAAGCTGGCTTTCAATCAATGCGCTTTCGAAAAGCAAATAGATGTGGTCGGCTAGCGGCGCCGCGTGTTCCTGTAACACATCACGAAAGAACGTTCGGAGATCCTCCTTGTGATTCTGAATTACCGTACGGATGGCCGTAGCATCGTCGGTAATCTCCGTAACAACATTAATAAAGCTGCACCCCCGGAAATTCTCCCGCGTATTCATATCGTTCAGAAACCGGAACGCGGCCTGTATCTTGGTCTTGGGGGTCTTCGCTTTATCGGTAAAAGCACGGAGTGCGGCAAACCAGAAATCATGGCGCTGGTTTAAAAAAGCAACACACAACTCCTCCTTCGATCGGAAATGCTGGTAGAGGCTCGCCTTCGAAACATCCGCTTCGGCTATGATCTGGTTAATGCCGGTGGCATTGTAACCCTGACCGTGAAATAGCCGGAACGTTGTCTGTAAGATTCGCTCCCGTGGCGACAACAATGAAATATTCATGACTTCCAGTATGAGGTCGCAAAACTAAACGCTGGAATCCGAACAGACAAGTCTGTTCACTTTTTAAGCAGTAAAATCTTCCGTAAACGCCAATGCAAACGTTTCAAGTAGTCGGGTGGGAGAGAATTTATAATTTTATAATGCGCCCGCGCCATGTCACAGCTCCCGTCGCAGAGCGCAGCAAAACGAAGTACATGCCTTTATGGAGTTTCTTCAGGTCCACAACGTCCAGGCTGTTGTAAAGTGCCTGCGCAAAAACCTTCCGCCCCTGGTTATCCAGTAGCTCGACAGAAAGCCCTAGGCCGGCCGAGAGCACGTTCATAATGCCGTCTTCCGCTACCGGGTTCGGAAACAGACGCGCTTCCCCTTTGGGTTCCACCAGTACCGCAGCCTCGTCAGACGTGATCACCGCGCCGTTAGTAAGCACAACCTCGGCCTGATACCGCATGGTATCGGGTATCAGCGCCGTATCCTCCCATTCAAATTGAGTATCACGGCCGGGCGAAAACGTAGTATAGACCGTACGTGCGCCGGCGGTCGTCTTAAAAACCCGCACCTCCTTTATATTGAGCCATGTGCTGAGGTTAAGTTGGATTCGTACATGCTCGGCATCGTACCGCAGCGCGTCAAACAGGTTAATGTAACAATGGGCACCCTGATTGGTATAGTCTATCGTGGCGCTCTTTTGTGCGGTATGTGTGTCGAACCGGGCCGCTACCGCAAAGTATGGGCCTAACGTTGTCGGCAGTGTAATCGTGGTGTCGTAGGTAGAGAAGAGCTTTTGCAGATACGTGTCGCCAAGCGTATACAGCATGTACTCCTCCGCGCCCGGTACCGGTGTCCAGGTAAGCGCAAACTCGTCCGTGCACGCGTAGGCCACCGTGATCTTCTGGGGAGGAGATAGCGTAAACACATCCGAGACATATGCCTCACCGTTAACCTCCATCTTCAAACGCGCAGCAGCCAGCGTATCGGGCGGTGTCCAGTGGAAAGGGCGATCCAGTGCCACAGCCGTTCGTATCGGTAGCCACGCGCCGTCGTTAAGCTGTAACGATAGCGATCCCGTACCGGCGCCATGGTGCGTCCAGAACAGATTATCTTGTGTTCCCGTCTCCAGTATATCGGCGGCAGTAGGGTAGTCCCACGCAAACGGAGTATCATCTTCCAGCTGCCAGGCCACAGCCACATCCTGCGTGCTGGCCGTAAGTTCGGCCGAGCGTAGCGTAAGTGTATACACACCGGCTACCGGCGTCTCTACAGTAATATACTCCACCGTATTCAGCGTGTCCCTCCGGCGGCGTGGTGCGGCCGTAAGGGAGTCCGTATCGGCAGCGGTACGCAGCATCCACGGCAGCCAGGCGTCACCACCGTGACGCAGCGTGGCGTCGATGTCGTGAACCAACGCCGTCGTGCTGTTCGGAGCTGCGGCAACATCCGTCCAGGCCACGGCAACACGCAACGACGACACATGTGCCGGTACCGTTATAGAAACCGTAGCAACATCGTTGCTGCCAAGCGTTCTCATCGTATGGTGGCCGTTCGTAAGTAACCGTAGTGCTTCATGAGCGTTCACGCTACCATAACCGTACGTATAATCGATTCCCGTACTGCCGATATCGTCGGCGCTGGCAATCAACACCGCCTTCAGCAGAGCCGCCGCCGGTACGGCATTATAGGTCGTTTTGTATTGCTCGTGTAATAGCGCCGCCACGCCCGACAGGAGCGCTGCCGCATCCGATGTTCCGTTCTGCCCAAAGGTTGTAAGCTCAGGCTTCAACCGACCGTCGTACGCCGGCCCACGCGAATTGAGCGGATTAACACGAAGCGTCGTATCCACGGCGGTAACCAGAATAGGATTTTTTCCATGTTTGAAATTACCCGACAGGTTCGCCCACGGTAAACCTTTATACGTTCCTGTTAGCGGTGTAGACGCTCCCGAGTTGCCGGCCGAAAACACATGGAGCAGCGCAGGGTTATCATAAACCTGCTTATCATACGCTGCGGCCTCATTGCCATAATAGTTTTCAATCGGTACACCGTACGAATGGTTTTGGATGTGTATAGCGTGTTCCTGAAAGATAGCGTCGGCATCGGGCAACAGATTCGTAAAGTCGGAAGAGGTAAGGCGTGTTGCAGGTGCAACACCTTTCGCTTTAACCGAAGAATTGCCCGCTCCACCTATAATTGTGGCCATCGTCGTGGCATGTTGCGATACACCCTTCGCCGTCACCGCCGTCGTAAACCACCGGTTTAATAAGTCTATACTATAAGAGTCGAAGTGCTGCTCTTTAATAGAGACTGTAACCGATGAACCATCAACATCCGGAAACACCGACCGGGCTTTTGTAATACGGTTAAACGTCTGGCCTACAAAGTCCGTCCCCGCTTCCGGAACAGCCGTCGCTGGAATATCGATAAAGGTAATGTTCGCGTCCGGAACCATCACCTCGCGTATCATCGCGTGCGTTGACCGTACCGTATAAACACCCGCCGGTGAATAACGATTTATGATTTGTAATCGATTACGATAGGTTTTCGCAAACAACGTCGTGTCTTTGCAGCTTACGGAAAACATCATGACAGCGTGTGCATCGGACCGGCCATTAACGTTGCTGAATTTTGGCGACAGCTTTTGACTTTGTGTATAGGCTGTTGAGCATACTAAATAGAGTGTGATACTTGCGACAAGGATTTTATACGAGTTCATAGATAAAAGTATACTTCAGATAACTTATCGAAGAGTTCGTGTTAAAGTTTAGGTAATCATTCAATTTACATTAAAAAAAGAATTCGCTCATCGAAAATTTCGATGAAGTGTTCATTGTCGTTTTTAAAAATCGAAGATTAGTTATACATTCATTGACGCTTAGAGTCGGCGTGAATTTCGTTAACCTAAATTTTAAACCATGAATTTTAAACCTATGAAAAATTCCTTGCGTCTCGTTTCTCTGTTATTAGTAGTGTTAATAACAATCGTTTCCTGTCAGCAATCCGAAGATGCCGTTGTGAAAAATGACAACGAAGTATCTCAGGATGTCCTGGGCAAACTTACAGCCCTCGGCTTCAACGTTACAGATAAAGCTCCTTTTAAGTTTAACGACGGTTACCTTGTGGAAGGTGATATCTATCTGACCGATTCAGATATCGCTTCAATGAAGCCCGGTTCTGTGGTTCCTGTGGCAGAGCAATACTCTACCAACAACCTCGTTACCGGCACACCACGTAACATCACCGTGTTCATAGCAACTACGTTCCCTTCTGTATATGTAACAGCGCTCAATACTGCTATTGCCCGCTACAATGCTGAAGGATTGAACCTTACATTCTCCAGAGTAACATCAAGCACAGGTGCTTCGATCAGAATCACACGCTTGTCTACCTCACAAGAGAATTCAGGTATTCTTGGATCAGGCGGCTTCCCGTCTGGTGGTAACCCCTACAACGCAATCCAGTTGAGCGGTATCCTCCAGTCTACCTATGGTTTATCTACAAACGGTATTGCTACAATCATTGCACACGAGATTGGTCACAACATCGGTCTCCGTCATACCGATTACTACAACCGCGCGATCAGCTGCGGTGGCTCTGCTTCTAACGAAGGTACTGCCGGTGTAGGTGCTAACCTTATCCCGGGTACGCCATCAACCGCTACGGCTGCTGCTAAATCATACATGCTCGCATGTACCGATGGTAGCGACAGACCGTTCAACTCGGCTGATAAAGTAGCATTAAACTACCTGTATTAATTCTATAGGCTTGCCCCCTTTAAATTAATACATTTTAACTTTGCCGACTTCAAGCGTAAGGCGCCCTCACAAGGGGCGCCTTTTATAATGACAGCCTTTCATGTTTCCAGCGTCGTTCTATCATGCCCGGGCTAAAGCTTGACATAATAGACTAAAGTCTGTCACTGGCATCATAAGATTGTCCACTATCGCGACGATACCTCACCGTGTTCCGATGGCCAGAACTGTGCCTCAATACGGTTATTCCTGTGGTGCGAAGCCTTGGGCATGATCGGTACAGCATCATTGCGGTATATAACCTTGATCTGCTCACGCGGTACACCACGACTTGAAAGATAATCCACCATCCGGTCAGACCACGCCTGTTGTAAAGCTTGCTGGTCGGCCGTAGGGGTAGTATGCGTTGAAATACCCAGCGTATACAGCGGCAGGTTAAGCGCCGTTGTTGCCAGGTGGTCAAGATCGTCTTGTATTCGCTGCGGTAGCGGTGTCTCGGGCTGCCGCAATGCAAGAAGCTGCCGCGTTGTTTTTTTCTTCCGAAGCGTTTTATTCCACCATTTCAGATCGACTGCGTTCATATTCAGGCTAAAGCCCGAACCAATCTCCACACGTGCCGTACTGTCGCCGCTGCTGTTCAGCAGCCACGTTTGCTGCGCTTCGGTTGTGCCCGATAGTGCCTTTACCGTTAGCGGCAACACATGCTCGCGACCACCTTCCTCCGTAAACACAATCGAAACCGGAGTAGCATTGTTTACCATAAGCTGATACAAGCCTTGCGCCGGATCAGACGCCGACCGGCTTACAACAGCATTGTCCTGCTTTATAGCAATGCGTGTAGCCAGGGGCCGAAGCGTTTTGCCATCGATAACCTTTCCTTTAAGCAGCACCGGCCCGGCGGTAAGTTCATTTACAGCAACAACCGCAGCATCGTCAGCCGGTATATCAGTAGCAACGGCTGACGTTCCCGTATCCAACGGCAGCAGCGTAATGTCCACCCGTTGTTCATCGTATTGCTTCACGCGCTTCGTCTGAAACGTTCCGTCAACCCGTTTAAAGCCTTGGGCCTCCACTGTATACCGGAATACATTGCCGGCGGGTATAACCAGCTTGTACTCGCTCGTCAGCGAATCGCTCCGGCCTATACTCAGCAGCGTATTACCCGAATATACCTTTAGCGTAGCTGCGGGTATAGCAGCCGTATTGGTAGCGTTCAGCAGTTTGCCGCTTACCAGCACCGCCGGCTCCGGCTTATAGATGCGGGGTAGCGGCACGCGGTACACATCGCGCGACCCCTGGTTCTCCGAAATAAAATAGGCATAGTCTGCCGCGGCAGATACCGTATAATACAAATCGTTGTTCTCGCTGTTGATCACAATACCCAGGTTCTCCGGTGCCGACCAGTTCGTCCACGTATCGTCAAGGCGTCGTGTAACATAGAGGTCGAAGCCGCCGTAACCAAGGTAGCCGTCCGACGCAAAGTATAACGTCTTGCCATCGGCAGCCAGGTACGGAGCCGTTTCCGCAAGATGCGTATTAATCTGTTGCCCAAGGTTGCGCGGCGCACTCCAGCGTTTCAGCGCATCATTGTAAAACGACACATAAAGGTCCTGGTCACCCAGTGCGTCATCGCGCTGTATTGCCAGAATCATCTCGTTCTGTGTCGGCGAAATAGCGTAATCAAAGTATGGGCTGCGGTTATAGAAATTCTCGATCTCCACCTTACGCGGATATGACCAGCCATCCAGCGTCTTCTCAGTATACGATAGGCCCTGCCGCTGATCGCCGTTCCTCAAATATTCACTGATCAGGTACAGCGTAGTAGCTCCTGGCGATACCGCTGCAACGCCGTTAGCCTGTTTATCATTAAGCGGTTTACCCGGATTCGTAACGTCAGCCCATTGCCCGTTGGGCAGTTGCCGCGTCATAAAAATATCCTGGTCGTCCTTCTTCCGCCCGGTATTGGACTCGTGATTCTGCCGGTGAAAAATAAGCGTCTTCCCATCGGGCGCTATAATGGGCTTCACCTCGTTGCCCGCTGAGTTTATTGAAGCCGAAAGCTTCTCCTTGTCGGCCAGGTACGATGTCTTGCTGCAGATATCCAGGTGTCGCGAAGCAAGTATCGAGCGGATCACTGCATTGCCATCCGTCTCTCCCGATACGCCCAGCTCCGACAGCTCCTGGTTCTGTCGAAACGTTCCAATCTCCACACGACTCACCTTATACGGTGTGCGCGCTATCGTAAGCATCGTCGTCTTCTCGCCATCACAGGGTTTTACTGCGCCATACTCGTATACCAGGTGAGCCTGGTCCTTTGTATCGTATAGCTTGATGTAATAAATAAGCCGTGTTGCCTCCGGAAAATTGAGAACCAGGTGGCAGGCTTGCGTGGCATTTTGAAGCGAGGCCGTATAAATGTTCTCACGAAAAGATTTGCCGGTACGCGCCGCCACGCCCGATAGGCTGTCGTACAGAATCTGACGCAGCGTATAAAGCGTGTTTACCTGCTTCAGCGAATCGCTGTTTAGAAACTGAAGTTCGTCAGAGCTTAAAATCAGTTTCGTCCACTGAACCGGTTGATTTTGAGCATGCACAAAAACGATGCTGCCGAAACAGCAGGCGAGGAGGCATAACATTGCCCGCATAGTACGTAGGGTGACGTTTTAAAAACGGAGGGTTTGCGTAAAACTAGTGCGGAGGAAGGGAATTTGGAAAGGTATAGGGCAGGGGTGACGCCATTTTTGGTACGTTTTCTTTCCTTTTTTTCCGTACCGTAATCATTTCATATAACGAACCGTACCGGGGCCTGTTCCGGTACGGTTTGCATAAACAATACGTTATAGCAGTGGCGCGATAATTTTATACACATTCTGCGCTACGATCTGGTGACCTTTCGGGTTTGGGTGAATCCCATCCGGTAAGTTGAGTTTGGCATCACCCGCCACATCCTGAAGCAGGAAGGGAATCAGCGTAGCCTTGTTTTTAGTGGCCAGCGCCGGGTAGATGTTCTTGAACTTAGTCGTGTAATCCTGTCCCAGGTTTGGCGGCACCTGCATCCCGACAATCACGATTTGTACCTTGGGATACTTGGCTTTAACCTTGTCGACGATGGTTTGTAGATTTTTCTCGGTTTGTTCCAGCGGCAGCCCGCGCAGACCATCGTTCGGGCCAAGCTCCAGCACGAAAATGTCAACGGGCTGGCGAAGCACCCAATCGATGCGCGACAGGCCACCGGCCGATGTCTCGCCACTCAGCCCTGCGTTGATTACCTTACAGGTCTTGCCCGCGGCGTTAAGCTTCTTCCCAACCAACGCCGGAAAAGCCTCTTCAGCCGATAGACCATAACCCGCCGTAAGGCTGTCGCCATAAAAAACGATCGTTTTAGACGACTGACTTGTCTGAAAGAACAGAAGAAATACAATAATGATGATATTTTTTGCGACCATAGTGATAAAATCAGGTAGTATTACAAAGTAGCCCGTATTGCCCAACCGTTTCATCGGCCTCTGGCTACTACAGAACAACTTTACCGTATTAACGACACTTTTCGATAGATTAACAAAAAACATGTCAACTTTCGTACTTCAGGTAGAAAATTTAAGCAAGACGTATCGCTCAGGCAGCGAAGCGCTAACCGTGCTCGACAACGTGTCGTTCAATGTATCGCAAGGCGACTCCGTATCCATCATCGGCCCCTCCGGCAGTGGTAAAACAACATTGCTCGGCCTCTGTGCCGGACTCGACACAGCGTCGTCCGGCGCCGTATCACTCATGGGGTTCAAAGTTTCCGCCATGTCCGAAGACGACCGCGCCTACCTCCGAAATCAATACGTCGGCTTCGTATTCCAGAACTTTCAACTGCTCTCCACGCTAACCGCGCTCGAAAATGTAATGGTGCCCCTGGAACTTCGTGGCGAACGCAACGTAGAGGCTAAAGCCAAAGCACTGCTCGAGCGCGTAGGCCTCTCCAAACGCCTCGACCATTATCCCACACAACTCAGTGGCGGCGAGCAGCAGCGCGTAGCCATGGCGCGCGCATTCATAACCGATCCCAAGATCCTGTTTGCCGACGAACCGACCGGTAACCTCGACGAAGAAAACGCCGGCCACGTAACCGAATTGCTCTTCGGTATGAACAAAGAAAAAGGAACCACACTCGTGCTCGTCACGCACAACCTTGAGCTGGCACAGCAAACACAACGCGTAATCAAAATGCGCGGTGGTAAAGTAGTAGAAGATCAAGTCTCTGTAAACCAACGCTGATCCACCATGCTCGAATACATCATAAAGCTCAAACGTAAAAGCCGGTTGGTATTGGCCGACCGTTGGGTGTGGCGCATGGCGTGGCGCGACGGCAAACGCAACTTCTCACGCCTCTTTCTCTTCGCGGCGTCGCTCATTACCGGTATCGCCGCCGTTGTGTCCCTCGACTCGTTCAACCATTCCCTGCAGAACGACATCGACCGCAATGCAAAAGAACTGATCGGCGCAGACCTCGTCGTAAACGGCGATAAAAAAATACCCGCCGAACTGAAAGCCGTCTTCGACTCCACAGGTTTCGAACAAGCCTCCGAAGCCGATATGGCCTCCATGGTATTGTTCCTGCATAACCAGCAATCGCGGCTCATTCGCCTCGTAGCCTTAACCGGCAAGTTTCCGTTCTATGGCAACATCGAAACATTGCCCGCCGATGCCTACCATCAGCTGTCGGCAGTAGGCGGCGGTCAGGCATTGCTCGACGAAAGCCTCGCCAGCCAGTTCTCCGTAAGCTCTGGCGACTCCCTCCGGGTAGGCAACCGTACATTCACCGTAGCCGGTGTCGTACAGCGTATCCCCGGTGGCGGTGGCATCATGTCCACTTTCACACCATCCATATACATCGGCTTACAGGACCTCGATTCCACCGGCCTCGTGCAATACGGCAGCCGCGTAACCTACAAACAATACTTTAAAATCGATGGCCTGCAAACAGCCGATGCCGTCGTAAAAAAACTGGAGCCCGCGCTCAAACAATACGGCTATTCCTACGAAACCGTAGAGCGTCGTAAAGAAAGCCTTGGCAAAGGCTTTCAGTCCGTATACCAGTTCTTCTCCCTGCTCGCCTTTGTGGCGCTTATCCTCGGCTGTATTGGCGTAGCCAGCTCCGTACACATCTATGCCCGCGAAAAGCGCGACGAAGTGGCCGTGCTGCGTTGCATAGGCTCAAGCGGGTGGCAGGCCTTCGGCATATACTTCATACAGATCTTCGTAGTCGGTATACTGGGCAGCATCATCGGCGCCGTAGCCGGCGTCGTTATACAACAGCTCATTCCGGTATTGCTCAAAGGCGTCATACCGTTCGAAACAGTGTTCTCCTTATCGTGGAGTTCGTTATTACTCGGCCTTGTATTGGGCGGCATCGTATCCGTACTGTTCTCGCTGCTGCCGTTGCTCTCCGTACGCTTCGTACCGCCGCTCACCGTACTGCGGTCCGGGCCGGTAAGCAGTGGCCGTGTATTCTCTAAAACACGCATCGTAGCCCTGGTGCTCATCGCGGCATTCCCCATGGCCTTCGCCGCGCTGCAAACGCGTAGCTTGCTCACAGGCTTGTTCTTCTTCCTGGGCGTAATCACCGCGCTGGGCTTACTTACACTCGTAGCCAAAGCATTACTGTACCTCGTAAAACGATTCTTCCCCTCGCGGGCAAGCTTCGTCATTCGCCACTCGCTGGCAAGTCTGTATCGCCCCAACAACCAGACACTCGTGCTGCTTGTAACCATCGGGCTGGGCGCGTTCATCGTATCCACACTCAACATCGTACAGGAAAGCATGTTGGGCCAGGTAGAATTTACCGGACAGGAAAACCAGTCCAATACCATACTGTTCGATATCCAGCCCGGCCAGCGCGAAGGTGTAATACAACTCATGAAAGACAACAAACTGGCCGTAAACCAGGTTGTACCGATCATAACCTGCCGCATGGCTGAGTTAAAAGGAAAATCTACCGAAGCGCTGCAGAAAGACACCACAGACAAAGTACCCGGCTGGGCATTAACACGCGAATACAGAGTTACCTACCGCGATAGTCTTCATATATCCGAAGAACTCGTCAAAGGCGAACTTCAGAAATACAAACCCGGCGCAAAAGACTCCGTATGGGTTACGTTGTCAGAGGGCATGGAAGAAACACTCGACGTTAAAGTAGGCGACTCCATGGTGTTCGACATGCAGGGTATACCCGTAAAAGTCTTCCTGGCCGGCATCCGTAAAGTAGACTGGCCCAAAGATCCGCCGAACTTCATGTTCGTGTTCCCCACCGGCGTGCTCGACAATGCGCCGCAGGTTTTTGTAACCGCCACACGCATCGACGACCAGTCGCTGGCAAACCAGTTTCAGCAGGCACTCGTACAGCAGTTCCCCAACGTATCGCTCATAGACCTCCGGTTGGTACTGAGCACCGTGAACGACCTCTTCGGCAAACTCGGACTCGTCGTGCGCTTCCTGGCGTTGTTCAGCATAGCCACCGGGTTGGTCGTACTGGCAGGCGCGGTCATCAACAGCAAATTCGTCCGCATCCGCGAAAACGTGCTGCTGCGCACCGTAGGTGCCCGTACACGGCAAATCACCCTCATAACCCTCATTGAGTATGCCTGGCTGGGTGTCTTTTCGGCCCTCACCGGCTTGATTCTCGCCGTGGGCGGCGGATTTTTATTGACCCGGTTCTTCTTCGAAATAACCTTTGCGGCCAGCGTGACCGAACTCGCAATCATCAGCGCAGGCGTGATTTTGCTCACCGTCGGTATCGGCTGGCTGAATTTACGACAGGTCATCCGAACCCCGCCGCTACAGATCCTCCGGAAAGAGAGCTGAATCTTTGATTTTAACTATATTGTAGGCTGTGTGATGGTGGTTACCGCACACAGCCTTTTTTATGCAACGCTGGCTATACATTCTTCTGCTGGTGGGTGTCATCCGAAACACATCGGCCGGTACCGACCCTGTATTTATCGCCAATCGCAAACAGTGGCCTGAAGCAGTACAGTTCGTTGCTCCCATAAGCCAGGGCAACGTACTCTTCTTCCAGGATCGTGTCCAGTTCGCGTTACATACCCCGTACGACCATCACCAGAAAGGACATAGTGCTACAGCATCCGGACCTCGTGCGGATAACGGAGCTTCGACAGAGACACCGGTCTATGGACACATGTATGAAGTACGCTTTGTCGGCGCGCAGCCCACAACACCGCATGGCGAACAACAGCTGTCCGTACAATACAACTACTTCCTAGGCAACGATCGTTCTGCCTGGGCTTCGAACGTGCCCGCATACAACAGTATACACTACTGCGGCTTATATACCGGTATAGACATGCGATACCACGCCGAAGGCCCGCAAATGAAATACGAATGGATCGTAGGCCCACACGCAAACCCCGATAGCATCCGTATGGCATATCGGGGGGCCAATAGCATTGCCATTGAAGAAAATCGCCTGCGTATCGAAACATCCATCGGTAAAGTATGGGATATGGAACCCTATGCATACCAGTGGCGGAACGGCGTGCGTGTAGAAGTACCGTGTGTATACCGCCTGCAAAACAATGTAGTGAGTTATGCATTCCCCGAAGGTTACGACACCCGCTACGAACTCATCATCGATCCATTGCTCATCTTCTCCGCGTACTCAGGCTCCACACTCGACAACTGGGGCAACACCGCTACCTATGACGAGCACGGAAACGTATACTCCGGTGGTATGGTGTGGGGAGGTATCGGCGCGCATGGCTTTCCTACCACACCCGGCGCGTACCAGGTAAACCACCGCGGCGATGCCGATGCGACTATATTCAATTGGGATATCGGAATACTGAAATACGATTCTTCGGGATCACAGCTTTTATACTGTACATACCTGGGAGGCACCGGTACCGATACACCCCATAGCCTCGTCGTAAACCCGGCCGGCGACCTGCTTGTGCTCGGTACCACAGGGTCGAACGATTTTCCGGTTACCAATGGCTCTGTATTCAAAAAGGGTATCGACATTACACCGCTTGGGGGCGTTGAATATCCGGAGGGTTCAGATCTTTTTGTGGCGAGGCTTAGCGAAAATGGCTCCATACTGCAAGGCAGCACCTACCTCGGCGGCTCGGACAACGATGGCATTAACCTCGATCTCGCGCGAAACTATGGTGACGAGCAACGCAGCGATATTATTGCCGGAGCCGACAACGCCGTATACATTGTATCGAATACATCGTCTGCCGATTTCCCGGTCGTGGGTACCGGAGCCACCTTTCAGGGTGGGGGATACGACGCTGTGGTTGCCCGACTCGCACCAGACCTTTCGTCCATCGTCTGGAGCCGTTGCGTAGGAGGCACCAATCCCGACGCTGCATATTCCGTAAGGATTGATCCCACATCCGGTAACATCTTTGTAGCAGGCGGCTCTACCAGCACTACCATCACCGGTATGAACGGTAGGTTCGTGAGTAATCGCGGTAATGTTGATGGCTGGGTAATGTCATTCACTCCCAACGGCGATATAGTTAACGGTACGTTTATAGGCACGCCACAATACGACCAGGCCTATTTTCTCGACCTCGACCTCCAGGGTAAAGTATACGTCTATGGGCAAACAAAAGGAGCGTATCCCGTAACCAACGGCGTCTATACAAATCCGCAGGCAGGCCAGTTTGTGCAGCAGCTCGACAACGCATTGCTCAATCCGGGCTTCTCAACCGTAGTCGGAAAAGGCAATCGCACACCCGATATCTCGCCGACAGCCTTCCTCGTAAGCGACTGCGGCTATATGTACCTCGGCGGTTGGGGCGGCCAGACAAACGTCGGCGGTGCCTATGTAGGCGGAAATACATTCGGCCTGCCCGTTACAACCGATGCATATCAGGCCACCACCGCAGGCAACGACTTCTACTTCATGGTCCTGTCGTCCGATGCGTCGCAGCTATTGTACGCCACATTCCTCGGGGGCAGAATCTCGCGTACACACGTCGATGGAGGCACAAGCCGTTTCGATAAGCGCGGCATCGTATACCAGGCCGTATGTGCGGGGTGCCCCGCGTGCTTCGGATGCTCGCCAACGTCCGATTTCCCCGCCGTCAATGTACCAGCCGCACACCGGCGCAACGCAAGCAATAACTGTAACAACCTCGTCTTTAAATTCGACCTCTCGTTGCTCAAAGCCCGCGTCCGTTCCAATTCCGAACAATTCGATACACCCGGGCTCGTATCCGTATGCATGCCAGATAAAATAGCATTCGAAAACTTCACAACCGGCGGCAAAGAATACCACTGGGATCTGGGCGATGGTACACAGCTTGTTCTGTTCGATAAAGCCCCGGTCATTCACCAGTACAAAACCACAGGCACCTATACCGTAACACTAAAAGCCATAGACCCGGGCACCTGTCAGGGCGAAGATGCGGCCACCGTAGTAGTATCCGTATACAATGCCGACGCCGATATACAGGACGACGACAATGTATGCCAGGGCGCATCCTATCAACTCAAAGCCAGCGGCGGAGCAACCTACAGCTGGCGAAGCCGCGACGGATCGTTTACCTCCAACCAGGCATCGCCAATAATCGCACCCGCTGATAGCACCATCTACTACATCACCGTTACCGAAAGCACCGGCTGCATCCACCGCGATACGGTACAGATCAATGTTATCCCGTCAATAGCACCCGAGTTCGAAATAGACCGCCAGGCCGATTGCTTCAAAACACCGTCGGTAACCGTTCGCAGCCTCACCGACAGCCTGCGCGAAGGCGACCGCCTCTTCTTCGACTTCGGCGATGGCACTACGGCCGATACCGAGACCGTTACGCACGCATACGAGAAAGACGGACAATACACCGTTAAACTTGTCGCGGTGCGCGAGTCCTGTGTAAACGAGAAAACGGTCACCATGCCGTTCCTGACCCTCAAAGTCCCAAACGTAATAACACCCGGACAAAAAGATGGCCGCAACGACCACTTCGATATACAATTCGGTCCACAGGCAGGCGTGACGCCCGGCGACTACGGCTTTAAAGTCTCCCTGATCGTTTATAACCGTTGGGGGAGCGAAGTATACCGGGCAGACGATTACAAGTATGATTGGTCGGGCGAAGGTCTTGCCGAAGGCATTTACTTCTACGACGTTACCGTAGCCGGACATACGTACTGTAAAAGCTGGGTTCACATCATCCGGTAGGAGAGAAGCAGTAGCCCTACCGGTTACGATGCTTCCCAAGCCGCCGCATCCCTTCCTTACGACGAAGCAGCGTCTGGCTCAGCACCACCGTTCCCACAAAAAGAATCACCGCCGCCACCGTCAGTACCACCGTGTCGTTCCACGAAGGATATCGCGAAAACACATGCGTAGTCTTCAACACAATGGCGATACCGCCCAGGATCAACACAATTCCAAGCAGGCGCAGACGGACGTTCGCGTTCTTAAGAGCTACCTTCAAAAGCATATGGAAAATAACGCCGCGCGTATTAACCCCGGCTTACAGAGGTGTTAGACTTTTATTAGAAGGCATTAGAGTGCCATTAGATCGCTCCCCGAAACGCATTTTTACACCCTCCGGGTTGTATCGTGTGCCCCTTTTCGCCTACTTTGGGTATGCGTATACTCGTAATAGAGGATGAGCCCAACGTGGCGGAAGTATTGAAGCGTGGCCTTCTCGAAGAAGGCTACGATGTGCAGCTTGCTTACGACGGCCAGATCGGCCTGAGACTCGCACAAGCCGGTGGAAACGACCTCATCATTCTCGACATCAACCTGCCGTTGATGAATGGCCTCGAACTCTGTAAGAAGTTCCGCGAGAAAGATGAACAAACACCCGTACTCATGCTCACAGCCCTCGGCATGAGCGACGATATCGTGGCAGGCCTCGGTGCCGGTGCCGACGACTATCTGCCAAAGCCCTTCCGCTTCAACGAGCTGTATGCCCGTATCAAGGCATTGACGCGTCGCAAGAAACTCGCCCCGCTGCCCGAACCAACCGAGGCGGCCGGAAAAAATCACTTCACCCTCGCCAACCTCGAAATAGACTTCGATGCCAAACGTGTAACCCGAGAGGGCAAAATAATACAACTTACCGCTAAAGAGTTTGCCCTGCTCGAATACCTCGCGCGTAACAAAGGCCGCGTCCGCTCGCGCCTTGAAATTGCCGAAGCCGTATGGGATTTGAACTTCGAAACCGGCACCAACTTCATCGACGTATACATCAACTACCTGCGCAACAAAATCGATAAGCCCTTCGGCATCCGCCTCATCCACACCATCACCGGATTTGGTTATGTATTGAAATTGCCCGAAGAATAACACAACACCGGCAGTAAAAAACGGCATCAATAGTTCACGGGCATACACATGAAAATACGGCAGCGGTTAGCATTCCGGTTCACCATCATCAGCGGCATCGTTACAGGCGCTATACTCGTATTCATCTACTTCGTAACCGCCGGCTTTGTACATGCCGACTTCATCGATCGCCTCCACCAGCAGACCGAACTCGAAGCGCTGCTCTATAAATCGCCTACCGCCGAACTCGACTCAGACCTGCTCGTAAACACCTTCGGACTCATTCAACCCTCCGTGGTCATCTACCAGGGCGATACCCTGCGCTTCAAGCGTGGCCCACGCGCCAAAGTGCCTCCCGAATGGATAACCCAACTCCGGCAAAAGAAATCGTCCACCCACGAAGACGGCGAGTTCAGCACCGTAGGCGGCATACAACGTATAGATGATAAAGATTACGTCGTATTCGTAACCGTACAGGATGTATACGGGCAACGTAAGCTCAGCTTCCTCTTTCAGGCGCTCACCAGCGGCTGGCTCATAAGCCTCATCCTGGCATACTACACCGGCTTATACTTCTCCAAAAAAGCACTGCAGCCGGTAACCCACGTAGTAAACGAAGTAAACAAGATCAGCGAAGAAAACCTCAGCCACCGCGTTTCATTTACAAAGCCCGAAAACGCCGCCCTCGAAAAGCCCGACGAAATAGACGAACTCATCCAGACCTTTAACGATCTGATCGACCGTCTCGAAAACGCCTTCGTCGCACAAAAGCGTTTCCTTCAGAACGCCTCGCATGAACTTAAAACACCACTCACCGCCATTATCGCCGAAGTAGAGCTCGCACTGGGCCGCACACGGCAGCCCGAAGAATACCAGCGCACATTGCGCGTCGTCATGCAGGAAGCCGAGCGCCTCGAACAAACAACCAAAGGCCTGCTCGTACTTACCCGCCTCGAAGAAACCGCCGAGCAGGCGGAACGTGTACAGATCGAACTCACCGGCCTCCTTACCGAAGTCGTTGCCTCGTTCCGCATCGTCAACCCTACACGCAACATCATACAACGTCCCACCAACCGTGTATTACTTATATCGGGCAATCCCCTGCTGCTCCGCATGGCCCTTTCCAACATTATCGACAACGCCCTCAAATACTCCCACGACCGCGTAGAAATAGCCCTCGACGTAAACAACGACCAGGCCATCATCTCCATCCGCGACTACGGCATAGGCATCCCCGCCGACGAACTAAGCAAACTCTGCGTCCCCCTCGTCCGTGCCTCCAACGCCACCACCATCGGCGGCTCCGGCCTCGGCCTCGCCCTCGTAGACCGTATCATGCGCGTCCACGCCGGCACCCTAACCCTCCAAAGCACCGAAGGCCACGGTACTACCTGCCAACTCACCTTCCCGCTGGAAGAATAAATAAGCCTATGCCTGCCCAAGGTCTTTAGTCTCGAGTACTCGGGACTAAAGACCCTGCCACAGCTGCACATACCTGACAACCGTGTCCTTAAAAAGCAAAGGCCCATCGAAACGATCGATGAGCCTTTCTGTTTTACAGAACAAATATCCGTAAGTATTAAGCACCTACAGCATCCACAACCCACTACTTCCCACTCACCGGAAACGGATCCGGCCCCGCTACCCATCCATAATCATCGCGAAGCGATACCATCTTCAAACGCTCCTCATACGACGGCGGCCCAATCAGCACCATCGTATTCATATCCATCTCCCCCAAAATGCCAAACACACCATTGCGTGTATTCGTCGATACCACCGCATTATACAACGTATTAATAATATGATCCACAGCCGCAGTATTTATACCATCCAGCTTCTGCAGGAAAATCCGGGTAGTAACATAGTTGTCCGGAAAATGAATTTGCTCAACAGCAGGATTATTGACGATTTCCAGATTACCGATCTCATTCTCCCTAAAATCCAAAACAGCTGGTCCTGAAACCGAGCTTAACCCAACATACCCAAGATTTTTAAGAGAAGAGAAATTGACATTTTCAAAAACAGCGGCATGCGGGAAGTAATTGGTGAACTCATTGATGGAGTCCAGGTCTCCGATAACCGTAACGCGATACTTACCCGGTGTAGTGTAGTTGTGGCCAATGCTTTGCAGGTAGGTGTGTACAACGGGCGTCCCGTCGCCATAATCAACCCATATATCGGTGTCCATAAAATCGTTAGTATGCGCCCATACATACAGACTAAACCCATCGCCAGGGGCATTGATCTGTAGATCGATTTTCAGCGGTTCGCCCAGGTATGCGTTGAATTCCAGGTTTTGCAGTGTGTCATACCGGAAGGTAAACCGTTGTATATTATACCCGGACTTCGATACAACCAGCGTATAGGGTAGAGCCCCTGAGCCGGGAAACGAAATCGTATTCTTCGCCGCCGCCAGGTCGAACCGTTTGACCGTGTCATCATCCAGCAGAATAACCGCGGTAGCGCTAGTCAGGCTCAACGCATCGTCGGCATCGCGTGTAAATACCGACACCTGTAGCGGGTTAACCACACCGATTTTAAAAGAAGCATACCCCAGCGCCTGAGCCCCATGCTTCGTTACCTCAATCACCTGCATAGCCAGATTCGTCACCTCATTCGTCGTTACCGTAAATTCGTACGGCAACGATTTTTCTACAGCCTTTTCCAATGCCGAACCGCTTTTAGGTGTCGCATAGAGAATGCTGTCATTACTGTCGGCAAGCAGAAAGTCGGTTATCCGGTAACTTCCTTCAGGCAGGGTTAGCGGCTCTGTAACAAACTCGTTACCCAGCGGCAGTATCGTAATCTTCTGATACGTCACCAACGGCGCACCGGCAGTATTCGTTAAGCTAACATATAACGCCCGCGGCGCGGCAGCATTGATCCTTCCGTTACTGTTTCCGGCCGCATGAATAGTAAAGGTTACAGTATTCGTCTTCAGCGATGCGTCCTGGCTTTCATCAGCACATTGCCAGAATAACACGCAAGTCATAAGCACCAGTATAATACTGGAGAGAGATTTTTTTGTCATACAATAAAAATGGTAAAGTGGTAATAGGGGGTCAGCCTGCTTTCAAACCGTAAGCCGGATAATGGTTTATATAGTAATGTCAAAGTTATGTCTTACGCGAACGCGTTATCGTCAGATAATCTGCCGTGTCGTACATAACGATTGTTAAATACTGCATTGCTCTGGCTTTTGACCAGAGTTTAAAGAAAAAACGCGTGGGTCTAAAAAACTGGATGGCCGCTCAGAAACCACCCTACATATCGCTGCCCGGATATGGATTAAAGATATAGCATTTACAATGTATCATCCTTTCTTCCCGGTAGAAAATATTTTATACACAACAGTTATAAGGATACTTGTCGCAACCCGTTTTCAATAGGTCATACAGTAATATAGATATATTGAGTAATGTATTCCTCATATTTTTCTGAAGCAAGTCTTCATCGTCCCGCCCGATCCTTAATCTTTTTAATCTCAGAGAAGTCCTAATCCTGCTGCGCCCGCCGTAGCCTTGCCCGGAGACGGGTTAATAAAAGGCGGCGACAAATCCGCCATCAACAATTGGTTCTGGCTAATGGTGTCGTTTAAACCGGTATTCTATAAAACGCCGTTACCCAGCCATAGCACACAATAAAAAGCCGGCACGAGCACTCGTGACGGCTTTTAGCGTCGACCCCGCGAGGGTTACAGGGTTCAACACTAATCGATAAAAGCGAATTGATTTTCAAACATTGATCCTACAACCGGAATAGGCTTCTTCTGCATATTCACCGCGTTGATAATCGCGAATATCCAAAGAATCAGCAGTATAATGCCCACATAGCTCAGGAAGTAAAGGAACGGCACGATGGCAACCACAATCGAGATTGCGATATTCACAAGGATCGATAGGATAAAGAAACCGAATCCCTGTTTCAGGTGGTACGTTACCAGTTCATCTTTAGGAGTCAGCTCCTTATTTTTTATATAGGCTATAACCCATCCGATGATTGTAACATAGCTTAAGATAGAAAGTGTTTTGCTATTCATAGTAAATAAGTTTATGATTCAAAGATAGGCTCGTTCCAAACACAGCAAAAGACCGGCTTTGTCTACGGTACGATCCACTTGGTATCCGACACGTTTCGATCCATATTCGTTTTTTACGGGTTACCGGTCTTCGCGCATCAGTTTGAAGAATGCGTCTTTTTTGGCCCGCGAAATAGGAACCGTTGTCTTATCCTCCATCTGTATCGTACCTTCCTTCGAATAGCTCTGTATATAATGCATATTGATCAGATGCGATTGATGCACCCGGAAGAACACCGGAGGCGTAAGAATATCTTCATAATTCTTTAACGGTTTCGAAACCATGATCTTCCGGCCATCCGATAGGTAGAACGTTGTATACGATCCGGAAGTCTCACAGCGAACAATCTGATCGATTTTAACAACATGCATCATCTCCAGTGTCGGCAGCACCAGGCGGTCGGGCACCCGTTGTAAATTGTCCTGTAGCTCGCTCAGCTGTTGCTCGCCAACCATCTTCTCCTGGATATCCTTTATCCGGTCTATCGCCGTCCGAAGCTCCTCTTGGTCGATCGGTTTCAACAGATAATCGATCGCGCTGTACTTGAACGCCCGGATAGCGTGCTCTTCGTAGGCCGTAGTGAAGATCAGGTGAAAGCCCCGGTAGTCGATACGTTGCAGCACGTCGAACCCCGTGCCGTTCTTCAGCATAATATCCATAAACACCAGGTCCGGCTTCAGGTGGTTTATCACTTTCACGGCATCTTCCACATGCTCGGCGAAGCCCACAACCAGCACATCGTCGCCGGCCACCATTTCCAGTAAAATCGAAAGCGCCTCCCGCAGGCGGTGCTCGTCTTCTATAATAACAGCTTTATACATCTTGAATCGTAATGGGAATATGTAAAATAACCGTGCACCCCGCGCCATGGGTAGGAGAGCCGTCATGCACCGAAAACCCTGCCCTCGGATTGTCCTTCTGCATCAACGACAGGCGCTCGTCCGTAATACGTGTAGACAAAGACCGGTGCGTATCGTGCACCTTACGTCGCCTGGACGCTTCAAGCCCGATGCCGTTATCCGTAATCGTACAGATCAGTAGCCGTTGCGCATAATCTTCTGTAAACCGGATTTCCAGTAACCCCGGCCGGTCGTGAAGTAACGGCTTAAGTCCATGCTCTACAGCATTCTCTACAAACGGTTGTATCAGCAGGGGAGGGATCAATATACTCGTGTCTATAGCGTCATCGCACACAATGCGATACGTAAAACTGTTGTTCAGCCGGAGCTGCTGCAGTGCGATGTAGTTCGTAAGGGTGTCTATCTCTTCCTGAAGGGCAATAGCCTCCGTTCGAGAATGCTCGAGTACCTGCCGCGTCAGCTTGGCAAACTTGCTTAAGTACGATACCGCCTGGGCCGTATCCTTTTGCAGGATCATACTTTGGATGTTGCCCAGCGCGTTAAAAATAAAATGAGGGTCCATCTGCGAGCTTAACAGGCGCCGCTCCAGCGCAAGCTTCTCAGCCAGGTTCTCCAGCGTCTCCCGTTCCAGCAGCTGCAGCTTAAGCGCATCGTTCGATTGCTGCTGCTGCAGAATATCCTCACGGTTCTGGAAAAACTTCTGCCGGTAATAGTAAGACCGATACATGAACACCAGACCAATCAGCAGCACACCCGCAATGCCATAGCCCAGCAGTTGATTCTTTTGGTGAAGCTTGTTCTCATGCTCCAGTCGCTGTATCAGCGACAACTGCTTCTCCGATTCAAAACGCGCATCCGCATACTGAAGCATCCGTTGTAGCGACTCATCGTATTTCAGCGTATTGTATTTTATGAATTCCCGGTCGTATGCAAAATACGAACGGTAGTCCTTTCGCTCGGCGGCTATTTCTTTCAGGTGATCGTAAAACGTAACCAGGATAGCATTGTCAGAATAGGGGAGAGACTGCTGGTACACAATACCCTCCTTAAAAAGCTTTTCTGCCGTTTCATAATCACCTTTCTCCATAAAGAACTGCCCGCGTAACCCGATCCCGCTACGGTAGATATTCCTCAGGTTATACTGCTGCGCAATATCCATCGCCTTCTGTAGATTAACGAAAAACGAAGTCTCGTCAATCGGCTTCGGGCCGTTCATATACAGCGCCGCCAGATTCACATAGGCTATGCCCACATTGCTTTTACTCACAATGTATTCGGCATCCTTCTCTGCCAGCAGAATCGTGTACAGGAAAAATTCCACAGCCGCAGACCATTGTTCCGGTGGGAGAGGGTCCACCTTATCCAGCATATAGCTGCCCACGGCCAGCCGGGCGTGGAGAATACTCTCCGCGTCGCCCGCTTGCATCGCGTACGCCAGCGCTTCGTCGGCATACTTCTCCACTTTTGCTTGCGAGCCGCTGGCAAACAGATACGAAATATCCGCGCCGATCCGTGCGCAAAGATCGTAGGCTTTCAGGCCGGCAAACAAAGTATAGGCCTCCAGCAAATACTCCAGCGCCCGCGCATTGTCCTCAATATACGACTTAAGCGATCCCATTGCCATCGCGCCGTATGCCTTGGCGCGGACACTTTTCGTCTTTCCGGCGCCGGTATAGGCAGAGTCGGCATAATGCGTAAAGTCCTGTAAGTGCAGCAGGCGCCGGTGTGTTAACGCCAGGTAAGCATAGCAAATGGCCTTATCCTCATCGTTACCATCACGCCGGGCCAGCGCAAGGGCCTCCCGCTGAATCGACAGGCTGGCAACTGTATCCGTAAACCGCTTGCCATAACCCTCAATCGCCATTCGCTCGATAGCAGAAGCCTGTTGCCCTGCCGCCCGCAAAGACAGCAGCTGCAGCAACGTTATCACCACCAAACTAAACAAGCGTATGGGATACGGTTGCAGGAAGAATTCCGGAACATACAGGCGCTTGCGTTGTGTCATGAAGGGGCCAAATTACCAATTGTGAAAACATTGACAAACGTTTCCTAATCTCATTTTCAATCATTTATAACATCAAAAAATGCCCCCGGCAGGATACCAACCGGACATTCCCGAATACAAACCCAACATAGCCATATAGCCATTCATCCGGTCGGCAGTTCCGCGAATGTGTATCCTTGTGCACGAACGAAAATCAAAAAATGAAACAGTATAAAAACTTTGTCGGTCACGATAGCCGGTATACCATGAAAAGAAGGTATGGTTTTGCCGCCGTTATTTCCATAGCCCTCGCGTTGTGTGCGATAGGCGGCTATGCGGCAGGACTACCTGCGGTAACCTGGATCTTCGGCATACTGGCACCGTTGGCCCTGTTGTCCATATGGACCGAATCCCTGGTCATCGACACAGCACAAAAAGAGATCGTCATAACAAAAGGCCTGATAGCCCGCAAAGCCATTGTGCCGTTCGCCGGCATCCTCCACTTTGAAGTACTCAAAATAACACATTACCTCATCCCCGTAAACACATCCCTCAACGTCTGGTACGTAAAAGAGGGCAAAGAAAAAGTAGCCATGGTCGGCAACAGCATCACCACCCGCGCCATGCAAAACCTGTTGAACGAAATAGAAGAGATCATAAAAAATGCCTGACGTTACAGAACGATACTGCCTCCGCGAATCCGCGGGAACCCTGTCCATCAAACCCCATGCATACCTCGCCCGCCAGGCGTGCTGGCTGCTCCTTGCCGCCATCGTCATTGCCATAGCCGCCCTGGCAGCATCCGGTCTTATCCGCGAAGACATCCGTATAACCATACACGTGCTATCCGCCTACCTCGCGCTTCACGGTCTCTATGACATCATCTTCAAAGCGAACATCCGCTATACGTTCGATGGACCCGCCAACGCAGTCTTCAAAAACAGCCTCATCCACCCTAACAAAAAGATCATGCGCCTCGACGAAGCCCTGATATTCATAACCGAAGTCACCGCCGCCTGGCACTACGCCCTCGGCGCCCGCAAAAGCCAGTTCGTCAAAAGCCACACCATCAGCGAACAATTCGGCTCCGGCCCCAAAAGCCAAAAACGCCAACAAACCTACGAAGAACACATCCTCCAAAAAATCCACATCCTCATCGACATGCATATCCCCACACATACCTAGTTGCGGCACCCTGTCTGTCGTAAAGACGTGCCATGCACCCTTAGACAGAGCACAGATTAAGTATGGGTAGAGTATGACACGTGTATGAAATCCCCTGACAAGCTTATCTTGACTTCCTGTGTATTTTCGCTCTCGCATAGCACCCGCCTTAGCTGCTTCAGCGACGGCGGGCTTCGCGCTCGCCCTGATTTTCATATTCATTACCCAAATGTTAACTTTAGAGCGATCAAAGGGGGATAAATGCCAGAAGGGGCACTGAACACATACGACGACGGCCAGCTTTTCGCCCTGTACCAGGACGGAAACACTCAGGTCTTCGAAGAGATTTACACCCGCTACTGGGAGCGCCTCTACAACTACGCCTTCCACAACCTACGCTCAAAAGACCTCGCTTTCGAAATCGTACACGAAATCTTCGTCTCATTCTGGACCCGGCGCAAGGCTTTACAACTAAACACCTCCCTCTCCGGCTACCTGTTTGCAGCCGTCCGTTACCAGATCATCAAACACATCAGGGGTAGCAAACAGAAAGAGGCATACCTTAAAGACTACCTCTTATTTGTGCCGGTAGAAGAAAATCCTACCGAAGACGCCATCCACCTTAGTGAGCTCGAAAAGGCCATAGAAGACAGCCTACAGCAATTACCACCGCGCTGCCAGGAAATCTTCAGGCTCAGCCGCAAAGAGCACAAATCCATCCGCGAAATCGCCCTGCAGCTCAACATCTCACACCGCACCGTCGAAAACCAGCTCACCGTCGCACTTAAACATCTGCGCGGATCGCTCGGCAACATGTCGCTTGCCGTTGCCGTAATTCTGGCTGCCTCTTAAAAAGAATTTTAAAAACACCCGCTACCGTTTGAATTCGTCGGTATCCGAATTTTATCGTGGTATTGGCCGTGTGGTCATTAATTAAATTCTGTTTTTTAAAAGAAAACCTATGGTTTGCGTGTGTGTAACAGGGTGTTTTCAGTACATCAGGGGTGAACAGGAACTACATCCCGATGACCACCACCGAATTTGAAGCATTACTGACCCGATACGAAAACGGCGCTTGCACGCCCGAAGAGCGTTTACAACTGGAACGTTGGCTCGATAGCCGTAACCAGCAAACCAGCGCCTTCGCCAGTGAGGCCGAGCGCGCCACTGTCGAAAAACTGCTGTTACAACGCATCCGCCAGTCGCCGGGTGTGCGTACAGCCCGCACGGTATCGTTATGGACCGCCTGGCGCGTGGCCGCATCGCTGCTGCTGTTAATCGCGGCCGGCTATGGCGTATGGCATTTTTATGGCGATAGGGCAGAAGCAGAGTCAACACTTACCCGCGCCAGCAAGCCGGGAGAGATCGAAAAAGTAATGCTGGCAGATGGCACCCTGGTATGGCTCAAACCGGGCAGCCGCCTTACCTATCCGAACCACTTTGCCGGCAACACCCGTGAAGTGACGCTCGAAGGTGAAGCGTTGTTCGAAGTAGCCAAAGATGCCGCGCATCCCTTCCTCATTCACTGCGGTGATCTGACCACTGCCGTGCTGGGTACCAGCTTCAACATTCGCAGCACGCCCGAGCATACCGAAGTATACGTGCTCACCGGAAAAGTATCCGTAACCTCCCGCCAAACGCGCGAGAACGTCGAACTGCTACCCCGTGAGTCGGCGGTTTATGCGCATGCCGCACGGCAGTTGCAGAAGATCGGAAAGCAGCAGGAAAAGCAAGCCGAAGTCTATACGAAGGGAACCGAGTACAGCATGGTATTCGAAAACATAACCATCAGCGAGATCGCACGGCGCATCGAAGGCAAGTTCGACCTTACCGTAACACTCCAGGGACCGCTGGAGAATTGCCGCATCACTGCCGACTTTACCGACCAGTCGCTGGCCAATACACTTGAAGTTATTGCCGAGACCGTCAACGCAACCTATACCATCGAAGAAAATGCTGTAGTGCTCAAGGGCACCGGCTGTCAATGACAAAGAAATAGAGAACCACCACCTATAATAACCGAAACCTAAAGCTAATACTATACTGTGCCTATGAAAGCATAGCCTGATTCCAAACCCATATAAAAAGAAAACAGAGGTGTCGTAACCACCCCTGTCTTCAACACCAGCATTCCCCGCCAGGCGTGGAACATGGCTGCTTTTGCCTAATTCCTACTAAGAACTATCAAAAACAGTATAAAAATATGCAAAAAATCTTTACGGCTAATATCTGTAAGATTATGAGAATTACTGCTGCTCAATTCATACTGCTTGTCCTCACGCTAAGTGTTGCCGTGGCCGGCGATAACTTCGCACAAGGACTTCTTGACCGCAAGGTCTCCATCAGGATCGACGCGCGTACATTAAAGGACGTGCTGACCACACTTGAAAATGAAGCACAGGTGAAATTCGTGTACAGTACCAGCGCACTCGATCTTTCCAGGAACATATCGATCAACGCGTCCGACGAAAAGCTCGGCGCCGTGCTCAACCAGGTGCTCACACCGCTGGCCATTCAGTTCGTTGTAAAAAACAACGCGTACATCGTACTCAAAAAAGAAAAAGAGGCGTCCGCAGACGAACCCATAACAGACTCCCTGTCAGCGTCGCAGCTACAGGACGTGCGAAGTGTCCACGGACGTGTAACTGACAAAGAAGGCCTGCCGCTGCCGGGCGTAAACATCATGATCATGGGAACCACCATCGGTACCGCTACCGACGGCGATGGCAACTACACCATCGAAGCACGCGACGGCGACATCCTCGTATTCTCGTTCATCGGCTTCGACCGATACGAAATAGTCGTAAGCGGCGATCTTGTAAACGTAGTGCTCAACGAAAACGTAACGCAGCTAAACGACGTAGTCGTAACCGGCTACTACACCCGCAAGGCCGAAAGCTTTACCGGCTCTGCCGTAACCATATCCAAAGACGAGCTCCGTATGGTCGGTAATCAGAATGTATTGCAAAGCGTAGCCATCCTCGATCCATCCTTCCGCATTGTTGATAACCTGGATATAGGCTCCAATCCAAACCAGCTGCCCAACGTGCAGGTGCGCGGCGCCGCCGGCGTGCCCGACCTCAAAGGCGACTACCAGACCAACCCCAACCAGCCACTCTTTATCCTGAACGGCTTCCAGGCCACCATAGAGCAGGTATACGACCTCAACATGAACTTTGTAGAAAGCATCACCATCCTGAAAGATGCTGCTGCCAAAGCCATCTACGGCTCGCGTGCTGCCAACGGCGTCGTAGTCATCGAAACCAAGCGTCCCGAAGAAGGCCGCATGCGTATCAACTACAACGGTAGTGTCGACATTCAAACGCCCGACCTCTCGAGCTACGAGCTCACCAACTCCTCCCAGAAAATTCAGGCCGAGCAGTTGGCGGGGGTATACACAAGCACCACGCCCCTCATTCAGGAACAGCTCACCGCCCAATATGGTCAGCGTATGGCCGAAGCCGCACGCGGTGTAAACACATACTGGCTATCGCAGCCACTGCGTACCGGGATAGGCCAGAAACACAACGTATACCTCGACGGTGGCGACGAAGCCATGATATACTCCGTAAACGTAAGCTACAACAACGTCAAAGGCGTCATGAAAGGCTCAGACCGTACAACCCTTTCAGGGACAGCCGGCCTCTCATACCGCTACAAAAACTTCTCCTTCCGTAACCTGTTGACCGTAGATAACAACAACTCCGTCAACTCACCCTACGGCGACTTCAGCCTCTATGCACGCATGAATCCCTACTGGCGAATTCATGACGAAGACGGCCGGCTTATCCGCAGCTACGGCAACAGCGTTTTCAATCCACTGTACGATGCTACCCTCAAAACAAAAGACTTCAGCAAGTACATGACCGTAACCGAAAACTTTTATGGCGAGTGGGCCATCACCAACCGGCTACGCGCCACGGCACGTCTGGGCGTTAATCATTCCGATCGCCGCACCGAATACTTCCTGCCCGCCACACACTCCACCTATGCCAACATAGCGTCAAGCTCCCCCGAGTATGTAAACCGTGGACAATACACTATAGGCACAGGCGTGGATAACAACCTCACATCCGACATCGGGCTTGCCTATAACGTCGAGCGGAAGAAACACGCCCTGTACAGCAACCTGTTCTACAGCATTGGTCAGCAAAGCTCGTCCGTCACACAGGTAATGGCCGTAGGTTTCCCCAACGACCGGATGAACGACATCTCCATGGCAAACCGATACCTCGAGGGCAGCTCGCCCACCGGTTCCGAAAACACAACGCGTAACCTCGGCGTAACCCTCGCCACAAACTATTCGTACGACAACCGATTCCTGGCTGACTTCTCCTACAGACTCAACGGCTCCTCACAGTTCGGCGCGCGAAACCGCTGGGGTGGCTTCTGGGGCATTGGCGCAGGCTGGAACCTACACAATGAAGACTTCATCAGGAAGCTCCGTTTCATCGAGCAGCTCAAGCTCCGTGCCTCCACCGGCTATACCGGCTCCCAAAACTTCAACTCATACATGTCAGTAGCCTCCTACAGCTACAACACCCGCCAAACTTACAACGGCGACATCGGTCTGGCCTTACAGGCACTACCGAACCCGTACTTACAATGGCAGCAAACACAAGACAACAATATAGGTTTTGACCTTAACATGTTCGGCAAACTTATGGTACGCGGCGACTACTACCTGTCGCGCACAAACAGCCTGTTGTCAGACGTAACAACACCGCCGTCATCAGGCTTCACATCATACAAAGCCAACATCGGTCGCACCGAAAACACCGGCTATCAGCTGGCCGTAAGCTACAAGGCCTACACCAGCGCCGCCAGAAAGAGCTACCTCAACCTCTTCATCAACATCGCGCACAACAGCAACCGGATCAAAGAGGTCTCCAACGGCTTCAAACAGCTCAATGCCGAGCAGGACGCCGACAAAGACGGCAACTCGGGCAACATCACCAAAGAGCAGCGTCAAACACCTTCCATCCGCCTCATAGAAGGTATGTCCACCGAAACCATCTGGGCGGTGCAATCCCTTGGCATAGACCCTGCCAATGGTAAAGAGATCTTCCGAAAGAAAGACGGCTCACTCACATACCTGTGGTCATCGGCCGACCAGATCGCTGCCGGCGATGCCGCACCGAAAATCATGGGAAGCTTCGGCGCAAACTTCCAGTACCAGAGTTTCACCGCCAACGTAGCCTTCACCTTCAAGGCCGGTGGCCAGGCCTATAACACCACGCTCGTACAGCGCGTAGAAAACGCAGACATCTCGTGGAATGTAGACACACGCTTCCTCAGCGAGCGGTGGAAAGAACCCGGCCAGGCGAGCTTCTACAAAGACATTGCCGACCAGACCGCCACAAAGCCCACAACACGGTTTGTCGAAGACCTCAACGAACTCGTATTCTCGTCGGTTAGTCTTATGTATGATTTACGGCGCGTACTGAAAGGACAGAAAATAAACAACGTGCGTGTAGGCTTTAACATGAACGATCTGGCCCGCGTCAGCTCCATGAAAACCGAGCGCGGACTGAGCTATCCATTTGCACGCCAGCTATCATTCACTGTTCAGGCAACCTTTTAACGAAGAAGATCATGACCATGAAAAATATAATCGTATCCATAACGATCACGCTGGTGGCTATCGCATCGCTCACATCGTGTAACGATTGGTTGGAAGTCGATCCAAAAACACAGATTGGCTCAGACGATAACTTCCAGAGCGAGCAAGGATTCAAAGATGCCCTCACCGGCGTCTATATCCTTATGACGCACGAAGACCTGTACGGCCGTCAGCTCACCTTTGGGCTCGTCGATGTGCTGGGCAACCAATACAGCGGCTTCACCACAAATGATCGTAACTACTATCAGATCTCCGTATTCAACTACGAATCCGACACCGCGGAAACCGCTATCGATGCCATCTGGACAGCGCAATACAACGCCATAGCCAACGTCAACAACCTCATCGCCAACATCGATGCTGCCGACCCGCTCATGTTCGAGAACGAGAACTATAACATCATACGGGGCGAAGCGTATGGGTTGCGCGCGTTTCTGCACTTCGACCTGCTGCGGTTATACGCCACGGCACCGGCGTCAGGAGGAACAACAGCCGCCGGTATACCCTATGCCAATACCTTTGGTCTTACCGTAACACCGTCGTCTACCGTCGGTAAAGTCCTCGAATTGATCCAGGCCGACCTCACAGTGGCACTCGCCGCGTTGGCCGAAGATCCGGTTATCCCGGGTAAAGTCACCACCTCGTCCGACAACTACCTGCGCGATCGTTCTTATAAATTCAACTACTATGCAGCCAAAGCATTGCAGGCGCGCGTAGCGCTCTATGCTAACGACAAAGCCACCGCGCTCGCCAGCGCACGGGCAGTCATCGACGGCAAGGCATTTCCCTTCGTACCCGCATCGCAGGTAGTAGTAGGCGTTCCAGCAATGGTCAACCGGGTGTTCACGCCGGAACTCATCTTCACCCTCAACATGACCAATCTCGGCACATTATCATCCACATGGCTGACCAATAGCTCAACCGAGCAACTCGGCAAAACACCCGACGAATACCGCGCCGTATACGAAGTACAGGACGATGCTACCGCGGCCGACTACCGGTTCCGCGTACTCACCAGTGAGGTCAATGGCGAGCGGTATGCCGTCAAGCTTACGCAGCCCGAGGGAATCCCCACCACCTATGCCAACCGTATGCCCGTAATGCGTGTATCCGAAATGTATTACATCGCCGCCGAATGCCTCAAAGATACCGATCCCGCACAGGCCATCGGCTACCTCAACGCCGTACGCCGCGCACGCGGTATCCTCGACGATCTCTCGCCTGCACTCGATGCTGCGCAGATACAACAGGAGATATTCAAAGAGTATGAAAAAGAATTCCTGCTCGAAGGACAGCTCTTCTACTACTACAAACGCGTCAACGCAGCCACCATGCGCTTTAGCGGCGCGGTAGCCGGCGATGCCGTATATGTGTTGCCCCGTCCGGACAACGAAATCGAATTTGGAAACTAACCCACAGCGCAACAACGATGAAAAAGATATTCTATGGATTCAGCTGTATAGCGATGCTGGTGTTGGCCGCCTGCAAAGAGAACGATCGCCTGCCGTTTTCCGACGAGCCGAGTGCATACTTCTACGAAATGATAACGGTAAACGGCCAGCCCTTTGAAATATTCGAACGGGGATACTCGTTTGCCGGTAAGCCTGCGGCGCTTGTGCAGGATACCGTATGGGTAACCTCCAAAGTCATCGGCTACAAGGCCGACACCGACCGGCACTTCAAGGCCGTCGTAACAGGCGACTCTTCTGCCGCTCCCGTGCGAAACGATACCGTATACTACAAAGTACTCGACGGTGTCATTCCCGCAGGCGAAGTAAACGGATACCTCCCGGTAGTGCTCTATCGTACCCGCTGGATACAGGATACAACCCTGCAAATAACCCTGAACATCGTCGATGCCGAAGGGTACGACCTCAAAGCCGGAACACCCGGCAACCTGTCGTTCAAAGTATATTGGAGCGATCAGCTGGTAAAGCCCGCAAACTGGGACGCCTCACTCGCGTTCTTCTTCGGTGCCTACAGCACCACCAAATACCAGTTTATAATCGACGTGCTCGGCATAGCTGAATTCGACATCTATACACGATTCAATACTACCGGTAAATACACCACCGGCGATATGTACGACTTCCGCTCGCGTATGCGCGAGGCACTGGCCGCGTACAACAACGCCAACGACCCCGACATGACCGACGAAACCGGAGCCCTCGTAACATTCCCCTAACCCCGAAAAAAGCGATGAAGCATACCATACCACTTTACGCTATCCTGCTCGGCATCGGCATCACGCTGGGTGTCGCAGGATGCTATGACGACAAGGGTAACTACGATTACATAGAGATCAATGCCCCGGTAATCGACACCACAGGCTTTGCCATAACCTATGCCGTAGAGCAGTATCAGAACCTCGTCATCAATCCGCCCATTGCGTACGGCGGCGAAGAAGAGAACCTCACCTACGAGTGGCTACTCTATACCAACAACACATCGTCCAACGCGCCGCCATCCAAATCGGTGGCGGCCACACGTGTACTCGACCGGCCGATGGACGAGACTCCGGGCGCCTGCTACATTGAACTCATCGTAACGGACAAAAGCACCGGCGTAAAGAACAACATGCGGTTCACCGTAACCATACAGGCTGCTGTCGACATTGGCTGGCTCGTGCTCCATTCGCGCGACGGCCACAGCGACGTAGACTTTATTGTTACCAAAAATGCCTTTCCCACCGCGGCCGGCGAGAAGTGGCTGCGCAACCTGTATACCGTGGCCAATGGAACGTCGCTGAAAGGCGAAGGCCGTTTCATTACCCAGACCCGCAACGCCATCTACTACCTGAACTACCTTAACATCGGTACCTCCGAATCGTTCGTACGGGCTTCCGGTACAGACCTGTCCATAGTAAACGACCAGGCCGACATCTTCCTGCGTGGCGCAATGACCGTTAATCCACAAGCCCAGGCAGCATATGGCTACTACGAAGGATATATCGACAACGGTTCGCTGTACATGATCCACTACGGCCTTGGAGCCATGCGGGCCACAGGAACCATCGGCTATTACGCGCCCGTAACCTACGCCAACAAGCTGTCCCCGTTTGTAGTCGATCTCACAACCGCCGCAGGTACAACGGGCGCTTCAGGTGCCAACGGCGGCGTGTTCTACGACACCCGGAGCCTGAAGTTCGTGCGTGTACCGTTTGCGTTCGCGCAGCCTGTCATCACCGCCTTCACAACGCAGACCGGCGCCGCATTCGACGTTAACAACGTTGGCAAAGAACTGCTCTACATGGAACGCGCCTATCAGGACCTCACCTATGCTTTCTTTAAAGACGTTACCGGCAACGGGCGCTGGTTGTATGTGGCTGACTTCTACAAAGCAGATGCTGGTGCTGTCGGCAAAGCAACATACGATATGACCGCGCTCCCCGAAATAGCCAACGCGAAGTTTTACCAGTGCGGCGACCTGAGCAACCTGCTCTATTACGCTACCGACCGTACCATCTACTCCTTCGACTATAGCGGCTCGGGCCTCACCCGTATTGCCTATAACAGCTTCGCCGGTGGTGAAGTAATCACCAGCATGAAAATCTACAAGCCGAAATTGTTTAACAACCTACAGGACGTCAACAACCGCTTGTTATATGTGGCCACGTGGGAAGAAGCCAGCCAGACGGCCAGGCTATACGAGTTTGCCATAGACGCAAACGGCGGCACCATAACACAAACGCCGCTAAACACCTTCGAAGGCTTCGACGGAAAGATCGTAGACATGAGCCGGAAAGTAAGAGGTTAACGATCGATGATTTAAAAAACAACCAACCATTCATGAAGTATCTAAAAGTATTGGCAGGGGCATTCGTGTTCCTGCTCCTCCACGGCATAGCCGCCGCGCAGGACACCACAAAAACATTCTACATCACCCCCGAATTTCCCAAGCCCGGCGAGACCCTCACCGTGCATTATAAGCCGAAGGGTACACCCTTGGCAGGTAGAGAAAATGTTGCCGGCCGGTTGTATCTCTTTCACGACTTTCAATGGGAAGGCAACGACCTTGCGTTGAAGAAGAACGGTAACGAGTGGACCTCTTCCTATACCGTGCCCGCCGACGGTGCATTGATAACCTGCGTATTCCAGGCCGATACCATCGTCGATAACGGCGGAAAAATGGCCTATGCCTACATGATGACCAACCCCAACGGCGGACAGGTGCAAGGCGCGTTCATTGGCTGGGCCTTCCTGCGTAACCCTACAGGCCAGTATGGCCTTCCCGGCTACACCAATCCCGACGCTGCCATTACCGACGAGGTGGCACTATACTGGATCCGTCAGGAATTAATGCATCATCAAACAAGCCGTCGCCGCGTATATTATCCGGCCATGGTACTGTTGGAAAAAGAAGAAGGCGACGCAAAGAAGCCCCGGATACAACAGGAACAGAAATTCATCCTGTCGCAGCCCGACGTAACCGAGAAAGAAATGATCCTCGCAGCGAAGGTCTATCAGGAACAACTCAAAGACCAGGTGCGTGCGGACTCTGTACGGAAGGCTGCGCTCGCAAAATTCCCGAAAGGAAATATCGCCAAACAGCAAGCCTACAAACAAGTCGAACAGGAACGCGACCTGCCGAAGAAAGCAGCCCTGTGTTACGCCTTCCTGCGCGACTATCCCGAAGCACAGGCAGACGAAGCGTTCGATAACGAATACTACTTCAACTACAGCCGGGTATATGCGCCCATACTCGGTCTTGAGCTTCCCAAAAAGAACTACGCTGCATTGAACACACTCGTTCCAAACGCATCGTTCGACATACTGGCGCTATTGTATTACAAAGCCATCGAGATCGCCCATAAGTCGGGCTTCATGACCGACGAAGCGTTATTGCCATACTCCACGCAGATCGTCCAGCGTATGGAAGTACTGCGAGAGAAGCGCCCCGCATCCCGTTTATACATGGCTCCATCCGAGTGGAAACGACATACCGACCGCAGCTACTGGAACAACGCCGTATTGACACACATCGAAATCCTGAAAAAGGCCGGCCGAAATGCGGATGCCTTACGCTACGCCGAAGCTGCGCAGGAATCATTCAAATACAAGCGCGCCGAGCTGAACGGCAATCACGCATTCCTGCTCGACCAGGCCGGACAGATCGAAAAACGCGACCGCGTTATGTTAGGCAGCGTACACGAAAACCAAAGCACACCGTGGATACTCGACAAGCTGCGCGCGGACTATGTAAAGCAACACGGCAACGACCAGGGCTTCGATGCCTACATCGACTCCCTGAAAAACGCTGCCGATAAACAAGCCGAGCACGATCGCATCGCAGGCATGATGATAAACCGCAAAATGACCGACTTCAAACTGGTAGACC
>Ga0065165_1000845_pt1 | contig 40173 bp, 43 predicted proteins | sample AraplaMF_Cvi_mMF_FD_63813 | JGI IMG/M metagenome (GOLD analysis project Ga0065165, IMG submission 63813) | Arabidopsis root microbial communities from the University of North Carolina, USA - plate scrape MF_Cvi_mMF (version 2) (version 3) | ecosystem: Host-associated > Plants > Roots >... | reverse complement strand
CACGCCGGCGGCGAGGTCCGGATGGAGGTCTCCGACGTTTAAGGCGCCAACGCCTCGAGTACGGCCGCGGCGTCGCGCGCCGCCTCGTCGGCGCGGATCGCCGCGCCCAGGGTCTGAGCCGCGGCCTTGAAGGCCGGCTCGTCCAGCAGTCGACGCGCGGCGGCGGCGATCGCGTCGGGGCTGGCGTCGGCCGGCAGGGTCAGGCCGGCGCCGCGATGGGTGACGCGGGCCGCGTTGTCGTGCTGGTCACGGCCCATCGGCAGGCACAGCAGCGGGACGCCGGCCATCAGCGGCCGCAGGGTCGAGCCGTGGCCCGCATGGGTGATGAACAGGGCGGCGTCCTGCAGCAGGTCGCCGTGCGGGGCGCTGCGGACGACGGCGACATTGGCTGGGGCGTCGAACTCGCCGGGATCGATGGTCGGGCCGGTGGTGACCACGCCGCGCACCGGCAGCTGGCCCAGGGCGGCGATGATCGCCCGCAGGACGGGTTCCTGCGCTTGATGGAGGCTGGAGAATGACGCCACGACCAGCGGCCCGTCGCCCGAGGGCGGAGCGAACGGCTCGACCCAGGCCGGATCGGCCAGGTAGGGACCGACATGGACGAACGGCGCGGGCAGGGGTTCGGGAGCGAAGTCGAAGGCCTTGCTGGTCGCCAGCAGGATCGCCTTGGCGACATCCAACTGTTCGAACAGATCGGTCAGGGGGAGCAGGCCCAAGGCGGCGCGAGCGGCGTTCAGGTCGGGCAGGCCGGCCTGGAAGAAGGTCCGGCTCATCTGGCCGATCATGGCGTGCATGCCGCGTTCCTCGTCGCTGGCCGCCGGAAGCATGCCGGCCCCGAGCGGCGGCGCGCCGGGCATGGTCGGCAGCGACCAGACGTTGGCGGCCAGCAGGGCCAGGGGGAGGCCCCGGGCCTCCGCCGCCGCCATCGGACCCAGCAGCAGCTCCTGCGAAACGACCACGTCCGGAGCGAAGGCGTCGATCGCGGCCAGGGTGTCGCCGGCGTAGGCGAGGGCGGGGCCGGCCATCACCTGGTCGAGCAGGCGCTGGATCACCGCCAGCGGACTGTCGGCCTCGTGATCCTTCAGGCGATCGTCGTCGCGGGTCTTGCCGGTCTGGAAGGGGGCGGTCGTCCAGGCGTGGAACGGGATGCCCAGGGCCGCGGCGTCAGGCGCGTTGCACGGGTCGCTCAGCGCCAGCACGGCATGGCCGCGCGCCGCCAGGTCGCGGGCGACCAGCAGCATCGGCTGCACATGGCCGCCGCCTTCCCAGGTGGTGAACAGAAACCGCGCCATCAGGACCCTCGACCGCATCCGCGCCGCCTGCCTACGCGGTCTGGAGGAGCCTTGCCATAAGCGATCAAAGTGATATCATTTTGACATCAAATCTGGAGGGCTCCATGTCCGACGCGCCGAATATCAACCGATCGACCGAACGCGCCTTTGGCGGAATGGGCGGCGGGCTGCCGCTGCTGTCGCTTCCCGTGCTGATCGCCGCCGCCGTCTGGGCCTTCGCGAACGGCCAACCGGTGATCGGCGCCGTGCTGATCGTCCTGTTCCTGCTGGTCAGCTTCGGGTTCTATTCGCTGCAGCCCAACGAGGCCTATGTCGTCACGCTGTTCGGGACCTATGTGGGCACCGATCGCCGGACCGGCCTGCGCTGGGTGCTGTTCTGGTACGGCCGCAAGAAGATCAGCCTGCGAGTGCGCAACGTCACCAGCGAGAGGCTGAAGGTCAACGACAAGCGCGGCAACCCGATCGAGATCGCCGCCAACATCGTCTGGCGCGTGTCGGACACCGCCCAGGCCCTGTTCGACGTCGATGATTACGTCGCCTTCGTGAACATCCAGATCGAGACCGCCTTGCGCGAAACGGCCTCGCACTACGCCTACGATCACGACGACGGTGGCGAGCCCACGCTGCGGGCCGACGCGGACCAGGTCGGCGAACGCTTGCGGACCGATCTTCGGGGCCGTACGGCGGTGGCCGGGGTGGCGATCGACGAGACGCACCTGATGCATCTGGCCTATGCGCCGGAGATCGCGGGGACGATGCTCAAGCGTCAACAGGCCGAGGCGGTGCTGGCGGCGCGCCGCACGATCGTCGCCGGCGCGGTGGGCATGGTCGAGCACGCGCTGCAGCAGCTCAGCGACCGGGAAGTCGTCGTCCTGGACGACGAGCGCAAGGCGGCGATGGTGTCCAACCTGCTGGTGGTGCTGTGCGCCGACCGCGAGGCCCAGCCCGTGGTCAACACCGGCACGCTGTACGGTTGATCCCTTGGCCGCGTCTCCGCCAGATGCGTCGAAAGGCGGGCGCCGCGCGTTTCTGATGCGCGTGCGCCCCGAGGTTCTGGCCGCCGTCGAAACCCTGGCGGCGGCCGAACTGCGCAGCGTCAACGCCCAGGTCGAAATGCTCTTGCGCGAAGCGCTCGCGCGTCGCGGCGCGTTGCGAGCGCTGGACACCGGTTCAGCTTCGGAGGAACCTCCGTCCCCGTGAGTGTCTTAAGGCTCTGCGACCGTCTCGACGGGAGCGGCTGACAAGCGAGGTTCCGGCGTGATGGATTTGAGGTTTGATCCGCTCTCGGCGTTCAACGAGGCAGAAGAACCCCTGTTCAGGGCGGTCCGGCCGGGCGGAAAGCCGGTCAGGCTGGTCGACACCACCATGCTCTACGCCCCTCGCAGCGGCGGCGTACGGCGCTATCTGAACTCCAAGCGGACGTGGATCGCGGCGAATCGGCCGCTGGTCCGGCACACCCTGGTGGTGCCCGGTCCCCGCGACGCGCATGACGGACACGGACGGGTTTCCATCTATGCGGCGCCGTTGCCGTTCGGCGACGGCTATCGCTGGCCCGTGGTCAAGAACGCCTGGATGGAGCGGCTGATTCGTCAGCGTCCGGACATCATCGAGGCCGGCGATCCCTACACGCCGGGCCTGGCGGCCCTGAAGGCCGGCGACGCCCTGGGCGTGCCGGTGGTGGGCTTCTGCCATACCGACCTGGGCGCCCTGGCGGCGCTGCACATCGGCGAATGGGCGGAAAAGCCGGTGCAGAAGCGCTGGGCGGCGATCTACCGCCAGTTCGACCAGGCCGTGGCCCCCAGCCAGTTCATCGCTGGGCGGCTGATCGAGGCGGGCGTCAAGAACGCCATCGGCCTGCCGCTGGGCGTCGACACCGACATCTTCGATCCCAGCCGCGGCGACCGCGAGGCCCTGCGTCGCCGGCTGGGCCTGACCAGTCGCCATCGGATCCTGGTGTTCGCCGGTCGTCCGGCCCGGGAGAAGAAACTGGACGTGCTGGTCGAGGCGGTCGAGCGCCTGGGCGATCCCTATGTGCTGCTGTTCGTGGGGGCAGGCGCCGGGGCGCCGTCCAGCGACAGGGTGATCTGCATGGACTACCAGCGCGACCCGCAGAGTTTGGCGGCGGTGCTGGCCGGCTGCGACGCCTTCGTCCACGCCAACGACAACGAGCCGTTCGGCCTGATCGTGCTGGAAGCCATGGCCTGCGGCCTGCCGGTGATCGGCGTGGCGGCCGGCGGCGTGGCCGAATCCGTGGACGAGACGGTCGGCGCCCTGGCCACGGCCTCGGAGGCCCGCGCCTTCGCCGAGGCGGTGGAGTCGGTGTTCGCGCGCGACGTGGCGGCCCTGGGCCATGCCGCCCGCCAGCGCGCCGAGCAACGGCACGGCTGGGACCCGGTGTTCCGCAAGCTGTCGGCGATCTATGGCCGGCTTACCGGTTGCGCCGCGTTCGAAGATGCGCCCGCGCCGGTCCCCGAACTGATCGGCTGGAACTAGGCGGCCGCTTCCGTCAGCTCGCCGCGCACCTGGGCCAGGATCTCGTAGGATCGTTTCCGGGCGGCGTGGTCGTGGATCTGCGAGGCGGCCATCAGCTCGTCGGCGCCGGTGGCGTCCAGCACCGCCTGGATCCTGGCGCGGACCGTGTCGGGCGAGCCGATCGCCGAATAGCGGAAGGTGTGGTCCAGGCCCGCGATCTCGGATTCGGAGGCCACTTCGCGGATGTCGTCGACCGGCGGCGGCAGCAGGCCGGGGTTGCCGCGCCGCAGGGCCACGAACTGTTGCTGGCTGGAGGTGAACAGGCGGCGGGCCTCGTCGTCGGTGTCGGCCGCGCAGACCCCGATGCAGACCAGCACATAGGGCTGGGCCAGGGCCGGCGACGGCTTGAAGGTCCGGCGATAGACGGTGATCGCCTCCATCAGTTGGTCCGGCGCGAAGTGAGCGGCGAAGGCGAAGGGCAGGCCCAGGGCGGCGGCCAGCTGGGCGCTGTAGGTGCTGGAGCCCAGCAGCCAGAGCGGGACCTGCTGGCCTTCGCCTGGTACGGCGCGCACCGCTTGGCCCGGTTGGGCTGGCTGGAACCAGCCCTGCAGCTCGACGACGTCCTGGGCGAAGCTGTCGACCGCGCCCATGTAGCGGCGCAGGGCCCGCATGGTCGCCTGGTCCGTGCCCGGCGCGCGGCCCAGCCCCAGGTCGATGCGGCCGGGATGGAGGGCGGCCAGGGTGCCGAACGCCTCGGCCACCATCAGCGGCGCGTGGTTGGGCAGCATGACCCCGCCCGAGCCGACCCGGATCGTCGAGGTGCCGGCCGCCACGTGGCCGATGACCACGGCGGTCGCGGCGCTGGCGATGCCCGGCATGTTGTGATGCTCGGCCAGCCAGTAGCGGTGATAGCCCAGACGCTCGGCGTGGCGGGCCAGGTCCAGGCTGTTGTGAAGCGCCTGGCCGACGCTGGTTCCTTGCGGAACGGGGGCCAGGTCGAGGACGGAGAAGGGCAGGGGATGGGCGTGCGGCATGCACGCTAGATCGGGACGACGGCGGCGAACCTCAAGACGACCGGTTCGTACTAGCCGCGGCGCGGCGGTCGGCGCAGGAATCGCTGTGGACAACCGCACCCCAGACGCATCCCTGGGGGCGACGAACGGAGACCGCCATGGCGTTGAAATGCACCCATCTGGATCAGATCCAGGACGTGACGCCCGGAACCGCCGGCTGCGAGGAATGTTTGAAGACTGGTGATTCCTGGCTGCACCTGCGGCTCTGCCGGGTCTGCGGGCATGTGGGCTGCTGCGACCAGTCGAAAAACAGGCACGCCACCCAGCATTTCAAGCTCACCGGCCACCCGATCATCGAGGGCTACGACCCGCCCGAGGGCTGGGGCTGGTGCTATGTCGACGAGGAATTCTTCGAGTTCGACGCGCCGACCCCGCATCCGGGGCCGATCCCGCGATTCTATTGAGGCGCGCGAATCCCGCACCCAGGGCGAACCCGGACTTTAATGATGGGAGGAGGGGAAGTGGCGCGAATGACGGGACTTGAACCCGCGACCTCCGGCGTGACAGGCCGGCGCTCTAACCAACTGAGCTACATCCGCATCGGGCGCGAACCAATGTCCGGCGCGGTCGTTCCATAATAGACGCTTTTGCGGTGGGTGCGGCCAACTTCAGGGAAGGTGGCGCGAATGACGGGACTTGAACCCGCGACCTCCGGCGTGACAGGCCGGCGCTCTAACCAACTGAGCTACATCCGCATCAGGCTCCGCCGAAGCGAAGTGCGACCCGCCGTGCGGCGAGGGGCGTCTGATATGTCGGGCCGATGTGCGTGTCAACGGCCATGTCGCGGAAGCTGTGAGCGAATGCCAGTTGCGACCGTTTCTCAATGTGTCGCAGGCGTTTGAAGCGTCGGCGACACTGAGCTACAACCCGCTCGATTCAAGCCAAGGGCTGTCATGAACGCCTTCCTTCTCCAGTATCTGCCGATCGTGATCTTTCTAGGGATCGCGGCGGTCATCGGCATCGCCTTCATCCTCGCCGCCGCGGTGCTCGCCCCCAAGGCGCCGGACCCGGAAAAGCTGTCCGCCTACGAATGCGGCTTCAATGCTTTCGACGACGCGCGCATGAAGTTCGACGTCCGGTTCTACCTGGTCTCGATCCTGTTCATCATCTTCGACCTGGAAGTGGCCTTCCTGTTCCCGTGGGCCGTCTCGCTGATGAAGCTGCCGCACGACGTGGCCGCCTTCGCCTTCTGGTCGATGATGGTTTTCTTGGGCGTTCTGACCGTCGGCTTCATCTACGAATGGAAGAAGGGCGCCCTCGAATGGGAGTGATCGTTCCCCCCGCTAGCTCGCCCCTGGTTCCCGCGGGTTCGGCCGCGCGGTCGACGGTGCAGGGCTATGACCCCAAGCTGCACGACCCCTATTTCGACGGCCTGTCGGGCCAGCTGGCTGACAAGGGCTTCGTCACGGCGGCCGCCGACGACCTGATCACCTGGGCCCGCACCGGCAGCCTGATGTGGATGACGTTCGGCCTGGCCTGCTGCGCCGTCGAGATGATGCACTCGGCCATGCCGCGCTATGACCTGGAGCGCTACGGCTTCGCGCCGCGCGCCAGCCCGCGCCAGTCGGACGTGATGATCGTCGCGGGCACCCTGACCAACAAGATGGCCCCGGCTCTGCGCAAGGTCTACGACCAGATGCCCGAGCCCCGCTACGTCATCTCGATGGGCAGCTGCGCCAACGGCGGCGGCTACTATTATTACAGCTACAGCGTCGTGCGCGGCTGCGACCGCGTGGTGCCGATCGACATCTATGTCCCCGGCTGCCCGCCCACCGCCGAGGCCCTGGTCTACGGCGTGCTGCAGCTGCAGAAGAAGATCCGTCGCACGGGGACGATCGAGCGATGACCGACGTTGTTTCCACCGAGGCGGCCCAAGAAACGGCCCTCTCGCCGCTCGAGGCGCTGGGTCAGGCGATCGTCGCCAATTCGGCCGGCGCGATCACGGCCTATCACGTGGCGTTCGGCGAGCTGAACCTGTTGGGTCCGGCCAACCGCGTGGTCCAGGCGCTGACCTATCTGCGCGACCATCCCGACTACCGGTTCCACCAGCTGGTGGACCTGACGGGCGTGGACTATCCGGAGCGCGAGCGCCGGTTCGACGTGGTCTATCACCTGCTATCGCTGGTGAAGAACCATCGCGTCCGCCTCAAGGTGCAGACCGACGAGGACACCGCCGTCCCCAGCGCCACGCCGGTGTTCCCGGTCGCCGACTGGTTCGAGCGCGAAGCCTTCGACATGTACGGGATCTTCTTCGACGGTCACCCCGATCTGCGCCGGATCCTGACCGACTACGGCTTCCACGGCCACCCGCTGCGGAAGGACTTCCCGATGACGGGCTATGTCGAGGTCCGCTACGACGACGAGCTCAAGCGCGTGGTCTACGAGCCCGTGAAGATCACCGAGTTCCGGGCGTTCGACTTCATGTCTCCGTGGGAGGGCGCCAAGTACGCCCTGCCGGGCGACGAGAAGGCTGGGAAGTAAGTCATGACTGGTTCCAATTCCCCCGCCGCCGCGACCGACTTCTTCCACGACGCGCCGTCGCTGCCGATCGTGCCGGAAACCCCGGTGCGCAAGTTCAACATCAACTTCGGCCCGCAGCACCCGGCCGCGCACGGCGTGCTGCGCCTGGTGCTGGAGCTGGACGGTGAGATCGTCGAACGCGTCGATCCGCACATCGGCCTGCTGCACCGCGGCACCGAGAAGCTGATGGAGGCGCGCACCTACCTCCAGAATATCCCCTATTTCGACCGCCTCGACTACGTGGCGCCGATGAACCAGGAACATGCGTTCTGCCTGGCCATCGAGAAGCTGCTGGGCGTGGACGTGCCGCTGCGCGGCAGCCTGATCCGCGTGCTGTTCTGCGAGATCGGCCGGGTGCTGAACCATCTGCTGAACGTGACGACCCAGGCCATGGACGTCGGCGCCCTGACACCGCCGCTCTGGGGCTTCGAGGAGCGTGAGAAGCTGATGGTGTTCTACGAGCGCGCCTGCGGCGCTCGCCTGCACGCCAACTACTTCCGTCCGGGCGGCGTCCACCAGGACCTGACCCCGGCCCTGATCGACGACATCGAAAAGTGGGCCAAGGCCTTCCCGAAGATCTGCGACGACATCGAGGGCCTGATCACCGACAACCGCATCTTCAAGCAGCGCAACGTCGACATCGGCGTGGTCAGCAAGGAAGACGCGCTGGCCTGGGGCTTCTCCGGCGTGATGGTGCGCGGCTCGGGCATCGCCTGGGACCTGCGCCGTAACCAACCCTACGAGTGCTACAACGACTTCGAATTCGACATCCCGCTGGGCAAGAACGGCGACTGCTACGATCGCTACCTGTGCCGCATGCAGGAGATGCGCGAGTCGACCAAGATCATCCTGCAAGCCATCGAAAAGCTGCGGGTCACGCCGGGGCCGGTGATGACCGAGGATAACAAGGTCAGCCCGCCGCGCCGCGCCGAGATGAAGCGGTCGATGGAAGCCCTGATCCACCACTTCAAGCTCTACACCGAAGGTTTCCGCACGCCGGAGGGCGAGGTCTACGCCGCGGTCGAAGCCCCCAAGGGCGAGTTCGGCGTCTACGTGGTGTCGAACGGCACCAACAAGCCGTACCGCTGCAAGATCAAGGCGCCGGGCTTCTCGCACCTGGCGGCCATGGACTGGATGAACCGGGGCCACCAGTTGGCCGATGTCTCGGCCATCCTGGGCTCGCTCGACATCGTGTTCGGCGAGGTCGACCGGTGAGCCTCGAATCCATCGCTCAGGCCCAGCTGGACGCCTACAACGCCCAGGACCTGGACGCCCACTGCGCCCATTTCACCGACGACGTCGTGGTCGCCGGCCTGAACGGCGAGGTGGCGCGCACGGGCATCGAGGCCTATCGCGCCTGGTACGCGGCCGCGTTCGCGCAGTTTCCGAACAACAAGGCCAAGCTTCTCAACCGCATCGTGGTGGGCGCCAACGTGATCGATCACGAGCACGTCGACCGCGGCAACGGCGACGCCCCTTTCCAGGTCGCCGCCATCTACACCTTCAGGGGCGACAAGATCGCCCGCGTGGATTTCGCACGATGAGTGTTCGTCGCCTCGCCAAGGAACAGCCGGCCAGTTTCGCCTTCTCGAAGGATAGCCAGGCCAAGGCCGACTGGTGGAAAGCCAAATACCCCGCCGACCGCAAGCAGTCGGCGGTGATCCCGATGCTGTGGCTGGCCCAGAAGCAGGAAGGCTGGGTCTCCGAACCCGCCATCCAGGAGATCGCCAGGCAACTGCAGATGCCGGTCATCCGCGTGCTGGAGGTCGCCACCTTCTACGTGATGTTCCAGCTGCAGCCGGTCGGCAAGGTCGCCTTCGTCCAGCTCTGCGGCACCACGCCGTGCCAGCTGCGCGGCGCGCTGGACCTGAAGGCCGTGCTGAAGGCCAAGATCGGCGAGGCCCACGAGGTCTCGGCCGACGGCAAGTTCAGCTGGGAAGAGGTCGAGTGCCTGGGCGCCTGCTGCAACGCGCCGATGGCCGCCATCAACGACTATTACTACGAGGACCTGACGCCGGAGAGTCTGGCCCAGATCCTCGACGACTTCGCCGCCGGCAAGTCGCCCAAGCCGGGCAGCTATGAAGGCCGCGGCGCGTCGGAACCGAAGGGCAAGATCCAGACCCTGACCGATCCGAAGCTGTACGACGGCTCGGCGGCCAAGAAGATCAAGATCCCGAACCTGCCCGAAAAGCCGAAAAAGGCCCCGAAGACGGAGCCGGCGGCCTGATGAACCACGCCGACGCCATCCAGAAGAAGCGCCTGACCACGATGTTCGCCATCGACGTGGTCTGCTTCGTGCTGGCCGGCGCGGCGGTCATCGGTTACGTCGCGGCCGGGATCGGCTGGCTGGCGCCGGTGTTCATCGGCGCGATCGCCGTCGGGCTGGGCGCGCAGATCTGGTTCATCCTGGGCTGGATGAAGGCCGCCAAGCGGGACGAGGAGGGCAGGGCGTCGTGACCGACGATCCGCAACTCATCGCCAAGCGGGTGGCCTATGTGAAGACCATCCGGGGTCTTTACCGCAACGAGCGCATCGCCGGCCTGGTCGGCTCGCTGATCGGGGCCCTGCTCCTGATCTGGGGGCGGATGGGCCAGGGGGCGCCCGCCTGGGCTGTTCCCGTCGCTTTCCTGGTGATAGGCGCCGCCTGGGCGCTTTTCGCCTATGTCATCATTCGTCGGACGCGCTATGTGCGCGCCCATCCATTCGATCCGCAAAGCTGAGTCATGGTCGGTATCCTCGAAGACAAGGACCGCATCTTCACGAACCTCTACGGTCTCCAAGATTGGGGCCTCGAGGGCGCGAAGAAGCGCGGCTGCTGGAATGGCACCAAGGACATCCTGGACGCCGGGCGCGACTGGATCATCGACAACATGAAGAACTCCGGCCTGCGCGGTCGGGGCGGGGCGGGCTTTGGCACCGGCCTGAAGTGGTCGTTCATGCCCAAGGAAGTGAAGGACGGCCGTCCGCACTACCTGGTGGTCAACGCCGACGAGTCCGAGCCGGGCACCTGCAAGGATCGGGAGATCATGCGGCATGACCCGCACCTCCTGATCGAAGGCTGCCTGATCGCCTCGCGCGCCATGCTGGCCCACGCCTGCTACATCTACATCCGCGGCGAATACGTCCGTGAGCGCGAGGTGCTGGAAGCCGCCATCAAGCAGGCCTACGAGGCCAAGCTGATCGGCAAGAACAACGTTCACGGCTGGGACTTCGACCTCTACGTCCACCACGGCGCCGGCGCCTATATCTGCGGCGAAGAGACGGCCCTGCTGGAAAGCCTGGAAGGCAAGAAGGGCCAGCCGCGCCTGAAGCCGCCGTTCCCGGCCGGCGCGGGCCTCTACGGCATGCCGACCACGGTCAACAACGTCGAGAGCATCGCCGTCGCCGGCACGATCCTGCGGCGCGGCGCGGCCTGGTTCGCGGGCTTCGGCCGTCCCAACAACGCCGGCACCAAACTGTTCTGCGTCTCGGGCCACGTGAACCTGCCCTGCAACGTCGAAGAAGCCATGAGCATCCCCTTCCGTCAGCTGATGGAAGACCATTGCGGCGGGATCCGCGGCGGCTGGGGCAATCTGAAGGCCGTGATCCCGGGCGGCTCGTCCGTGCCGATGATCCCGGCCGAGCAGTGCGAAGACCTGCCGATGGACTTCGACGCCCTGCGCAACCTGCGCTCGGGCCTGGGCACGGCCGCCGTGATCGTCATGGACAAGTCCACCGATCTGGTCCGCGCCATCGCCCGCCTGAGCTACTTCTACAAGCACGAAAGCTGCGGCCAGTGCACGCCGTGCCGCGAAGGCACCGGCTGGATGTGGCGGGTCATGGAGCGCATGGCGACCGGCGAGGCCGATCCGAAGGAGATCGACACCCTGCTGGACGTCACGACCCAGGTCGAGGGTCACACCATCTGCGCCCTGGGCGACGCGGCCGCCTGGCCGATCCAGGGCCTGTTCCGTCACTTCCGCCACGAAGTGGAGGAGCGGATCGCATCCTATCGTAGCGGTCGCCTGCACGTGCAGGGCGCCAAGCTGATCGCGGCGGAGTAAACGATTATGGCAATCGCCAAGGTCAATGGCGTCGAGGTCGAGTTCGAGCCCGGCATGACGGTTCTGCAGGTCGCGGAACTGGCCGGGGAAGAGATCCCGCGCTTCTGCTATCACGAACGCCTGAGCATCGCCGGCAACTGCCGCATGTGCCTGGTCGAGGTGAAGCCCGGTCCGCCCAAGCCGCAGGCGTCGTGCGCCCTGCCGGCCGCCGAGGGTCAGGAGATCTTCACCAAGACCCCGATGGTCAAGAAGGCTCGCGAAGGGGTGATGGAGTTCCTGCTCATCAACCACCCGCTGGACTGCCCGATCTGCGACCAGGGCGGCGAGTGCGACCTGCAGGACCAGGCCATGGGCTATGGCCGCGACGACAGCCGCTACGAGGAAAACAAGCGCGCGGTCGAAGAAAAGGCCATGGGCCCGCTCATCAAGACCGTGATGACCCGCTGCATCCAGTGCACGCGCTGCGTCCGCTTCATCACCGAAGTCGCCGGCTCGCCGGAGATCGGCCTGATCTCGCGCGGCGAAGACGTTGAAATCACGACCTATCTGGGCGCGGCGGTGACGTCGGAGCTCAGCGCCAACGTCATCGACCTGTGCCCGGTCGGCGCCCTGACCTCCAAGCCCTACGCCTTCGAGGCTCGTCCGTGGGAGCTGAAGAAGACCGAGAGCGTCGATGTCATGGACGCCCTGGGCTCGGCCATCCGGGTCGACGCCCGCGGCGCCGCCGTCCTGCGCGTGCTGCCGCGCGTCAACGAGGACGTCAACGAGGAGTGGATCAGCGACAAGACGCGCTACGCCGTGGACGGCCTGCAGCGCCAGCGTCTGGATCGCCCGTATGTCCGCGTTGGCGGCAAGCTGCAGCCGGCCTCGTGGGCCCAGGCCTTCGCCGCCGTCGCCGCCAAGATCAAGGCCGCCAAGCCCGAGCGCGTCGGCGTGATCGCTGGCGACCTGCAGGACGCCGAAAGCCTGAAGGCGACCAAGGACCTGTTCACCGCCCTGGGCGTGAAGAACCTCGACGCCCGCCAGGACGGTTCTGCCCTGGGCGCGGGTCCGCGCGAAAGCTGGCTGTTCAACTCGACGATCGCCGGCATCGAGAACGCCGACGTGGTGCTGTTCGTCGGCGCCAATCCGCGCCTCGAGGCCCCGGTCCTGAACGCCCGCTTCCGCAAGCAGTGGATCGCCGGCAAGACCCGCTTCGGCGTGATCGGCGAGCAGGCCGACCTGACCTTCGACTACGACTATCTCGGCGCCGGGACCAAGACCCTGTCGGGCCTGGCCAAGAGCAAGAGCGACTTCGTCGCCGCCCTCAAGAACGCCGAACGGCCGGCGATCATCATCGGCCAGGGCGCGCTGTCGCGGGCCGACGGCGCCGCCGTGCTGAAGGCCGCCGCTGCGGCGGCCAAGACCTTCAAGGTCGTGCGCGACGGCTGGAACGGCTGGAACGTGCTGCACACCGCCGCCGCCCGCGTGGCCGGTCTGGACCTGGGCTTCGTTCCGGGCGAGGGCGGCCTGTCGGCGGCCGAGATGCTGAAGCCGGGCGCGCTGGACGTGCTGTTCCTGCTGGGCGCCGACGAGTGCGAGACCGCCGCCTCGGACGCCTTCAAGGTCTATCTCGGCACCCACGGCGACGCCGGCGCCCACAAGGCCGACGTCATCCTGCCCGGCGCGGCCTACACCGAGAAGAATGGCCTCTATGTGAACACCGAAGGCCGCGTCCAGATGGGCGAGCGGGCGGTGTTCCCCAAGGGCGAGGCCAAGGAAGACTGGTCGATCCTGCGGGCCCTGTCCGAACACCTGGGCGCCAAGTTGCCCTACGACAGCCTGGACCAGCTGCGCGCCAAGCTGTTCGCCGAGCACCCGACCTTCGGCCAGATCGACTACGCCCCGGGCTCGGTGGCCGCGTCGTTCGACCTGTCGGGCCTGGGCGGCGCCGGCGAGCTGTCGGACGCCCCGTTCGAAAGCCCGATCAAGGCCTTCCACCTGACCAACCCCATCGCGCGCGCCAGCGTGACCATGGCCGAATGCGCGGCCATGGCTTCCGGCGCCGCCAAGATCGCGGCGGAGTAGGCCGGTGAGCGAATTCTTCTCCAACCCCGCCGTGACCTGGACCCTCCTGACCACCGGCGGGATCCTGCTGGTCGTGATCTGGGTCCTGCTGAGCCTGGCCTTCCTGCTGCTGGCCGACCGCAAGATCTGGGCCGGCGTGCAGATGCGCAAAGGGCCCAACGTGGTGGGGCCGTTCGGCCTGCTGCAGTCCTTCGCCGACTTCTTCAAATTCGTGCTGAAGGAGATCATCATCCCGGCCGGCGCCGACAAGGTGATCTTCCTTCTGGCCCCGCTGCTGAGCCTGGTCCTGGCCTTCGTCGGCTGGGCCGTGGTGCCGTTCGCGCCCGGCTGGGTGGTCTCCAACCTGAACGTCGGCATCCTGTACCTGCTGGCGATGAGCTCGCTGGGCGTCTACGGCATCATCATGGGCGGCTGGGCTTCGAACTCGAAGTACCCGTTCCTGGGCGCGCTGCGCTCGGCGGCGCAGATGGTGTCGTACGAGGTGTCGATCGGCCTGATCATCATCACGGTGATCCTGCTGGCCGGCACCATGAACCTGACTTCGATCGTGTCGCAGCAGGGCGGCTGGATCTGGAACTGGAACGTGTTCGGCGGCCACGGCCTGAAGAACCTGATCCTGATGCCGGTGATGGTCATCGCCATGGGCATGTTCTTCATCTCGGCCCTGGCCGAGACCAACCGCCCGCCGTTCGACCTGCCGGAAGCCGAATCCGAACTCGTGGCCGGCTACCAGGTCGAATACAGCTCGACCCCGTACCTGCTGTTCATGGTCGCCGAATATTCCAACATCGTGCTGATGTGCGCGATGATCAGCGTGCTGTTCTTCGGCGGCTGGAACCCCGGCTTCCCGACGGACTTCCTGGCGAGCTGGCCACTGTTCCTGGCCAACCTGTTCCTGGCCCTGGTGTTCTTCGCCAAGATCGTCTTCTGGTTCTTCATGATCGCCATGGCCAAGGCCATCGTGCCCCGCTACCGCTACGACCAGTTGATGCGCCTGGGCTGGAAGGTCTTCCTGCCGATGTCGCTGGTGCTGGTGATGCTGGTCTCGGCCTGGCGCGTCTTCGGACTGCAGGCGTGATCGGCGGGACGACATACCTGGCCCTGGCCGGCCTCGGACTGGCCCTGGCCGGTTGCGCGACCGACGGCGTCGCTCCGGCCAAGTCGTCCTATTCGCTGGGGCGCGGCACGGCCAGCTACGACCAGCTGCGTCGCGACAGCGAGAAATGCGCCGCCGACGGCGGCAAGATCGAGGCCAAGCAGGACGGGGGCGACCCCACCCAGCTTGGGAACTACAGCTGCGTCATTCCGAAGGGTGGAAAATGACGCGGAAGGCGCTCTGGACCGGATTGATCGCGACGATCGCCCTGTCCGGCTGCGCCGCCTGGGAACACCCGCGCGGCCTCCCGCCGCCGCGGACCGGTTCCCTGGACGAACAGGTCGAGGCGCGCCGGCAGGCCGAGGCCAAGACCAAGGAATGCGTGATCCGGCAGTCCATCCGCCGGGAACAGATCGAAGCGGGCAGGGACGTGCGTCCCTTCCCAAAAGAGAAGTGTTAGGAGAGCTCTGGTGTTCCAGCGCATCACACAGGCGGTCAAGGGCGTGGCCCTGCTCGACTTCGCGGGCGCCTTCGGCCTGGGCATGAAGTACATGCTCGCGCCCAAGAAGACCGTGATCTATCCGAACGAGCGCGGCCCGCAGTCGCCCCGTTTCCGCGGCGAGCACGCCCTGCGCCGCTATCCGTCGGGCGAAGAGCGCTGCATCGCCTGCAAGCTGTGCGAAGCCATCTGCCCGGCCCAGGCCATCACCATCGAGGCCGAACCGCGCGACGACGGCAGCCGCCGCACGACCCGCTACGACATCGACATGGTCAAGTGCATCTACTGCGGCCTGTGCCAGGAGGCCTGCCCGGTGGACGCCATCGTCGAGGGGCCGAACATCGAGTTCGCCGTCGAGACGCGCGAAGAGCTCTACTACGACAAGGAAAAGCTGCTCGACAACGGCGACCGTTGGGAGCGGCTGATCGCGAAGAATCTGGAGTTGGACGCGCCCTACCGCTAAAGGACGGGGCGCGATTCCGAGGGGTAGGCGACCGGTCCTCCGACCTGTCGTTGTTTTATGGTTTTCTTCAGGGAGCACCTGGGCCAATGGCCTTGCCGGCGATAGCTTTCTATTTGCTCGCGGTAGCGACCGTGGTGGCGGGTCTTCTCGTCGTCTCGGCCAAGAACCCCGTGCACTCGGTGCTCTTCCTGATCACCGCCTTCTTCTCGGCCGCGGGTCTCTTCGTCCTGATGGGCGCGGAGTTCCTGGCGATGCTGCTGATCGTCGTCTATGTCGGCGCGGTCGCGGTGCTGTTCCTGTTCGTCGTGATGATGCTCGACGTGGACTTCGCCGAGCTGCGGCAGGGCTTCGCCCAGTATCTGCCGATCGGCGGTCTGGTCGGGGGCATCCTGACGCTGGAGATGATCTTCGTCGCCGCGACGGTGGCCACCAACGGCGCGGCCGGCAAGAACGCCGCCCCGATGGCCTCTCCCGTCGGCGTGTCGAACACCGAGGCGATCGGCCGGGTGCTCTACACCGACTACATCTTCTTCTTCCAACTGGCGGGCCTGGTGCTGCTGGTGGCCATGATCGGCGCCATCGTCCTGACCCTGCGCCACAAGCCTGGCGTCAAGCGCCAGGACATCGGCAAGCAGATCGCCCGCACGCCAAAGACCGGAATGGAACTCGTGCAGATCAAGCCGGGCGAGGGGATCAGCGAATGATCGGCCTGTCGCACTATCTCGTCGTCGCCGCCATCCTGTTCACGATCGGTGTCTTCGGCATCTTCGTGAACCGCAAGAACATCATCGTCATCCTGATGTCGATCGAGCTGATCCTGCTGGCGGTGAACATCAACCTGGTGGCCTTCTCGGTCTTCCTGCACGACGTGGTGGGACAGATCTTCGCCATGTTCGTGCTGACCGTCGCCGCGGCCGAAGCGGCCGTCGGCCTGGCCATCCTGGTGACGTTCTTCCGTAACCGCGGCGACATCGCCGTCGACGACGCCAGCGTGATGAAGGGCTGATCGCAGTGCAGAGTCTCGTCACCATCCTCGTCCTCGCGCCGCTGGTCGCCGCGATCATCGCCGGCCTGTTCGGCCGTCGCATCGGCAATGTCGCCTCGCAGGCGGTCACCACGGGCGCGCTCATCCTCAGCTGCGCCCTGGGCTGGTACACGTTCAGCCAGTGGACCTGGGGGCACATGGAGGCCTTCACGGTCAACCTGCTGCCCTTCATCCACGTGGGGAACTTCGTCTCCAACTGGTCGGTCCGCATCGACGCCCTGTCGTGCGTGATGTTGATCGTGGTGACGACGGTCTCGGCCCTTGTGCACATCTATTCCTGGGGCTACATGGCCGAGGACGACAGCAAGCCGCGCTTCTTCGCGTACCTGTCGCTGTTCACCTTCGCCATGCTGGCCCTGGTCACCGCCGCCGACTTCATGCAGCTGTTCTTCGGCTGGGAAGGGGTGGGCTTGGCCTCGTACCTGCTGATCGGTTTCTGGTTCAGGAAGTCGACCGCCAGCGCCGCGGCGATCAAGGCGTTCGTCGTCAACCGCGTGGGCGACTTCGGCTTCGCCCTGGGCATCATGACCACCTACTGGGCGTTCGGCTCGATCCAGTTCGCCGAAATCTTCCCGCAGATCGCCTCGGGCGCGGCGCGCACCTGGCAGTTCGCGGGCCACACCTTCCCGCTGGTCGACATCGCCTGCTTCCTGCTGTTCATCGGCGCGATGGGCAAGTCGGCGCAGTTCTTCCTGCACACCTGGTTGCCGGACGCCATGGAAGGCCCGACCCCGGTCTCGGCCCTGATCCACGCGGCGACCATGGTCACCGCTGGCGTCTACATGCTGTGCCTGCTGTCGCCGATGTTCGAATACGCGCCCGTCGCCAAGAACATCGTCACGGTGATCGGCGCGATCACGGCCCTGTTCGCGGCCACGGTCGGCCTGACCCAGAACGACATCAAGCGGGTGATCGCCTACTCGACCTGTTCGCAGCTGGGCTACATGTTCTTCGCGGCCGGCGTCGGCGCCTACCAGGCGGCGATGTTCCACCTGTTCACCCACGCCTTCTTCAAGGCGCTGCTGTTCCTCGGCGCCGGTTCGGTGATCCACGGCATGCACCACGAGCAGGACATGCGGAAGTACGGCGGTCTGGCCAAGCTGCTGCCCTGGACCTTCGGGGCCATGACCGTCGGCACGATCGCCATCACCGGCCTGGGCCTGCCGCCGCTGCACCTGGGCTTCGCCGGCTTCTATTCGAAGGACACCATCATCGAGGCCGCCTACGCGGCGGGCACGCACAATGGCGTGGCCATGTTCGCCTGGGTGATCGGCGTACTGGTGGCCGGCCTGACCTCGTTCTACTCCTGGCGCCTGGCCTTCTTCACCTTCAACGGCCAGGCCCGCTGGGGCCACGACGACCATCATGCGCACGACGCTCACGGCCATGACGCGCATGCTCATGACGACCATGGCGCCGCGCACGAGACCCACGATGAGCCGCTGCCCGATGCGCACGACGACCATGGCCACGGCCATGATCACCAGCCGCACGAAAGCCCCTGGGTGATGCGGTTCCCGCTGATCGTGCTGTCGATCGGCGCGATCTTCGCCGGCTTGGTGTTCACCGACTTCTTCGTCGGTCACCACCAGCAGGAGTTCTGGCGCGGCGCGATCTTCAACGCCCCGACCAACCACGTGCTGCACGAGGCCCACGAAGTGGCCGAGTGGGTGAAGTGGAGCCCGCTGATCGCTTCGATCATCGGCCTGCTGATCGCGGTCTACGTCTACCTGCTCAAGGGTAACGAGCGGCTGGGCCAGAAGCTGGCCGACCGCCAGGGCCCGCTGTACGTGTTCTTCTACAACAAGTGGTTCTTCGACGAGCTGTACGCCGCCACATTCGTGCGCGCGGCCAAGTTCCTCGGCGACCTGTTCTGGAAGGGCGGCGACCAGAAGCTGATCGACGGCTTCGGACCTGACGGCGTCAGCGCCGTCAGCTACGAAGTCGGCCGCCGGACCGGCAAGCTGCAGTCCGGCTACCTGTACCACTACGCCTTCGTCATGCTGCTCGGCGTCGCCGGCCTGCTGACGTTCGCCCTTTACGCATTCCGTTGAGGACGGATCGATGACCGGCCTGCTTAGCCTCACCACCTTCGCCCCGCTCGTCGGCGTGGTCCTGCTGCTGGGCGCGCGCGCCCTGCACGGCGACAGCGCCAGGACGGACGCCCTGGCCAAGTGGATCGCCCTGGCGACCACCCTGGTCACCTTCGCCCTGTCGGTCGTGCTGGTCGCCCAGTTCGACGCCAAGAACCCCGGCTTCCAGTTCGTGGAAGACTTCAACTGGTTCGCGGGCCTGCACTACCGCATGGGCGTCGACGGGATCTCGATCCTGTTCGTGCTGCTGACCACGTTTCTGCTGCCTATCTGCATCATCGCCGGCTGGAAGTCGGTCGAGAAGCGCGTGGTCGAATACCTGATCTGCTTCCTGGTCCTCGAGACCCTGGTGATCGGCGTATTCTGCGCCCTGGACCTGATCCTGTTCTACCTCTTCTTCGAGGGCGGCCTGGTTCCGATGTTCCTGATCATCGGCATCTGGGGCGGCAAGCGCCGGGTCTACGCGGCCTACAAGTTCTTCCTCTACACGCTGCTCGGCTCGGTGCTGATGCTGGCGGCCATCCTGTCGATGATCGCCATCGCCCACACCTCGTCGATCCCGGCGCTGATGAGCTTCAAGTTCGCCCCGTGGCTGCAGACCTGGCTGTGGCTGGCCTTTTTCGCCAGCTTCGCGGTCAAGATGCCGATGTGGCCGGTGCACACCTGGCTGCCCGACGCCCACGTCGAAGCCCCGACGGCCGGTTCGGTGATCCTGGCGGGCATCCTGCTGAAGCTCGGCGGCTATGGCTTCATGCGCTTCAGCCTGCCGATGTTCCCCAACGCCTCGGAACTGTTCCAGCCGCTAGTGTTCGCGATGTCGGCCATCGCTATCGTCTACACTTCGCTGGTCGCCTTCCGTCAGACCGACATCAAGAAGCTGATCGCCTATTCGTCGGTCGCGCACATGGGCTTCGTGACCATGGGCATCTTCTCGGGCAACACCGCGGGCGAGCAGGGCGCTCTGTTCCAGATGCTGAGCCACGGCCTGATCTCGGGCGCGCTCTTCCTCTGCGTCGGCGTGGTCTATGACCGCATGCACACCCGCGAGATCGCCTTCTACGGCGGCCTCACCAACCGCATGCCCTGGTACGCGGCCGTCTTCATGCTCTTCACCATGGGCAACGTCGGCCTGCCGGGCACCTCGGGCTTCGTCGGCGAAATCCTGACCATGACGGGGACCTACAAGGCCTCGACCTGGACGGCCCTGTTCGCCGCCACGGGCGTGATCTTCTCGGCCATGTACGCCCTGACGCTGTACCGCCGCGTGATGTTCGGCGAGATCGTCAATCCCGAGCTCAAGACCATCACCGACCTCGACAAGCGCGAGATCCTGATCTTCGCCCCGCTGATCATTGGCACCCTGGTGCTCGGCGTTTATCCCAATCTTGTGTTCAACCTGACCGCGTCGTCCGTCGACGGGCTCGTCGGCGCCTGGCGCGCCGCCGTGGGCGGGTGAGGGACCCCATGACGTTCGCCGCCAACTTCTCCCTCGTTCTTCCCGAAGTCATCCTCGGGGCCTCGGCCCTGGTGTTGCTGGTCTGGGGCGCGTTCCACGGCAAGGTGACCCCGCTGTACACCGGCGCGGCCGTCCTGGCCCTGCTGGCCGCGGCCGCGGCCGCCGTGGTTGGACCGCACGGCCACGCCTTCAACGGCGTCTACGCCGCCGACGCCGCCGCCACCTACGCCAAGGTGGCGATCTACGGCTTCAGCGCCCTGGCCATCGTGCTGGGCGACCGCTGGCTGGCCGCCCGCGGCGACCAGAAGTTCGAATACGCCGTGCTGGTGGTCCTGTCGGCGCTGGGCATGGGCGTCACCGCCTCGGCCGGCGACCTGATCAGCCTCTATGTCGGCGTCGAGCTGCAGTCGCTGGCCCTGTATGTCCTGGCCGCCTTCCGCCGCGACGACGCCAAGTCGTCGGAGGCGGGCCTGAAGTACTTCGTGCTGGGCGCGCTGTCATCGGGCCTGCTGCTGTACGGCGCTTCGCTGATCTACGGCTTCGCCGGCTCGACCCGCTTCGAGGACATCGCCGCCGCGGCCCACGGCACGCACGGCGTGGGCCTGCTGTTCGGCCTGGTGTTCCTGCTGTGCGGCCTGGCGTTCAAGGTTTCGGCCGCGCCCTTCCACATGTGGACGCCGGACGTCTACGAAGGCGCCCCGACCCCGGTCGTCGGTTTCTTCGCCGCCGCGCCCAAGCTGGCGGCCATGATGATGTTCGCCCGCGTGCTGGGCGACGCCTTCCCGGACTCGGTGGCCCAGTGGCGCCAGATCCTGGTCATCACCTCGCTGGCCTCGGTCTTCGTCGGCGCCTTCGCCGGCCTGGCCCAGAACAACCTCAAGCGCCTGTGGGCCTACAGCTCGATCGCCAATGTCGGCTACGCCCTGCTGGGCGTGGCGACCGGCGGCGAGACTGGCCTGCACTCGATGCTGCTGTTCATGACCCTGTACATGGTCGACGTCACCGGCTTCTTCGCCTGTCTCCAGGCCCTGTCGCGCGACGGCAAGCCCATGGAGACCATCGAGGACATGGCCGGCCTGGTGAAGCACCGTCCGGGCGTCGCCGTGGCCATGACCGCGTTCTCGCTGTCGGCCCTGGGCATGCCGCCGTTCTCGGGCTTCTGGGCCAAGTTCTACGTCTTCGGCGCGGCCATGGGCTCGGGCGACGTGCTGCTGCAGTGGGCGGCGGTTCTGGGCCTGGTTGGCAGCGTGGTCGCGGCGTTCTACTATCTGCGCCTGATCAAGGCGATGTGGTTCGACGCGGCCGAAGGCGGGGTGGACAAGCCGCAACCGATCGCCCGCGCGGTCGGCTTCGTGGCCGCCGCCTTCTCGTTCCCGGTCGTGCTGGTCGCGCTGATCTGGCTCGACCCGGCGGCCCGGGCCGCCGCGGCGGCCTTTGGCCACGCGTGAGGTGACGGGCCCCGGCCCGACGCTTAAGGGCCCGAGTTTTAAAGGGCCGCCCGTCGTCGTCCTGGACGAGATCGACTCGACCAACGCCGAGGCCCGTCGCCGCGCGGAAGCGGGGGAGGCGGGCCCGGTCTGGATCGTCGGCCTGCGCCAGACCGCCGGCCGGGGCCGACGCGGCCGCGCCTGGGAGACCGGGGTCGGCAACCTGGCCGCCACCCTGCTGTTCAGCACCGACAAGCCGCCGGCCGAGGCCGCCCAGGTGTCGTTCGTCGCCGCCCTGGCCGTCGCCGATCTGCTGGCGGCCTACGTGCCCGCCAGCCTGGTCAGCCTCAAATGGCCCAACGACCCGCTGCTGGGCGGGCTGAAGGTCAGCGGCATTCTCGTCGAGTCCGGGACCCGGCCGACCGGCGGCCTGTGGATCGCCGTCGGGGTGGGCGTCAACCTGGCTCGCAAGCCGATCGACAGCGAACGCCCGGCCACCGCCCTGAGCACCTATCGCGACGCCCCGCCGCCGTCGCCGGTCGAGGCGATCGAGGTCCTGGCCGCCGCCTTCGCGCGCTGGGAGGACGTCTGGCTGCGCCTGGGCTTCCCCGCCATCGCCGACGCCTGGACGGCTCGGGCCCACGGCCTGGGCGAGCCGTGCGTCGCCCGTCTGGGAACCGAAACCCTGGAGGGGATCGCGGAAGGGCTGGACGGCGACGGCGCTCTGCGTCTTCGTCTGGCCGACGGCCAACTTCGGCGGGTCACCGCCGGCGACGTCTTTTTCGGAGGGGCCTCCTGATGCTGCTGGCCATCGAACAGGGCAACACCAACACCCTCTTCGCCATCCACGACGGCGAGGCCTGGATCGCCCAGTGGCGCGCCGCCACCGAGAGCACGCGCACGGCCGACGAATACGTGGTCTGGCTGTCGCAACTGCTGTCGATGCAGGGCCTGGGCTTCCGGGCCATCGACTCGGTGATCATCTCCAGCGTCGTGCCGCAGTCGATCTTCAACCTGCGCAACCTGTCGCGCCGCTATTTCGGCGTCGAGCCGCTGGTGATCGGCGAGAACGCCAAGCTGGGCGTCGATGTGCGGATCGACAAGCCGTCCGAGGCCGGGGCCGACCGCCTGGTCAACGCCGTGGGCGCGCACATGGTCTATCCCGGCCCGCTGATCGTCATCGACAGCGGCACCGCCACCACCTTCGACATCGTCGGCGCCGACGGGGCGTTCGAGGGCGGCATCATCGCACCCGGCATCAACCTGTCCATGCAGGCTCTGCACGAGGCCGCCGCCAAGCTGCCTCGCATCGCCATCCAGCGGCCTGCCGGCAACCGCGTGGTCGGGACCGACACCGTCAGCGCCATGCAGTCGGGCGTGTTTTGGGGCTATATTTCGCTGATCGAGGGCCTGGTGGCCCGCATCAAGGCCGAACGCGCCGAACCCATGACCGTGGTCGCCACCGGCGGCGTCGCCTCGCTGTTCGAGGGCGCCACCGACAGCATCGACCACTTCGATTCAGATCTGACCATCCGTGGTCTCCTCGAAATTCATCGCCGTAACACCCATCTAGAGACCTAATGACCAAATATACCGACAAGCCTTCCCCCGAGGACGAGCTCGTCTTCCTGCCCCTGGGCGGGTCGAACGAGATCGGCATGAACTTCAATCTCTACGGCTTCGGCCCGGCCGACGACCGCAAATGGATCGTCGTCGACCTGGGCGTGACGTTCGGCGACCAGACGACGCCCGGCGTCGAGATCATCCTGCCCGATCCCGAATTCATCGAGGCCTATGCCGACGACATCCTCGGCATTGTCTTGACCCATGCCCACGAGGATCATCTGGGCGCCGTGCACTGGCTGTGGCCGCGCCTGAAGGCGCCGGTGTTCGCCACGCCGTTCACCGCCTTCCTGCTGCGCGAGAAACTGCGCGACGCCGGCCTGCTGGGCGAGGTGTCGATCACCGAGATCCCGCTGAGCGGCAGCTTTGACCTGGGGCCGTTCCACCTGGAAATGGTGACCCTGACCCACTCGATCCCCGAGCCGAACGGCCTGGCGATCAAGACCCCGCTGGGCACGATCCTGCACACCGGCGACTGGAAGATCGATCCCGATCCCCAGCTGGGCGGCCCCACCGACATCGACGCCATCCGCAAGCTGGGCGACGAGGGCGTGCTGGCCATGGTGTGCGACAGCACCAACGTCTTCGTCGACGGCGAGGCCGGCTCGGAAGCCGGCGTGCGCGAGGCGATGAACAAGCTGATCGCCGGCCTGACCGGCAAGATCGCCGTGGCCTGCTTCGCCTCGAACGTGGCCCGGATGGACACCGTGATCCGCGCCGCCCAGGCCGCCGGCCGCAAGGTCTGCCTGGCCGGCCGCTCGATGCACCGGATGAGCGCCGCCGCCCGCCATGTCGGCCTGCTGGAGGGCCTGGAGCCCTTCATCACCGACGACCAGGCCAAGTACCTACCCGAGAACGAGGTCTTGTTCCTGTGCACCGGCAGCCAGGGCGAGGCCCGAGCGGCCCTGGCCCGGATCGCCGAGGGAACCCACCCGCACGTCAAGCTCTCGCAGGGCGACCACGTGATCTTCAGCTCGCGGGTGATCCCGGGCAATGAGATCCCGATCCGCAACCTGCAGAACAAGCTGGCCGACCGCGGCGTGCGCCTGCACACCGAGCGCGACACCCCCGGCATCCACGTCAGCGGCCACCCGTGCCGCGACGAACTCAAGCAGATGTACCAGTGGGCCCGGCCCACGATCGCGGTGCCGACCCATGGCGAGCGCCGCCACCTGATCGAGCACGCCGCCTTCGCCAAGGACCTGCAGGTGCCGCACGCGGTCAGCCCGCGCAACGGCGACATGGTGCTGCTGGCCCCCGGCCATCCCCAGATCATCGACGAGGTCCCGTCGGGCCGCCTCTATGTCGACGGCGGGGTGGTGACGCCCGAGAACGGCGAGGCCCTGCGCGAGCGCCGCCATGCGGCGTTCAACGGCATGCTGGCCGTTTCGGTCGTGCTGGACGGCCGCAACAAGATCGTCTCCGGCCCGCAGGTCCGCGGCCTGGGCCTGGCCGGCGACGCCGAATATCCGCTGGACGACGCGTTGGATGATCTGGCGGAAGAGGCCGAGACCGCCTTCAAGCGCCTGAGCGGCGACCAGTGCGAGATCGACGAGGCTATCGAGAGCGCGCTCTCGAAGGCCGTGAAGAAGGCCGCCTTCCGCATCTGGGAACGCAAGCCCGTGGTCGAGACCACGGTCCTGCGGATCTGACATTCCCATGGACGAGACCACGCGGCCGATAGAGCCCACGCCCGAGCCCGGCTGGCGGCGGACCCTGCGTCTGCTGACCGGTCCGGCCTGGGCGCTGGGCGCGCTGACCCTCGTCCTCTGGATCGTCTCCGGCGTCCAGTTCCTGGCCAAGACCCAAGGCTGGGAGGAGGCCATGTTCGCCCTTGGCAGCCTCTATCCGCCGTATTTCCGGCAGGGGTTCTTGTGGACGCCACTGACGCACATCTTCCTGCACGGCGGTCTGCTGCACATCTTCATGAACACCACCGCCCTGGTCAGCCTGGGACCGGCCATCGCCGTGCGCCTGGGGAGCGACCTGAAGGGCGGCCTATTGTTCTGGGCGTTCTTCCTGATCTGCGGCGTGGCGGGCGGGCTGCTGTTCCTGGGCCTCCACTGGAACGCCGAGGTCTCGGCCGTCGGCGCTTCCGGCGCGATCTGCGGCCTGTGGGGCGCGGTGGCGCGACTGACCGAGAACGGCGAGCTGGCGCCGGTCTTCTCACGCCAGGTCGGCAAGCAGACATGGTCGTTCGTCGTCATGAACCTGGTGCTGATCGCCATCGGCTTCGGCATCGGCAGGGCGTCGGGGGAGGGCGGTCTGATGATCGCCTGGGAATGCCACGTCGGCGGCTTTATCGCCGGGCTGTTCCTGGTCGAGATGTTTCCGGCGCGGTACTGGTGGCTTCGCCAGCCGAGGTGAGCTGGCCGGTGTGATCGGCGCGATCACGCCTTCGAAACGCCTCGCCGTGGCCGCATGAAGTCGTCTATAGGCTCGACAAATGACGAGAGAGGCTCGCACCCTCATCCCGCAGGACGGACGAACGCTCATGATCGGCAAGCTCAACCACGTCGGCGTCGCCACCCCTTCCATCGACGAGTCGCTGAAGATGTATCGCGACCTGCTGGGGGCGACCTCGCACACCGACAAGTGGGCCATGCCCGAGCAGGGCGTGTGGGTCTGCTTCGTCAACCTGCCCAACAGCCAGATCGAGCTGATCGAACCCTATGGCGAGGCCTCGCCGATCCACGGCTTCCTGGCCAAGAACCCCCGGGGCGGCCAGCATCACATCTGCTTCGAGGTGGAGAACATCTACGAAGCCCGCGACAGCCTGGTCGCCAAGGGCGCCACCGTGCTGGGCGAGCCGCGGATCGGCGCCCATGGCACGCTGATCATCTTCGTTCACCCCAAGGACATGGGCGGCATGCTTGTCGAGCTCATGGAAACCCCCAAGGATTCCCACTGATGGGTCCCGTCACCTGCATCGCCGTCTATCTGACCATCTGGTGGACCACGCTGTTCGCCGTGCTGCCGCTGGGCAACCGCACCTTCAAGGAGATGGGGATCGAGCCGCCGCCGGGCGCGGATCCGGGCGCGCCGGTCAATCCGAACCTCAAGCGCAAGTTCTTCACCACCACCTGGGTCTCCGCCCTGGTGATGGCCGGGCTGCTGCTGACCATCCATTTCCACCTGATCGACCTGCCGGCGCTGCCCGCCACCTATTGATCCTGGGAAGGGCGCCCAAGCCTTGGGCGGGCGACGACATATTTGCCGGCATTCGCCCAATTCGTGGGCGAAGTTCGCCAAGTGGTCAGGCCAGACGCAATCGGGCGCCCCGAACAACCGTTCGGGGCCTAGTCTCAGACTCACGAGGCCGGCTTTTCCGACCTTGCTCTGTGGCGTCTTCCCCGACGATGACTTGAAAGGCCGCGCGAGGATCGCGCGGCCTTCTTTTCCATGATCCGGGCGTCCGCAGCCATCTTTTCGCCGCGCGCGTTGCCAAGCTGACGCCCAAGCGGCTATCTCAACGCCTCGAATTCCCCGGAGACGTCTCGTCCATGCGCCTGTCGCGCTATTTCCTGCCCGTTCTGAAAGAAGCTCCCTCCGACGCCCAGATCGTTTCGCACCAGCTGATGCTGCGCGCGGGCATGATCCGCCAGGAGGCGGCGGGGATCTACGCCTGGCTGCCGCTGGGCCTGAAGGTGCTCAACAAGGTCGAGCAGATCGTCCGCGAGGAGATGGACCGGGCCGGGGCCATCGAGCTGCTGATGCCGACCCTGCAACTGGCCGACCTGTGGCGCGAGTCGGGCCGCTATGACGCCTACGGCCCCGAGATGCTGCGCATCGTCGACCGCCACGAGCGCGAGCTGCTGTACGGGCCCACCAACGAGGAAATGGTCACCGAGATCTTCCGGGCCTATGTGAAGAGCTACAAGGACGTTCCCAAGAACCTCTACCACGTGCAGTGGAAGTTCCGCGACGAGCGCCGTCCGCGCTTCGGCGTGATGCGCGGCCGCGAGTTCCTGATGAAGGACGCCTACAGCTTCGACCTCGACGCCGAGGGCGCGCGCAAGGCCTACAACCGCATGTTCGTGGCCTATCTGAACCTGTTCTCGCGCATGGGCCTGAAGGCCGTGCCGATGCGCGCCGACACCGGCCCGATCGGCGGCGACCTCAGCCACGAATTCATCGTCCTGGCCGACACCGGCGAGAGCGCCGTGTTCTGCCACAAGGATCTGGTCGAGATGCCCGCGCCCGGTCCGGATGTCGACTGGTACGGCGACCTGCAGCCGCTGGTGAACCAGCGCACGGCGCTCTACGCCGCCACCGAGGAAATGCACGACGAGGCGGCCTTCGCCGCCCTGCCCGAGGGCGACCGCCTGTCGGCGCGCGGCATCGAGGTCGGCCACATCTTCTCGTTCGGGACCAAGTATTCCGAGCCGATGAAGGCCCTGGTCACCGGGCCGGACGGCAAGGACGTGCCGGTGCAGATGGGCAGCTATGGCGTCGGCGTCTCGCGCCTGCTGGGCGCGATCATCGAGGCCAGCCACGACGAGGGCGGCATCATCTGGCCGGAAGCCGTCGCCCCGTTCGGCGTCGGGATCATCAACATGCGCCAAGGCGACGCCGCCTGCGACGAGGCCTGTCAGACCGCCTACGAGGCGCTGAAGGCCGCCGGCCGCGATCCGCTGTACGACGACACCGACACCCGCGGCGGCGCCAAGTTCGCGACCATGGACCTGATCGGCGTGCCCTGGCAGCTGATCGTCGGCCCCAAGGGCCTGGCCGAGGGCGTGGTCGAGCTCAAGAACCGCAAGACCGGCGAACGCCATTCCGCGCCGCTGGCCGATGTCATCGCCCAACTCTCGGGCAAGGCCGCCTGATGGCCCTCGGCGCGGGTCCGTTCGGAACCTGGGAGCGCACCGTCGCCTGGCGGTACCTGCGCAACAAGCGCAAGAACGGCGGCGCGGCGGTGATCACCATCATTTCGTTCACGGCGGTGATGCTGGCGGTCTTCGCCCTGATCACCGTGATGAGCGTCATGAACGGTTTTCGCGCCGAGCTTCTGGGCCGACTGCTGGGCTTCAACGGTCACGTCTACGCCCAGGGACCGCTGCTGAACGGACCCGACCGCGACGGCGTCATCGGCCGCATCAAGGCCGTGCGCGGCGTCACCCAGGCCGCGCCGATGGTCGAGGCCCAGGCCATGGTCATCGGCCCCAGCCAGGTGTCCGGCGCCATCGTGCGCGGCGTGACCCCGGCCGACCTGCGGGGCATGAAGATGATCTCGTCCAATATCAAGCGCGGCTCTCTGGCCGGGTTCGGCGAGGGCGAGTACGGCGGCGACATGGTGCTGATCGGCGACCGCATGGCCCGTAATCTCGGCCTGTCGGTGGGCGACGCCATCACCCTGATCTCGCCCTCCGGCCCGGCCACGGCGTTCGGGACCTCGACGCGCGAGAAGGACTATACGGTCGGCGGCATCTTCAGCGTCGGCATGAGTCAGTTCGACGAGAGCTTCGTCTACATGGCGCTGCCTCAGGCCCAGCTGTTCTTCGGCAGGGACACCTCGATCGACTATGTCGAGATCAAGGTCGCCGATCCGGACAAGGCCAAGGAGATCAAGCCGATCATCGAGCAGGCCAGCGGCCCGGGCACCTTCGTCCAGGACTGGATGGACAAGAACGCCAGCTACTTCAACGCCCTGCAGGTCGAGCGCAAGGTGATGCGGCTGATCCTGTTCATCGTCGTGGCCATCGCCACCCTGAATATCATCTCGGCCCTGGTCATGTTGGTGAAGAACAAGAGCCGCGACATCGCCATCCTGCGCACCATCGGCGCCAGCCAGGCCGCGATCCTGCGGATCTTCGTCATGGCCGGCGCCGCGATCGGCCTGTCGGGCACCCTGGCGGGGCTGCTGCTCGGGGTGTTGTTCTGCGCCAACATCGCCGCCATCCAGAATTTCGTGGAGTGGGTGAGCGGTACGGCGGTGTTCAGTGCGGACGTCTACTTCCTGGCCCACATCCCGGCCAAGATCGACTGGGCCGAGGTCGGGGTGATCGTCGCCATAACGACCCTGCTCAGCGTGTTGGCCGCCCTGTTGCCGGCGCTCTGGGCCTCTCGGCTCGATCCCGTCGAGGCCCTTCGCTATGAGTAGCCCCGTCCTGGCCCTGCGCGGCGTCGAGCGCACCTATGTCACCGAGGCCGGCGCCCTGAACGTGCTGCGCGGCGTCGACCTGGACGTCTATCCCGGCGAGGTGGTCGGGCTGATCGGTCCGTCCGGCTCGGGCAAGTCGTCGCTGCTGCACGCGGCCGGCCTGCTGGAGCGGCCGAACGCCGGGATCATCGCCCTGGACGGCCGCGACTGCTCCAAGCTGTCCGAGCGCCAGCGCACCAAGGCGCGGCTGTCGACGGTCGGCTTCGTCTACCAGTTCCACCATCTGCTGCCCGAGTTCAGCGCCCTGGACAACGTGGCCATGCCGGCCATGATCGCTGGCAAGGGCCGGGGCGAGGCGCGCGCCGCCGCCGAGGTGATGCTGGAGCAGCTGGGCCTGGCCGAGCGCATCGAGCATCAGCCGGGCCAGATGTCGGGCGGCGAGCAGCAGCGGGTGGCCATCGCCCGCGCCCTGGCCAACCATCCGAAGCTTTTGCTGGCCGACGAGCCGACCGGCAACCTCGACCCGGCCAATTCGGCGGCGGTGTTCCAGGCCCTGTACGACCAGGCCCGGCGCCGGGGCGTGGCGGCCTTGATCGCCACCCACAACATGGAGCTGGCCCGCTACATGGACCGGGTCTTCGCCCTGAAGGACGGCCACCTGGTGGCGCAGTCCTTCTAAAGCAGAGCGTCGCGCATCGCCGCGTAGAACCCGGCCTGGTCGATCTTCTTGATCACCCGCGCGTTCGGGAGGCGGCGCTTCAGGGCCGGATCCGCCACCTCGATGTCGGGCAGGATGGGGTGCGAGACGCTGAGATAGCCGCGCGTCAGCTCGCCCATCGTCTCGACGTCGACCGCGGCCATTTCCGACTCCAGGATCAGGCCCTCGTCCAGCGCCACGGCGCAGGTCAGGGCGTCGGGATGCAGGCTGCCGTCGAGGCCCTGCGTCTGCTGGGCGAAGGCCAGGGACGTGCGGTTGACCTTGGTGAAGAACGCCGCGCGCGGCGTGCCCAGGGCGTCCAGCGCCGCCAGCTGCTCCACGGTCAGCAGGCCGTCCCGCAAGGTTTCGGTCCAGGTGACGAGGCTGGTCGGGAAGCCGGCGTTGATCACGATCTTGGCTGCTTCCGGGTCGACATAGAGATTGTACTCGGCCGCCGGGGTGACGTTGCCCACGCCGTTGTCGGTTCCGCCCATGATCCACAGATGCTTGACGGCCTGGGCGATGCGCGGCTCGCGCAGATAGGCCAGGGCGATGTTGGTCAGGGCGGCCTGGGCGATCAGGGTGATCTCGCCGGGCGCGGCCATCACCCGCCGCACGATCTCGTCGGCCGCGTGGCCGGGGGAGGGGCGTTGGACGGCTTTCGGAAGGCCGCTGTCGCTCATGCCGTCGGCCCCGAACACATAGGCCGCGTCCAGCGGCGCGCGCGTGAACGGTCGCTGGGCGCCCAGATAGACCGGAACCTCGCCGCCGCGCCCGCAGGCTTCCAGGGTCGCCAGGGCGTTCTCGGCGTGCTGCTCGAAACCGACATTGCCGTGGGCGATGGTGATGGCCTCGACCGTCACGCCCGGACGGCGCAGGGCGAGCATCAGGGAGAACACGTCGTCCCCGGCGGTGTCGGTGTCGATGATCAGGCGCATGGCGGCGATCTGCGCCGATCCGCGCGCCAAATCCACCGGAAAAGCGGGCCGCGACCCATCGGCGCAGATCGCGCGACAAAAAAGCGCGCGATCGAACACGGGTCTCTTGCGGATGGGAACAAAAGTGGAATATAGAACAAACAAGCAACGACCGCAGGAGGGTTCCCATGGTCCGTATCGCGCGTGAGTCTTTGGCGCTTGTATCTGTCGTCAGCTTCGTCTGGATGATGTGCCAGGTCGCCCAGCTGGTGGCCTGAGTCGCGAAAGCATGAGGTGCGGTGATGTCGGGCAGTGAAGGTCAGGGTTTCGTCCACCTTCGCGTGCGTTCGGCCTATTCGCTGCTGGAAGGCGCCATCAAGGCCGACAAGATTCCCGGCATGGCCGCGGCGGCCGGCATGCCGGCGGCGGGGCTGGTGGACCGCAACAACCTGTTCGGGGCGCTCGAATATTCCATCTACTCCAAGGACTACGGGGTCCAGCCGATCATCGGCTGCGCCCTGGCGGTGTCGGGCGTGGGGGCTGGGCCGACCGAGCGCTGGGCCCGCACGCCGACCATCACCCTGCTGGTCCAGAACGAGCGGGGCTATCTAAACCTCTCGGAACTGTCGTCCCTGGCCTATCTGGAAAGCGGCGAGATGGCCGAGCCGGTCGTGCCGTGGGCCAAGGTGGTCGAGCACGCCGAGGGGCTGATCCTGCTGTCGGGCGGCACGGACGGCCCGGTCGACGCCCTGCTGGCCGCCGGCAAGACCGCCGAGGGCGAGGCCGCCCTGGCCGAGATGCAGCGGGTGTTCGGCGACCGCTTCTATGTCGAGCTGCAGCGCCACGGCCTGCCGCGCCAGGCCGCCGCCGAGCCGGGCCTGGTCCACTGGGCCTACGAGAACGACGCGCCGCTGGTCGCCACCAACGACGTCTATTACGCCAAGCCCGCCCTGTACGACGCCCACGACGCCCTGCTGTGCATCTCCGACGGCGCCTTCGTCGGCCAGGACGAGCGGCGGCGCGTGACGCCCGAGCACTGGTTCAAGCCGGCCGAGGATATGCGCAAGCTGTTCGCCGACCTGCCGGAGGCCTGCGACAACACCCTCGACATCGCCCGCCGCTGCGCCTTCATGGTGCACAAGCGCGATCCGATCCTGCCCAGCTTCCCCACCGGCGACGGCCGCAGCGAGCCGGAGGAGCTGACCCACCAGGCCGAGGAAGGGCTGCGCAGGCGCCTGGCGGCGCTGTCCGAACTGGCCGCGCCGGAGGAGGAGTACTGGGAACGGCTGAGGTTCGAGCTCGGCATCATCATCAAGATGGGCTTCCCGGGCTACTTCCTGATCGTGTCCGACTTCATCAAGTGGGGCAAGGAGCACGGCATTCCGGTGGGGCCGGGACGGGGTTCGGGCGCCGGCTCGCTGGTGGCCTGGGTGCTGACCATCACCGACCTGGACCCGCTGCGCTTCGGCCTGCTGTTCGAGCGCTTCCTCAATCCGGAGCGGGTGTCGATGCCCGACTTCGACGTCGACTTCTGCCAGGAGCGCCGCGAAGAGGTGATCTCCTATGTGCAGGAGAAGTACGGCCGCGACCGCGTGGCCCAGATCATCACCTTCGGCTCGCTGCAGGCCCGCGCCGTGCTGCGCGACGTCGGCCGGGTGATGCAGCTGCCGCTGGGCCTGGTCGACCGGCTCTGCAAGATGGTGCCCAACAACCCGGCCGCGCCGGTGACCCTGGCCCAGGCCATCGACATCGAGCCGCGCCTGAAGCAGGCCCGTGACGAGGACGCCAACGTCAAGGCCTGCCTGGACGTGGCCCTGCAGCTGGAGGGTCTGTTCCGCAACGCCTCGACCCACGCCGCCGGCGTGGTGATCGGCGACCGGCCCCTGACGCAGCTGACCCCCCTCTACAAGGATCCGCGCTCGGACCTGCCGGCCACCCAGTTCAACATGAAGTGGGTCGAGAGCGCCGGCCTGGTGAAGTTCGACTTTCTGGGCCTGAAGACCCTGACGGTGCTGGATCGGGCGGTGAAGCATCTGGCCAAGCGTGGCATGGTTGTCGACCTGGGCCAGCTGCCGTTCGACGACGCCAAGACCTACGAGCTTCTCGCCTCCGGCCAGACGGTCGGCGTGTTCCAGCTGGAAAGCCAGGGCATGCGCGACACCCTGCGCAAGATGCGCTGCAGCTCGATCGAGGAGATCACCGCGCTGATCTCGCTGTACCGCCCGGGGCCGATGGACAACATCGACACCTTCGTGGACTGCAAGTTCGGCCGCAAGCCCGTCGACAACCTGCACCCCTCGCTGGAGAAGGTGCTGAAGGAGACCTACGGCGTCATCGTCTACCAGGAACAGGTGATGCAGATCGCCCAGATCCTGGCCGGCTACAGCCTGGGCGAGGCCGACCTCCTGCGCCGGGCCATGGGCAAGAAGAAGAAAGAGGAGATGGATCTCCAGAAGATCCGTTTCGTCGCCGGGGCCAAGGAAAAGGGCGTCCCGGAGGATCAGTCCGGCTCGATCTTCGAACTGGTGGCCAAGTTCGCCGGCTACGGCTTCAACAAGTCGCACGCCGCCGCCTACGCCCTGATTTCGTACCAGACGGGCTGGCTGAAGGCCAATACGCCGGTCGAGTTCCTGGCCGCTTCGATGAGCCTGGATCTGTCCAACACCGACAAGCTGGCGGTCTTCCACCAGGACGCCCGGCGCTTCGACATCACCGTGCGCCCGCCGGACGTCAACCGCTCGGGCGCCGACTTCGAGGTCGAGAACGGCGAGGTGCTGTACGCCCTGGGCGCCGTGCGCAACGTCGGTCTCGAAGCCATGAAGCACTTGGTCGCTGTGCGCGAGGAGGGCGGGCCGTTTCGCGACATCTTCGACTTCGTCGAGCGGGTCGATCCCAAGCTGGTCAACAAGCGGGCGATCGAGAACCTGGCCCGGGCCGGGGCCTTCGACTCCATCCATAAGAACCGCGCCCAGATTTTCGCCTCGGCCGACGTGTTGATCGCCCACGGCCAGAGCATCGCCGCCGACCGCCAGGGCGGCCAGCACGCCCTGTTCGGCGGCGATCCGGCCGCCGGCCGGCCGCGCCTGAAGAAGACCGAGCCCTGGACGCAGGTCGACCTGCTGGACGAGGAGCTGGCCGCGGTCGGCTTCTACCTGACCGGCCACCCGCTGGACGACATGGTCGGGGTGCTGCGCCGTCGCCGCACGGCCATGTTGACCGAGGTCATCCCCCGGGCGGAGGCGGGCATGGAGGCCTTCCGCATGTGCGGCGTGGTTCGTCGCCGCCAGGAGCGCGCCTCGCAGAGCGGCGAGCGCTTCGCCTTCGTCTCGCTGTCGGATCCCAGCGGCGAGTACGAGGTGCTGTTTCCGCCTGAAGCCCTGCGCAAGTGCCGCGAGGTGCTCGAGCCGGGCAAGGCGGTGTCGATCAAGGTCCGCGCCAAGGCCCGCGACGGCGAGGTGCGGTTCTTCGGCGACGACGCCGAGCCGATTGAGAAGGCCATCGAGAACATGGTGGCGGGCCTGCGCCTGCACCTGTCGCCCTCGGCCACCGAGATCGAGGCCCTGAAGAAGCGGCTGGAGCCGGCCGCCTCGCCGCGCGGCGGCGAGGTCAGCCTGATCGCCGCCCTGGGCGGCGGCCGTGAGATCGAGATGAAGCTGCCCGGCCGCTACACCCTCGACGCCGCCCTGCGCGGCGCCCTGAAGACCGCGCCCGGCGTGGCGTTGTTGGAAGACGTCTGATGCGGACGGCCCCCGCCAACCCACGCGGTCATGGCGGCGGGGCGGTGGGCCGAGCGGCGCGGGGAGATGGTCGCCGATGGGATTCTGAGGGGCGTGTTCCGGACACAGAACTGCGCCCGCCGTGTAGGGGGCAGGCGGTCGGTTTGATCTTGGGCTTGCCCGCAGGGGAGGGAGATGATGGACGCGCTTGGTGTTCCGCCGGCGGCGTTGCGCGACACCGACGCGCTGGAGCTGGCCCGCGTCTGGATCGCCGAGCAGGGGCTGCACTGTTCCCTGCGGGTGGGGCTTTATGCCGGCGACGGCGTGTCCCGGGAGACGGCGGCCTGGGGCGTCGTCCTGGCCGACCTGGCGGGACACGTCGCCGACGCGCTGAGCGCCGAAGGCATGGGATCCCGAGAGAACCTGCTGGACGCGCTGGCCGAACGTTTCAACGACGAGATGATTTCCCCCTCGTCCGAACGGAGAGGCGGAAGGGGCGTGAAGGCGGACTGACACCCCCATGGCCGTATTGCGCGTTTGAAGTGAAAGCCGGTTTGTCGGCGACGGGCCGGGTGGTCGAGCGGATCTGAAACCGGTGGATCGCGTCGGACTTGGAGTACGCCCACGCCATCGTGTCGTCGGTCGGACGCGCAAGGCGCGGCGATCCTGTGAGTTAGGAGAGGAAACCCCATGGCCAGACATGAAGGCGGCTGCCAGTGCGGCGCGGTGCGCTATGCGGTGGATGTCGAACTGGACAATCTGATCACCTGCAACTGCTCGCGGTGCGGCAAGCTGGGCTCGGTGCTGGCCTTCGCGCCGGCCTCGGCGTTCGAGTTGAAGCAGGGCCAGGACGCCCTGACCGAATTCCGCTTCAACACCCACAGGATCTCGCACCTGTTCTGCCGGACCTGCGGCATCCAATCCTTTGGCCGCGGGGTCGGACCGGACGGAGCCGAGACGGCGGCGATCAATGTCCGCTGCCTGGACGACGTGGACGTCTTCGCCCTGGAGCCCCGCAAGTTTGACGGCAAGTCGCGCTAGGGCGTGTCGGGGCGGACGCAGCCGCCCGCGCCGCCTAGAGCATCGTGCGGAAAAGTGGAGACCGGTTTTCCGCGAAAACGCTGCGAAAACAAAAGGTTAGAGCGGGCCGTGCGATTCCTGCATCGCGCGACTTGCTCTAACCCGCTCCGACTGGTTCCGCGATCCCGTCCGGGCTAGACCTCGTCCCCGGGGGACGACGAACCATGCGAATCCTAGTGCTCGGCGCCTACGGCCTGATCGGCGGCTATGTCTGCGCGCGACTGCTGGCCGAGGACCACGCCGTGATCGGGGTCGGACGCGACATCGCCGCGGCTCGCCGGCGCTTCCCCGCCGTCGACTGGCGCGCCGCCGACCTGCGGATCGCCACGGTCGCCGACTGGGCCGCGATGCTCCAGGGCGTCGACGCCGTGGTCAATTGCGCCGGCGCCCTGCAGGACAGCCCGCGCGACAACCTGAAGGCGGTGCACATCGACGGTGTCGCGCGGCTGGTCGAGGCCTGCGGCAAGGCTGGGGTCACGCGTTTCGTCCACGTCTCGGCGGCCGGCGTCGGTTCCGGCCGGCCCACGGTCTTCAACACCACCAAGCAGGCGGCCGAGGCCCTGTTGCGCGCCAGCGCGCTGGACTGGACGATCCTGCGGCCGGGCCTGGTGCTGGCTCCGGCGGCCTATGGAGGCACGGCCCTGCTGCGCGGCTTGGCGGGGTTTCCACTGGTCGTGCCCATCGCCTATCCCGACAGCCTGATCCACACCACCTCGGCCGAGGACGTGGCCATCGCCGTGCAGCGGGCGGTGGCGCTGGGCGCGCGGCGGCGGATCAGCGTCGACCTGGTCCACGCCAAGGCGGTGACCCTGGCCGAACTGGTGACGACGCTGCGCGGCTGGCTGGGCTTGCCGCCCGCCCGGGTGGTCGCCGTGCCGCCGATCCTGGCCCGCATGACCGCCGCGGCCGTCGACGCCCTGGCCTGGCTGGGCTGGCGCAGCCCGATGCGCACGGCCTCGCTGGAACAACTGCGCGCCGGCGTGCCCGGCGACGCCGACCAGGCCCAGAGGCTGCTGGGCTTCGCGCCCCGCTCGCTGCGCGCCATGCTCGACGGTTGGCCGTCCGGCGTGCAGGAGCGCTGGTTCTCCAAGAGCTATTTCCTCAAGCCGACGATCCTGTTCACCCTGTTCGGCTTCTGGTTCCTGTCGGGCCTGATCGGCCTGACCGCCGGCTTCGACCAGGCCGTGTCGGTGCTGACCACGGCCGGGGTCGGACTGGGTCCGGCCAAGGCGGCGGTGATCGGCGGCGGCGTCGCCGACATCGCCCTGGCCCTGCTGCTGGCCTTCCGCAGGACCGCCGGCGCGGCCCTGCTGGGCATGCTGGCGCTGACCGCCGGCTATCTGGTCGGCGGCGCCCTTGTCAGACCCGACTTGTGGCTGGACCCGCTGGGGCCGTTTCTCAAGAGCGTTCCCGCCGCGGTGCTGGCCCTGGCGGCCCTGGCGCTGCTGGACGAACGCTGAGACGGGAGCGCCCAGGTGGACCTCTACACCCTGGTCAAGGTCGCCCATGTGATCGGCTCGACGGTGCTGTTGGGCACGGGGGCGGGCATCGCCTTCTTCATGCTGATGGCCCATCGCACCCGCGACCCGGCCCTGATCGCCCACACCGCCGGGATCGTGGTGTTGGCCGACACCGTGTTCACCGCCACCGCCGTCATCGCCCAGCCGACCACCGGCGCGGCCCTGGCCCATATGGCCGGCTATCCGATCCTGAGCGGCTGGATCGGGCTGAGCCTGGCGCTCTACGTCGTCACCGGTCTGTGCTGGCTGCCGGTGGTATGGATCCAGCTGAAGCTGCGCGACTTGGCCACGGCGGCGACCCGCGACGGCGCCGCTCTGCCCACGCGCTATTTCAAGCTGTTCCGCGTTTGGTTCGTACTGGGCTTTCCCGCCTTCGCCGCCGTGACCGGCATCCTGTGGCTGATGATCGCCAAACCGTCGTTCTGAGGCCTGAGCGAGCGAGCGGGCGGGGGCGGCGGCCTACCAGGCCGAGGCGCGGCCGTTGGGCAGGCGGGCGCGGCCGAGGCGGCGCTTGGCCGCCTTGCCGCAGCCGACGATCATCGGCGCGTCGGCCCCGCGCAGCAGAGGCAGGTCGTCGAGGCTGTCGGTATAGGCGTAGGCCCAGCGCTGGCCATGACCCGCCTCGGCCAGGGCCTGGCACTTGCGCTGGTGGCGGCAGTGGACGTCGGCGACCCAGCCGCCGGCCCGGCGCTTGAGCGAGGTGCCCAGCACGACGATCGGCCGGTCCAGGGGCGCGATCAGGGCCTGGGCCAGGACGGTCGGGGCGGCGGTGACCACCACCACCTCGTCGCCGCCGGCGAAGTGGGCGTCCAGGGTCCGGACCCCTTGGCCCCGCCAGCGCAGGGGGAGGGCCCCCGCCTGGAAGCGGGCGGCGAAGTCGGCGCAGGACTCGCGCAGGGCCCGCTCGTCCAGCCCGACCGTGGCGATCCACAGCAGGATCGACGCCCCGGCCCGCCGGGTGCGCGGCGCGAGCACCATCGGAACGGCGATCGGGGCGGCCAGTAGCGTGGCCAGGAAACGGGGAACGGAACGGCGCGCCCGGTCCCACAGCCACAGCGCCGTGGAATCGCCGTCCAGCAGGGTGCCGTCGAGATCGAACACCGCGAGCATGAGCAACCTCCACCCGTTACGGCCCGCCGGAGGGAGGAGGAATCCCGGCCGATCGGGCGCGAACCATCAGACACGCGCTCTATGTCAGAAACGCGTGACGATTGAGGTTCAGCTGTGGACAGATCGGGTTCTTTTGTGGGCCTGTCCTGCCGTCTCCGGTCGGGGTGGTCATGATCGAACACCGGGCTTCCCGTCGAGTGCTGGATCGAGCGGGTTCGCGTTCGACCGCGATGTCCTCCGCGCGGGAGAACCGTGCGCGCTCTATCGCCTGAGCCGATCGGCCGGGGAGGGGATCCTGGCATGACCTTGCCGGGCCGGCGGCGGGAGCGGCGAGGTTTCGGCCTCTAAGGGCTTGCTTTTTGGTCCGTTCGCGCCTATCTGCGCGGCCATTCCACACGTGGACGTGCGGCGACGCCGGGGAGACATCCCGTCGTTACCGTTCCGGTCCCGGTCCGAATCGTCGGAGCGGGGGTGTCCACGGAGGTTCAACCGGAAGAAGGAGACCTATCATGGCGCTTCCCGAATTCTCCATGCGTCAGCTCTTGGAAGCTGGCGCCCACTTCGGCCACCAGACCCACCGCTGGAACCCGAAGATGGACCGCTACATCTTTGGTTCGCGTTCGAACATCCACATCATCGACCTGTCGCAGTCGATCCCGCTGCTGCACCAGGCCCTGGTGAAGGTGCGTGAAGTCGCCGCCGCCGGCGGCCGCGTGCTGTTCGTCGGCACCAAGCGCCAGGCCAGCGACCCGGTCGCCACGGCCGCCAAGCGCTGCGCCCAGTACTATGTCAACCACCGCTGGCTCGGCGGCACCCTGACCAACTGGCGCACCGTCTCGGGCTCGATCGCGCGCCTGCGCGAGCTGGAAGGCGTTCTGTCGGGCGAAGGCGCCGGCCGTTCCAAGAAGGAACTGCTGCAGCTGACCCGCGAGCGCGACAAGCTGGAGCTGTCGCTGGGCGGCATCAAGGACATGGGCGGCATCCCCGACATCATGTTCGTGATCGACACCAACAAGGAAGCGATCGCGATCCTGGAAGCCCGCAAGCTGAACATCCCGGTCGTCGCCATCCTCGACACCAACTGCGATCCGGACGGCATCACCTATCCGATCCCGGGCAACGACGACGCCGCCCGCGCCCTGCAGCTGTACTGCGACCTGATCGCCGACGCCGTCCTGGACGGTCTGGCCGCCGGCCAAGCCGCTTCGGGCGTCGACCTGGGCGCCTCGGTGGCTCCGGTCGAGCCGACCCTGGCCCGCGAACTGACCCCGGAGCCGGTGGCTGAAGCCGCCGCCGCCGAAGCGGCTCCGGAAGCCGCTCAGGACGCGACGACCGAAGCCCTGGACGCCGTCGCCGACGAGCCGGCCGCGAGCTGATTTTCCGATCGCCGGGTCGGGATTTCGGTCCTGACCCGGTCTTCGTGACCCTGTCATGCGACCGAGCTATCAAGCTCGGTCGCTAAACGTTTGAATCTGGAGGATTTCATGGCTGAGATCACGGCAGCGCTGGTGAAAGAACTGCGCGAAAAGTCCGGCGTCGGCATGATGGACTGCAAGAAGGCCCTGCAAGAGAACGGCGGCGACATCGACGCCTCCATCGACTGGCTGCGCGCCAAGGGCCTGTCCAAGGCCGCCAAGAAGGCCGACCGCGTCGCGGCCGAAGGCCTGGTCGGCATCGCCGTCCGCAACGACGGCGCCGGCATGACCGCCGCGGCCGTCGAGGTGAACGCCGAGACCGACTTCCTGGGCCGTAACGACCTGTTCCAGAACGCCGTCCGCAAGATCGCGGCCGTCGGCCTGGACAACGACGGCGTGGACGCCATCAACGCGGCCAAGACCGCCGACGGCGACGTCGTGTCGGA
>Ga0065165_1000844_pt1 | contig 40173 bp, 30 predicted proteins | sample AraplaMF_Cvi_mMF_FD_63813 | JGI IMG/M metagenome (GOLD analysis project Ga0065165, IMG submission 63813) | Arabidopsis root microbial communities from the University of North Carolina, USA - plate scrape MF_Cvi_mMF (version 2) (version 3) | ecosystem: Host-associated > Plants > Roots >... | reverse complement strand
GCCCAACAAGATGTTGATCGATGCCACCCACCCGGAAGAGACCCGGGTCGTCGTGGTCCGCGGCAATCGCGTCGAAGAGTTTGATTTCGAGACCGCGCAACGCAAGCAACTGCGCGGGAATATCTACCTCGCCAAGGTCACAAGGGTCGAACCCTCGCTCCAGGCCGCCTTCGTCGAGTACGGCGGCAACCGCCACGGCTTCCTCGCCTTCAGCGAAATCCATCCCGACTATTACCAGATCCCGGTCGCCGACCGGCAGGCACTGATCGAGGCCGAGGAACAGGCCCATCGCGAGGCCGAGGAAGAGAGCGAGAACCGCTCCCACGGCCGCCGCCGCTCACGCCACCGCAATTCCCGCCGCCGCGGTCATGGCGAGCGCGTCCGCAGCGACATCGTCGAAGGCGCCGATCCCGCCGCCCAGCCGGTCGAGGGCGAGGTCCTGCACACCGAGGGCATGCCGCACGAGGGTGAGCATCTGCACGCCGATGCCGAGCATCACGGCGAGCACGAAGGTCACGATCATCACGATCATGATCATCACGACCACGATCACGACCATGAAGGACATGGGCACGAAGGACATGGGCACGACGACCATCACCATGCCCACGAGGACGATCATCATCACGATCACGACCATGGTCATGACGGCGAGCACGATCGTCACGACCATGATCATGCCGGCGAGACGTCTGCGCCTGTCGCAGCCGTCGGTGCCGAGCCCGCGGTCGCGACCGAGACCGCAGCCGAGCCGCACGAGGTCCAGCCCTACGAAGCTCACGCATCCGAAGCGCACGCCGAGGATCTCGCCGAAGCCGTGACCGCTGCCGCCGAGCCGGCCGATGCCGTCTACTCTGCCGGCGAGCACGGCGAGGCTCCTCATCAGGAGTCCGACGAGGAGGAAGACGACGAGGACGAGGACGGCGAGGAAGCCGAAGAGGAACACGTCGAGTCCGTCGGCGGCGACGACGTGATGGAGGAAGTGCCGGAGCGCACCTTCCGCCCGCGCCGCCAGTACAAGATCCAGGAAGTCATCAAGCGCCGCCAGGTGATGCTGGTGCAGGTGGTCAAGGAAGAGCGCGGCAACAAGGGCGCGGCACTGACGACCTATCTCTCGCTCGCCGGCCGCTATGCCGTGTTGATGCCGAACACCGCCCGCGGCGGCGGCATCAGCCGCAAGATCACCAGCGCGCAGGACCGCTCCCGCCTGAAGGAAGTGGTGCAGGACCTCGACGTGCCCGAGGGCATGGGCATCATCCTGCGCACCGCGGGCGCCGCCCGCACCAAGCCCGAGATCAAGCGCGACTTCGAATACCTGATCCGGATGTGGGAGACGGTGCGCGACCTGACGCTGAAGTCGCAGGCCCCGACCCTCGTCTATGAAGAAGGCTCGCTGATCAAGCGCTCGCTGCGCGACCTCTACAACAAGGAGATCGACGAGATCTCGGTCGCTGGTGAAGCCGGCTACCGCGAAGCGCGCGACTTCATGAAGATGCTGATGCCCGCCAATGTCAGCGCGGTGAAGCAGTATCGCGACGGCCAGCCGCTGTTCTCGCGCATGGGCGTCGAGAGCCAGCTCGACGCGATGTTCTCGCCGACCGTGCAGCTGCGCTCCGGCGGCTACATCGTGATCAACCAGACCGAAGCCCTGGTCTCGATCGACGTCAACTCGGGACGGTCGACCCGCGAGCACCACATCGAGGACACCGCGCTCAAGACCAATCTGGAGGCGTCCGAAGAGGTCGCCCGCCAGCTCCGCCTGCGCGACCTCGCCGGCCTGATCGTCATCGACTTCATCGACATGGACGAGAAGCGCAACAACCGCGCGGTCGAGCGCAAGCTGTCCGATTGCCTCAGGCAGGATCGCGCCCGCATCCAGGTCGGCCGCATCTCGCATTTCGGCCTGTTGGAGATGTCGCGCCAGCGCATCCGCGCCAGCGTGCTGGAGTCTTCGACCGATCCCTGCCCGCATTGCGGCGGCACCGGCCATGTCCGCTCGGTGTCCTCGGTGGCGCTCCAGCTGTTGCGCGGGCTCGAAGAGATCCTGATGAAGGGCGCGACCCACAATCTCGTGGTCCGCACCCGCACCGACGTCGCGCTCTATGTGCTGAATCACAAGCGCGGCCATCTGCGCGACCTCGAAAACGGCTTCAAGGTCACGCTGGCCGTCATCGCCGACCCCAGCGTCAGCGGTCCGCAGGCCTATCTCATCGACCGCGGCGAGCAGGTGCATACGCTCGAAGCGGCCAAGGCCCTGCTGGTGGCGCAGGCCGCCGCGAGCCCGCCGCCGTTGGCCGAAGAGGCCTATGACGACGAGGAGTTCGATCCGGAGACCGAATCCGAGGTCGAGACCGAAGAGACCGAAGGTCTCGGCGAAGAACAGGCCGCCGGCGAAGCCTCGTCCGAGCAGGATGGCCAGCGTCGCGGCAAGCGCCGCCGTCGCCGCCGCGGCCGCGGTGGCCAGCGCGACGGTGAGCTTCGCGAGGACAGCCCGGCGACCCTTCCCGAAGCGGCCGTGGCTGCCGGCGAAGCCGAAGACGATGCCGACACCGAGCAGGACGGCGAGGAAGGCGAGGAACAGGCAGCCCGTGGCGACCAGCAGGGCAGCAGCGATCGTCGCCGCCGGCGCGGTCGTCGCGGCGGACGTCGCCGGCGTGGCAACGGCGAGGAAGGTCTTGCCGGATCCATCGGCGACGAGCTCGCAGCCCATGCACCGCCGGAAGCAAGCGATGCCGTCGCCGATTTCGACGGTGCCGGCGGCGAGGCTGCGCCCTCGATCGTGCAGGCCGAACACACCGCCGAGCCGCAATTCGCTGAACGCGTCATCCAGCCCGAGCCCCGCGCCGAGATGCAGTCCGAGGCACCGGTCCAGCCGGCTCCGGCTCCCGTCGCAGCGGACGAAGAGCCCGCCGACGACAAGGCCGTGCGGCGCCGCTCCACGGTCCGGGAAAAGGTGAGCTTCCTGTCGAGCAGCGCGAGCGAGCCCGCAGCGCCGGTCGCGCAGGCGGCCGAGCCTCTCGCTCCGCCCGCACCCGCCCCTGAGCCCGCGCCGGAAGCGACGACCGAAACGCCCGCCGCCCCGCGTCGCGCCGGCTGGTGGTCGCGCCGCTTCGGCGGCGGCGAGTAAGCCGGACACAGAATAAAAAACGCCCGGCCAGGCCGGGCGTTTTTCGTTTCAGACTTGCCTGAGCGCTACGGGCGCTCGTCATCCCCGGGCGGCGCGACGTCGCGCGCGGCGATCTGGCGAAGCTGATCGTAGAGATCCGGCGCCTCGCTGGTGCAGAGACAGATGCCCGTTGCAGACGGCGCCTCGCCGGCATTGAGGTAGGCGTGGCCCATCGTGCTGTCGAGATAGATGCCGTCACCGACGCCGAGGATCTCCGGCGCATAGAATTCGGTGTGCACGGCAACACGTCCGCTCGTCACCCAGAAATACTCCTCGCCGCCATGGCGCAGCAGCGGGCCGAATTCCTCCAGCGACCGCGCGCGGACCTCGGCCACGATCGGCACCATGCGCTTGCCGATCAGATCGGTGCATTGATAGGTGTAGGTGTAGAACTTCGTGGTGATGACCTGCCCCTGCCCGGCCCGGCTGATGCTCCGCCGCGCGGTGACCGGACGGCCCGGCGCGGGCGCCGCGACCGCCGGATTGAACAGCTCGGCGATCTCCATCTTCAGGCCCGAGGTGAGCTGGAGCAGCTTGTCATAGGTCAGCGACATCAGGCCGTTCTCGACCTTGGACAGGGTCGAGAGCGCCATGCCGGTCCGCTCGGCCACCTGCTTGAGCGTCAGGCCACGGGCCTGCCGGGCGGCCTTGAGGCATTGGCCGAGCTGCGAATTGGCCCCTTCGGGCGTCATGGTCTCGCTCATGGAGGTAACCCTATCACGGCAACAGAAAAAATGTTGACCTATCGGTCCAATCTTTTCTGTCAATGACGGCGCTGACCCGGGCGTTAAGAGCCCATTGCGCAGGGAATCTTCAATTTGTGCATGAAATGCCGTGATCTGACGAATATTGATGCGTTGGCCTGACTTTCCGATATGCTAAATCGTTTTCATAATCTGAAAGGGATAGGCATTGTCGGACCTGTGCGATTCCAGCGCCGTTGAGCTGCGCCGCCTGCTGGCCACCAAGGCGATCTCACCCGTCGAGGTGCTCGACGCCTGTCTGGTGCGCATCGCCGCCGTCAATCCGGCCGTCAACGCCGTCGTCACGCTGGACCAGCCGGGCGCGCGCGCCGCCGCGAAAGCGGCCGAGGCGGCCATCCTGCGCGGCGACGACCGCGGGGCGCTGCACGGGCTTCCAGTCCTGATCAAGGACACCCAGGACACCGCCGGGATGCGCTCCACCTATGGCAGCCCGCTGCTGCGCGACAACGTCCCGGCCGCCGACCAGGGTTCGGTTGCGCGCTTGCGCGCCGCGGGCGCCGTCATCTTCGGCAAGACCAACACGCCGGAATGGGCGGCCGGCGCCAACACCCGCAATCCCGTGTTCGGCGCCACCGGCAATCCGTTCGATCCCTCGCGGTCGGCCGCCGGCTCCTCCGGCGGCTCGGCGGTTGCGCTCGCCTGCGGCATGGCTCCGCTCGCTTCGGGCTCCGACACCGGCGGCTCCCTCCGCAATCCGGCCGGCTTCTCCGGCATCGTCGGCATGCGTCCCTCCTACGGCCTCGTTCCCAGCGAGAAGCGCATCTTCGGCTGGTCCAACCTGTCCACCGACGGGCCGATGGCGCGCAATGTCGCCGACACCGCGCTGATGCTGTCGGCGATGGCAAGCGACGATGCCCGCGATCCGCTCGCCTACACCCTGCCCGGCGAACCGTTGCGAGGGCGCGCCGAGCGCTGGGCCAACCCGCGCCCCGCCGAGCTCGGCAAGCTGCGTCTTGCCTTCACCGAAGATTTCGGCTTCGCACCGACCGAGCAGGCGATCCGCCGCATCTTCCGCGCGCGCCTGAGCAAGCTCGCGCCGCTGTTCGCAGACAGCCGCGAGGCGACGCCGGACTGCACCGGCGCCGACGATGCCTTCGCCGTGCTGCGCGCGGGCATGTTCCTGGCGACACATGGCAAGAATTACAAAGAGCGTCCCGAGATGCTCGGTCCCAACGTGCGTGCCAATGTCGAGGAAGGCCTCGGCTATTCGCTTGAAGACCACGCCCGCGCGACGACGATCCAGACGCGGATCTATCGCGCCTGGCAGACCTTCTTCGCCAATTGCGACGTGCTGATCAGCCCGACGATCACGCTCAGCCCGCGCCCGTGGTCGGAACCCTATCCCGCCGAGATCGACGGCGTGCCGACCAGATCCTATTTCCACTGGCTCGCGCTCGCCTACGCCGTGACGCTTCCCGGTCATCCCGCGATCAGCATTCCGCTCGGCCTCGATGAAGCCGGCCTGCCGTTCGGCCTCCAGATTGTCGGCCCGCGCGGCGGTGACGCCATCGTGCTCTCGGTCGCCGCAAGCCTCGAGGCTCACTTCGCGAACGATCCGCAATTGTGCCGGCCGGTGCCCGACCTCGCACGGCTCGCCGCAGCGCCGCCGCTGTCGTCCACGCCCGGCTTCCTCACCTGGGAATGAACCGACACCAGCCCGGGCCCACGCAGATGCCGGCCTGACAGGAGATTACGACCGATGCAAAGCGCACTCATTCTTGGCGGCGGCATGGTGGGCGTCGGCGCGGCGCTGCATTTGCAGCAGCGCGGCTGGGCCGTCACCCTCGTCGACCGCAGGGAGCCGGGCCGCGAGACCAGCTACGGCAATGCCGGCATGATCCAGGCCGAAGCGGTCCGTCCCTATCCGATGCCGCGCGACCTCGCCACGCTGCTGAAGATCGCGACCGGCCGCACCAACGACGTGCGCTACAGCCTGTCGTCGCTTCACCGCCATATCGAGCCGCTGCTTCGCTACTGGTGGCATTCGGCGCCGAAGCGGCATCGCGAGGCCATCGTCGGCTGGGCGCGGCTGATCGCCTACGCGACGCCGGAGCACGACATCCTCATTCGCGAAGCCCATGCCGACAATCTGATCCGCCGTGCCGGCTATCGCGCGCTCTATCGCGACGCTGCTTCGCTGGATCAGTCAATCAAGGCCGCGGAGGAAGACAACCGCGAGTTCGGCGTGAATTTTCGCGTGCTGTCGGGCAGCGAGCTGACAAAAGCCGAGCCGATCCTGCGCGACGATCTCCCCGGCGCGATCCATTGGCTCGACACCTGGACCGTGTCCGATCCCGGCGCGCTGGTCACCGCCTATGCCGAACTGTTTCAGCGCCGCGGCGGCAGGATCGTGCTCGGCGATGCGCAATCGCTGGCGCAGACCAAGACCGGCTGGTCGGTCGACACCGACCAGGGCCGCATCGACGCCGCGCACGCCGTCGTCACGCTCGGGCCGTGGTCGCCGGATCTGCTCTACAAATTCGGCTATCGGATTCCGCTGGTGCGCAAGCGCGGCTATCACATGCATTACAGCGGCGGTGCATCGCTCGATCTGCCGCTGGTCGACAAGGGCGGCGGCTACGCCATGGGCCCGATGGCCAAGGGCATCCGCATCACCACCGGCGCGGAGCTGACCGGACCGGACGCGCTCGCCACGCCGGTGCAGCTCGCCAGTGCCGAGGCCTCCGCACGCGAGCTGATCGATCTCGGCAAGCGCGCCGAGCCCGATCCGTGGTTCGGCACCCGTCCCTGCACGCCCGACATGCTGCCGGTGCTCGGCCGCGCCCCGCGCCATCCCGGCCTCTGGATGAATTTCGGCCACGGCCACCAGGGCTTTACGCTGGGACCCGCGACCGGACGCCTGCTCGCGGAAATGATGAACGGCGAGACGCCCTCGATCGATCCGACGCCCTATCGGCCGGAGCGGTTCTAACCCTCCGCGCTTGCGGCCAGCACCGCGAGCGCAGCCGACATTCGCATCAGCGGATCGTCCCATTCGCGGGGGCTGCGCTGCCGGAACAGCCGCATGGTCGGATACCACGGGCTGTCCTCGCGGTCGCGCAGCCAGCGCCAGTCGAGCGCGTAGGGCGTGAGCATCCACACCGGACGGCCGAGCGCGCCGGCAAGATGCGCAACCGACGTATCGACGGCCATGACGAGATCGAGCGCGGCGACCGCTGCGGCCGTGTCGGCGAAATCACCGAGCGCAGGAGCAAGGTCGATGATGTCCTCGCCGAGCGCGGCTAGCGCCTCACCATCTTCGGGCCGCGGCTCCTTTTGCAGGGAGTAGAGCTGCACGCCCGGCATCACCAGGCGTGGCAGCATTGACGCCGCCGGCAGCGAGCGCTGCCGATCGCCCCTGTGCCTGGCGTTGCCGGCCCAGACCACACCGACCTTCAGCGCCGTCACATCCGCAAGCGCTGCGCGCCAGCGCGACAATTTTGCGGGATCGGGATGCAGATAAGGGATATCGGCCGGAATGGTGTCGAGCGTGGTGCCGAAGATGCGCGGCAGACTCATCAGCGGCAGTTGCAGATCGAACGGCGGCAGCGTCTCGCCGCGCGCGATCACGGTGACGTCGGGAAACTGCCGCAGCAGTGCAACGAGCGCGGGCTGAACCTGGAGGATGATCCTGCCGCCCTTCGCAGCTACCATCGGCAGATAGCGCACGAAATGCAGGGCGTCGCCGAGTCCGTATTCGGCGAACAGCAGCAAGGTGCGGCCCTCGAGCAGCTCGCCCTGCCATTCCGGCTCGGTGAATTCGGGATCGCCGTCCGACAGCGTCTTGCATTTGCGCCGCCAGCGATAGGCCTCGAACCCGTTCAGGAGATCGCCGTTCATCAGCAGGAAATGCGCGTGGTTGTATTGCGCCAGCGGCTGCTCTGGGTCGAGCGCGACCGCGCGATGCGAGGCCGCAAGCGCCGCGTCGATCTCGCCGGCATTGCGCAGCGCGACCGCGAGATTGGCGTGGCCCTTGGCATAGCCAGGATCGGCCACGACCGCACAGCGATGCGCGGCGACCGCCTCCTCGGCACGCTCCTGCTTCTCGAAGATGATGCCGAGATTGGTCCAGGCCGGGGCGTGATCCGGTTTCAGCAGCAGCGCGTGCTCGCAAGCCGCAATCGCTTCATCCAGAGCGCCGAGCTCGGAGAGGCAGGCGCCGAGATTGCTGGCGATCACGTGATCCGCTGCATCCAGCGCGAAGCACCGCCGGTAGATCGCGGCCGCCTCGTCCAGATGACCGGCCTCATGCAGGACGAGACCGAGCAGGCGCAGCGCCGGTGCATCATCCGGCGCGCGCACGATCGCACGGCGGTACTGGACGATGGCGCCTTCGAGCAATCCCTGCCGATAGAGCACGGCGCCGAGATTGCGGAGCAGGCCGGGATCGTCGGGGTGTTCGACAAGCGCGCGGCGATAGGCCGTCTCCGCCTCGCCCAGCCTTTTCTGGTCCACGAGGAGATTGCCGAGGTTGATCCAGACACCACGATAAGCCGGCTCCCGCGCGATCACGGCGCGATAGGCCTCCTCGGCCTCGGCAAGCCGCCCCTGCCCCGCGAGCGCGATGGCGAGGTTGAAGCAGGCGCGCGTCAGATGCGCATCGAGCGCCAGCGCGCGGCGGTAGGCGGCTTCCGCCTCGTCGAAGCGCGAAAGCTCGCCGAGCGCCACGCCGAGCTTGTTGTGCAGGCCGGCGTCATCCGGCCGCCGGACCAGCGCGTGCCGGAACGCAGCCACCGCCCCCTCCTGCTCGCCTTTCACGGCGAGCGCATCGCCGAGCGTGACGAGAGCCGGCGCGTGGTCGGGATCGATGTCGAAGACGCGGCCGAGCAGCGCAGCACCCGCGCTGGCGCGATCGGTGACGAAGGCGGCGACCGCAGCCAGATGCAGCGCCGGGACGTGATCCGGATCGGCCTTCAAAACTTCCGCGCAGAGCGCATCGGCCTGGTCCGGCCGCCCCGCCGCAAAATGCTCCGCCGCCTGCAACACAATCGGATTCAAAGCCGCATTGCCCACGATACCCATCCACCCCTTCGAGGTCCGAGATGCGGGTTAAACGCGCGAGGTCGCAAATTCCGTCAGTCGGCGCGCTCGGCGAGCAGCGTGCTGATGCGGTCGGCATCCTCCCGCGTCGCCGGGTTGTAGACGATCATGCTGAGATCCGGCCGGCCGTCGACGTTGAAGCTCGAATATTCGAACGACATGGTGCCGTGAACGGGGTGCCGCAGCCGCTTGGTGCCGTCGCCATGATGGCGCACGTCATTGTCGCGCCAGAGCGCGGCGAATTCCGGGCTGGTCCGGCACAGCTCGTCGACGAAAGCGGCCACATGCGACACCGCGCCTGCACGCGCGGCGTCCGCCCTGAACGCGGCGACCACGAAGCGGGCCACGCTGTCCCAGTCATATTGCGCGGCGCGCACCCGTGGATCGCAGAAGATGAAGCGCAGGATGTTGCGCTTGTCCGGCGGGATCGCGCCGTAGTCCGTCAGCACCACGCTCGCCGCGCGATTCCAGGCGACGACGTCCCAGGTCGCGGTCCGCACCAGCGCGGGGCTGAAGGCGAGCGCGTCGAGCACGCGCTGGAGCCGCGGCGAGACGCCTTCGGTGGCCTGGTAGCGCACCTCGGGCGGGCGGCCGAGGCCGATCAGGAACAGGTGCTCGCGCTCGGTGTCGGTCAGCATCAGCGCACGCGCAATGCGGTCGAGCACATCGGCCGACGGCGCCCCGCCCCGTCCCTGCTCCAGCCACGTGTACCAGGTCGGGCTGATATTGGCGCGCTGGGCCACCTCTTCGCGGCGCAGGCCCGGCGTGCGCCGGCGGCTGCCGCCAAGGCCGAACGCGGCGGCATCGAGTCGGGTGCGACGGTCCTTCAGATAGGTCCCGAGCAGGTTCTCGGCTGAAACGGTTTCGCTCATCCTGTTAGCTATTATACCCTGATAAAATCACTACTTTACCCGGATAAGTCTAGCGCAGATGCTCGTCTCCACCAACCCTCTGGAGATATCTCATGCGTATATTCGTCACCGGCGCCACCGGCTTCGTCGGCCCTGCCGTGGTTCGGGACCTGATCGCCGCTGGCCACCATGTCACCGGTCTCGCCCGGAGTGACATCGGCGCAACCGCCCTCGCCGCAATGGGAGCCGAAGTCCATCGCGGTTCGTTGGAGGACCATGCGTCTCTGCGCAGCGGCGCGGCAGCCTCCGACGGCGTGCTCCATCTCGGCTTCAACCACGACTTCTCGAAATTCGCAGAGAATTGCGAGCTCGACCGCCGCGCCATCCTGGCGCTCGGCGAAGAGCTGAAGGGGACCGAGCGCCCGCTCATCGTCACCTCCGGCGTGGCCCTGCTCGCTCCGGGACGCCTCGCGACCGAGGACGACGCCTCGGCGCGCCACTTTCCGCGCGTCTCGGAAGCGACCGCCGAAGATCTGATGCAGCAAGGCGTCCGCGCCGGCATCGTACGGCTGCCACCCACGACCCATGGCGAGGGCGATCATGGTTTTGTACCGCGCCTGATCGCGATCGCGCGAGAGAAGGGCGCTGCTGCCTATATCGGCGACGGACAAAACCGCTGGCCGGCCGCGCATCGCATCGATGCCGCGCGCGTCTACCGGCTTGCCCTCGAGCAAGGCGCAACCATGCAGCGCTATCACGCGATCGCCGAGGAAGGCGTGCCCTTCAAGGCGATTGCCGAGGTGATCGGCAAAAGGCTCGGCGTACCCGTGGTGTCGAAGACACCGGAAGAAGCGCCCGCGCATTTTGGCTGGTTCGCGCAGTTTGCCGCCGTCGACGTCCCGACGTCGAGCGCGAAGACGCGCGCCACTCTCGGCTGGGAGCCGAAAGAAAAAGGGCTGATCGAGGATCTCGACCAGCCCTATTACTTCAAGGTCTGACGGCGCACCGCGCTGGTGAATTTGGATCAGTCCGTCGTCAGCGCCGTTTCCATGTCGGTCGGATCGATCTGCTGATTGAGCCGCGCGGTGAGCTTGTCGCGATCGAGCTCGCCCTCCCACCAGGCGACGATCACGCAGGCCACGCCGTTGCCGCACAGATTGGTCAGCGCGCGGCATTCGCTCATGAACTTGTCGATGCCGAGCACGATCGCCATGCCCGGCACGAGGCGCGGATCGACCACGGCCAGCGTCGCCGCCAGCGTGATGAAGCCCGCGCCGGTGATGCCGGAGGCGCCCTTCGAGGTCAGCATCGCCACCACCAGGATGGTGAGCTGCTGGCCGAAGGTGAGATCGAAACCCAGCGCCTGCGCGATGAACAAGGTCGCCAGCGTCATGTAGATGTTGGTGCCGTCGAGATTGAACGAATAGCCCGTGGGCACCACGAGGCCGACCACCGATTTGGAGCAGCCGAGACGTTCGAGCTTCTCCATCAGGGACGGCAGCGCGCTTTCCGACGACGAGGTGCCGAGCACGATCAAGAGCTCGTCCTTGATGTAGGCCAGGAACTTGAAGATCGAGAAGCCCGCAAGCCGCGCGATGATCCCGAGCACCACGAACACGAACAGCGCCGCGGTCAAATAGAACGTCGCGATCAGGCCCATCAGATTGAGGATCGCGCCGGTCCCGAACTTGCCGATGGTGAACGCCATCGCACCGAACGCACCGACCGGGGCTGCGCGCATCACGATCGAGATGACGCCGAACACCGCATGCGCGGCGTCGTCGATGAAGCTGCGGATCACATGGCCGCGCTCGCCGAGCCCCATGATGGCGAAGCCGAACAGCACCGAGAACAGCAGCACCTGCAAGATCTCGCCTTGCGCGAAGGCGCCGACCACGGTGTCGGGGATGATGTGCAGAATGAAGTCGACCGACTTCTGGCCTTCCGCCTGCTTGGCATAGTTGGCGACGGCCTGTGCGTTGGCCGCGGCGCTGCCGAAGCCGGCACCCGGCTTGATGACATTGCCGACGATGAGGCCGATCACCAGCGCGAAGGTCGAGACGATCTCGAAATAGACCAGCGCCTTGACGCCGATGCGGCCGACCTTCTTGGCGTCCTGGATGTGGGCGATGCCCGAGACCACGGTGCAGAAGATGATCGGGGCGATCACCATCTTGATCAGCTTGATGAAGCCGTCGCCGAGCGCCTTGATCCAGTCATTGGTGGCAACCGTCGGCCACAGCCAGCCGACGATGGCGCCAAGCACGATCGCGATCAGCACCTGGACGTAGAGAACCCTGTACCACGGCTTGGCAGCGCTGGGTGCGACCGGCGCCCCTGCCATCGTTGTCGTTGTCATTGTTTCACTCCCCCCTCGAACTCAGAGCCAGCCAAGATCAACTTGGCCGGCCCTGTCAATTGGAACTGCTCGTTCTGGCGCGCTTTACCCGCGACGATCGACGAGCCGGCGGGCCGCCGGCAGCAGCGTCGCGCCCAGCGCGTTCTTGACCAGCGAGGCCGCGATGAACGGCGCGACGCCGACCAGCCAGGCCTTGTCCGCGCCAAGACCGATCCCGTAGGCCAGCCAGCCGAAACCGGCGACGAAGATGACGACATGGCCGATCGCCATCGCCACAAACAGCAGCGCCACATTGCGATCCCAGCCGCGCTCGGCGAGCCAGCCGGTGATGAAGGCAGCGAGCACGAAGCCATAGAGATAGCCCGCGGTCGGGCCGACCAGCGGTGCGATGCCACCCACCGGGCCGGCGAACACCGGCAGGCCGAGTGCGCCCTCGGCGAGGTAGGCGATCATGGTTGCGCTGCCAAGGCGCCAGCCATAGGCGGCGCCGATCGTCAGCACGACCAGCGTCTGCAACGTCATGGGCACGTAAGGCAGCGGCAGGTTCACCTTGGCCGACAGCGCCATCAGGGCGGTGCCGAGCGCGATCAGCACGACGGCGCGCAGTGCGCCGACGCTCTCACCCGGCCGGGTCGGCCACATCAATGCGGCGAGAGGGGAATGTGTGGCGGTCGAGACGGAACGGTCAGACAAGGGGCACTCCAGAGGCTGTCGAAAACTGGCGGCTATTTAAGCCAGTGGGCGATCCGGTCAACTGCCTCCCGCATCTCGGCAGCCGAGCGCGCATAGGACAATCGTATGAACGAGCGGCCGTGGACGGGGTCGAAGTCGAGGCCCGGCGTTGCCGCGACATGGGCCTGCTCCAGCATGCGCTTGGCGAACTCGAAACTGTCGGGGGTGAAGTCCGAGACGTCGGCGTAAAGGTAGAAGGCGCCGTCGGCCGGCAGGAACTTGCGCAGGCCCGCTTTCGGCAATCCCTCGATCAGAATGCGCCGGTTCTCCTGATAGCCGTGCTTGATCTCCTCCATCTCGGCCGCGCCGTCGAAGGCGGCCTCGGCGGCAATCTGCGACAGCGACGGCACCGAGATCGACAGGTTTTGCTGCAGCCGCTCGATCGGCCGCACCAGGATCTCCGGCGCGACCATCCAGCCGACCCGCCAGCCCGTCATGCAAAAATACTTCGAGAACGAGTTGATCACGAGTGCGTGGTCCGACAATGCCGCCGCCGTCACCGCCGGAAACGAATAGTCGAGCCCGTGATAGATCTCGTCGGAGATGAAGCGGATGCTGGCGTCTTCCGCAGCCGCGATCAGGCCGGCAAGCGCCTCGCGGGACATCATCGTCCCCGTCGGATTGGCGGGGCTGCCGACCAGCACGCCCTTCAGCGGCGCCTTGCGATGCGCCGCCAGCAGCGCCTCGCCGGTCAGTGCATGGCGCGTGTCGTTGGTGGTCTCGATCAGCACCGGCTCGCAGCCGAGCGCGGTGAGGATGTGACGGTATGGCGGATAACCCGGCACCGTCACGGCGACGCGGTCGCCGGGCTCGAACATCGACAGGAAGGCCAGGATGAAACCGCCGGAAGAGCCGGTCGTCACCACGATCCGTTCGGGGCTGACGTCGCAGCCATAGGCGTCGCGATAATGCCGCGCGATGCGGTCGCGCAAGGAGGGGATGCCGAGCGCGGAGGTATAGTCGATCCGCCCTGCCTCCAGAGCCGCATGGGCGGCCGCGATCGCGGTCCTGGGCGCGCCGGCCGCGGGCTGACCGACCTCCATATGGATGACATGGCCGCCGGCCGCCTCGATTCGGGCCGCCGCGGCCATCACGTCCATCACCATGAACGGGGGAACGTCGCTGCGGCGGGAGGGCTCGAGCCACTGCCCCAACCGGTTCCTCAATGTCGCATCGTGCATCGATTTCTGCTATTTCGCTGGCGAACCGGGCCGTCCGGTCCGGGAAACGGGGCGCTTGCGCCCCAGACTGGCCGCATTGTACGGCTCATAAGGTTACGGCTCACAACGGCATATCGCGTATCCGGTCCGCCGCCAATCGCCAAAAATCAATCACCAAGACCGTTTGATCCAGACCACCTGATGTTGCTCCAGATCGCATTGCGCAAGACGGCCTCCGCCCTCACCGCCCTCGTCACGTCGGTGGCGATCGCGCTGCTGCCGGTCCCGGCCGCGCACGCGCAGGCCAAGGGGCCGCCGATCCTGCGCGATACCGAGACCGAGCAGCTGCTGCGCGAATACACCCGCCCGATCCTGCGCGTCGCCGGTCTGGAGAAGCAGAACATCCAGATGGTGATCATCAACGACGGCTCGTTCAACGCGTTCGTCGCGGACGGCCGCCGCATCTTCGTCAATTACGGCGCGATCCTCCAGTCGGAGACGCCGAACCAGATCATCGGCGTGCTCGCGCACGAGACCGGGCATCTGGCCGGTGGCCATCTCTCCAAGCTGCGCGAGCAACTCGCCAACGCCCAGACCCAGATGATCATCGCGATGCTGCTCGGCGCCGGCGCGATTGCGGTGGGCAGCAGCCGCGGCAGCAACTCCGGCAATAACGGTCTCGCCAATGCCGGCGCGGCCGCCATCGCCGGCCCGCAGGAGATGATCCGCCGGACGCTGTTGTCCTACCAGCGCCAGCAGGAGGAGAACGCCGACCGTGCTGGCGTGAAATTCCTGACCGCGACCCAGCAGTCGCCGAAGGGCATGTACGAGACCTTCAAGCGGTTCACCAGCGAGAGCCTGTTCGCGGCACGCGGCGCCGATCCCTATCTTCAGTCGCATCCGATGCCCGCCGAGCGCGTCGCCTCGCTTCAGGAGTTCGCCAGCGCCAGCCCCTATTGGGACAAGAAGGACGACCCAGCGCTCCAGCTCCGCCACGACATGGTGCGCGCCAAGATCTCGGCGTTCATGGAGCGGCCGGAAACCGTGTACCGCCGCTATCCCCAGACCAACGACAGCCTGCCGGCGCGGTATGCCCGCGCCATCAGCACCTATCTGCACGGCGACCTGCGCAGCGCGCTGGCCCAGATCGACGCGCTGATCCAGGTCCAGCCCAACAACCCGTACTTCTACGAGGTGCGTGGCCAGGCGCTCCTGGAGAGCGGCAAGCCCGCCGACGCCGTTGCCCCGCTGCGCAAGGCGGTCCAGCTCTCGAACAACGCGCCCCTCATCGAGATGTTACTTGGGCAGGCTCTGGTTGGAACCGATAATAAGGCCTACACCGACGACGCCGTTCGGATTCTTCGCGCCGCTGTGGCCCGGGAGCCCGAGGCACCGCTCGGCTACACCCAGCTCGCGATGGCTTATGGCCGGAAGGGCGACTACGCCGAGGCGGATCTCGCATCGGCCCAGGCCGCCTATCTGCGCGGCGACAACAAGACCGCCCGCGAGCTTGCCACGCGCGCGAAGACCCGTTTCGCCGTCGGCACGCCCGGATGGGTCAAGGCCGACGACATCGTGGCATCGAAGCCGCCACGCAACTAGATCGACCAGAACGACGCCTGACACCAAGACGCCTGAGATCACGACGTCACGACCCAAGCTTAAGTCCGCCGGGACGTTTTCCGAAACCTGCTTTCGATAAGAGGATTTGCCTATGCCTTCGCTGCGCCTGCTTGCTCCCGCGCTGTTCGCGCTCGCCATGGTCGGCGCAGCCGCGCCCGCGTCGGCCGACAGCTTCTCCGACGCCCAGCGGACCGACATCGAGGCGATCGTCAAGAACTACCTCGTCAGCCATCCCGAGGTGCTCGAGGAGGCCATGGCCGAGCTCAGCAAGCGCCAGGCCGCGGCGGAGACGCAGAAGCACGAGGCCAGCATCGCGCAGAATTCCGACGCGATCTTCAACTCGCCGCGCCAGGTCGTGCTCGGCAACAAGGACGGCGACGTCACCTTCGTCGAGTTCTTCGACTACAATTGCGGCTATTGCAAACGCGCGATGGGCGACATGCTCGACCTCATGAAGGCCGATCCGAAGCTGAAGGTCGTGCTGAAGGAGTTTCCGGTGCTGAGCCAGGGCTCGGTGGAAGCCGCCCAAGTCGCGGTCGCCGTGCGCATGCAGGATCCCACCGGCAAGAAATATCTCGACTTCCACCAGAAGCTGCTCGGCGGCCGCGGCGCCGCCGACAAGGCCCGCGCGATGCAGGCAGCCAAGGAGGCCGGCCTCGACACCGCCAGGATCGAGAAGGACATCCAAAGCCCCGAGGTGCGCGCCACCATCGAGGAGAACTTCAAGCTTGCCGAGGCGATGGGCATGAACGGCACGCCGAGCTACGTGATCGGCAAGCAGATCGTGATCGGCGCCGTCGGCCTCGAAGGCCTCAAGGAAAAGATCGGCGTTGCCCGCTGCGGCAAGGCGACTTGTTGACAAGGCGACCTGCTGATCGCGGACATCAACGTCAGGCATGAAGCGAGGCCGGCTGAAAAGCCGGCCTTTTCGTTTGCGCCGCTGTCACCGCGATCTTGTCCAAATCCGACGCGCGCATTCATTTGGCGTTCAACAAACAAATCCCCCGGAACCCCCAATGTTCCGGAACTAGTGATACCTCCTTTCGTTGTTGGCGCGGGCAATGACGCAATAAACACGAAACACGTGAGGAGAAATTTCGATGTCTAACCGCTTTATGATTTCGGTCGCCGCGCTCGCGCTCGTCGCTGGCACCGGTCTGGCGAACGCACAGGGCACCATGAACCGCGACAGCGGCGGCGGCGCCGGCGCGCAGCCGACGCAGCATTCGCAGCCGTCCGGCGGCGCCGCCGAGCGCGGTGCGATGGGCCGGGAATCCGCCGCTCCCGAGAAGGGCACGGTCGGCCAGTCCGGCGGCGCAATGAAGCCCGGCGGAGCCGCCGAAGAGAAGTCGTCCGGCACGATGGAGAAATCGGGCGCCGCGGAGAAATCCGGCGGGATGGACAAGTCCGGCACGATGAACAAGAACGCGGCTGACGACAAGGCCGGCGCCGCCAAGGGCGAGCACGCCCAGGGCATGCAGGACAAGTCGACCCAGGACAAGTCGAAGAGCACGATGGACAAGTCCCAGATGGACAAGTCCAAGAGCTCGGAGAAGAGCACCGAGACCGACACCAAGAGCGGCAACATGAACGCCCAGACCAAGGGCGCGGACAGCCAGACCAAGGGTGCGGACAGCAAGTCTGCCGACACCAAGTCGCAGACCACGACCGGCACTGCCTCCGCGACGGCGACCGCTGCGCCGCCTCCCGAGAAGCGGACCGAAATCTCGACGGCGATCAAGTCGACCAAGATCGAGGAGACCACGAACGTCAACTTCAACATCTCGGTCGGCACCGCGGTCCCCGCGTCCGTCCACTTCCATCCGCTGCCGCCCCGGATCGTCGAAATCTACCCGGAGTGGCGCGGTTATGAAGTGATCTTCGTGCACGGCCAGTACGTGATCGTCCGTCCGCAGACGCGCGAGATCGTCTACATCATCGAAGGCTAAGCCGCCTCGCTGAAGCCCAAATGAGCCCTTGCCGAGAAATCGGCAGGGGCTTTTGGCCTATCAGGCGGACTGCCCCGCCTGTCCTGCCCGGCAGCCACGATTAGAACTGGTTAACAAGCAATTTCCGTAACTTCCGCACAGGTTTTTGCACCCCGGATGAGGTACTTGAAAGCTCCCGGGAGGCCCTTCAAGGCTTCCCCTAGGGCGCTTTGTTACCTATAACCCCCGCCACGCCGAAGCACCTCTTCCGGGATTGGAATGGCTGAACCAGCAACCGACACTATCCTCGTTCTCAATGGCCCGAACCTCAACATGTTGGGGACCCGTGAGCCCGAGAAGTATGGTCACGCGACACTGGCCGACGTCGAGGCGCTGTGCCGTGAGACCGCAGCGAGCTTCGGCCTCAAGGCCGATTGCCGCCAGTCCAACCGCGAGGGCGAGCTGATCGACTTCATCCACGAGGCGCACGCCCGCAAGATGAGGGGCATCATCATCAATGCCGGCGGCTATTCTCACACCTCGATCGCGCTGCACGACGCGCTGCTCGCGGTGCAGATCCCGACGGTCGAGGTTCACGTCACCAACATCCACGCCCGCGAGAGTTTCCGTCACCACTCCTACACCGCACGTGCGGCCTTCGCCTCGCTCTGCGGTTTCGGCATCGAGGGCTACCGCCTCGCCATCCAGGGCCTTGCCGCCAAGCTCGGCATCAAGCCCAAAGCCTGACGGCTTCCTCTTCACACAGAACATTCGGATCAAAGAACATGGCGCGCCAGCCAGACGACAAAGCAGCCGCAAAGTTTTCCAGCGAGGATTCCGCGCTCGTCCGCGAGCTCGCGCTCCTGCTTGACGAGACCAGCCTCACCGAGATCGAGATCGAACGCGCCGGCCTGCGCCTGCGCGTCGCCCGCAACATCAGCGTCGCCGCGACCATGCCCATGTCGATGGCCGCTGCTCCCGTCGCCCTGCCGGCGGCTGCCGCTGCCGCCCCCTCTGCCGCGGCCGACCTGTCGAAGCATCCGGGTGCCGTGACCTCGCCGATGGTCGGCACCGCCTATTGGGCGCCGGAGCCCGGCGCAAAACCGTTCATCGAGGTCGGAGCCAAGGTCTCGGCCGGCCAGACGCTGCTGATCATCGAAGCCATGAAGACCATGAACCAGATACCCTCGCCGCGTGCCGGGACGGTGACGCAGATCCTGGTCGAGGACGGCCAGCCGGTCGAGTTCGGCGAGCCGCTTGTCATCATTGAGTAACGGCTGACGGCGGCCAGCCCGCCCTCGCCGATTTTTGCGCGCCAGTCCCTTAAGGACACCATGTTCGACAAGATCCTCATAGCCAATCGCGGCGAGATCGCCCTTCGCATCCTGCGCGCCTGCAAGGAGCTCGGGATTGCGACCGTCGCCGTGCACTCCACCGCCGACGCCGACGCCATGCATGTGCGCCTGTCGGACGAGAGCGTCTGCATCGGGCCGCCGCCGTCCAAGGACAGCTATCTCAACGTGCCCGCGCTGCTCGCGGCCTGCGAGATCACCGGCGCCGACGCCGTCCATCCCGGCTACGGATTCCTGTCGGAGAACGCGCGTTTCGCCGAGATCCTCGGCGAGCATAATCTGCATTTCATCGGCCCCAAGGCCGAGCACATCCGCCTGATGGGCGACAAGATCGAGGCCAAGAAGACCGCCAAGCGGCTCGGCATCCCCGTGGTGCCCGGCTCCGACGGCGCGGTCGGCCCCGACGACGACGCGTTGGCGATCGCGAGGAAGATCGGCTTTCCCGTATTGGTGAAGGCTGCGGCCGGCGGCGGTGGCCGCGGCATGAAGGTCGCGCACGGCGAGGCCGATCTGCAGGTGGCGCTGTCGACGGCGGCGAACGAGGCCAAATCCGCCTTCGGCGATGCCTCCGTCTACCTCGAGAAATATCTCCAGAAGCCGCGCCATATCGAGATCCAGATCCTCGGCGACGGCCGTGGCGGCGCGATCCATCTCGGCGAGCGCGACTGCTCGCTGCAACGCCGCCACCAGAAGGTCTGGGAGGAAGGTCCCTCGCCCGTGCTGGCCGCAGCCGCGCGCGCCAAGATCGGCGAGACCTGTGCCAAGGCGATGCGCGAGATGAAATATCTCGGCGTCGGCACCATCGAGTTCCTGTTCGAGGACGGTGAGTTCTACTTCATCGAGATGAACACCCGCATCCAGGTCGAGCACCCCGTCACCGAGAGCATCACCGACATCGACCTCGTGCTGGAGCAGATCCGCATCGCCGCCGGCGGCGAATTGCCGGCGAAGCAAAGCGATATCCAGATCATCGGCCACGCCATCGAGTGCCGCATCAACGCCGAGAACCCACAGACCTTCCGCCCCTCGCCCGGCCGCATCACGCAATATCATCCGCCCGGCGGCCTCGGCGTCCGGATCGATTCCGCGGTCTATCAGGGCTACACCATCCCGCCTTATTACGACTCACTGGTCGGCAAGCTGATCGTCCACGGCAAGACCCGCAGCGAATGCCTGATGCGCCTGCGCCGCGCGCTGGACGAGATGGTGGTCGAGGGCATCGAGACCACGCTGCCGCTGTTCCGCGACCTCGTGCGCCAGCCCTCCATCATCGACGGCGACTACCACATCCACTGGCTGGAACAGTACCTCGCCGGTAAGACGGAACCGGCCGCGAAATAATCGCCTCGCCCCGTGGAACCTTTTGACCTCAGTCGCATTTGCGACGGGAGGGGACAGTTCCAAGGGGCCGTTTTGCTTTCCACTGAACTTGATGAGGCGACACCGTCGTGACGGCCGAGGGGCAGCGACGACGGGCGTTCTGGCAGATCCTGCTGTTCGCGGCGGGGCTTCTGGTGCTGACCGTGATCAGCGCCGGCTCGGTCTATCTCGTCAACAAGGCGCGCGACGACAACAAATGGGTGCTTCACACCATCGAGGTGGAGAACCAGCTCAACACCCTGTTGCTCGAAGTCCGGCGCGCCGAAAGCAGCGCCCGCGGCTTTCTCCTGACGCAGGGACCGGACTTCCAGTCGGATCACGAGAAGGCGGTCGCAGCGATCCCTCCGGCCCTCGACAAGCTGACGCGCCAGATCGGCGACAATCCGGCGCAACGCGACAGCATTGAAAAGTTGAGCGCGGCCATCGGGACCCGGATGGATCAGTTCAAGCGCGAAATGAATTTCATCAGGCAGGGTGACCCCGGCAGCGCCACGGCGCTCGTCCGCGAGGCCGCTGCCGGCAACACCACAACCACGATCGGCAATCTGGCCAACGCCATGATCCGCGAGGAGGAGCGCCTGTTCCGGCTCCGCACGGCAAATGCGGACCGCAGCCAGACCCTCGCCGCCTCGATGACCGGCATCGGCTCCGGCCTCGTCGTGCTGCTCGCCGTGATCTCGATCTGGCTGGTGCGGCGCTCGGCGCAGGCGCGCGATGACGCCGAGGCGCGGCTGCGCGATGCCAACGTCAATCTGGAGGCCACCGTGGACGAGCGCACGGCGGACCTGCGCGAAGCCAACGACGAGATCCAGCGCTTTGCCTATATCGTCAGCCACGATTTGCGCTCGCCGCTCGTCAACATCATGGGCTTCACCAGCGAGCTGGAGGAGCTCGGCGGAGACATCTTCCGCCGTATCGGCGGCCTCACCCATGCTGCGACCGGCGGGCCGCCGCCGGCCGCCGGCGAGATCGCGCTCGAGGGTCCGGACCAGCAATTGTCGACGGATTTTGCGGAAGCGCTCGGCTTCATCAAGTCCTCGATCGCCAAGATGGACCGCCTGATCTCGGCGATCCTCAACCTCACCCGCGAGGGTCGGCGCGAGTTCCAGCCCGAGAGGATCGACACCCGCGAGCTGATCGAGGCCATCGTGTCGACGCTGGCGCATCAGGCCGCCGAGGCGCAGGCCGAGATTCACGTCGAACCGCTGCCAAATCTGGTCAGCGACCGTCTTGCGCTGGAGCAGATCTTCTCCAATCTGATCGACAACGGCATCAAATACCTCAAGAACGGCGTGCCCGGCACGATCAGAATCCGCGGGCGCACCAAGCTCGGCTACGCTATCTTCGAGATCATTGACAACGGCCGCGGCATCGATCCCAAGGATCATCAGCGGATTTTCGACCTGTTCCGCCGTGCGGGAACCCAGGACAAGCCTGGTCAGGGCATAGGTCTTGCGCATGTGCGTGCACTTGTACGTCGCCTCGGCGGCACGATGTCGGTATCGTCGGAACTGAACACGGGCAGCACCTTCACGATCACGCTGCCCATCAACTGGAACGCCAGCAACCGGAACGCCAACCAATGACTCAGCCCGTCAGCATCATCATGATCGAGGACGACGAGGGACATGCGCGGCTGATCGAGCGCAACATCCGCAGGTCCGGCGTCAACAACGAGATCATCTCCTTCAAGAACGGCACGGACGCGATGATGCATCTGTTCGGCGCCGACGGAAGCGGCCTCGTGCAGAAGGGCAATGCGCTCCTGATCCTGCTCGATCTCAACCTGCCCGACATGACCGGGATCGACATCCTGAAGCAGATCAAGGAGAATAAATATCTGAAGGCCTCGCCCGTGGTGGTCCTGACCACCACCGACGATTCCCAGGAAATCAAGCGCTGCTACGAGCTCGGCTGCAACGTCTACATCACCAAGCCCGTCAATTACGAGAATTTCGCCAACGCCATCCGGCAGCTCGGGCTGTTCTTCTCCGTCATCCAGGTCCCGCCCGCCGCCACATGAACCAGCGCACACCAACACTGCTGTACATCGACGACGACGACGCGCTGGCGCGCCTGGTCGACCGCGGCCTGACGCGGCGCGGCTACAAGGTCATTCATGCCGCCAGCGGCGAGGAAGGCCTGGAGCGGATCCGCAACGCCACGACGGAGGGCTGCATCGACGTCGTCGCGCTCGACCAGTACATGCCGGGCCTCGACGGCCTCGATACGCTCGAGCAGATCATGGCGATCCCGAACGCGCCGCCCGTGGTGTTCGTCACGGCCTCGCAGGATTCCACCATCGCGGTGACCGCGCTGAAGGCGGGCGCGGCCGACTACCTCGTCAAGGACGTCAAGGGCGACTTCATCCCCCTGCTCCACGTAGCCGCCGACGGCGCGCTGCGCCAGGCCGAATTGCAGAAGGCGCGCGAGGAGGCCGAAGCCGAGATCCATGCCTCGCGCGACCGCTACGCAGCCCTTGCCGCCGAACGCGAGCTGCTGCTGCGCGAGGTCAATCACCGCGTCGGCAACTCGCTCCAGATCATCGCCTCGCTGCTGCATCTTCAGGCGAACTCCGCGGGCCAGGAAGAGGTCAAGGCGGCCCTGACCAATGCGATGGGCCGCGTCGCCGCGGTGGCGCAGGTGCACCGCCGCCTCTACACCTCGCAGGACCTGAAGAGCGTCGTCCTCAACCAATATCTGGACTCGCTGCTGGAGGATCTCCGCCGCTCGGCCGAAGGCAACCGGATGTCGCGTCTGACCGTGAAGGCGGAAGCCATCGAGATCGATCCTGACCGCGCCGTCGCCGTCGGCATCATCGTCAACGAGCTGGTGATGAATGCGGTGAAATACGCCTATCCCGACGGCGCCGGCCCGATCCATGTCGAGCTGACCTCGCAGGGCGACGATCTGCTGCTGTCGATCAGCGACGACGGCGTCGGCGACAAGGTCAAGGCCGATCCACGCTCCACCGGCATGGGCCAGCGCATCGTCGCGGCGATGGCGAGCAAGCTGGATGCCACCGTCGAGCGCGACCCGGCCCATTCAGGAACTCGCATCATGCTGAAGTTCCGCCGCGTGCCGACAGCCCCCGGCAGGGCGAACAGCGCGGTTGCGGGCTGACCCGCCCCATCGCAACGCCGCCGCGATCCTGCTATTGTCGCACCATGAATTCGCGCGACTCCGCCTCGTCTGAAATCACGCCCGCCGTGCTGTTGCGCGCCTATGCCTGCGGTATCTTTCCGATGGCCGAGAGCGCCGACGATCCGACCCTGTTCTGGGTCGAGCCGGAATTGCGCGGCGTCATTCCGCTCGAGGGATTTCGCGTCGCCTCGCGCCTCGCGCGCACCGTGCGTTCGGATCATTTTCGCGTCACGGTCAACACCGCGTTCAAGGCGACGATCGCCGGCTGCGCCGCGCCGCAGGAAGGGCGCGAGGACACCTGGATCAACAAGCGCATCCGCGACCTCTATGGCGGCCTCTACGAGCTCGGCCATTGCCACAGCGTCGAGGCCTGGCAGGGCGACGACCTCGTCGGCGGGCTCTACGGCGTCAGCCTGGGTCGCGCGTTCTTCGGCGAGAGCATGTTCCACACCGCGCGCGATGCCTCCAAGGTCGCGCTGGTGCATCTGGTCGCGCGTCTGATCCATGGCGGCTTCGAGCTGCTCGACACGCAATACGTCACCGAGCACCTGAAAAGCTTCGGCGCGGTCGAGATTTCGCGGCGGCGCTACACCGCGCTGCTCGACAAGGCGCTCGCCGGCGATCCCGGCGACTTCCTCAGGCTCTCGCCCGGCGACGCGATCCCGGGCGCACGGGCGCTCGAGATCATCGCCTCAAAGCAATAATCGGAGATCTTAGCGGCCGAAGCCCGGGATGCCGAACAGACCGCGCTGCTCCTGCGGCGGAGGAGGCGGCGGCGGGGCCGGCTGCTGCTGCTGGATCGGCGGCAAGGGCTGCGGCGGACGCTGCTGCACGGCCTGTTTTGGCGCGGCCTTCTTCTGCGCGGGCGGCGGCGGAGGCGCGGGCTTGTTCGCGGGATCGGGGGCCGCGGTCGCAATGGTCTGCTGCGGCTCTTTGCAGTCGGTCAGCCAGATGTCGTAGATCGGATGCTCGACGCCGTGCAGGCCGGGGCTTGCCGCATACATCCAGCCCGAGAAGATGCGCTTGACCTCGCCCTGCAAGGTGATCTCGTCGACCTCGACGAAGGCGTCGGTGTTGGTGGCTTCCGTCGCCGGCCGCGTGTAGCAGGCGTCGGTCTTGACCCTGAGCGCGCCGAACTGGACGGTCTCGCCGATATCCTCGTCGAAATTGATGATGCGCCCGGTGATCTTGTCCAGGCCCGAGAAGGTCGCCTTCTTGTTCACGATCTTCTGGGCCGGCGGCTCGGTCACGACCTCGTCGCCCGGCTGGAGGCTCGCCGGCGTCTGCGGCACGGGACCGGAGGGCCCACCCTTCTGCTGGGGCTGGCGCTGGCCGGGCGCACCCGGCTGCGCGGCGCCCGGCGCATTGGGCGGCGCGACCGCCACGGCCGGCGGCTGGTTCGGCGGTGCGGCAGTGGAGCCCGGCGGCGGCGCCAGCGGCTGGCTCTCGACCGGCCCCGGCATCACGTTGCCCTGGATATTCCCCGGCCGGCCCTGTGGCGGCGGCATCGGCCGCGAGGGCAGCACGCGGCCCTGCGGCGGCAGCTCGGGGACCTCTTCGTCGTCGTCGGGAATCTGCTGCGGCTGCGGCTGTCCGCGCGGAATGCTGCCCGGCGGCCGCAATGGCGGCGGATCGGAAAAGATCGTGCCGATCTGCGCCTGCGCGGGCGTCGCAGCCGTCAGCACGGTGGCGGCCAGCAGCGCCGCAAGGCCTGTCAGGGAAAAGGTTTTCAACATCTCGCGCGGCTTCAACAGCGAATCGGGCTTGCTGGACATTCTACAGGGGATACCGCCGCTCGCAGGTCATCCGGTTAACACGCCGAATACGGCGGGGAAAGGGCGGCATCCCAGCCCTGCCCGCCCCCGGCGTGACAGGCCGGCGTCCGAATGGGATAGTTGGAGGCCCACCCTGGGGAGCGAAGCAGGCGCCGCCCTCGAAAATGCCCTCCAACGATAACCAGAAGCCCAAAATCGGAAAACTCAAGGGTTCCTCCCCCATGCCCGTCGTGCTCGATCCCGATGCTGCCGCCGTCTACAAGGCGTTCCAGGAGGCCGGCCGGCCCGCCTATGAGACCCTGACCGCACCGGAGGCGCGCGCCTATTACGCCCAGGCCCGCTTTGCGACCAACCCGGAACCGCCCGAGCTTGCAAGCGTCGCGCCGCTCGCGATCCCGGCGCCGCACGGCGCCATCCCCGCCCGCATCTACGTGCCGAAGGCGCCGCGCCTTAACGACGGTCTGTCGCCAGCGCTGCTCTTCTTCCACGGCGGCGGCTGGGTGATCGGCGATCTCGAGTCCCACGACGTCGTGTGCCGCCAGCTGGCCGTCGAAGGCGCGCTGATCGTGATCTCGGTCGACTATCGCCTCGCGCCCGAGCACAAGTTTCCCGCCGCCGCCGATGACGCGATCGCCGCGACCCGATGGATTGCCGCGAACGCGCGCGAGCTCGGCATCGACGCCTCGCGCCTGTCGATCGGCGGCGACAGCGCCGGCGGCAATCTCACCGCGGTCGTCGCGCTCGCCGCGCGCGACGCTGGCGGCCCCGCGCTCGCGGGCCAGGTGCTGATCTACCCCGCGACCGATTTCGCCATGACGCACGGCTCGCACAGCGAGCCCGAGACCAGCGTGCTTCTGACGCATTCGGTGATCCGCTGGTTCCGCGACCATTACCTCAACGGCGCCGCCGACATCCACGACTGGCGCGCCTCGCCGGCGCGCGCACAAGACCTCGCCGGTCTGCCGCCGGCCTATGTGCTGACCGCCGGCGCCGATCCCCTGCGCGACGAAGGCGACGAATATGCCGCACGCCTCAAGCAGGCTGGCGTGCCCGTCACCTACAAGCACTATTCCGGCCAGTTCCACGGCTTCGTCACCATGGGCAAGCTGCTGCAACAGGCCAATGTCGCCGTCGGCGAGATCGGCGCGTGGTTGAAGGAATTGGCGTAGTCCAGTAGCCCGACCACGCCGACAGAGATGCCTCCCATTCTTCAAACCATCTTCACCCTCCCCCTGCGCGCCCTCGCCTGGCTCGGCGGCCAGGGCACGCGCGCCGTGGCGGCGATTGCCTTTATCGCGGTCGCGGTGCCGCCGCTCGGCGCACTGCTGCGCCCCTACGTCACCGAGGCAATCCTTGGCCTGCTCTGCATCTCCTTCATGCGGGTCGATCTCGTCGCGCTTCTTGGCCATCTCCGCCGTCCCGCACTGATCGCGAGCGCGACCGCCTGGACCACGATCGCCGTGCCGCTGATCGTCGCGCTGCTCGCCCATGCAACCGGGCTCGACAGAAGCTCGCCCGGTCTCTTCCTCGCGCTGATGCTTCAGGGCATGGCCTCGCCGATGATGGCCGCTCCTGCGCTCGCAGCGCTGATCGGCCTCGACGCCACGCTTCCGCTGGTCACGCTGGTGACCGCGACTGCGCTGGTGCCGTTCACGGCCTCGCTGTTCGCGAGCCTGTTCCTCGGCGGCATGCTCAGCATCTCTCCGCTCGCGCTCGGCGCAAAACTGCTCGCCATCCTCGCGGTCTCGCTGATCGGCGCAACCGCGATCCGCTGGACTTTCGGCGCGGCGGCGATCCAGCGCCACAAGCGGCCGATCGACGGTCTCAATATCCTCATCCTGCTGGTGTTCGCCTCCGCCGTGATGGGCGACGTCGCGCATGACTTCCTCGCCGATCCCGTGTTCACGATCGGCGTCGCGCTGCTCGCCTTTGCGGTCTATTTCACCCTGCTCGCGGTGACGACGCTGATCTTCCGCCGCGCCGGCACCGAGCGCGCCTTTGCCGTCGGCCTGATGGTGTCACAGCGCAATCTCGGCCTGATGCTGGCCGCAACCGCAGGCGCGCTGCCGCCGACGACCTGGCTCTATTTCGCGCTGACGCAGTTTCCAATTCATCTTGCGCCCTATCTGCTGACGCCGATCGCGCGGCGCCTGACGGCGCGCGTGAACGTCTCGGCCGCGGGAGCTGCGGGCGGGACGACCCCGTCGAGCTGAGGGCGACGGGGACGTTCCTTGGTGTGACGGCAGCAAGTCGCGGGAGCGCGGTCGGTTGCTCGACGTCCGGAACGGGCCATGTGACCGCCGGAGAATTCAACAACGAGCCGCATTGGCGTGCTCAAGCGAGCCGATCTAACCCGCCCGCGCCGCGCGCCGCAGCGCCTGCGGCGGCTGGCCGAAGGCGCGGATGAAGGCGCGGCGCATGCGCTCGGGATCGCGGAAGCCGGTTGTCTCCGCGACCAGCTCGATCGCCTCGCGCGAGGACTGCACGCGCTCGCGGGCGACTTCGAGCCGCAGCCGCTCGATCGCCTTGGACGGCGTCGTGCCGGTCTCGGCGGCGAAGGCGCGGGCAAAATGCCGTGCGCTCATGCCGGCGCGATCGGCAAGATCCTCCACCGTCAGCGGTGCGTCGAGATTTTCGCGCGCCCATGACAACAGCGTGCCGAAGCGGCCGTTCGGCGCCTTCAGCTCCAGCAGCGATGAGAATTGCGACTGGCCGCCGCTGCGGCGGTGATAGAGCACGAGCTGCCGCGCGACCTGCTGTGCGATCTCCTCGCCATGATCCTCGGTGACCATCGCCAGCGCGAGGTCGATGCCCGCAGTGATGCCCGCCGACGTCCACACATTGCCGTCGCGGGTAAAAATCTGGTCCGGCTCGAACTTCACCTTGGGATAGCGCGCGACGAACTCCCGCGTCCGCCCCCAATGCGTGGTGGCGCGGCGTCCGTCGAGCAGGCCGGCCTCGGCGAGCACATAGGCGCCCGAGCAGACGCTGGCGACCCGCACGCCGCGCTTCGCCAGCCGCTGCACGAAGGCGCGCGTGACCTCGCAGCGCGCCGCATCCCCAACGCCGGCGCCGCCCGCGATGACCAGCGTCGTGATCGCATTCACCGATTTGAGATCGCGCGCCATCATCTCGACGCCCGACGAGCTGCGCACGAGCCCCGCTTGCGCCGCCAGCACCCGGAGCCCGAGCGGCTTGCCGGCGGCGCGCGCCGCGATCTCGAACACCGAGATGGGGCCGGCCGCATCGAGCAGCTGGAAGTCCGGGAAGATCAGGATGCCGATCATAGGGGCATGTCCGAAAGTGAGGGAATTACGCCATTTTGGACACGAAGTCATCATGCCAGTTTGCGCCCGTCAAGCTCTTCATTGGAGGTTCTCATGTCGGCGCCGCTCCAGATCGGACTTTTGGTGTTTCCCCGCGTCACCCAGCTCGACTTCACCGGCCCGTTGCAGGTGTTCTCGGCCCTGCCCGGCGCGAAGCTGCATCTGGTCTGGAAGCGGATCGAGCCCGTCCCCAGCGACGCCGTGCTGACGCTGACACCGACCATGACATTCGCCGATTGCCCGCAGCTCGATGTGATCTGCGTGCCCGGCGGCCGCGGCACCGACGATCTTCTCAACGACGCGGAGGTGCTGGATTTCCTGCGCCGGCAGGCCGAGGGCGCGAAGTATGTCACCTCGGTCTGCACGGGATCGCTGGCGCTCGGCGCTGCCGGCCTGTTGAAAGGCTATCGCGCCACCACCCATTGGAGCGCGATGGAGATGCTCGGCCAGTTCGGCGCGACGCCGACCAAGACCCGGGTCTGCATCGACCGCAACCGCGTCACCGGCGGCGGCGTCACCGCAGGGATCGATTTCGCGCTGACCCTGGTGTCGATCCTGGCCGACCGCGCCACGGCGGAGGCGATCCAGCTCGGGATCGAGTACAATCCCGCGCCGCCGTTCAATGCGGGCTCCCCCGACACCGCGCCCGCCGACGTGCTCACACGCGTCAAGGAGCGCATCGCGCCGAACCAGGCCGGCCGTCTCGAAGCCGTCAAGCGCGCCGCCGAGCGGGTGAAGTAGCGCCCACTCTCGTGTCCCGGACGCGCTGCAGCGTGCAACGCTGCTGCGCAGAGCGGCACCAGGAAGAGACAGATCGATGCACCGTGGGTCCCGGCTCTGCAGCGCACCGCTGAAGAAGCGCTGCGCTGCGTCCGGGGCAACGAGACGCCCACAAATCCTCAAAAGAAAAAGGCCGCCCGGTTTCCCGAGCGGCCTTTCCTGTCTCACGGCGGCTGCACATTCACATCGGGCGATTTCGGAGCTTCCAGACCGGGGGCCTATCTCCCGATCGAGTCCTGGTCGGCGGCCGCTGCATTTCGGGACAGTCGCGAGCTGTTGCCCGAACCGAACGCGATGGTCTCCCATCTCCGTAAGATGGGATCATTGAGCCGCATCGCCCGCATCGGTGCAACGCCCGAGCAAGCGCAATCCCCGCTGTTCCCGTTGTCCACAGCGGCAGGATGCGGATGCGGGTGCATCCAGTCGAGCGGTGAGAGATCGCCGGCGGCTAGCCAGGCGTCCAGGGCTGGTAGTCGCCGGTCGCCTTGGGACGCTTGCCGCTGGCGAGCGTGGAGCCGGAGGGGCGGTAGGCCTTCGCGGTGCCGGTCAGGTTCGGCTGGTGCGGCTTTTCCCACTCGCGCGGCTGGTAGTTGATCTCGGTCGGCGGGGTGTCGACGACGTGATGGATCCAGCCATGCCAGGACGGCGGGATACGGCTTGCCTCGGCATAGCCGTTGTAGATCACCCAGCGCCGCTCGAAGCCGAGCGTCGGGTCGATCGCCCCGCCGCGGGTGCGATAATAGAGGTTGCCCTGCTCGTCCTGGCCGACCAGCTCGCCGTAGCGCTTGGTCCAGAGCTGGGTGCCAAACGTCTGGCCACTCCACCAGGTGAAGAACTTCAGAAAGAACTGTTTCATGCGGCAAGGGCCCTGCTTCGTCGGGTCCTGATGCCATCCGGATTGCGAAATGTCCAGTTCGCCGGGTGCGGCCGTGCCAGCCGCAAATGGTGATCCGCCGCAAATCGGGCGCGATCTGTTCATGCCGGGTACAGCGGCCGCATGGAAATCTGCTCACAGTCGCGCACACCGGCGTGACCCCAGGAACCGCAGCCCTTTCATTGGGTTTGCTTCCGGGAAAAGGAGTTTGAACATGAGCAATATGAGAGTTCTGGGCGCCGCCGCAGTGATGGCGCTGATTCTGCCCCTGGCGACGCCGAGCTTCGCGCAGGGCCCTGGTGGACACGGTGGCGGTATTGGCGGAGGCCATTTCGGTGGTGGCGGCGGCGGTGCTCACTTCGGTGGCGGCGGCGCTCATTTCGGCGGCGGCGGCGGCCCGCGCATGGGTGGCGGCAGCTTTGGTGGCGGCCCGCGGATCGGTGGCGGTGGCCCCAGTTTCGCCGCCGGCGCGGCAGTCCGCCCAAGCGGCACCTTCAATGGCGGCGGTGGCCGCAACTTCGCCGCTGCGGGCGGCAATTGGAATGGCGGCCACGGGCACGGCGGCGGCTGGCACCGTCGCGGCGGCTTCTGGCCGGGCTTCGCCGCGGGTGCCGCGATCGGCGGCCTCGGCTCCTACGCCTACTATGGCGGCGGGTACTACAACGACCCCTATTACTATGGCGACGACAGCTATTATGACGAGCCGTCAGTTGCCGTGGTGCCCGACAGCGGCGGCGACTCGTCGGCTTACTGCGCGCAAAGGTACCGGTCGTACGATCCGGCCTCCGGCACATATCTCGGCTATGACGGCCAGCGTCATCCCTGCCCGTAAGGCAGGCTGACCGATCGATGCAGCGATCCGCGGGCGGACCGGGAATTACCGGCCCCGCCCGCGCGTTTTGACGAGCCGGATTATCTCGACGTTTCGCAAAATACGTCAAAACTCATCCTGGAAAAGTCTTTGCGAAGATCGGGACCTCCAGCCGGGTTGTGCCTGCAATCATCGGCCACCTCGGACAACGATGAGCGCCCGTCCTGACCTGCAACTGGCTGCGACGTCGCCTCCGCAGGAAACTTTATGCACCGCGCCGTGCATATCTACCACGACCCAATCCCAAATTGACCGATCCCGCGATTCGCCTATATCAGCGGTATGGGGACTTCGATTTGCTGGGAAATGTCATGCCGCGCATCCTCGTGGTAGACGACGATCCGATGGTCGGCGCGACCATCGAGGTCCTCCTCCAACGTCAGGGCTTCGATGTCACGCTGGCCGATGGCGGTGAAACGGGGCTGGCTGCGCTGGAAGCGCAGACGTTTGATGTGATGCTGGTCGATATCTTCATGCCGCATATGCGCGGCTTCGAATCCATCCGCATCTTTCACGAGCGGGCGCCCGCGATCCCGCTCATCGCGATGTCCGGCTATGCCTTCGCCTCGTCCGCCTCGCCCACTCCCGATTTCCTGCGCATGGCGCTGGAGCTCGGTGCGGCGCGCTGCCTGCGCAAGCCGTTCACGCCGGACACGCTGCTGACCACCATCCGGGAATGTCTCGCCGATGCGGGCGGGAACGCACAGCCGAAGGACAAGAAAGAAGCCCCTTGATCCCAACGCAGCGCGTCATTCTCGGTGCTGGACTTGCCATCCTCCTGATCATCACCGCAGCCTCGATCGGCCTCGACGTCAAGGCGCGGTCGGATACGGCCTGGGTCAATCACACCGTCCAAGTGCAGAAGAAGATCTCCGATCTACGTGTCTTGTTGCGCCGCGCCGAGAGCGCTGCGCGCGGCTACGAGATCTATCGCAGCGAGGGCTTCAACGACGAGTTCCAGGCGGTCCGCGCCCAGATCTCGCCCGCCCTCGCCGACCTCAAGCGCGGCGTGCACGACAATCCCGATCAGGTCGCGCTGCTGGAGGGCACCGAGCCGCTGGCGCTGCGCCGGGTCGAGATCGCCGCCGGGGCGATGCGCCTGCGCGCTGCGAACGACCAGGCCGGCATCGCCGCGCTCCAGGGCAAGAGCGAGGGCCGCGGCCTGATGGACACGGTGATGGGCAATCTCGATCATCTGAGCGCGGAGGAAGAACGGCTGCTCGCCGTGCGCTCGCAGGATTCGCGCCGCACCGGCATCGTGCTGCTCGGCATCGACGTCGCCGGCGCGCTGGTGATCCTGCTGCTGGTGGTGATGGTGATGCGCGAGAGCCGGCGCACCGAGGTCGCGCTGAAGAGCACGCTGCTGGAGACGACGGCCGCCAAGGAGCTGCTCGAGGCCGCGGTCGCCGAGCGCACCGAGCACCTCGTCGCCGCGCACGACGAGCTGCGCCTGTCGGTCAACGTGCTCCAGAGCACCTTTCACAGCATGGCGGAGGCGGTGCTGGTGATCGACGCCGAAGGCACCGTGCTGTTGTCCAATCCGGCCGCCGAGCGCATGCTGCTGCATCGCACCGGCATGAATCTCGGCAATCTGCGCGCGCTGTCCGACGTCTATCGCGGCGACGGCGTCACGCCGCTCAAACCCGACGAGCTGCCGTCGGCGCGCGTGCTGCGCGGCGAGCAGTTCGAGGCGATGGAGATGATCGTCCGCCCGCATCGCGGCGGTCCGGCGCGCCATCTCATGATCAGCGGGCGGCCGATGCGGGACGGACAAGGCGTCGTCTCGGGCGCCGTGCTGGTCTATCATGACGCCACCATTTCGCGCGAGACCGAGCGGCAGCTGCACCAGTCGCAGAAGCTGGACGCGATCGGCAAGCTGACCGGCGGCGTCGCGCACGACTTCAACAACATGCTGACCGTGATCTCCGGCAACACCGAGACGCTGGTCGCGAGCCTGAAGCAGCAGCCCGAGCTCCAGCGCGTGGCACAACTGATAGACGATGCCGCCGAGCGCTGCGCCGAGCTGATCCAACATCTGCTTGCCTTTGCGCGAAGGCAGCCGCTCCAGCCGCGCAATGTCGAGATCAACGGCGCGATCGCCGATATCGCAAAGCTGCTGCGCCCCACCCTCGGCGAGCAGATCCAGATCGAGACCGTGCTGGAACAGGGGCCGATGACGGCGCATATCGACCCGTCCCGGCTCACCAATGCCGTGCTCAACATGGCCATCAACGCCCGCGACGCCATGCCGGACGGCGGCAAGCTGCTGCTCGAGACCCACCGCGTCGTGCTGGACGAGGCCTATGCGCAGGCCAATGCGGACGTGCGGGCCGGCCCTTACGTGATGTTCGCGGTCAGCGACACCGGCACCGGCATGCCGCTCGATATCCAGGAGAAGGCGTTCGAGCCGTTCTTCACCACCAAGGAGGTCGGCAAAGGCTCGGGCCTCGGCCTCTCCATGGTCTACGGCTTCGTCAAGCAGTCCGGCGGCCACATCAAGATCTACAGCGAGGAAGGCCACGGCACCACGATCAAGCTGTATCTGCCGCCGGGCGAAGGCACCGCCGACGTGGCGGCGTCCGTCGCGCCGCAGGTCGAAGGCGGCGCGGAAACCATCTTCGTTGTCGAGGACGATGCGCTGGTGCGCAACTTCGTCACCGCGCAGCTCCAGAGCCTCGGCTACAAGACCATCGCCGCCGCCGACGGCCGCGCCGCGCTGGAATTGATCGAGGCCGGCCAGCCGTTCGACCTGCTGTTCACCGACGTCGTCATCCCCGGCGGCATGAGCGGACGCGAGCTCGCCGACGAGGTGGCGAAGCTCCGCCCCGGCGTCAAGGTGCTCTACACCTCCGGCTACACCGACAACGCCATCGTCCACCACGGCAAGTTAGACGACGGCGTGATGTTGCTGACGAAACCGTATCGGAGAAACCAGCTCGCCGAGATGATCCGGAAGGCGCTGGGCGGCGGGGTAGCGGCGCAATAGAGCAATAGAACAGAGGATCTTAGGAACGCCCCCTCACCTCAGATAGTGAAACCGCTTCTCGGACATTAGCAAGGGAGCCGGTATTCCGTTATTGAGCAATTCAAACAGCGAAGCTTTCCTGTCGACTTTTGCTTGCAGAACCATCGTCCTGCTACCAATATCCTTCCTTTTGATTGGGGGTAGCTAATGGGTTTTCGCTTCCGCCGTTCGTTTAAGCTATTGCCAGGCGTCAGATTAAATCTGAGCGGCCGTGGCACTTCGGTGTCGTTGGGCGGACGGGGCTTTCACTACAATATCGGGCCGAAAGGGACGCGCGTCACGGCCGGGATTCCCGGAACGGGCTTGTCTTGGACCGACTATCGACCGTATGCGCACAACCTGACCGATAGAGAGCCGGCTCTGCCGTCGGCGCCGGTCGAATACTTCGACCAATCCTACCAGCCAGACCAACTTACGATTATTCAAAACGCCACTGCGAAACAAATCAATGCCTTATCAACTAGTCAGATCGCTCCTATTCTGAATTCGGCCAGCCAACGCATCCAACTTGCGCCCGCGATTTTGGCGATCTGTCTTTTGCTGTTTGTTGCAGCTCTGATGCAAACAGAACAGCAAAAGTGGATGGGGCTGACGGCGCTATTTGCAACCGTATTCGTTCCCTTAACGATTTTCTTGGATCGATACCGGCGATCGGTAAAGGTCACATTTGATCCCGAAGGTTTGACGGGACGCATCTCCGAGGCGCTCTCTGTTGCCTTCGCCGAGCTGACGAAGTGCATGGCAACGTGGACCGTTGAGGCCGAGGCTCAGACGACTGACTGGAAACGCAACGCGGGCGCAACAGGTCTGAATAAGCGCAAAGCTACATCTCTCCGTTTTGGCAAGCCCGACTGCTTCCGGGGAAAACCTGTCTTTCCGACTTTTCGGACCGGATCCGATCAACTTTATCTGCTACCCGACGCAGCACTAGTGATAGTGAGAGGCGAAGTAGCTTCCGTTAGCTACAGAGAGCTGGAATTCTCAAGCAACGTCGTCCGATTTATCGAAGAAGAGCGCCCGCCTTCTGACGCCGCGGTTGTTGCGCACACTTGGCGTTACGTGAATAAATCCGGTGGCCCCGACCGTCGCTTCATCAACAATGCACAACTTCCCATCTGCCTGTACGGAGAGCTGACGTTTCGTTCGGCTGGGGGCCTGAACAGCAAACTACATATATCATCAGCTCAAGCGGCCGACCCGCTCTGCCGAGTGATCGACGCGCTCAAACGCACCTTAGTCGACACACCAATGGCTATCACCTACGTCAGCACCGCGCGTCACTGGCCAACTGTCGCGCTTCTTTCAACTTTCGCGAGCCTGACATTGCTTCAGGCTGCTTTTCTTCAAAGAGAGGTTCGCATCAAACTGGCGAACAACAACCCGAATTCCGTAGCAATTGACAAGCGACCTTTGCCGGCCCCGCAAGCAAGCCGACAGGATTCGGACAGGCCTCCAAAGGTCATTGCGAGAGATCCTCTTCCACAAAAGCAAAGTCCCCCTTCTGATTTGAGCCAGCTGCCTGCGCAGATCGCCTCACCCACAAACAACAGCGCAGTGACCACCTCGGTGCAAGCATTCGATTTGAGTGATCCGCAGAACGTAATCTCGGCTCAATCGCGTCTGAGAGAGCTTGGATTCTTGCAAGGCCCAACAAAGGGCTGGGATTCATTTTCCCGATCGGCCCTTCGGGACTTCAAAGCGATCAATGGTCTATCTCCAGATGACAAGTGGGACTCGAAGACACAGGAACTGCTCATCTCGGGCGCTCCTATGCGGGCAGAGCAGACCTTTGTTGGCTCGTGGTCCGAGACGGCTTGTGACGACAATTCCAGGCCGGACCTGATCATCAACTCGCGCCGTGCGGTGTCATCAGCTGGGGGTGTATGCGAATTCTCAAGTATCAGACGAACAGGATCAATCTGAGTATCGCGACCGCGTGCTCCAATGCCGGCGAAAAATGGAAAGCTAGTGTTCAATTGGCTGTGACGGGAGATAGGCTCATTTGGACAGGCCGGGACGGAAGTCGCACTCAATATCAACGGTGCCAATAGACATGACCTCGTCCATGATAGATGGCAAGCGACCAGCCCAATCTGGCGGACAAACGCAGATCGATAGAGTCACGTTCTTCAACACAGACAATAAGACAGCATTTCAAGTCCAAACCGTCCCCATTGGCATGAACGCGATTGAGTACGCACGCGCGTTTATCTGACGAGAGACGCGAAGGCCGCCCCAACTGATCCGATCTGGTCGAACGTGATAGTGGATGTATGCGAGGCTCCATGGTCGATCGATCAGCGGATGAGGCCAAGAAGGCAAACATCGAGAAATGGGCGAACAACTCGGCTCCCTCTTTTCCGCGAGCTCGCCGAGGAGGTGGCCAAGCGCCGCCCCGCGCCAGGCTAGACGCGGCAGACGATCCGGCTTGAGTTGCATCAAGACGTCTTGCGGCTTGCCGGCCTAGGTTCTTCCACGCAAGGAGAACCAGCCATGTTCATTTCGCCCGACGATTTCCGGATCAAGGCAGACAATTTCGATCTCACGAAGATGGAGAACATCGTCCGCGTCGCGTGCGGCGTGTTCTACCTCCCGCATGCCGCCGGAAAGTTCATTGGCTGGGGCGTTCTCAATCCGCCCATCGTCAAGTTCTTCGCCGCTGCCGGCCTGTCGCCGCCGGAAGCGTGGGTCTGCCTCGCTGCCGCCGCCGAACTCTCCGTCGCCATTACCCTGACGCTCGGCATCTGCACGCGCTTTGCCGCGCTCGGCTCGGTCGGGCTGATGGCCGTGGCCGTCTACTCGCTCCAGGTCGTGAAAGGCTTTGGCTGGACCTGGAACACGGGCGGCTACGAATATCCGGTGTTCTGGGGCATCTGCTCGCTTGCGGTCGCCGTGCAGGCCTGGAAGGCCTGGGTCGCCGCACGCAAGGACGTCGTCGAGACTGTCGGCCGCACGGTGCGGCTGGCGCCTGCGGAGTAGATCGCTCAGCGCGTCGCCAGCACCACCGCCGCCAGCGTGAAGATCAGCGCGGCGATCTGCCCTGCCCCGAGCGGCTCGTGCAGCGCGATCGCCGACGCCACCACGCCGATCACGGGCACCGCCATCGTCCCGATCGCGGCGACCGAGGCCGGCAACCGCGCCAGGGCGGCAAACCAGCTAACATAGGCAATGCAGAACTGCACGACCGTCGAATAGACCAGCAGCCACCAGCCGACCGGCGTCACCTTGTCCAGATGCGTGGTCTCGACCAGGAGGCCGACGATCGAGATCGGCAGGCAGCCGATCCCGATCTGCCAGGCCGCGGCCGTGACGGGCGGCAGGTGGATCGGGTATTTCTTCGAGACCACTGTGCCGACGGCAAAGCCGAACGCGCCGAACAGCGCCATCACAATGCCCGGCAGTTTTTCCACACTGGCGGCAAGGCCGTTGCCGCCCATGATCGAGGCGAGGCCAACGAAGGCCATCACCAGCCCCATCGTGCGCAGCAGCGTCGGCCGCTCGCCCAGCACCGGCCATGCGATCAGCGAGGCCCAGACCGGCATGGTGTAGGCGATCAGGGCCGCCTCGCTCGCCGGCAGCCACAGCAGCGCCAGCCCCATCAGCACCATCCAGCCGGTGACGTTGAGGAGCGCCGCAACCAGCAGCCGCGGCCAGATCCCGGCCTTGACCTTCAGGCTGTCGCCGCGGACCAGCGCCAGCGCCGCCAGCAGACAAGCCCCGAGCACGCCGGTGACGCCGCGCAAGGTCAGCGGCGGCAGCTCGGCGAGCAAAAATTTCGTGACCGGCCAATTGAAGCCCCAGCCGATCGAGGTGATCGCAAGGAACATCAGGCCGGCCGGGGCGATGCGTGGCCGCAGCACCGGTCGGGTCGAATCAAGCATGGGGGCAGTCCGGCAAAATCGAGACTCAGCTTGGCGCGGATTCGCCGTCCCGACCACCACCTCGGCGGGCATGCCTGCCCTCACGTTCCGTACCACTACGTGAGTCCCGCCGGCGCAACCCCATTGCCCCAAAATATAGCTGCCCTGTGAACAGCGGGGTGAAGGGTCGCCATCACCTCGGGATGCAAATTTTTTCGGTTGGGAATCCCTGAGGACTCACTGATACTTGGCTCCACAACAGGCGCGGGCTTGCCCCCTGTTATCCCCCGCAATCCACCATATTTAGTATTTGATTCAGGAACTCGCACTAGTTCTTGACGGGCGCTTTGGAGAGTCCTAGCTTTCGATCCGTTCGGCGCGAGTGAGTTTGCGTCCCGCCGGCACTCCCCCAAAGGGTCTCGCAAAACTGCACTCCGCCAAGCCAGACGAAGGCAGCGGGATGAGGGCTTGTCTGCCCGCAGACAGCGGACTTTTCGGGCGCCGGAACGGGCCGACAACAGGCTCGGATGGCATTGATGGACGTTGTGACGGTGTGGGGCGTTTGAACGCATGTCGGGCTCATCCCTTTGGGGCGGATGGACCTGGACATGCCGGCGGGTGATCGATGCACGCATCGAGGACGCACGTCGGGAGAAACTGGGCCGGATCCACCGGCTGAACTGCGTTGCCTTCAGGCCGAAACGGCAGGGGAAACGCGAAACGAAATGTCGACCCGGCACGCCTGAACGGAGGCGGTCCGGTCAAAGAATAGGACGGGGCAAGACAATGCGGATCGAGCGGCGCCACACCACCACGGGACAGTCACCTTACGCGGGAATCGATTTCCGCCTGACCACGTCGGAGATCAGGAATCCCGACGGCTCGGTCGTCTTCAAAATGGACGGCGTCGAGGTCCCGGCCGAATGGTCGCAGGTCGCCTCCGACGTGCTGGCCCAGAAATATTTCCGCAAGGCCGGCGTCGCCGCGCGCCTGAAGAAGGTCGAGGAAGAATCCGTCCCCTCCTTCCTGTGGCGCTCCGTGCCCGACACCGAGGCTCTCAGCCTCCTGCCTGAGAAGGAGCGCTATGTCAGCGAGCTCAGCGCCAAGCAGGTGTTCGATCGCCTCGCCGGCTGCTGGACCTATTGGGGCTGGAAGGGCAAGTACTTCTCCTCCGACGAGGACGCCCAGACCTTCTACGACGAGCTCCGCTACATGCTCGCCATGCAGATGGTCGCGCCGAACTCGCCGCAATGGTTCAACACCGGTCTGCACTGGGCCTATGGCATCGACGGCCCCGGCCAGGGCCATTATTACGTCGACCCCTTCACCGGCAAGCTGACCAAGTCCAAGTCGGCCTACGAGCACCCGCAGCCGCACGCCTGCTTCATCCAGGGTGTCGGTGACGACCTCGTCAACGAGGGCGGCATCATGGACCTCTGGGTCCGCGAGGCCCGCCTGTTCAAATACGGCTCCGGCACCGGCTCGAACTTCTCCCGCCTGCGCGGCGAAGGCGAGAAGCTCTCCGGCGGCGGCCGCTCCTCCGGCCTGATGAGCTTCCTCAAGATCGGCGACCGCGCCGCCGGCGCGATCAAGAGCGGCGGCACCACGCGCCGCGCCGCCAAGATGGTCGTGGTCGACGTCGATCATCCCGACATCGAGACCTATATCGACTGGAAGGTGAAGGAGGAGCAGAAGGTCGCCGCCCTCGTCACGGGATCCAAGATCAACCAGAAGCACCTCAAGGCGGTGCTGAAGGCCTGCGTCAACTGCGAAGGCTCCGGCGACGATTGCTTCGACCCCGAGAAGAACCCTGCGCTCCGCCGCGAGATCAAGCTCGCGCGCCGCAGCCTCGTGCCCGACAACTACATCAAGCGCGTCATCCAGTTCGCCAAGCAAGGCTACAAGGACCTCCAGTTCGACATCTACGACACCGACTGGGACAGCGAAGCCTACCTCACCGTCTCCGGCCAGAACTCCAACAACTCGGTCTCGCTGAAGGACGACTTCCTGCGCGCCGTCGAGACCGATGGCGACTGGAACCTCAACGCCCGCACCTCCAAGAAGGTGACGAAGACGCTGAAGGCGCGCGACCTCTGGGAAAAGATCGGCTACGCCGCCTGGGCGTCGGCCGACCCGGGCCTGCACTTCAACACCACCATGAAC
>Ga0065165_1000843_pt1 | contig 40185 bp, 40 predicted proteins | sample AraplaMF_Cvi_mMF_FD_63813 | JGI IMG/M metagenome (GOLD analysis project Ga0065165, IMG submission 63813) | Arabidopsis root microbial communities from the University of North Carolina, USA - plate scrape MF_Cvi_mMF (version 2) (version 3) | ecosystem: Host-associated > Plants > Roots >... | reverse complement strand
GGGCATAGGCATTGTTGTTGCCCGCCTGGGTATGGCCGAACTCGTCTCCCGCCAGAAGCATCGGCGTGCCGTGCGAGAGCAGCATTGTCGCCAGCAGATTGCGCTTTTGCCGCTCGCGCAACGCTACGATCTCCGGATCGTCGGTCGGCCCTTCGGCGCCGCAATTCCAGGAGTGATTGTTGCTGTGACCGTCGCGATTGTCCTCGCCATTGGCTTCGTTATGCTTGTCGCTATACGAGACAAGGTCGTTCAGGTTGAAGCCGTCGTGCGCCGTGATGAAATTGACGCTCGCCCATGGGCGGCGGCCGCGCTTGTTGAACAGGTCGCCCGATCCCGAGAGCCGCTTGGCGAGATCCTGTATCGTGGCGCTATCACCCTTCCAGAATGCACGGGCCGTGTCCCGGAATTTGTCGTTCCATTCCGCCCATCCCGGCGGGAATTGCCCGACCTGGTAGCCGCCGGGACCAATATCCCAGGGTTCGGCGATGAGCTTCACGGACGACAGCACGGGGTCCTGCCGGCATGCATCGAGAAAGCCTCCACCCTCGTCGAAGCCGTAGGGTTCTCGCGCCAGAATGGTCGCCAGATCGAAGCGAAAGCCGTCGACCCGCATTTCGGTCGCCCAGTAGCGCAGCGAGTCGGCAACGAGCTGGAGCACCCTTTGGTGCGACAGGTTCACCGTATTTCCCGTGCCGGTGTCGTTGATGTAGTAGCGCTTCTTGTCCGGCATCAGTCGATAGTAGCTGGCGTTGTCGATGCCCTTGAAGGAAAGGGTGGGCCCGAGCTCGTTGCCCTCGGCCGTGTGATTGTAGACCACATCGAGGATGACCTCGATGCCATGGGCGTGAAACTGATTGACCATGGCCTTGAATTCGGACGGAAACGGCGTCTTCAGATAACGCGGCTCCGGTGCAAAGAACGCGATCGAATTATATCCCCAGTAATTGCGGAGACCCTTCTCGACGAGATAGCTGTCGTCCACGAAGGCATGGATCGGCAGAAGTTCGGCGCTCGTAATGCCTAGCGACCGCAGGTAGGCAGGCACTTCCGGATGGGCGAGACCCAGGAAGGTGCCGCGCTCCGCCTCGGGGATCAGGGGATGCAATTGGGTGAAGCCCTTGACATGCAGTTCATAGAAAATGGTTCGTTCCCACGGCACTTCCGGCTTGCGCGATGCGCCCCACGTGAAGGCCGGATCGATGACCCTGCACTTTTGCATCAATGGCGCGCTATCTCGCCCGTCGAACGACAAGTCCTTGTCATGGTGGTCGAGCTGATAGCCAAATAGCTCCGGTCCCCACCGCAAGGTACCAACCAGTTGCTTCGCGTAGGGGTCGAGCACGAGCTTGTTGGGATTGAAGCGATGGCCGGCGTCGGGTTCGTACGGACCGTGGACCCGGTAGCCGTACACAGTGCCGGGTCGAGCCGATGGCAGGTAGCCGTGCCAGACCTCGTCCGTGTATTCCGGAAGCTCGATGCGCTCGAGTTCGGTGACGCCGCTCTCGTCGAACAGGCAGAGCTCCACCTTGGTCGCATGCGCCGAAAAAAGCGCAAAATTAACCCCAAGGCCATCCCAGGTGGCTCCCAGCGGGAATGGCTTTCCCTCAGTGACGCGCGAGCGCCGCAGGCTTGCAGCCGCGCGCGTCAATTCGTCGCGAGAAGTCGTTGGTCGGTGCATGGTTGCCCCCAAAGAAAGAGGCCCGCTACGGGGCCTGATCGCTGATTGTTATCTTCGCCGCCGGATCGGATGCTGTGACGGTTGCGATGGCGGCGACTGGCGGAAGTTGCGGCGGCTTGGGAACGACGCCGGCGCGTTGCGCCGTGAATTCTTTGGTGATCGCAGCGATTGAGTCTCCAATCCGCCCTGCAATTTCGGTCAGCTCCGCGCTGGAAAGCCGCAGTCGCTTCTTGATCTGTCGCACATGGGAGGGATCACCAAGATCGACTTTATTTCTGACCAGCTGAGGCTTCGAGCTGCGCATGACACCCTCCATGACTGTAGCCGTAACATGGGGCGCAAAGCGAAGTTCCAGTGTCTGCAAGAATTGGCGAGCGAAAGTCCGGGCTCGCAGCATTAGACCAAAAGCTGCCGGCGCCATTGGATAGAGACGTTTCACACAGAGAAAAACCCCGGCCATTGGCGCGGGGTTCTTCAAAGCCAGCATCACCGAGGGAGCGATGATGGCACCACTGATGTCTTTTAACTTTTCAGGCGCCGGAGGGTTCCCCGGAAATTATGCCGCGGTCGACGCCTTCTTGTTACCTTGTTCTCCTCGCCAAGACCGAACGGACGGAAGCTAAAACCTACAGGACCAGAGACGAGGCACGCGCTGATGTGTTGGACGACATCGAGAGATTTTACAACACGACCCGCAGGCACTCGACCATCGGTTACCTCAGCCCGGTTGAGTTCGAGCGAAGGCGGGATTAGCTTAACCCGGTGTCCATCAAACCGGCAGCAGCTCACGAAGAGACGCCCTCACGAGGCGGCGTTTGTCTCCAACTCGTCTAGGTCGACGCGCCAAACAGCCTTCGGACGGCCGGCAACCATTCGCCCGTCATCGTGAACTCTAGTCCTAGGCGCGTGCCGCAGGCGATGGCCAGCATCGTGATCGGAGCTGATACGGCAAGCGTCGAGAACGCGCTTAGGCCCTGACCGATGGTGCAGCCCATCGACATGATGCCGCCGACGCCCATCAGGAGCGCACCGGTCATGTGACGTTTCAATTCGCGGGCGTCGTCGCAGGCCTCCCAGCGGAAGCCGCGCGCGAGCATCGCGGCGGCAAACGAGCCGGCGACCACGCCCGCCACTGAGCCGATGCCGAAGTTCAGCCGAGCGCCCGAGAAGGTTGCAATGTAGAGGATGGCGTCGCCGAGCGGGGCCACGAAAGTGAGGGAAGAGACCCGCGCGGGATCGAAGTCGTCGTCCGCAAGCCAGCCGGTCGCGAACCAGCCGAACGCGATCGCGGCGCCGACTGCAAGACCGGAGGCCAGCAGTCGCGGCGACCGGATCAGCCTGCCGTCCGCAAGTGCCCAAAAGGCGAGTGCGGCGGCAACTGTCACGACCAGGATCGCGCGTGCCGTGCCGTCTGCGCCGAGCAGCGAAGTCAGCGTCTGGTTGCCACCCTCTGCAAGCTGCACTGACAGCGGTTCGATCAATGCCACGCGCAGCATGCCGGTAATGCCGCGCATCGTCGCGAGCGCGGACAAGCCGAGCACGAGAAAGACCACGATGGCGCGCAGGTCACCACCGCCGACGCGCACCAGCGTGCCGAAGCCGCAGGTGCCGACCAGCGCCATGCCGACGCCGAACATCAGTCCGCCGATGATCGCACCACCAAGCCCGATCGATGCAGTGAGATAGATCGACCGCGACAAGTCGACGATGCCCAACGCCGCGAGCATCTGCGTTGCCAGCAGCGCCACGGCTGCAGCGAGTGCGAAGGATTTCAGCCGGCGGGTATCCGATCCGAAGAACGCATCCTCAAGCATCGCGAGCGTGCAGAAACGGCCGGCACGGCCTGCAATACCGAGGACGGCGCCGGCAGCAAGCCCGCATGCGAACGCTATGGTCGATGGATTGAGCATTCCTCCCGCAGATGTTCGTTTTGCCTCAGGGGCAGTCTGCGCCGGAGAATTACTAAAATCCAGCGCGGAGATTACCGGCGGCGCCGGCGGACCGGCTCGCAGAACACATCGTAGATGGCCGTCAGAATCTTGCGGACGTCCTCGTTGGCGAGGCTGTAGTAGATCGTCTTGCCGTCGCGGCGGGTCGTGACCAGCCGATCAAGTCTCAGCCGCGCCAGTTGCTGAGAGACGGTCGACTGCCGCTCGCCGAGGAACTGTTCGAGCTCGGTCACGGACTTCTCGCCCTCGGCGAGGATGCAAAGCAGCAGCAGCCGGGACTCGTGCGACAGCGCCTTGAGCATGTCGCTCGCCTCGCGCGCCTTCTCGATCATCTGCTCAAGTTCGGCGGAGCCCTCGATCTCCTTCAGTTTTGGCAACGGCATCGCGTCAAAGTCCCCTGCGAAAAATCCAAAGAGCGGTCATGACTTGGCTGGCTCGGATCCTGTGCCGGACAGGATTCGGTCCAAGAGGCCGAAGAAGGCATCACCCGGATAGCCGCGAATGCGCCCGATCTCACGGCCTTCCTTTACCACGACGAAGGTCGGCGTGAAAACGCCGGGATCGATTCCGGCGAGATCGGCGGGCAGCGGGCTGTTCAGGTCGACCCGGCGTAGCGGCGCTGCCCGGCTTTCCTCGGTTTTGGCGTAGATCGGCGCGATCTCGGCGTTGAAGCGTGCGCACCACACGCAGCCGGGCCGCTCGAACATCACGAGCTCTGCAGCGCGCGATCCCGCGGCAGGCAACGCGAACGCCATAGTGAGCGCGAGCAGGGCGATGATTCGGTTCATTCCGCAACGCTCCTCTGGACTTCCTCGACGTTTTATATCATTAAATTCGTATATGTGATAGGGATGAGGCGCCATGACCTTGGACGTCACGCTTGGCGCGGCTTTCGTCGCGGGCCTGTTGTCGTTTCTGTCGCCCTGCATCCTGCCCCTGGTACCGCCCTTCCTTTGCTACATGGCCGGCGTCTCCGCCACGGATCTGTCCGGCGACAGGCCGGATCTGCGGCCGCGCGTCCTTGCGTCCGCACTGGCTTTCGTGACCGGTTTCTCGCTGGTTTTCGTCGCGCTCGGCTCGACCGCGTCGATCGCGGGACGCTTCATCTCCGCGCATCTGTCGACGTTGGGTATCGTTGCCGGCGGCCTGATCATCGCCATGGGCCTGCATTTTCTGGGAGTGCTCCGGATTCCGCTGCTCTATCGCAGCGCGACCGTGCAGGTCGACAGCCGGCCGGCCGGCCTGGCGGGAGCCTTTGTCATGGGCCTCGCATTCGCGTTCGGCTGGACGCCCTGCGCCGGACCCATTCTTGCCGCGGTCCTGCTGATGGCGGGCTCGGAGGGCACGACCGGGCGGGGAGCGCTGCTGCTCCTTGCCTACTCGGCCGGAACCGGCATTCCTTTTCTGATCGCGGCCGCCTTCACCGGTCGTTTCATCGTGCTGCTCGGGCGCGCGCGCCGGCATCTCGGCCTGGTCGAGAAGACGATGGGCGCCTTTCTGGTCGCGACCGGCCTGATGTTCCTGACCGGGCTGATGCCGGCGATATCGGAATGGCTGCTGGAGCGATTCCCCGGCCTCACCAACATCGGCTGATATTCAGCCGAAGCGGAAATCGAGCAACTGGGCGTAGGACTGAAGCTCGATGAGGTAGCGATGCACGAGCGGCCCGTCGCCGGCCATTGCCGCATGCGCGATCGCGCCGCTGCTCGTGATCGCGCCGTCGATCAGGCGCCGGAACTCGCTCTTCTCGGCAATTTCGGCACTTGCCCAGTCATTGCAGCGCTGCAGGCGATCGCGAAATGCGCTCGCGGCGGCGACGGTGTCCTCGGCGTTGGCGGGCGCCGGCTGCGCGCCGTACCGGGTCGCCGCAACGCGCAACTTCTCCATGGCCGGCGCGAGCTCGAAGACGCAGTCGCCGAGATCGTAAAGGCCCGAACGGTGCCTGAGCTCGTGCAACGACTGGCGAAGCGCAAACAATTCCCGGCCGGCAACGACATTGTCGCCACCATCCAACGCGCGTGTTGCTGCGGTGAGCCGCTCGCCGCCGCGATCGAGAAATTCCGCCAGCGCGGCCGGAGCATAAGCGGGCAGGGGGCCGTGCGCGGTCGGCGCGAGCCGCTTCCACGCGGCCACCGCTTCGTCGGTCTCGATCTGGGCCAGCGCGACGTTGCCGGTGCGGGCGTAGCTCGCCGCGCTGCGCAGATTGGCCATGATCGACGCCATGCCCGATGCGAAATCAACGGGTTTGCCGGTCTCCGCGCTGAGCACGAGCGCGGTCGAAGCCAGCCATGCCACCACGGCGATGATGCAGCGCAAGATCGGAAATCCTTGTCACATTCGAGTATTTGAATATCATAATGAAAATGACCGATGCGCAAGATCTGACAACGCCCAAATCCATGATGTCGCCTCGCATACCTACGCGGCGCAGGTTTCTCGCCTTTGCGTCGGGGGCCGCCATTGCCGCAGGCTGCGGCTCCGTCGCGGCAGAACCAGCGCTCGGAGAAGACGGGCTCTATCACGAGCCGTGGTTCCTTCAGAGCTTTCTCGATTTGCGCGAGGACCTCGAAAATGCGGCCGCCGCCAGCAAGCGTCTCGCCATCATGTGGGAGCTGCGCGGCTGCCCCTATTGCCGCGAGACGCATCTGGTGAACTTCGCCGATGCAGGCATCTCGAAATACATCCGTGACAACTTCGAAGTGCTGCAGCTCAATCTGGTGGGCTCCCGCAAGGTCACGGATTTCGACCGCCAGGAGCTGTCCGAGAAGGACCTCGCACAAAAATACGGGATCAGATTTACCCCGACGTTCCAATTCTTTCCGCCATCGGCAGGCGGCATCGAGACGAGAGAGCCGATGGCACGCGAAGTTGCGCGGGCGCCGGGTTATTTCAAGCCGCCGCATTTCCTGGCGATGTTTCGCTTCGTGCGGGAGCAGGCCTATGAGCGTGGCTCGTTCCGGGATTTCCTCGCCGCAAACGGCTAGCTGAGGGCGTCTTTGCGAATTTCGCTTGACGTCCTCATTTATATGAACATATCATAATAAATGAATTTGATGGACTGTGAGTCCATCGTGATCAAGGGCGGGCGTCACCCCGTCACAAAGGGTAGGGAACATGCGGCGCTCGCTTGCGGCTGCGTTTGCACTGTGTCTGTCGGCCGGAGGCGCGCTTGCTCAGCAGCCGGCCGCGGAGCCGATCAAGCTCGACGTCATCAACGACTCGCTGCCGAAGTCCCTGACCGGCACGCCCGGCAATGCCGAGGCCGGCAAGAAGGTGTTTTTGACGCGCACGCTCGGCAACTGCCTGGCCTGCCATCAGGTCACCAGCCTGAAATCCGAGGAATTCCACGGCGAGTTCGGCCCGTCGCTCGACGGTGTCGCCGGCCGTTACACCGAGGCGCAGTTGCGCCTCATCGTCGCCGACCCCAAGCGCATTTTCACCGACACGGTCATGCCTGCATTCTTCAAGAACGAGGGCTTGAGCCGGGTGCGCCCGGAATTCGTCGGCAAGTCGATTCTGACGGCCGCGCAGGTCGAGGACGTCATCGCTTTTCTCAAGACGCTGAACTGACGGCTGGGAGGTACCAGGAATGAAAGCCATCAATCGACGGCAGGCCTTTGCGCTCGGGGGCGGATTCGTCATGCTGACCGTGCTGCCCATGGCGGCCGATGCTGAAGTAACCAACGACGCGGCCAAGTGGATCGAGAAGTTCACCGGCGGCAAGCAGCCCGTCAAGGGCAAGATCTCGCTCGACCTGCCGGAGATTGCCGAGAACGGCAACACCGTGCCGCTGTCGGTCAACATCGATAGTCCGATGACCGCAGACTCCTACGTCAAGGATGTCATGATCATCGCCGACGGCAACCCGAATGCGGGCGTCGCGACGCTGTCGTTCACACCGCTGTCGGGCAAGGCGGAAGCCTCGATCCGGATCCGGCTCGCGACAACGCAGAACGTGGTTGCGATCGCGAAGATGAGCGACGGTTCGCTGTTCACGGAGCAGAAGACGGTGAAGGTCACAATCGGCGGCTGCGGCGGCTAAGGCAGGGAGATAGACGATGGCAGACAAACCGCGCATCAAGCTTCCGAAGGAAGCCGCCAAGGGCGAAATCATCCAGATCAAGACCCTGGTCTCGCACGTCATGGAATCAGGCCAGCGCAAGGACGCTCAGGGCAAGACCATTCCGCGCAAGATCATCAACAAGTTCGCCTGCGAGTTCAACGGCAAGCCGGTTTTCGCTTGCGCGCTGGAGCCGGCAATCTCGGCCAATCCCTACATCCAGTTCGACGCCAAGGTGGATGAGGCCGGAACGTTCAAGTTCGCCTGGACCGACGACGACGGCACCGTGATCACGGCCGAAGAGAAGATTGCGCTCAAGGCGTAATGCGCATCGCGCGTTGAGGGAGGCTCGGATGGCGCCACGAAATGTTGGGTTGGCCGCTGCGATCGTGGCCGCCGCATCGCTTGCGACGGTCGCCTTGGCAGAGGACGCCGAGCGCAAGGGCATCCCCGCGCCGCCCGGCCACGTCTTCAAGACGATTATTTCCGGCTACCAATTCCGCAGCAAGGAGACGCGCGCCTTGCAGGACGATGACCTGGAAAATCCCGGCTTCCTTGCGGTGGAGCGTGCCGCCGACGCCTGGAAGAAGGTCGAGGGCAACGAAGGCAAGTCCTGCATGAGCTGCCATGGCGAGGCCGAGACCAGCATGAAGGGCGTCGGCGCGGCGATGCCGAAATGGGACCACAAGCTGAAGAAACCGGTCAACCTCGAGCAGCGCATCAACCTCTGCCGCAGCGAGCACATGAAGGCGGAACCCTGGAAATTCAAATCCCAGGAACTGACCGACATGACCACCTTCGTGCGCTACCAGTCGCACGGCATGAAAGTTGCGGTGAAGACCGACGGTCCGATGTCGCCCTGGTTCGAGCGCGGCAAGCAGATCTATTACACGCGCTACGGCCAGCTCGATCTCGCCTGCGAATCCTGTCACGAGCGCAACAACGGCAAGTTCATGCGCGCCGACTTCCTGAGCCAGGGCCAGACCAACGGCTTCCCGACCTATCGGTTGCGCGACCAGCGCCTGATACCGCTCCATGAGCGCTTCGAAGGCTGCATGTTCGACGTGCGCGCCGAGCCGTTCAAGCCTCTGTCGGACGAGTTCCTCGCGCTCGAGCTCTATGTCGCCTGGCGCGGCATCGGACTGCCGGTCGAGACGCCCTCGGTCCGCAACTGAAACGACGAGCATGCAGGAGCATTGCGCATGATCTCTCGACGCGAATTCATTCAGGTGGCTGCGGCAACGGCGGCACTCTCGACCGGCGTCGGCTCCGGCCTGACCCGTGCGGTCGCCCAGCAGCGCCTGACCCAGAAGGAATTGCTGGCCTTTGAGCCCGTCGGCAACGTCACGCTGGTGCATGTGACCGACATCCACGGCCAGCTCATGCCGCTCTATTTCCGTGAGCCCTCGACCAATCTCGGCGTCGGCGAGGCCAAGGGCCTTCCGCCGCACGTCACCGGCAAGGAGTTTCTTGCGCGCTTCGGCATCCCGCCCGGCTCGTCGGCGGCCTACGCCCTGACCTCGGAGGATTTCGAGGCGCTGGCCAAGAGCTACGGCCGGATCGGCGGTCTCGATCGCGCCGCGACCGTGATCAAGGCGATCCGCGCCGAGCGCGGCGACAAGGTTGCGCTGCTCGACGGCGGCGACACCTGGCAGGGGTCCTGGTCGTCGTTGAAGACGCGCGGCCAGGACATGATCGACTGCATGGCGCTGCTCAAGCCCGACGCCATGACCGGCCATTGGGAGTTCACCTACGGCACCGAGCGCGTCAAGCAGGCGATCGAGGGCCTCGGTTTCCCGTTCCTCGGCCTCAACATCCGCGACACCGAATGGAACGAGGCGGCGTTCGAGCCCTCGACCATGATCGAGCGCGGCGGCGTCAAGATCGCGGTGCTCGGCCAGGCCTTCCCCTATACGCCGGTGGCCAATCCGCGCTGGATGATTCCGAACTGGTCGTTCGGCGTGCGCGAGGAGGACGTGCAGGCGCAGGTCGACAAGGCCCGCAAGGGCGGCGCGCAGCTCGTCGTGCTGCTCTCGCACAACGGCTTTGACGTCGATCGCAAGCTGGCGAGCCGCGTCAAGGGCATCGACGTCATCCTGACCGGGCATACCCACGACGCTCTGCCCGAGGCGGTGAAGGTCGGCAAGACCCTGCTGATCGCATCCGGCTCCTCCGGCAAGTTCGTCTCGCGGCTCGACCTCGACGTCCGCGACGGCGAGGTCAAGGCCTACCGCTACAAGCTGATCCCGCTGTTTTCCGACGTGATCACGGCGGACGCGGAGATGGCCGCGAAGATCGCCGAGGTGCGCAAGCCCTTCGCGTCCGACCTCGCCAAGGTGCTCGGCAGGACGGATTCGCTGCTTTACCGGCGCGGCAACTTCAATGGCACGTTCGACGACCTGATCTGTCAGGCTCTGTTGCAGGAGCGCGACGCCGAGATCGCGCTGTCCCCGGGCTTCCGCTGGGGCACCAGCGTGCTGCCAGGGCAGGACATCACCTTCGAGGACGTCACCAATGCGACCGCGATCACGTACCCGGCAGTGTACCGGATGGGTATGACAGGGGCGCGGTTGAAGGAAATCATCGAAGACGTGGCCGACAATCTCTTCAACGTCGATCCCTACTATCAGCAGGGCGGCGACATGGTGCGGATCGGCGGGCTGTCCTACGCGATCGATGTCGCCAAGCCGCAGGGCAGCCGCATCTCGGACATGCAGATGGCCAAGACCGGCACGCCGATCGATCCGAACAGGGAATATCAGGTCGCCGGCTGGGCCAGCGTCAACGAGGGAACCGAAGGGCCGCCGATCTGGGAGGTCGTCGGCAATTATCTGACCCGACAGAAGACGGTTCGCCTCGAACCCAATAGAGCCGTCAAAGTCACCGGAGCGTAAGAAGCGATGTCGAAGATGGACAGTCCCCGGCAATCCCGACGCAGTTTTCTGGCCGCTGGCGCCGGCGTTGCGGCGTCGGTGCTCGCGAAGCCCGCCTTGGCCGGCGGCAATCCGGCGAACCAGCCGCCCAACGTTCCGGAATGGACCAAGTCGCTCGGCGAGGGGGTCGCCGTGCGCCCCTATGGCAAGCCGTCGAAGTTCGAGAAGGACGTCGTCCGGCGTGATGTCGAATGGCTGACCGCCTCGCGCGAGTCCTCGGTGAGTTTCACCCCGCTGCACGAGCTCGAAGGCATCATCACGCCCAACGGCCTCTGCTTCGAGCGGCACCATGGCGGTATCGCGGAGATCGATCCGGCCGATCATCGCCTGATGATCCACGGGCTCGTTGAGCGTCCGCTGATCCTCACGTTGGAGGAGCTGAAGCGGTATCCGCGCGTCAACCGCATCCACTTCATGGAGTGCGCGGCCAATTCGGGCATGGAGTGGCGCGGCGCCCAGCTCAATGGCTGCCAGTTCACCCACGGCATGATCCACTGCGTGCAATACACCGGCGTCTCGCTGCGCACGCTGCTGGAGGAAGCTGGCGTCAAGACCAACGGCAAGTGGCTCTTGGTCGAAGGCGCCGACGCGGCGGCGATGGATCGCAGCCTGCCGATCGAGAAGGCGCTCGACGACTGCATCATCGCCTACAAGATGAATGGCGAGGCGCTCTATCCGGAGCAGGGCTATCCGATGCGACTCGTGGTGCCGGGCTGGCAGGGCAATCTCTGGGTCAAGTGGCTGCGCCGCATCAAGGTCGGTGACCAGCCCTGGCACACGCGCGAGGAGACGTCGAAATATACGGACCTCATGCCGAACGGCAAGGCGCGGCGGTTTACCTGGTCGATGGACGCCAAGTCCGTCATCACGAGCCCGAGCCCACAGGCGCCGATCAAGCACGGCAAGGGTTTTACGATCGTCTCGGGACTCGCCTGGAGTGGGAACGGCAAGGTCAAGCGCGTGGACGTCTCGCTCGATGGCGGCCGCAACTGGTGGCCGGCGCGGCTCGACGGCCCCGTGCTCGACAAGGCGCTGACGCGCTTCTACTACGAGTTCAACTGGAACGGCGAGCCGCTGCTGCTGCAATCGCGCGTGCAGGACGAGACCGGCTATGTGCAGCCGAGCAAGGCCGAGCTGCGGAAGATCCGCGGCGTCAACTCCATCTATCACAACAATGGCATCCAGACCTGGCATGTGCAGGCCAATGGTGAGGTCGAGAATGTCGAAGTCGCCTAAGTTCATTGCAACCGCGCTGATCGCTTGCCTGTTCGGCGCGCCGGCGTTCGCACAACAGAAGAGCGAGGTCAAAGCCGGGCTGCGCTATCACATCGGTCGCGCGCCGACCGCGGACGAGATCCGCGGCTGGGACATCGACGTCCGGCCCGACGGCCAGGGCCTGCCGGAAGGCAAGGGCACGGTCGCACAGGGCGAAAAGCTGTTCATGGACAATTGCTCGACCTGCCATGGCGAATTCGGCGAGGGCAACGGCCGCTGGCCGGTGCTCGCTGGCGGCAAGAACTCGCTGACGTCGGACAATCCGGTCAAGACGGTCGGCTCCTACTGGCCCTATGCCTCCACCGTGTTCGACTATGTCCGCCACGCCATGCCTTACGGCAATGCCGAGTCGTTCTCGGTCAACGAATATTATGCGCTGGTCGCCTATGTCCTTTACCTCAACGATATCGTTACCGACCAGAACTTCGAACTGACCAACAAGAACCTTGCCGCGATCAAGATGCCGAACGAGCAGGGTTTCGTGATGGACGATCGCGCCACCAGCGAAAAATCGTTCTGGCAGAAGGATCCCTGCATGAAGGACTGCATCGCCCCGGTGAAAATCACCGGGCGCGCAGCCGTCATCGACGTCACGCCCGAGGACGGCAAGGACGGAAAGCCGCGGGGCGTGGAGTGAGACGCGGCCGGGCGAGCCGCCGTAGATTGCTTCGCGGTCTGCTCGCTGCGGCCCTCGTCCTGACGAGTCTCGCCGCCCCGTCTCGGGCGGCCGAGCCGCACAGGCTCGCGTTGCAGATCAGCGACGACGATCCCGTCAAGATGCGCGCCGTCCTCGATGTTGCGGCCAACGTCTCGCGCCACTATTCCGGGCAGGGCGACGACGTCGAGATCGTGGTGGTCGCCTTCAATGGCGGCCTCGACATGCTGCTCGATGACCGTTCGCCGGTAAAGGAGCGCCTGGTGAACTTCCTGAAATCGATGCCCAACGTGAGCTTCATCGCCTGCGGCAATACGCTGGAGACGCTGGCCGTGAAGGAAGGCCGGCGTCCGCCGTTGATCGACGGTATCAGCGTCACCCAGGTCGGGGTTGCCACGCTGCTGGATCTTGCGGAAAAGAACTGGACGATTGTCCGTCCCTGAGGAGAGAGCCGCCGATGCGATGGTTGATGGGATTGGCTGTCCTGCTCATTCTGGTGCGGCCCGTCGGCGCAGCCGAGCAGGAGCTCGAACTGTCGATCGACGGCCGCACGACCTTGGCGACCCTGCGTACGCCTGCCGCGATGGGGCCGGACACACCGCTCGTCGTGATGACCCACGGCACGCTCGCGCACAAGGATATGGAAATCATTACGGGCATCGCGAAGGCGCTCGAGCAGCGCGGCATCGCCACGCTCGCTCATACGCTGTCGCTCGGGCTCGATCGCCGCAAGGGCATGTATGACTGCGCCGTGCGGCACGACTATGTCACGGACGATGCGATCGCCGAGATCGGCGCCTGGGTCGCGAAGGCGAAGAGCCTGTCCCGGCTGGTCTTCGTGTTCGGCCATTCGCGGGGCGGCAACCAGGTGGCGCGCTATCTGGCGGCGAGCGAAACCTCGCGCGCTGCGGGGGCGGTGCTGCTGGCGCCGGCGACCGCGAAAGCCGAGGCCGATTTGCGCGTTTCCTATGCCCGGACTTATGGCAAGCCGCTCGAACCGCTCCTCGAGAAGGCAACCAAGGCCGTCGCGGCGGGGCGCGGCGGAGATTGGCTGGACGCGCCGGGATTTATTTATTGTCGCAACGCAGTCGTGACGGCGCGGGCCTTTAAGTCCTTCTACAGCCCTGATGCCGGGGAGGACACGGCGGCGCTGGTCGAGCGGACGAAGTTGCCGGTGCTGGTGCTCGCCGCAACCAAGGATACGGTCGTGCCCGATGTGACGGCGTCCTTCGGACCGCTGGCCGATTCGAGCGGCGGCAGGGTGCAACTCGACAAGATCGAGGACGCCGATCATTTCTTCCGGGACCTGTTCGCGGAAGACGTGGCCGATCGCATCGCGGACTTCATCAAGCAGACACGATAGGAGGGACCATGCAGCGTCGATCCGTGCTTCGCACGAGCCTTGCCGGACTATTTGGTGCATTCGCCGTGCGCGAGGCGGCTGCCGCGACGGAAGCTCCGGCGCGGCAGCGCGTCGTCTATCACCTCGCCGATGCCGATCGTGTCGTCTTCGTTCTCGGCAATCTCCAGAACCATGTCGACGGCGTCGGCGGACCCGGCAAGGCCGATATCAGGCTGGTCGTGCATGGACCGGCGCTGCGCGCTTTCCACGCGCTCGCCGCCGAGGACCACATGATCGCGATGATGAAGAAGCTGGCCGACGCCGGCGTCGGCTTCGACGCCTGCGCCAACACCATGAAGGCGCAGGGCGTCAAGCTCGACGATCTCACGCCCGGCTTCGTGGTGGCCGAGAAGGGCGGCGTAGTGCGGCTCGCCGAGCTGCAACAGCAGGGATATGCGTATCTGCGGCCATGAGCGATACGCGGCCCTTGATTTAGCTCATATGGCCCGGCTAGGGCGCGCGGCAGACTAGCGGATATCAAAGGAATACCGAGACGGCCGTGCTGACGATACTCATCGATCTCCTGGGGGAAGACCGGCTGTCATGGCTCGGCGGACTCCTGGTCGGTGGCCTCTTCGGATTCTTCGCCCAGCGCAGCCGCTTCTGCCTGCGTGCGGCGGCGGTGGAATTTTCCCGCGGCGAGGGCGGACCGCGCCTTGCGGTGTGGCTGCTGACTTTCGCCGCTGCGCTGGTCGGTACGCAAGTGCTGGTCGCGCTCCGCTTCCTTGACGTGTCCGAGGCGCGTCAGCTCGCGCAGCAGGGCAGCATCTCCGGCGCGCTTCTGGGCGGGGTGATGTTCGGCTGCGGCATGATCCTCGCCCGCGGCTGCGCCAGCCGGCTGCTCGTGCTCTCGGCCAACGGCAACCTCAGGGCTCTGCTGTCGGGCCTGGTGTTTGCGGTCACCGCGCAGGCATCCTATCGCGGCTTGCTGTCGCCGGCACGCGAGTGGGTGACCAATCTCTGGCTGGTCGATGGTGGGCCGTCGCGTGACATCATGGCGGTGCTCGGCGGCGGCACACCCGAGAAACTCGCTTTCGGCGGACTATGGCTGATCGCGGGGCTCGCCTTTGCCTTTCGCAGCCATCTGCCGCGCCGGCTGATCCTCGCCGCGCTGGCCACGGGCGCGGCGGTGGTCGCCGGCTGGCTCTTCACCTACCAGCTTTCGCAGGCCTCCTTCGCGCCGGTGACGCTGAAGAGCCTCACCTTCAGCGGACCGTCGGCCGAACTGCTGATGCTGGTCCTGAACAGCTCGCAGCTCCGGCTCGGCTTCGATCTCGGCATCATTCCCGGCGTGTTTCTCGGCTCGTTCGTCGCCGCGGTCACCGCGGGTGAATTGAAGCTCGAGGGGTTTTCGGACGGGCTCGGCATGCGGCGCTATCTGCTCGGTGCAGTGCTCATGGGGTTCGGCGCGATGCTCGCGGGCGGCTGTGCGGTCGGCGCCGGCGTGACCGGGGCCTCCGTGTTCGCGCTCACCGCCTGGCTGGTGCTCGGCGGCATGTGGCTCGGGGCAGGGTTGACCGATCTCCTCGTCGACCGGGCCGGCATGCCGCAACCGCAGCAAGCCGTGGGTTCGCCAAGCATCTGATATTTCAGAATTTGCTAAATTGTAATTTTTGAATGTGATTTTGGTGGGTCGATCGCGCCGCCGCCCAAGGGAAACGCACACACGACCCACCACCGCGGAGAGCTTCGCTCGCGAAGCGCCGCCCACCGCGCGGATCGACTGGTCGCCTTATCTCGTCGGCGCCGGGATCGGGCCGCTGAGCTGGATCGCCTTTGCGGTGTTCGGCGATCCGCTCGGCGTCACCACCGCCTATTCGCGTGTCGCCTCGCTCTTTGCCGTCCCTGTGATCGGGCCGGAGGCCGTGGCGCAGAATTCCTGCTGGAAGAGCATGCCCCTGAAGTGGGACTACGGCGTCTGGTCTCTCGTGGGCATTCGCCGACCGCAAGCGCTGCGAACCAGGCGACATCCGGAATGTTCGTGACACCCGGCCTGCCGTTCCAGTTCAGTCGTATTCAAGCGGCGCATGGCAGCGGGTTCAATAGCATCTGTGTTGCTGCGGTCAAATAGGTCCTGATGAGGACAATTTCAGGCTGACCATCGCCGGGGCGGACGTTCTCGAAAGGATGGAGGCGATCGTCTGAATCTGGTCGGTGCCGGCGGAAACGAACCCGATAAAGTGGGTGTGCCCGCGAGCTGTCATCCCGCGAGAAACCCGCCATCCACCGCAATGACGGTGCCGGTCGCATATTGCGAGGCCGGCATGCAGAGGAAGGCAACCGCGCCGGCGACGTCTTCCGGCTGCCCCCAGCGCTTGAACGCGGTGCGATCGGCAATGCGCTGATAATGCGCAAGGTCGGTGCGGCCGGCGGCGTTGATTGCAGTCTCGATGTAGCCTGGCGCGACGGCATTCACGCGAATGCCTTCCTCGGCCCACTTCAACGCCAGCGCCTTGGTCAGCATCACGACGCCGCCCTTGCTGGCGCAATAGGCGGGAATTCGCGGCAGCGCCAGCGTCGCATTCATCGAGGCGATGTTGACGATCGAGCCCTTCGTCTGCGCCAGCTGCGGCCGGAATGCCATGCAGGTCCGAAACGTGCCGGTGAGATTGACGTCGATCACCTTCATGAAGGTCTCGATCTCGAATTCCTTGTCGCGCGCGAGAATACCGGCGCAATTGACCAGCGCATCGACGCGCTTGTGCTCCCCTGCGAAGAACGTGACGGCCGCATCATCGGTGACGTCGAGTGTCGCAAGCGCGAGGCCCGCGCGCGGCTTGAGCAGTGTACGCGCGAGATCCGCGCCATTGGCGCCGGTCGCCGTGACCGTCGCGCCGAGATCGCAAAACTGGTTGCTGATCGCGGCGCCAATGTCGCCGGCGCCGCCGATCACGACGGCATGAAAGCCCGTCGCGAGAGAGAAATTCGAATTCATCGGGAGGGTCTCACTTCAGGGATTTCGGTGGCGGAGCCGTGGATTCCCGGACCACCAGCGAGAAGTCGATCTCGCGGTGCATGATGGTCTGCTCGCCGGCGAGGCTGCGCACCAGATATTCTCCGGCGCGCTGCCAGGTTTCTCCGGTCGGAACGTGGATCGTGGTGAGGCTCGGTCGCAAATGACGACTCCAGTCGAGGTCGTCGAAGCCGATCACCGACAGGTCGCGTGGCACGGCGAAACCGTCGCGCTCTGCCTCGAGCAGCACGCCATAGGCGATGACGTCGTTGCCGCACACGACGGCCGAGGGACGGTCCTTCAGGTTCAGGAGATAGCGGGCCGCCTCGCGCGCGTCGTCAAGCGTATAGGGCACTTCGACGTGCCATTGCGGGGGAAGCTCAATGCCGTTCTCAGCGAGCGCGCGACGAAAGCCGGCGACGCGGGCGCTGGCGCGGTCATTGTTGCGCTGGAGTGCCGAGACGATCCCGATGCGGCGGTGGCCGAGCTCGATGACGTGCGCGGCGGCACGATGCGCGGCGGCTTCGTTGTCGGTGCCGACGCAAGGGTAGGGCCGATCAGGCTGGTAGATGCCGACATTGATGAAGGGCACCGCATTGTCCGCGAGCAGCTTGCGCAATCCGTCGTGGTGGCAATCGCCGCGCAGCACGAGGCCGTCGACGCCGCGGCTGATGAGATTGCGTGCCTGCTGCAATTCGACGTCGAGGTCGTACCCGCTCGTGGTGAGGAACAGCATGTACCCGACTGAGGAGAGATATTGCTGCAGCGAGGCGATTCCGCGCGCGAACATCGTATTGTCGATCGTCGGCACGATTGCTCCAAGCGTGCGGGAGCGGCGCGACGACAGGATGCGCGCCGGTGCGTGCGGGATATAGCCCAACGCGTCGATGGCCTGTTCGATGCGCGCACGCAAGGAAGGGCTCACCGCATCCGGATTGTTGAGGGCGCGCGAGACCGACGCAGTTGAAACGCCGGCCCGGGCCGCCACGGCCCGGATGCCCTGCTTCATAGACTTGGCGTTGGTCAGTCTCATGAATGTAACGTTACATCTCGTGCCGCCAGCCGCATGGCAGCGATGATTTCGCAAATTTTGCCGCAGATTTTGCCGCTTGTCTATCGCTTGACACGGCGGGCGCGATGTCTATTTTGTAACCGTTTTCAAATGGTGTTCAAGCCTGTTCAAAATGGTCCGTCAGCTTATGGCGGCCAGCCGGGAGGAGAGTTCGATGAAGGCCAGGATGCTCGCGACGCATTTCGCGTTGCCCGTTTTCGCGATTGCCGCCGCCGGTGCGCCCGCGCATGCCGCCGAATTCGACTGGATGAAGTTCAAAGGCAAGACCGTCACTTTCCTCGCCAATAACAATCCGGTCTCGCAGGCGCTGCTGGCCTACAAGGCCGATTTCGAGAAGCTGACCGGCATGACGCTGAAGGTCGACGGCTATCAGGAACAGCAGATGCGCCAGCGTCTGGTCACTGTCATGAATGCGAACAGCGATGAGGTCGACGTGTTCATGACGCTGCCCTCGCGAGAGGGCGAGCAGTTCGCCGCCGCCGGCTGGTACGCCGATCTCACGCTCATGGCCAAGAACGAGGTCGCCAAAGAATATGACCCGAACGGGCTGAGCCAGGCCCTGCTCAAGGCGGCGACCTTCGGCGGCAAGCTCACCAGCATGCCGATGAACATCGAAGGGCCGATCTTCTACTACCGCACCGACATCTTCAAGAAATGTGGCGTCGATGCGCCAAAGACGATCAAGGACGTCGAGGCGGCCGCGGAGAAGATCAAGGCTTGCGACAGCACGGTGACGCCGTTTGTCTCGCGCGGTCTCAAGCCCGCAGTCGCCTATACCTTCAGCAATATGCTGCACAACATAGGCGGCAGCTACATTGCGAACGGCAAGTCGAACCTCTGCTCGGCCAAGGGCAAGGAGGCGCTCGACACCTACAGCCGGCTGCTGCGCGACTTCGGCCCGCCCGGTGTCGTCAATTACAGCTTCCAGCAAATCTCGGCGCTCTATCGTAGCGGCCGCGCCGCGATGGCGTTCGAATCCTCGAACGAGTTGCGGACGGTGATGGACGGCGGTGCGCGGTTGAAGGACACCGGCCTGTTGCCGTTCCCGGCAGGCGAGGCCGGCCAGGTGCCGACCACGATCGGCTGGGGCATGGCAGTGTCCTCCCATAGCAAGCAGCCGGATGCAGCATGGTACTTCGTGCAGTGGGCGACCAGCTCCGAGGTGCAGAAGAAGATGGCGCTCCAGGGCATTGCTCCGCCGCGTCCGTCGGTCGCCAAGGACCCTGAGTATCGCAAGTGGATCGATGAGGAGCCGGTGCGAAAGGAATGGCAGGCCGCGCTCGACGTCCTTGCTACGAAGGGCTCCTCCGAGGTCGGCTATCCCATCGTCGCCAATCCGGAATCGCGCGAGTTCATCGGTCAGGCCGTGCAGGACCTGATCCTGAAGCAGAAGCCCATCGACCAGGCCTGCGCGGATGCCGACAAGGCGCTCGATTTGCTGATTGCTCAGAAGTAAGCGGCTCAATGCCGGCAGGCTTGCTACCCGCCGGCACCTCATCCTCAGGGAACAAACGCATGTCCGACGCGGCTGCGATATTGACGCGGGATCGCCAGAGGCTAGAGATGTCGGCGCTCCTGGCGCCGGCCGTGATCTTCACGATCGCGATGATCGCGTTTCCGGTCGCCTACACGATCTGGCTCGGTTTTCAGACATTCTCTTCAACCGGCAAGCAATCCTTTGCGGGTCTCGCCAATTATTCGAAGCTGATCTCCGACGTCGAATTCTGGCACGGGCTGTGGATCACGATTGCGCTGTTCGTGCTGTCGCTGGTGCTCCAGCTCGTCTTCGGGGTCTGGCTGGCGCTGGTGCTGTTCCATGCCAAGCGTCTGCCGGGCATCGTGCGCTCGCTGTTCATCTCGCCCTTCATGATGCCCCCCGTGGTCGCCGGCATGATGTGGCTGGTGATCCTCGATCCGTCGCTTGGCGCGGCCAACTACGTCCTTCAGGCGTTGGGCCTGCCGCCGTCGGATTGGCTGGCTTCGCCGTCCCTGGTCATTCCGACCATCGCGCTGATCGATAGCTGGCAGTGGACACCGTACGTCGCTCTGATCGTGTTGGGCGGATTGCAGTCGCTGCCGCCGAGTGTCTACGAAGCCGCGCAAATCGACGGCGCGTCGCCGTTCAAGACGTTTCAGCGTATCACGCTGCCGTTGCTGCTGCCGACCATCGTCACCGCTGCCATCCTGCGCAGTGTCGATCTGCTGCGGTTCTTCGACATCATCTACATCACCACCCAGGGCGGCCCCGGAAACGCTTCGAACACGCTCAATATCTATGGATTCCGGGTCGGCTTCGAGTTCTTCAACATCGGCTACGCCAGCGCCCTGATGTTGACCCTGACGGCGATCGTGTTCGGCGCCGTGCTCGCCTTCAACCGGCTGCGCGGCGCAGTGGCGTGGTGATGTCATGAACGATGCAGCCACCACCGATCGCTGGATCCGTTGGCTCAACACCGTGCAGCTCGTGCTCGCCGGCGTGCTCGTCATGGCGCCGACTGTCTGGATGGTGCTGTCCTCGTTCAAGCCGTCGTTCGAGGTCACGGCCTATCCGCCGACGTTGGTCTTTACGCCGACGCTGGAAAATTATGTCGAACTGACCAGGACGACGCCGTTCCTGAGCTATGCGTTCAACAGTCTGATCGTCACTGTCGGCTCGACGGTGCTCGGGTTGCTGTTCGGAGTTCCCGCTGCCTTCGCCGTTTCCTGGACGCGCATCTCGTGGCCGGCGATCCTGACGCTGGCCGCGCGCATGGCGCCCGGCACGCTGTTCCTGCTGCCGTGGTACGTGATGTTCCGGCAGGTCGGCATGATCGGCTCCTACACCGCGCTGATTCTCAGCCATGCCGTCATCACGCTGCCGATCGTGATCTGGGTTCTGCTGCCATCCTTCGACGGCATTCCGCGCAGCGTGTTCGAGGCCGCGCAGGTCGACGGATGCAGCGTCACGCGCATCCTCTGGCGTATCGCGCTGCCGCTGGTGGCGTCGGGCGTCGCCGTCGCAGCGATCCTCGCCTTTGTGTTCTCCTGGAACTACTTCCTGTTCGCGCTGGTGCTGTCCAACGGCGACACCAAGACGCTGATCGCGGCGGCCTTCAACTTCATCGGCGAAGGCTCGACGCAATGGGGCGCTCTCATGGCCGCGGCGACGCTGATCGCATTGCCGCCGCTGGTGCTGGCCGCCCTGGTTCAGCGTTGGCTGGTGTCCGGACTGACGTTGGGCGCGGTGAAAGGCTAGGTATCTTATGAACGTATCACACCGTCACAACTCGATCATGCAGGCCGCGGTCTTCCACGGCAACGACCGCATCACCATCGAGCGCGTGCCGATGCCCGACGTCGGTGTCGGCGAGGTGCTGGTGCGCGTCTCGCGCACCGCGCTGTGCGGCTCGGACTTCAAGCTCTGGCACAAGGGCGCCGAGTTCACCGCCGGTCATGAGATCTTCGGCGTGGTCGCGCAGCCCGGCCATCCCCTGCACGGACGCCGCTGCGCCGTCTACATTCCCTTGCACTGCGGCCATTGCGCTGCCTGCAAGCGAGGCGACACCCAGATGTGCCTGGAAGTCTCCAGTCTGATCGGCTGGAACAGGCCGGGCGGCTATGCCGAATACGTGCCGGTGCCGGGAAATTGCCTGCTGCCGGTACCTGACGATATCGAGGACAGCCTCGCGCCGCTGCTGCTCGACACCATCGGCACGTCGGCCCACGCCGTGCGCTTCGTCAGCCGCGTCGTGCCGGCGAACGAGGCCGGACCGGTCCTCGTGATGGGAGCGGGGCCTGTCGGTCTCGGCGTCGTGCTGGCGCTCCGCGCGCTCGGCTACGACGACATTTACGTCGCCGATCCCAACGCCAAGCGGCTGAACATCGCGCAATCGTTCGGCGCGAAGGCGCACCCGGTTGGCGACACCTCGAAGCGTTTTGCCCTCATCATGGAATGCTCGGGCGCCCACGCGGCGCGCAACCTCGGTATCGAGTTGGTGTTGCCGCGCGGCGCGCTGGTGCTGGTCGGCGAGAACGCCGCGCCCTGGACCATCGAGGAAGGCAAAGTCTTCCGCCGCAAGGATTTTTACATGATCCGGACCTTCTATTTCCCGATCTCGGATTTCGAGCCGAATGTCGAGCTGCTGCGCAAGTACAAGGACGAGTATCGCGTCCTCGTCGACGGCGAGTTCGGCCTGTCGGCTCTGCCTGAAAATTTCGCACGCTTCGCCAAAGGCGAGCTGATCAAGCCTGTGCTGGCGCTGGACTGAGCGATCATGGCCTCGATCTCGATCCGCAACCTCGTCAAGCGCTACGGCAGTTTCACCGTGATTCCCGACCTCAATCTGGAGATCGCGGACCACGAATTCGTCGTTTTCGTCGGTCCGTCCGGCTGCGGCAAGTCGACCTTGCTGCGCATCATCGCCGGACTCGAGCCGATTTCGTCGGGAGACCTCTACATTGGCGACAAGCGCGTCAACGGTGTGCAGGCCGCGCAGCGTGACATCGCGATGGTGTTCCAGGATTACGCGCTCTATCCGCACATGCGCGTCTACGACAACATGTCCTTTGCGCTGGAGCTTCGGGGTACGCCGAAGGCGGAGATCGACGCGCGGGTGAAGCGCGCCGCCGCCCTGCTGCACATCGAACCCTATCTCGACCGCAAGCCAAAGGAGCTGTCGGGCGGCCAGCGCCAGCGCGTCGCGATGGGCCGCGCCATCGTGCGCAATCCCAAGGCGTTCCTGTTCGACGAGCCGCTGTCCAACCTCGATGCCAAGCTGCGCGGGCAGGTGCGCGCGGAGATCAAGGCGCTGTCCCAGGAGCTGAAGACCACCATGGTTTTCGTCACCCACGACCAGATCGAGGCCATGACCATGGCCGACCGCATCGTCGTGCTCCAGAGCGGCACCATCCAGCAATACGACACGCCGGAGACGGTGTACGAGCGACCGGCCAACCAGTTCGTCGCCGGCTTCATCGGCTCGCCCGCGATGAATTTCTTCCCAGTCGAATGGCGCGACGGGCGTGCGATCCTCTCGCGAGCTGGAACGGCCGTGCCGCTGGATGCCGAAACCGCTGGCCGCCTGAGTCAGGCCGGCAACGCCGTGCTCGGCATCCGGCCCGAACATTTTGCCGTGGCACCGGGCGCTGCGGACGGCATCGCCATCGACGTCAAGCTGGTCGAGCCGCTGGGCTCGGACACGTTGATCCACTTCGATCTCGCCGGCGGTTCCGCCATCGCGCGGGTCGATCCGGCGTTGCGGCCGAAGGTCGGCGATCACATCACGCTGCGTCCGCAATCGGGCAAGGCGCATTTGTTCGACGCCGGCAACGGGCAGGTCTTGCGGTGAGCGCGCCGGCCAATATTGGAGACTTCGCAGCGCTGGCGGGCGTCGTGTCCGGCACGAAGCCTGTGCACGTGATCTGTCTCGGGCTATCCGCGCTCGACCAGGTCTGGCGCGTCGACCGGCCGTTCGCGGGTGGAAGCGAGAAAATCAAAGCTGCCGGGTATGGCACGCTCGGCGGCGGCATGGCCGCCAATGCCTCCGTCGCAGTGGCAAGGCTCGGAGCGTCCGTCGCGTTCTGGGGACGGGCGGGGGATGACGCTGCCGGCCACGAGATGAAATCGGCCTTCGTCTCCGAAGGCGTCGATGTCGAGAATTTCCGGCTGTTTCCCGATGGCCGCTCGTCGGTCTCCGGGATCATCGTCGACAGCTCCGGCGAGCGGCAGATCGTGAACTTCCGCGGCCTCTATCCCGAGGCTGCCGATTGGCTTCCGCTCGAAGCCATTGCGCGCGCATCGTCCGTGCTGGCCGATCCGCGCTGGGTCGAGGGTGCGGCAACGCTGTTCCGCGAAGCGCGCGCGCGGGGCATCCCAACCGTGCTCGACGGCGACATGGCCGATGCCGAGGTGTTCGAGCGGCTGCTGCCGCTGACCGACCACGCGATCTTCTCCGAGCCTGCGCTCGCCGCCTTTGCCGGCTCGGCCGAGGACAAATCTCTCGCAGCGCTCGCGCGCTTCGGATGCCGCGTCATCGCGGTCACGCGCGGCGAGGGCGGCGTCAGCTGGTGTGAGAACGGCCAGCTGCACCGGCAGGCCGCCTATGCCGTCGACGTTGTGGACACCACAGGCGCAGGCGACGTCTTCCATGGTGCCTATGCGCTGGCGATCGGCACCGGTCTCGACGTCCACGCCGCAATGGCGTTTTCGGCGGCCACGGCCGCCATGAAATGCCGCCGCGCAGGCGGCCGCAATGGAATCCCTACCATCAACGAGTGTCTTGTATTCATGAGGACGAAGCCATGAGAACGATTGGAAAGAACCGCGGCCTGGCACGGCTTGCTGACGCGGATGGCCACTTTCGCATGGTCGCGCTGGATCAGCGGCCGCCCTTGTTCGATGCCATCGCGAAAGCCAAAGGCATCACGCGCGAGCAGGTCGAGTATTCCGACGTCACCGCGGCCAAGCGCCTCCTCGTCGAGAATCTCGCTCCGCATTGCAGCTCTATGCTGTTCGACCCGAATTTTGCGGTGCCGGCTGCGATCGACCTGCTGCCGCCGCGCTGTGGCCTGATCATGACTCTCGAAGAGCATCGCGTCGAGGAAACCGCGGGAGGCCGCAAGTCGCGCGCGATCACCAACTGGAGCGTGGAAAAAATCCGCGCCATGGGCGGCGATGCGGTCAAGGTGCTGGCGTGGTACCGGCCGGACGCGGATGCGGCGGTGAACGAGCATCAGAAGAGGTTCGTGCGCGAAATTGGCGAGGACTGCGCCCGCCACGACATTCCCTATGTTCTCGAACTGCTGGTCTATCCGTTCCTCGGCAGCGCCAATCACACTGCCGACTACGTGGAAGCGCCCGGCAAGCTGCCCGGGCTCGTCATCGAGAGCGTGCGCGAGTTTGCCAGGCCCGAATACGGTGTCGATCTCCTCAAGCTGGAGAGCCCGCTGGCGGCGAACGGTCTGCCGGCCCGTGACGGCGGCGCGGAAGCGAAGGCCGCGCAGAAGGAGTTCGACGCGATCGGCGATATCTGCCGCGGACGCAACATCCCCTGGGTGCTGCTGTCGGGCGGCGCTGCGCCCGAGAAATTCGAGCGCGTGCTCGACTATTCCTATGCCGCCGGCGCAAGCGGGTTCCTCGCGGGCCGCACAATCTGGCTCGACGCCGTGCTGAAGAATTTTCCGGATCGCGCGGCCGTCTCCGCCAGCCTGCGTAAGGATGGGCTCGGCGTGCTGGAGCGGCTCAACAAGCTGACCACGGCCAAGGGCACGCCCTGGAAAGCCCGCTATCCGGTCTTCACTGACATCAAGCAGGAAGGTGACTTCGCACGCGCCTATTGAGATGGGTGCGGCTGCGCGTGGTCTCATCGCGATCGCAGGATCTGCAACATGACTGACAGCTTCACCATCGGTTCGATCGAGGCGTTCTGCTATCGCTATCCGCTGGCAACGCCGGTGGTGACCTCGTTTGGCAAGATGCTCGACCGCCCCGCCGTGTTCGTTCGCGTGATCGACGAAGACGGGGTCGCGGGATGGGGTGAAGCCTGGTCCAACTTCCCGGCACCGGGCGCGGAACATCGCGCCCGGCTGGTCAACGAAGTACTTGCGCCCGGCCTCGTCGGACGCAGGTTCGAGGGTCCCGCCCAGGCTTTCGAAGCCTTGACCAAAGGCACCGAAGTCCTCGCGCTCCAATGCGGCGAGCCAGGCCCGTTTGCGCAGGCGATCTCGGGCATCGATCTCGCGCTGTGGGATCTTTCGGCACGGCGGCAGCGTTTGCCGCTGTGGCGGCTGCTCGGTGGGCAGTCGAGCAGGATCAAGGTCTATGCCAGCGGCATCAATCCCGGCGGCGCTGCGCAGACGGCCGAGGCCGCACTCAAGCGCGGCCATCGTGCGCTGAAGCTGAAAGTCGGCTTCGGCGCCGAAACCGACCTCGCCAATCTGGCGTCGCTGCGGGCGGTTGTCGGCGAGGGCGCGCTGGCCGCCGACGCCAATCAAGGCTGGTCGGTCGAGCAAGCGCTGGAGATGCTGCCGCGGCTCGCCGGGTTCGACCTGCGCTGGCTGGAGGAGCCGATTCGCGCCGACCGGCCGCGCGAGGAGTGGCGCAGGCTGCGCGCCAGCGCGACGATGCCGATTGCCGCGGGCGAGAATATCTCCAGCGTCAGGGGCTTCGAGGAGGTCCTGGCTGAAGACGTGCTCGGCGTGGTTCAGCCCGATATCGCAAAATGGGGCGGGCTCAGCACCTGCGCCGGACTTGCGCGCGACATTCTGAAATCAGGCAAGACGTTCTGTCCGCATTATCTCGGCGGTGGCATTGGGCTGCTGGCCTCGGCGCATCTCTTGGCTGGCATCGGCAATGACGGCTGGCTCGAGGTCGACGCGAACGACAATCCTTTGCGCGATCAGTTCTGCGGTCCGGTCGCAAAAGTGCGCGACGGCACCGTCTCGCTGACCGAGGAGCCTGGGCTCGGAATAGCGCCTGATCCTTCAGCTATCGCTCGTTACCGCAGTTTATAGGCCCGCCTTGGGACGGTGTGTTTGTAGGGACTGTTTGGTTCGTCAAAGCAGAAGCCATGGCTGGAATTTTCGCTATGCGCCACTGATATCGCATCGCGCATGGCGCCGCGTGGGCAATCTGATCGGCGTCGAGAGGAAGTCGGCTGCGCGCGACTTCCTGCCCTCTTGACGTGAGCGACGCCTGAAGCGGGCAAATCCAACCATTTGACTGCCTTGATCCGTCGGCTCGGATCGTCGCCGACGTCTCTAGAGGAAGAGGTCGACGGATGGCCGGATTCAAAGATTTCATCACAGTCCAGACGAGTGCCAATCAGGAACGATGTTTTGGCGTTGAAATGAGATGTATTCGATGATCGTTCCATCCGGGTCTTTGAAGCACAAGAATGAGCAATTGATCCCGTGTGATCGAACCCCTTTGGCGGTCTCGTAACGCGAGATCGGTCCGACAAACTCGACCTTGTGCTCCTCCAGAATCTTTGCGACCGCAAAAAGGTCGTCGACCTCGAAGCACAGCCTCCCAATTCCGATGTTGTGGAGAGTTGGGTATGCCTTGCCGGTCGTCGGTGGATCGATGAACTGTATGATATCCAGGAATGGGCGCGGGCGGCCACCTCGTATCCTCATGAACGCGGCGCGAAAGCGCCGTCCCTCCGGCAATCCAAGGCCCTCCCAGACGCCGGCACCCTCCTCGAATACGTTATCATCGAATTTTTCGAAGCCGAGCAATTCGTAAAATGCGATGCTGCGATCTAGATCGCTCACGCAGATATTGGCATGAACCCATTCGCGAATTGTAACTGTGCTCACCTGATCACCCGATTGTTGAAGGAAGCGCCTTTGGACCGGCAGGCATGAGCCCGGCCATTCGCCAAGCTCACCGATATTGCAAACAGGGGGCATTCCCACGTGCCCTCTGTTGCCCTGTCGGATGCCAGTTCCACTAAGCTTGGCCTATTGTCACTCTTGCCAGAACGTCTTGGAAACCTTGCGACGCGCGCTGCGGGTCTCGCGCTTGGCAAAATCCTCCATGCCATCCGTAGCGAAGCGCCCGGGCTTGCTATCAAACGGTTGGAGGGGAACTTCGAACGCCATAGCCGCCGGCACCGGAAGGTCAGCACTCTTGTTGAGGACAAACTTCGACCGACGGAGCGTCACGGCATTCTTCGCCGCGACAACCGCAATCAATGCTTCGACTTCCTTATTGAGATCAGCCGGCTTGCAGATTCGATTGATCAGATCATATCGCTCCGCGGTTTCGGCATCGAACAGTTGACCGATCAAATTCCATTCCTTGGTCTTGCGGCGGCCAGCAAATTTTTGCAGTCGCGTCACGCCGCCCCAGCCTGGCGTGATATCCCAGTCGATCTCCGGCATACCCCAACGGCTTCGATCGGTCGCGATCACGAAATCGCAGGTCAAGGTGAGCTCGAGGCCGCCGCCCGTGCAAACACCGTCGACGGCTGCGATCGTGATGCAGGTGAGATCTTCGATCGTCTGCGCCGTTTCCTGGTACTGACGGCACTGCCAGTACGGATCTTCATCATTCCAGCTCAAAAAGTCCTTGATGTCGTCGCCTGCACAGAACGTGTCTCCGGCCCCCTGGAACACGAGAAAACGGCATTCCCGATCCTTCTTTACGGCGCGAACGGCGTTCGAAAGTTCTTCAGACATCTCGCGATCAAGAGCGTTGTGGACTTGAGGTCTGTTGAAAGTGATCCGAGTGATTGTTCCTTCGCGCTTGAAGATGATGTGCTTGTACTGTGACAAGGGAGTCTCCTGTTGAAAGTCGGTTGCGTAACGCTACTAATGAGGGGATTGATACACAAGTTAGTAGCGTTGCGCAACTGTATTTGTGCAGCGGTTGCTTTTGCTGTCCAGAAGGTGGCGATCCACCAAAAGCGCCGCATCGGCGTGCTTGGCGGCGGCGCTCTCCAGCCAGCAGACACCCGATAGCGGTCTACAAGGCCAGCGCGATCCTGCGGCGCGCGCCACACCAAAGCTCGGCATAACGGCAGAAACGACAGGAAAAACGTGCGATCCGTGCCCGCTTCTGCTAGCAACGATATCCGAATGACAAACGTAGAATCACGATCCCGCCCCCAGATGGCTGACGAAACCTCTCCATTGGATAGTGCCTTGCGGGCGATTGGCGATCCCTGGAGTTTCCTGATCCAGCAGGAAGCCTTCTTTGGCGTTCGCCGATTTGGTGACTTTCAACGCAACTTGAACATTGCCAAGAACACGTTGACCGACCGTCTGTCGTTGCTTGTCGAATTTGGTCTGCTGGAAAGAAAAAGGCTGCCTGATCGTTCCGATATTCATGAATATCGCCTCACGGCGCGCGGGCTTGATACTTACCCCTACGCCCTGTCGCTGATGAGGTGGGGTGACGACTGGCTCGCCGGGAAGGATGGTCCTCCCGTCATCTTGTCGCACAAGACATGCGGTCGGGTGCTGCGTCCGAAAGCGATCTGCTCGGCTTGCGAACGGGAAGTGAACGCGGAGGATATTCAAATTAACCTCGGCAATCTTGCCGAGACTGTTCGCAAGGATGTCGTCCAGGTCAGAGTTTCTTCGCGCCCGGAGTTGTACACCGCAGGGCGGCCAACATCCGTCAGCCGAACACTGTCTGTCATTGGTGACCGGTGGGGCTTCTTCGTCTTATGGTTAGCCTTGGCCGGGGTCGCAAAATTTGAACACTTCCACAGCATTCTAGGTATAGCGAGAACGACGCTCACAGCGCGGCTGAATCGTTTCGTCGAGTGCGGATTGCTGGATCGGCTCGAATATCAATCACGACCGCCTCGGCACGAATATCGGTTAAGTGAGAGCGGCAAGGCGATTTGCCCCGTTCTACTAACCCTTCATGACTGGGGCCTTCGCGGTCTCCATAAGCACGCCCGAAGGACTTCGGTCCTTCACAGATCTTGTGGTCAGCCCCTGCACGTCGACATAGTCTGCGGCGCGTGCGGCAATCCGCCTTTGCCGAAAGACGTCGAAGTCAAACAGGTCCACCTGGTTGCTCCTCGTGCGCGCAAGTCGCGCCCTCCTGCGAATACTTCGAAGAAGGGCGCTCGCCGAGCTAAGGGATGATTGTAAAATGCGCTGGCCGGGTCAGTTTCCGGGATTCGAACCTGACATGATGTCACCGAAGATTTCCCAGCGTTCTCCTTTGAGCCGAGCTGTTCGCATATCCTTCATCGGTGCAAAATCCGTTGGGCTCGTGTTGAGGGCAATGCCCGGCAGCAGCATGTCCGGCCTGAAATCCTTCAGGTTGGAAGCCTGCCGCATGACATTGGCTCGCGTCAGGTCGTCGCCGCACTGCTGCAGAACCTTCACCATCGTCTGAGAGATGACATATGCGTACACGATAAAGTAGTCGTTCTTATCGGCCTCGGGCGCATACTTCGCTAAGAAGGCATCGAACTTTTGCTTCGCTTCATCGTTTGCCCACTGCGGGTCCAAAGGGTCTTTCAAGTAAACGGTCGAAATGATGCCTTGGGCGTTTTCGAAGCCTGCAGGACGAATGACCGTACCGATCGATGCTCCGATGCTGGATAGAATGAAAAGCGGTTTCCAGCTCAACTCCGAGATCTTACGAATTGACTGAGCGGCGACCTTCGGCAATGCAATCGAGATGAAGGCGTCTGCTCCACTCGCCTTCAGCTTCACAATATGTGAATCAATGACCGGCTCTGATATTTCGTAGCTTTCTTCCGCCACGATCATGGAGGCCTTGTCCCCGAGGCCATCTTTCAGACCCTTCAAGTAATCCTTGCCGAGGTCGTCGTTCTGGTAGAGCACCGCGATCTTGGCGTCCGGTTTTGTCGTTAGGATGTATTTCGCAAAGATGCGCCCCTCGGTCTGATAATTGGGCTGAAAGCCCATCGTCCAGGGAAACTCTGCAGGGCTATTCCAGCGTGTTGCGCCCCCGCCGACGAATAGCTGCGGGACGCGTTTCGTGTTCATGTATTTTTGAATCGCTGCGTTGGTTGGCGTGCCAACAGGATTGAAGATCAAGAGCACCTCGTCGCTCTCAATGAGCCTGCGGGCCTGCTCAACAGTCTTGGGCGGGCTGTAAGCGTCGTCATACGAAATGAAGTTGATCTTGCGGCCGTTGATGCCCCCTTCGTCATTTATTTTTTTGAAGTAAGCGGCTTCGATCTTTCCAATTATGCCGAGGCTGGAGACAGGTCCGCTATACGCCAGAATGTTGCCGATCTTGATCTCGCGATCGTCGGCGCCGATGTCGTATTTGCTTTGCGCGAACGTAGGGCTAAACGCAAACATGGCTAGCCCAGATACCAATGCCGCAAGAATTCGTGCTCGCATCGTTCTCTTCCCTGATTGGCCCGCCTCCGAGCCGGTTGCGTAGCGCTACTATATCTGATAAGTAGTCTTACGCAACTCCTCCGTTCAAGCTTTCCTGGATCACGATCGTGGAAGATAACGCTCGGTTACGCTTCAGCCATTTTCGAGGGGACCAGTCGCAGCCTCTGATCGACGCGACCATTGGCGCAGCGCTCGACGACGTGGCAGAGCGCCACGGGGATCACGTTGCGCTCGTCGTTCGACATCAACAAGTACGGTGGAGTTATCGCGATCTGAAGCGTCGGGCCGACGGTTTCGCTGCGGGTCTATGGCAGGCTGGGCTTAGACCGGGCGACCGTATTGGAATTTGGGCGCCAAACTGCGTCGAGTGGACGGTGACGCAATACGCCTCAGCAAAAATTGGCCTGATACTCGTGAATCTCAATCCGGCCTATCGGGCTGCGGAAATTAAGTACGCCCTTACAAAGGTTGGTTGCAAGGCACTCGTATTTGTACATTCGTTCAAGAGCAGCCGCTATCTGGATATGCTCCAAAGTCTTGTCCCCGAAATCGGCAGGTCTCAGTCCGGCGAACTTCATTCGGAAGCAATGCCTGAACTCAGATTGTTGATATGCACGGCGCTCGAGTGTCATGAAGGCGTTGTTCGGTTCCAAGATGTCGCCGAGAACGGTCTGCGGGCAATTCGCGAAGGCTTTAATTGGCCAAGGGGGCTCAAGTCTTCGGATCCGATCAACATTCAATACACGAGCGGCACAACTGGGCCACCCAAAGCGGCGACACTCAGTCACCGTGGGCTGCTCAATAGCGCCTGGTTCACGGGACAGGTTTGCGGGACTTTGGAGGGCGACGCCATCTGCGTGCCCCTTCCTCTGTTCCATATATTCGGCATGCTTACCGGCAATCTGCTCGCGATGCTGCGGGGCGCGAAGATCGTCCATCCTGGTGACGCTTTCGATGCCGACAGCGTGCTGAGCGCGGTGGAGGATGAGCGATGCACTTCTCTTTATGGCACGCCCACGATGTTCGTCTCCGAGTTGGCCTGCCTCGAACAGCGTCCTCGCGATCTGTCATCGCTTCGCACAGGGATCATTGCCGGTGCCGTGGTTCCGATGGAGCTTTTGCGCCGAGTCATGACCGAGATGAATATGACAGGCGTCGTAAACGGATACGGCATGACCGAAACCAGCTCGGCCATCATGGTGACATCGCCGACGGACACGGCGGAACGCCGTGTAACCACCGTCGGACGCGTCATGCCTCACATCGAGGCGAAGATTGTCGACCCGGCCGGAACGACCGTTAAAATTGGCGAAGCAGGAGAGATTCTCGTTCGAGGTTATTCCACGATGCTGGGATACTGGGGCGATCCCGAAACGACATCTAAGACGATCGATTCGGAAGGCTGGTTGCGAACAGGCGACCTCGGCATGTTCGACGAAGGTGGTTACGGCAGGATCGTCGGGCGCATCAAAGACATGATTATCAGGGGCGGCGAGAACATTTCCTGCAGCGAGATAGAAGAGTTTCTGCTCCTTCACCCGGCCATCGAGAGTGCCTGCGTGGTCGGGGTGCCAGACGAGAGGTATGGAGAGGAGCTTTGTGCGTGCCTTAAGCTGAAGGCGGGCTCACATGTAAAAGAGCAGGAGGTCCAAGAGTTTTGTAGGGAGAAAATCTCCCACTACAAAATTCCCAGATATGTTCGATTTGTCGATGACTTTCCTCTGACAACGAGCGGCAAGGTCCAAAAATTCCTTCTAGCTAAATCCTCGGCTCATCTTCTGGGGTTGATCAACCCCGACCAGTAGAGCTCGCATGGCCTGCGCTTCACGCCATCGTTTCTTCCGGCAAGGGTGGAATTCGGCGCAAAGCACGATGGGATCGTCAGATGAGAAACGTACTTGCTGCCAAATTACATGGGCTCCGTGTTGCGGAATCCGCCCTTAACTATTCTGGCTCGATTGCTCTTGATCCGGATCACTGCCGCCAAGCGGGCATCCTGCCTGGTGTTCGAGCAGAGATCTGAATCAGGAATTTCGGAACGCCGATCGATGAGCTTCTTTGTGCTGTCTTCGTTGATCGGAAGAGCTTGGCGGGATCGTGCCGCCGCAGTCGTTGAGCGCGCGTCCGTACGCAAACCAGGGATGTGTTAAATGGCGCGTCGATCTCAAAAATTGCAAGGACCGTTTCTTGCAGACCGGACAGACGTCATACAAGTCGTGTCGCGCGCGTTCGACGTGCTGCGTTGCTTCGCGGGTCCGGCAATTCGGCTCGGCAATCGCGAAATCGCAGAGCGCTGCGACTTGCCGCGATCAACCGTCTCCCGTCTGACGCTTACTCTCACACGCATAGGTCAATTGGAGTATTCGCCGCAGGACCAGAAATATCGCATCGGTCCTAATGCGGCTGCAATGAGCGCATCGCTGATGCTCAGCCAGGAGGCCCATGAGCCCTATCGGCTGTCGAGCGGGCCGGTGCTGTCTATCGGGGACGCCAAATGAGCGGATGGGCATTGGAAGAGCATCAGACAACTGAATGCGCGAAGATGTCGTTCGCGTTCGCCTGCGCTAATCGCGCACTGAGGCCCCGACAACCTCGGATGACGTTCACTTAAAGTATTCGGTCCTGCCACAGAGCAAAAGATAGGAACGGACGATGGACCTTGGGGCCTCAATCGCTGGAAAACACGCGCTGGTTACCGGTGCCTCCGGCGGACTAGGGGAACACTTCGCCCGGCTGCTCGCCCGATATGGAGCGGCTGTCTCGATTGCAGCCCGCCGCGAAGGCCGCCTCGGCGCGCTTGCCGCCGAATTACGGGCTGCAGGATCATCTGCCGTCTACGAAGTCATCCTTGATGTCGCGGACGAAGAGTCGGTGTCACGGGCCCTCTCACACGTCGAAAGCGGGCGAGCGCCCCCTTTGGACATACTTGTCAATAACGCGGGCGTCGCCAGTTCGCAGCCGGCAATCTCCGTCGCCACGTCGGATTTCGATCGCATCATCGACACCAACTTGCGCGGCGCGTGGTTGCTGTCCAACGCGGCGGCACGGGCTTGGCTCTCTGCGAAGCGCCCGGGCACGATTGTGAATATCGCGTCCGTATTGGGTCTTCATCCGGGAAATGGAGTGGCCCCTTATTCCATCTCCAAAGCAGGTCTGATCCAGATGACGAAGTTGCTCGCTCTTGAATGGGCGCGATACGGAATCCGCGTCAACGCTCTCTGCCCAGGCTATGTCGGGACGGACATGAACGCAGAGTTCTTCGCAAGTGAGCCCGGCCGAAGGATGCTTGACAGAATTCCAATGCGTCGCCTGGGCAATCCCGCCGATCTCAACGGCGCGTTCCTACTTCTTGCCTCCGATGCCTCGGCGTGGATGACCGGGGCGACATTGGCCGTGGACGGCGGGCATCTCGTATCACCTTTTTGACGAGAGGCGGGGGTCGTGCCGGTATTCCATTTTGACCCGGCAACTTGCAATTCTATCAGCAGGACCATTCGGTCTCAGAAATCCGCTGAGTAATCAGCGGTTCTTGGGTGATCGCCGCCAGAGCAATGACTGCGGCAACGAAAGTCGGGCACTGTTTGCGGACGCTTGGCTGTTGCTCCAGGCGCCGTTTGCAACTCCGATCTAGCGGCCATCTTTCCCGTCGGCTGGTTGGTTGATCCAATCATGGGGATGATGATAACTAAGGTTCCGGACACCCGTCTGCCCTCGGTCAGCGCCACTTCATCTGGAGCGTTTCGGGAGAATGGTCTGAATCTCGGTGCGTGATGACGAATAGCTTGGAGACTCGCAAAGGATTGGCTGACGGACAGCGGTCGCCCATGCGCAAGCGTGGCCGCGAACGACTTCACCTTCTGCTCGACGCTACGGCCGAATTGCTGGCCGAGAAGCTCGACGAGGATATCAGCCTGGCTCAGATCGCGGAGAGAGCTGGGGTGCCTCTCGCCTCGGTCTATCACTTCTTTCCGAATCGAAATGCAGCCTTCGTGGCCTTGGCGCAGCGTTATCATGAAGACATCGCGGCGCGCGCCCGGGGACCCGTTCATCCTCCGCCCCCCAGTTGGCAGGAGTACATCGCCAACAATCAGAAAGTCGGCGCCGCCTATCTGAATCGCAATCCCGCCGCGTTGCGCCTGTTCATGGGGGCCGGTGTCAGCGTCGAGGTCAGAAACACCGATCTCAGCGGCAACGCCGAACTCGCAAGGCAACGAACCGCTTATCTGCGCGCGACATTCGACATGCCCAACATGCCGGACCTCGAGAAGTGGGTGGCGGTTTCCATCGCGCTCGTGGATGGAATTTGGGCACTGTCGTACAGCCTGCATCGATCCATCACGCCGGAGTATCTCGCGGAATCGATCAGGTGCGCCACTGTTTATCTGCGTTGCTACTTGCCGGAAATCGTCGAGCGGCGCCGGCCCTGAGCAACGGCCAGCGCGCCCAGCTACAACACGCAGCAAGACTGTTTACGACCTCGACCGCCGGCCCCGCCGGTCGGTCCGGGAGCGGTGGACTTGTGCAGACCAATTGGTTGGTGCTGCGGAATTTGGTTTTGAATAGTAGTATTTTTTTCGACTAAATGGATACGGCTAATGCCTTGGGGTTCCACGGCTGCTTGCCGTGTGGACAGGGCTGCGGTCCAAATATTGGCATTATTGGCGCATTTTTCGTTATGACGATGAAATCTCAGCCGATCTCAACGCGGCGGAGTGCTCAAAAACTCGACTTGATAATCGAAATTATTATCAATATTATCTCCGGGTGGATCGGCCGGGGTGATCCATCATTTCAGGGGAGGGGTCATGAATCGACGGGACTTTCTGAAGGTCGCAAGTTCGGCGGCCGCAGCCTCGATCGCCGCGCCCAACCTCGCCTTGGCGGCGGGCGAGAAGGCTCTAACCTTCGTTCCGCAGTCGGACCTGACGCTACTCGATCCTGTGCAGACGACCGGCCTCGTTACCCGCAACCACGCACTGATGGTGTTCGATACGCTCTACGGCGTCGATGAGCGTTTCGAGGCGCAGCCGCAGATGGTGGCCGGTCACCAGATTGAGCACGACGGGCTGCACTGGACGCTGACGCTTCGCGAGAACCTGAAGTTCCACGATGGAGAGCCGGTTCTGGCTCGAGACGCCGTGGCTAGCATCAAGCGGTGGTGGAGCCGCGACGTTTTCGGCGGAGACCTGCGCGAAGCGACGGCCGAACTCGGCGCGGCTTCGGACAACAAGATCGTGTTCGAACTGAAGAAGCCGTTTCCCATGCTGCCCTACGCGCTGGGCAAGCCGTCGAGTGTGTGTCCAGTGATGCCCGAGCGCCTGGCTCAGACGCCGGGGACCGAGCAGGTCAAGCAGATGATCGGCAGCGGGCCGTTTCAGTTCGTGCCCGAGGAGCGCGTCGTCGGATCTCAGGTCGTGTACAAGCGGTTCGACGGATACGTGCCGCGCCCGTCCGACCAGCCCAGCTTCATGGCCGGACCCAAGGTCGTCCATCTCGATCGCGTGATCTGGCGCGTCCTTCCCGATGCGGCAACGGCCGCGGCCGCCCTTCAGGTCGGTGAAGTCGACTGGTGGGAGCAGCCGACGCCGGATCTGCTGCCGCTGCTCGCCAAGCGGCGCGACCTCAAGGTCGAGGTCAAGGATACCGGTGGCTATCTCGCGATGATCAGGCTGAATCATCTCGTTCCACCGTTCGACAATCCCGCCGTTCGACGCGCCATTCTGTCCGCTATCGGCCAGTCCGAATTCATGACCGCCGTGATGGGCACCAATGCGGATTACTGGAAGGACAATGTCGGCTTCTTCCTGCCCGGCTCGGCCTTTGCCAACGATGCGGGCATGGACGTTTTCGCTGGAGCGCCGAACTACGCCAAGGCAAAGCGCGACCTTCAGGCAGCTGGCTACAAGGGCGAGCGGGTCGTATTCGTCGTTCCGACCGATCTGCACGCGCTCAATTCCATGAGTCTGGTCGCTGCCGACATGTTCAAAAAGATCGGCCTCGAGGTCGACTACCAGGTCTCCGATTGGGGCACGGTGTTGCAGCGCATCGCTTCGCAGCGTCCCCTCGACCAGGGGGGCTGGAGCGCGTGGTGCAACTACGTACCTGGCGCGTCGGCGATCAATCCTGCGGCGCACTCCTATCTGAGGGGCATCGGGCGAGCCGGCACGTTCGGCTGGCCGAGCAGCGAGAAGATCGAGGCGCTGCGCCTGGAGTTCCTGTCGGCTCAGGATGAGAGGGAGAGAATGCGTCTGGTGCGCGAAATCCAGGCGCAGGCGATGCAGGACACTCCCTATTTGCCGCTCGGGTACTTCGCGCAACCGGCTGCGTACTCGAAGAAGCTCAGTGACATCCCTGCCGGCTTCTCACAATTCTACGGCGTGAAGAAGGCTTGATCTTCGAAGCCGGTTGGAGCGCGACGACGACGCCCCGACCGACATAGGACAACTGCCATGGGACGGCCGACGACATGAACGATCTGCACGCCGAAATGGGGTACGCGACCGCCCTGGAATTGAGGGAGCAATATGATCGCCGGGCGCTCTCTCCGGTGGAAGCCGTCTCGGGCATCCTGCAACGGATCGAGGCGCTCGATCCGGCCATCAACGCATTCTCGGCGCTGATGCGCGACGACGCCTTGGCTGCCGCCAAGGAATCGGAGCAGCGCTTGCGCAATGGAGACGCGCGTCAGCTCGAAGGTGTCCCCGTCACGATCAAGGATGCTTTCGACGTCACGGGCTACGAAACGGCGACGTGTACGCACGCGGTCAAGGGCGCCATTGCCGGAAGTGACAACGTGGTCGTCGCGCGGCTGCGCGAGGCGGGGGCGGTCATCCTGGGCAAGACGACCATGTCCGAATTCGGCTGGTCGGGCATCAGTCGCAATCCGGTGACAGGCGTGACGCACAACCCATGGAAGCGGGACTTCAATGCCGGCGCGTCGTCAGCTGGCGCGGGCGCTGCGGCCGCTGCCGGCTTCGGGCCGCTGCACGTCGGTTCGGACGGTGCCGGCTCGATCCGGATGCCATCGCATTTCTGCGGTGTGTTCGGCCTGAAGCCGACCTACGGACGGGTCCCCTACGTACCCGTCTCCAACAACGATTACGCCACCTATATCGGTCCGATGACGAGAACGGTGGCCGATGCCGCTCTGATGCTGGAGGTCATGGCCGGCCCGCATCCGCTCGACCACACGTCCTGCGAAGCACGTCCGGATGCGTATCTCGCGAAGCTCAGGGCGTCGATGAAGGGCAAGCGCATCGCGTTCAGCCCGGACCTCGGTCACGCCCGCGTCGACGGAGAGATCGCGCAGATCGTCGAATCCGCGGTCAAGGTCCTTGCCGGGGAGCTTCAGGCAGAGGTGGAGAACGTAACGCCGTCGTGGGGGCCGCTCGGCCCGGAACTCGGGCGTTTCTTCTGGACGGTTCTCTGGGGGAGGCGGGCGGGACTGCTGCCGGAATGGGAGAGCCGGATGGGAAGCGACCTCGTCGCCTGCATCCGAGCGGGAGCGAACTATTCCGCGACCGAGTTCATCAACATGCGGGAGCGCAAGTTCGCCTACGTCGCGCAGATATCGAGTTTCCTCGAGGACTGGGACTATCTCGTCACGCCCGTCGCCTCCGTTGCGGCGTTCCCCGTCGAGCGGGTGAGGCCGGAGCATTGGCCCGAGCATGACTGGGATTGGCTCGAATGGGCCGAATTTCTTTATCCGTTCAACATGTCGAGCCACCCCGCGGCAAGCGTGCCCTGCGGAATGACCCGCGCTGGTCTGCCCGTGGGGCTACAGATCGTGGGTCGTCGGTTCGACGATCTCGGCGTCCTGCAGGCCGCCGCCGCCTTCGAGGCGGCGAAGCCGTGGAGACAGCTTCGCCCCCAGGTCGCCGCGGCGGCCTAGCGGAAGACGGATCGACGAACTCTGCGCGCAAGGCGTGTGCCTCCTCCACTTTGACGGACATTTTCATGAAGAGAAACTCCAAAGATTCCGAACTGCGCGAACGCGCCCGGCAGGTCATCCCAAAGGGGATGTATGGTCACGAGTCGGTTGCCTTGCTGCCGGGGGACTTCCCGCAATTCTTCGCGCGGGCCGAAGGTACCTATCTCTGGGACTGCGATGACAATCGCTATGTCGACTACATGTGTGCGTTCGGTCCAAATCTGCTCGGCTATCGGCACCGTGGCGTCGAACAAGCCGTGCTTACCCAGGCCGCGATGGGAGACACGATGACCGGGCCGTCGGAGGCCATGGTCGTGCTGGCCGAGGATCTCGTCGCCATGATCGGTCACGCCGCCTGGGCGATGTTCTGCAAGAACGGCAGTGACGCGACCTCGATGGCGATGGTGACGGCGAGGGCGTATCGCGATCGCACGAAGATACTGGTCGCGAGAGGGACCTATCACGGCGCGGCGCCCTGGAATACGCCCAACTTGAAGGGAATCACCGCGGAAGACAGAACCCACATCGTCTATTTCGACTACAACGATCTCGACAGCGCCGCGGACGCGTTCCGCAAGGCTGACGGTGACGTCGCCGGCGTGTTCGCGACCCCATTTCGGCATGAGACCTTCGCCGATCAATACGTGCCGTCCGCCGACTATGCGGTCGGGCTGAGAAAGCTGTGCGATGATGCCGACGCGTTGCTGATCCTCGACGAAGTGCGCACCGGCTTCCGGCTTGCGCGCGATTGCAGCTGGTCGGTTCACGGCGTGCAACCCGATCTCAGTGCGTGGGGCAAGGTGCTCGCCAACGGCTATCCGATCTCGGCTCTGGTCGGCTCGGAGAAGGTGCGCAGCGCCGCGTCTGGCATCTACGTGACCGGCTCCTTCTGGTTCTCCGCTGTGCCGATGGCGGCGGCCATCGCAACGCTGCGTGAGATCAGAACGACCGATTATCTGGAGCGGATCATCGCCAATTCCGCGCGGCTGCGGGCGGGCATCGCCGCCCAGGCTTCCGCGCATGGCATTCCGATTCGGCAGACCGGCCCCTCGCAGATGCCGCAAATTCTGTTCGATGACGATCCGGACATGCGGAAAGGCTATTTCTGGACCGGATTAGCGGCTCGATCGGGAGCCTATCTGCACCCGTATCACAACATGTTCTTCAACGCCGCCATGACGACGGGCGACGTCGACGACACGCTTGACATCACCGACAGGGCATTCGCCGAACTTAAGCGGCAATTGCCCACCTTGCCCGCCCAATCGAACGAACTCCTCCTTCAGCGCCTCGCGTCGCAGCCGAAGAGGAACTGATGCTGGTCTTTTTCTTGCGCCGCCTGATGGCAACCATCCCCGTGATGGCGACCGTCGCGCTGTTCGTCTTTTCGCTGCTCTACGTGGCGCCCGGCGATCCCGCGCTCGTGATCGCGGGCGATCAGGCCACTCCCGCTCAG
>Ga0065165_1000842_pt1 | contig 40278 bp, 37 predicted proteins | sample AraplaMF_Cvi_mMF_FD_63813 | JGI IMG/M metagenome (GOLD analysis project Ga0065165, IMG submission 63813) | Arabidopsis root microbial communities from the University of North Carolina, USA - plate scrape MF_Cvi_mMF (version 2) (version 3) | ecosystem: Host-associated > Plants > Roots >... | reverse complement strand
TCCGATCGCCAGCGGCCTGTCGCGGGGTGCAAACCGCGGCAGGCCGTTCCTCATGGAACAGGTCAAGGATAAACGATCGCGCTATTACAAGGGTGGGCAAAGCGAAGCGTGCCCACGAGCTGTGCGTGATTCGTAAGACTGCGTGGGCACGGCGCAAGTGCGCCTTTGCCCACCCTACGAATTCTCACACGCAGAGAGAGCGGAGCTCACCACATCGTCGCGGCGGCGCGCTCCGGCCAGATGCGGTCGTACTCGGCGCCGCCGACGGTGTTCTCGCTCATCTCGGCGAGAATCTGGCCGGGTGTCGGCAACGTCTTCGGGTCGATGCGCTTGTCGGGATTCCAGAGATCGGAGCGGACGATGGCGCGGGCGCACTGGAAATAGATCTCGTCGACCTCGATGACCATCACGCTGCGCGGCGCCTTGCCGTCGACCTTGAAGGAATCGAGCAGGTCCTTCGCGACCGACAGATGCGCGCGGCCATTGGCGCGGATCGCGTTGCCGGAACCGGGGATCAGGAACATCAGCGACACACGCGGATCGCGCACGATGTTGCGCAGGGAATCGACACGGTTGTTGCCGCGCCGATCCGGCAGCATCAGCGTCTTGGGATCGTGGATGCGGACGAAGCCGGGGAGATCGCCGCGCGGCGAGCAATCGATGCCTTCGGGCCCGATGGTCGCGAGCGCCGCAAACGGCGCCTTCTCGATGAAGATCCGGTAGAGCGGCGTGACATGGTCGGCGACTTTCACGGTCGAGGCGTCATTGGTGGCGCCGTAGATGGCTTCAAGCTGCTCGACCGTCTCGATCACCGACATTCCGTTCTCCTTATTGCGCCGGGTGTTCCCCACTCCAGCATTCATCCTTGATCACGCGCACGAGGTGGCGGCCGTGATATTCGGCGCTTCCCGCATTGAGGATGGTGACATCGGCATGGGCCGATGAATCGTCGACGCTGCGCGCAAGGCGGTCGGCGATATTGCCGTCGCTCTGCCTGGCACGCGCGGCCAGCCGCTGCGCCAGCACGTCCGGCGGCGCGGTGATCGCGACGACGACGACATTGGCATAAGTCTGGCGGAGCGCGCCGAGCACGGTGCGCGAGACATTGGCGACGACCGCGCGGCCGGCGCGGATATCGTCGTTGATCGCGAGCGGCAGCGCGTAGGAATGCCCATGCGCGTCCCAATGCACGGCGAACTCGCCGTGCTCGCGCGCGCGGCCAAATTCGGCTGGACTCACCGCGATATTGTCCTCGTCGGCGGAGGAGGCCCGCGTCACGATACGGCGCGGGAAGACGACGTCACCGTCATCGGTACAAGCCGATTGCGCGAGCCGGAGCAGCGTGTCCTTGCCGGCACCGCTCGGACCGACCACGAGGACGAGCCGCCCGGGCCCGATCCTGCCCGCTTCGCCTTCAGCCATGGTCGCGGTCTCGCTCATGCGACGCGGTGTCCTTCGCGCCAGACGCTGCGGACGACGGGGACCTCGCCCGCGACATGGACGCGGATCAGGTCGGCGCGCTTGCCGGTCGCGATCTCGCCGCGGTCATACAGGCCGACCGCCTCGGCCGGCGCCTTGGTCACGGTGCGCACCGCGGCCGGGAGGCTGATCGCCGGCACATGCGCGGGCAATTGCAGCGCGGCCATCAGCAGGCTCGACGGAATATAGTCCGACGAGAGGATGTCGAGCAGGCCCTCGCGGGCGAGATCGACCGCGGCGATGTTGCCGGAGTGCGAGCCGCCGCGCACCACGTTCGGCGCGCCCATCAGGATGTCGATGCCGGCCTGGTGCAGGCCGCGCGCGGCCTCCAGCGTGGTCGGGAACTCCGCCACCGAGACGCGATCGCGCACGGCGTCGGCGACGTTCTCCTCGGTCGTGTCGTCATGGCTCGCGAGCGGGATATCATGCTCATGCGCCAATGCCACGATCTGGCGCATGTTGGTCGCCGCATATTGCTTCTGGTAGGCGAAGCGCTTGGCGAACAACTCGTCGAGCTCGGCGTCGGTCTTGCCGCCGCCCTTGCCGCGATAATAGTCGCGCAGCTTGACCTCGTCGCGGAACTGGCGCTGGCCGGGGGTGTGGTCCATCAACGACATCAGCCGCACATCGGGCCGGTCGATCAGCTCCATCGCTTCCTCGACCACGCTCGGCATCGGAATCTCGCAGCGCAGATGCAGGAAGTGGTCGGCGCGCAGCAGATTGGCGTCGCGCGCGCTCGTGATCGCGGCGGCGAGCACGCCGGCGCGGCCGTCGACTTCCTCGGCGCCGTCCTCGCGCCAGACCCGGAGCGAATCGAACACGGTGGTGATGCCCGAGGTCGCGAGCTGGCCGTCATAGGAGATGACGGCGGCGAGCGGATTCCAGAACACTTTCGGCCGCGGCACGTAATGCGCTTCGAGATGGTCGGTGTGGAGCTCGATCAGGCCGGGCATGACGAGGTCGCCGCCGACATCTTCGCCGCCCGCGGGTGCCTTGCCTTCACCGATCTCGGCGATGCGCCCGTCGTCGAGCGCGAGCCAGCCCTGCTCGATCACCCGGTCAGCCAGCACGATCCTGGCATTGGCGATCAACGATTCCTTCGGCTTGGCGCTCATTTCAATGTCCTTCAGGCGGCGGCGGCAAAACTGGTGACGTCAACGATACGGTCGGCAATCAAATGGCGGATTTCGTCATCATGGACAATGGCAACCATCGCCACGCCCTGGCGCTTCTTCTCGGCGACCAGCGCGACCACGACGGCGCGGTTGGCGGCATCGAGCGAGGCGGTCGGCTCGTCCAGCAGCAGGATCGGGAGGTCCGAGATGAAGCCGCGCGCGATGTTGACGCGCTGCTGCTCGCCGCCGGAGAAGGTCGCGGGCGGTAGCTGCCAGAGACGCTCAGGAATGTTCAGACGATGCAGCAGCTCGCCGGCACGGGCCTGCGCATCGGCGCGGGCCATGCCGTTCACGATCAGCGGCTCGGCGACGACGTCGATGGTCGCAACGCGCGGCACGGCGCGCAGGAACTGGCTGACATAGCCGATCGTGGAGCGGCGGATGTTGAGGACCTGCCGCGGCTCGGCGGTGGCGAGATCGACCACGGCGCCGCGATGGCGGATGCCGATGCGGCCGGAATCGCAACGGTAATTGCCGAAGATCATCTTCAGGATCAACGACTTGCCGGCGCCCGACGGCCCCGACAGCACGACGCATTCACCAGGATTGACGTTGAAGGTCACGCCGCTGACGACTGGCAGCTCGATGCCGCCCTGCAGGTGCATCGTAAAGGTCTTCTTCGCGTCGGCGATTTCGATCATGGCGGTCATTGGAGGACTCATGGCGGCAGAATCGAGGAGACGAGGAGCTGGGTATAGGGCTCGCGGGGGTCGTCGAGCACCTGGTCGGTGAGGCCGGTCTCGATGACGCGGCCGCCCTTCATCACCATCACGCGGTGCGACAGCAGGCGCGCGACCGCGAGATCGTGGGTGACGATGACGACGGCGAGATGCAGCTCGGCGACGAGGCTGCGCACGAGATCAAGCAGGCGCGCCTGCACCGAGACGTCGAGGCCGCCGGTCGGCTCGTCCATGAACACCAGCCGCGGCTCGGTGACGAGGTTGCGCGCGATCTGGAGGCGCTGGCGCATGCCACCGGAATAGGTGCGCGGCGCATCGTCGATGCGCGCGGTATCGATCTCGACACGGGTGAGCCAGTCGGAGGCGGTGTCGCGGATGCGGCCGTAGTGATTCCACCCCACCGCCATCAGCCGCTCGCCGACATTGGCGCCGGCCGAGACCGCCATGCGCAGGCCCTGTGCGGGATCCTGGTGCACATAGCCCCAGTCGGTACGGAACAGGAAGCGCCGCTCGGCTTCACCGAGGCTCGTGAGATCGCGGGTGACGCCGTCGCGCATGCGATACGACACCTGCCCGCCGCTTGGCGTGAGCTGTCCCGACAGCATTTGCAGCAGCGTCGACTTGCCCGATCCGGACTCGCCGACGATCGCCAGCACCTCGCCCGGGTAGAGCGAGAACGAGACGTCGCGGCAGGCGGCGATACGGCCGTAGGACTTGCTGAGGGCTTCCGCGACCAGCAGCGGCTGGTCGTTTTCGAGCGCGGCCTGATCAACCATGCGCCTTCTCCTTGTACGGCGCAGCGCTGAGAGCGCCGTGATGGCCGGCGGCCTGGCGGCCCTCGCAATAGTCGGTGTCCGAGCAGACGAACATGCGCCCACCCTTGTCGTCGGTGACGATCTCGTCGAGATACGAATTCTCCGCGCCGCACAGCGCGCAGGGCGCATTGAAGCGGTAGGCCTCGAACGGATGGTCCTCGAAATCGAGCGACACCACCTGCGTATAGGGCGGGATCGCGTAGATGCGCTTCTCACGGCCGGCGCCGAACAATTGCAGCGCCGCGCAATTGTCCATCTTGGGATTATCGAATTTCGGCGTCGGCGACGGGTCCATCACATAGCGCGCGTTCACCTTTACCGGATAGGCGTAGGCGGTGGAGATGTGACCGAAGCGCGCGATGTCCTCGTAGAGCTTGACATGCATCAGGCCGTATTCGGCGAGCGCGTGCATGCGCCGCGTCTCGGTCTCGCGCGGTTCGAGGAAGCGCAGCGGCTCCGGGATCGGCACCTGATAGACCAGCACCTGCTTGTCGTGCAGCGTCGCCTCCGGAATGCGGTGGCGGGTCTGGATCACGGTGGCTTCTTCCGTCGCCGTGGTCGTGGCGACGCCGGCGGTCTTGGCGAAGAATTTGCGGATCGAGATCGCGTTGGTGGTGTCGTCCGAACCCTGGTCGATCACCTTGAGCACGTCGGCGGGCCCGAGGATCGCCGCCGTCACCTGCACGCCGCCGGTGCCCCAGCCATAGGGCATCGGCATTTCGCGGCTGGCGAACGGCACCTGGTAGCCGGGGATCGCGATCGCCTTGAGGATCGCCCGGCGGATCATCCGCTTGGTCTGTTCGTCGAGATAGGCGAAGTTATAGGCGGGCGCGTTCATTCCGCGGCCTCCTTCATGGCATCGGGCGCGTTGGCCTCGGCGAACTCCTTGCGCAGCTTGCGAAGCAGGCCGAGCTCGGACTGGAAGTCGACATAGTGCGGCAGCTTCAGGTGCTCGACGAAGCCGGTCGCTTGGACGTTGTCCGAATGCGACATCACGAATTCTTCGTCCTGCGCGGGGGCAAGCGCCTCCTCGCCGAGCTCGCGGGCGCGCAGCGCGCGATCGACCAGCGCCATCGACATGGTCTTGCGTTCGCTCTGGCCGAAGGCGAGGCCATAACCGCGGGTGAAGCACGGCGCTTCCGTCGCGGAGCCCTTGAACTGGTTGACCATCTGGCACTCGGTCAGTTCGATCGCGCCGAGCGGCACGGCAAAGCCGACGTCCTCGGCGAAGAATTCGACCTCGACCTCGCCGAAGCGGATCTCGCCGACGAACGGGTGATTGCGGCCATAGCCGCGCTGGGTGGAATAGCCCATCGCCAGCAGGAAACCCTCGTCGCCGCGGGCGAGATTTTGCAGGCGCAGGTCGCGATCGGCCGGGAAGTTCAGCGGCTCGCGGGTGAGATCTCCGACGGCAGCGCCCTCCTCGGCCTGCGGCGAGGATTCGATCAGTCCGTCGCGGCCGAGAATGTCGGTGACGCGCGGGGTCGGCGCGGTCGAAGCCTCCGACGTCGCTGGCGCTTCCGGAACGAAGCCCTGGGCGAGCGAGGGATCGAGCAGGCGGTGGGTATAGTCGAAGGTTGGCCCGAGGATCTGGCCGCCCGGAATGTCCTTGAAGGTGGCGGACACCCGCCGCTGCACGCGCATCGTGCCGGTGTTGACCGGCTCGCTGGCACCGAAGCGCGGCAAGGTGGCGCGAAAAGCCCGCACCAGGAAGATCGCTTCGATCAGGTCGCCGCGCGCCTGCTTGATCGCCAGCGCCGCAAGCTCGCGATCATAGAGCGAGCCTTCGCTCATGACGCGGTCGACGGCCAGCCCGAGCTGCTCCGAGATCTGGTCGAGCGTGACTTCCGCAACGCTCTGATCGCCGCGCCGCGCATTGGCGAGCAGACGATGGGCATTCTCGATGGCACGCTCGCCGCCTTTGACTGCAACATACATGCTTCAGCTCCCCTTGCTTACGACGCGCGTGGTGCGGGGGATCGCGACCACGGCATCATCGGCGACCAGCACCAAATCGATGCCGCGCGGAAATACTGCCTCGTTCAGACGCAGACGCTCGAACAGGTCGAACGGCTTGATCGACGCCTGCAGCATCGCAACGCCGTCGATGCCGGGGCCGCGCAGCTCGTAACCGAGGCCGGCGTCCAGGCTCTCGACCTGAACGATCACCGTGGTCGAACGATCCGGGTATTCGTTGGTGCCGAGGGCGAAGCGCTCGAGCGTTGGCAGCAGCACCCCGTCGCTGATCAGCGCGAAGGCTGCGATCGTCGAATCCTGCACGACAGGCGCGCCGGTATGGAACTTCAGCCATTTCAGCACGTCGGAGCTTTCCGACATCCGCGCATCGAGCCACAGCGGCGTATCATGGTCGAACAGGGTCAGCGCGATCGCGGCGGTGCCGCGCATCATGGGGCCGGCCGTTCCCGCCATCGGCACGATGCGCTGGACCGATCCCGGCCGCGCCATCGCGTCCATCACGGAGCGAAAGGTCGATTGGGCCGACAACACCTTTTCGGCGAACCCCGGCGGCAATTCCGCAATCGTGGTCATGATCTCACCCCTCACCGCGCACCATGGTGTAGAAATCAACCTTGGTCGCGGCGGTCTCGGCCGCGGCCTGCTTGCGCTCCGCCACAAGCTGCTCGCGCAGCGGCGAGATCACGTCGCGCTCCACCGCCGGGCCGAAATCGCGCGACTGCACCAGCGCATCGCACAGCGCGATCAGCCGCGCCTTCTCGCCATCACGCCCGAGCGTATAGCCAAAGCCGACCTCGCCGCTCGCAAGCCGCACCGCGGCACGCGACACCGTGGCTTCGCCAAGATTGAACGGCGCGCCGTCGCCACCGACCCGTCCGCGCAGCATGACGAGGCCGTTCTCGGGCACGCGCAGGTCCTGATGAGCAGGAAGCGCGAAGTTGCGGAGGCGAGCGGCGATCTCGCCCGCCTCCGCATGCGCCAGCACGGCCATTGCGGCCTGGCGCTGGGCTTGCTGATTATTCTGCTGGGTCACGAAATCCACCGAGCTTTTCGGCAGAACTTGCCGAATCCAAGTTGTCTATGATACTAGACAACTTGATACGGAAGCGCCATGACTGTTTCGTGACAAACTTGTGATTTCTGGAGTAGGTTGCCCGCGACATGAGCATGCAGGACACCGCCTCCTCCGGCGTCGCGCTGTGGCGCCTCGTTGCCGACGGCATCGAACGCGGCATCGCCGACGGCCGCTTCGCGGCCGGCGATAAATTGCCGGGCGAGATGGAAATCGCAGAAACATACCGGGTGAACCGCCACACCGTGCGGCGTGCGCTGGCGGCGCTTGCCGAACGCGGCATCGTGCGCGCCGAACGCGGCAGCGGAACCTATGTCGAGGCGCAGAAGCTCGCTTATCCCCTGCGCTCGCGCACGCGCTTCTCGGAGATCGTCGGCGCGGACGGCCGCGAACCGCATGGCCGCATGCTCGAAACCTCGGAAGATGTCGCGACCCGCGAGCTGGCGAAAGAACTGGGATTGAAGGCCGGCGCGCGGCTGGTGCGGATCGAGGCGATCCGGCTTGCCGACCGCACGCCGATCTGCGTGTCCACCACATGGCTGTCGGCGGACCTGTTCCCGGGCGCGGGCGACGTGTTCGCCGCGACGCGCTCGATGACGAAGCTGCTGGAGCATTACGGCGTACGCGACTATCGCCGCGGCGCGACGCGGATCACCGCCGGCATCGTCGACGCGACGGATGCGGCGCGGCTGGATCTTCCACTCGGACGGCCGATCCTGGTCGTGGATGCGACCGACCACGACCTCGACGGCAAGCCGCTGATGACGAAGCATTCGCGGTTCGCCGCGGAGCGCGTGGAGTTTCTGGTGGAGTCGTAGACTTCCTTTCCCTCTCCTCTTTCGGGAGAAGGGAAGAAGAGACGATCAAGCTGTATGGTGGGCAAAGGCGCACTTGCGCCGTGCCCACGCTCTCTCAATCATCAAGAGTGGTGGGCACGCTTCGCTTTGCCCACCCTACGGCACCGTCGCTCAGGCAACAGCCCTTCGCCCGATAATCGCGAACCGCAGCTTGCCCGAGATGAAATCGATCGCGGCGACCGCGACCAGGATCATCAGGATCAGGAACGACACGCGCTGCCATTCCAGCACGCGGATCTGCTCGGCGAGCTGGAGGCCGATGCCACCGGCGCCGACGATGCCGATGATCGTCGCCGAGCGGGTGTTGGACTCGATGAAGTAGAGCACCTGGCCGGCAATGACCGGCAGCACCTGCGGCAGCAGGCCGAAGCGAATCTCGTGCAGCGGGCTGCCACCGGACGCACGGATGCCCTCGACCTGCTTCTGGTCGGCGCCCTCGATCGCTTCCGAGAACAGCTTTCCGAACGCGCCGAAATCCGACACCGCGATCGCCAGCACGCCGGCGAACGGACCAAGGCCGACGACATTGATCCAGACCAGCGCCCAGATCAGCGTATCGACGCCGCGGATCGAATCCAGGAAACGCCTGACCGGAAAGCGCAGGATCTGCGAGGGGACGACGTTGCGCGCGGCCAGCAGGCTGACGGGGAGCGCGAACACGGCGGCCAGCGTCGTGCCGAGCAGCGCGATCGACAGCGTTTCGCCGAGCGCCTTCAGATAGACCGGCAGCGACGAGCCGGGATCCGGAGGGATCATCATCAGGCTGATCCAGCCGAGCTGGCTGAGCCCCGCGAAGAATCGTGACGGCGAGAAGTCGAGATCGACGAGACCGTAAAACAGGATCGCGAACGCCGCGACGATCATCGCCGGCATCGCGAGCCGCGCCGAGGCTGGCCGGTCGAACACATCAGGATAGCGCGCACGCATCTGCGCGGGATCGACCTCCTGCGGCGTCACGTCCTCGCCTCCTTGCCGAACAGACGGCCACGCAGCCAACCGGTGGAGATATCGATGATGAAGACCGTGATGATGACGAACAGCAGGATCGCGCTGACGTCGGAATAGTAGAACTTGCGGATGGCGACGACGAGCTCCTGGCCGATGCCGCCGGCCCCCACAAAGCCCATGACGGAGGCTTCGCGAACGTTGATCTCGAAACGCAACAGCGCGTAGCTGGCATAGCCCGCTGTCACCTGCGGCACGATGGCGAAGCGCATGCAGGCGAGCCAGCTGGCGCCGGTCGAGCGGATGCCTTCGACCGGTTTCATGTCCGCATTCTCGACGATCTCCGAGAACAGCTTGCCGAGCGCGCCGGTCGAGTGGATCGCGATCGCGAGCACGCCGGCCATCGGGCCGAGCCCGAAGGCGATTACAAAGATTAGTGCGAAAACGATGCCTGGGACCGTGCGCGCGAATTCGAGCAGCCGGCGCACCACGAAGCGCAGCCAGGGCGCTGGCGAGGTATTCTCGGCGGCAAAGAAATTCAGGCCGAATGCCAAGGTCGCGCCGATCAGCGTGCCGACATAGGAGATCAGCAGCGTCTCGCCCAGCATTTTCAGCCATTTGCGCCAACCCCAGAGCCACTCGCCGACATCGGTCCAGACCCGCTGGCCGTTGTCGAGCGAGAGGATGCGGTCGAAATAGCTGATGAAGTTGCCGAAATAGCTGAACAGCGTGCGCAGATTCACCTCGGCGCCGATACCGGCAAGAACCAGCGCGGCGGCGAACACCCCGAATCCCAGCAGGAGGCGGAGCCGCTTGCGCGCGACCGCCTGGCGATAGGCGGCGTTCAACGCGGCCAGCTGCTGCTCGGGGAGGATCGAAACCGCGACGGTCATGGGGTCAGGAACTGTGGCCGGTCAAAGAGAAAGAGCCGGGTCCATCGACCCGGCTCAAGTAGCTCGTCCCAAGAACTCAGGACGCCTTCTTCTTGCGCAATGCGTCGACGAACTTGATCAGCTCGATCGTGCCATCCCAGTCCTTGGTGGTGGCGGGATGAAAGCCCTTCTTCTGGCCGTCGGAGAGACGGTCGAATGCAGCCTTGTCCTTGGTCGGCGCGTCGAAGAACGCCTTGGCGATCGCGGCCTTGGCATCTTCCGGGAGGTCCGAATTGTAAGCGTAGGGGCCGTTGATGATCGGGGCCGACTTGTGGATGATGCGGAAGTCGTCCTTCTTCATCGCCGAGCCGTCGGCGTTCTTCAGCATGCCCTTGGTCAGCATCTGCGCCAGCGTGGAATCGTCGTCGCTGGTCCACTGGTTGGCGGCGACGTCGACGGTGCCCTGCGACAGCGCCAGCATGGCGTTCTCGTGGCTGCCGGTGAAGACCACCTTGCTGAAATAGCCGTCGGCATCCGGGATGCCCATCTTGTCGAGCTCGAAGCGCGGCACGTTGTTGCCGGAGGTCGAGTTCGGGTCGACGAGACCGAGGTTCTTCCCCTTGAGGTCGTCGACCTTCTTGTAGGCGCTGTTCGCCTTGACGAAGAACACCGAATAATAGCCGGTCGAGCCGTCGGCGTTGATGTCGTTGGCGAAGGCGTCGGTCTTGACGCCGGTCAGGCGGGCGCGGGCGAACGAGGCCGAGCCGTAGCTGGCGATCTGGATGTTGCCGGCGCGCTGGCCTTCGATCACAGCGGCGTAGTCGTTGGCGATGCGCAGCGTGACCTTCACGCCGAGCTCCTTCGACAGATAGGTCACGAACGGTGCCCAGCGCTCGGTGACGCCGGAGGCGTTCTCGGCCGGCACGACCGCGAAGGTCAGCTCGGGATATTTGGCTTTCCAGTCTTCGGCGGAAGCCTGCGAGGCGAAAGCGAGCGCGGCAGCGCCGGCAAGAACTAATCTGCGAGTGATCATGATGCCCTCTTCAACGGTTGGGATCGGTTGACGCAAAAATTGACGAATACGAAAAGCGGCGCGTCTCAGGCCGCCGCGGCCGTTCCGAGCGCCGGCACGCCCTCCGGCACCGGTGCAGATGCGCCGCCCATGACATCGGCGGCCTCGAGATCGTAGAGCTCGCGCGCGACATGGTCGGTGAGCGCCGACGGGGCGCCGTCGAACACCACGCGGCCCGCAGCCATTCCGATCAGGCGATCGCAATAGGTCCGCGCCAGATCCAGCGAATGCAGATTGCAAAGCACGGTGATGCCGAAATGCTTGTTGATGCGCAGCAGTGCATCCATGACGATCTTGGTGTTGCGCGGGTCGAGCGATGCGATCGGCTCGTCGGCCAGGATGATATCGGGCTGCTGCACCAGCGCGCGGGCGATCGCGACGCGCTGCTGTTGGCCGCCGGAGAGCTGGTCGGCGCGCTGAGCCGCGAGCGAAGCGATATCAAACTGTTCGAGCGCGGACATCGCCAGCGCCCGGTCCTGTTCGGGCCAGAGCTGCGTCAGCGAACGCCAGGCCGGCATGGTGGCGAGGCGTCCCATCAGCACGTTGGTGAGGACGTCGAGACGGCCGACCAGATTGAACTGCTGGAAGATCATGGCCGAACGTGCGCGCCACTGCCGCAGCTCCTTGCCGTGCAGCGCGGTCACGTCGATGCCGTCGAACAGGATACGGCCCTTCGTCGGCGCCGCGAGCCGGTTGATGGTCCGCAGCAGCGTCGACTTGCCGGCGCCGGAGCGCCCGATCACACCGACGAAGCCGCCGGGAGATACCTGAAACGAAGCGCCGTCCACCGCGGCTTTTGCGCCGAAGCGGCACGTCAGACCTTCAACCACCAGCATGCAGAACTCCAAAGAGTAGCTGGAGCCAACCGCTAACGCCGGGCTTTGACACTTGTGTGACACGCGCGTTGCGGTGCGGCGATCCTACACACCTCGTCCACTGCCATCATTCGATGTCATCGTCACGTCATGACTTCGTCATCAAGCCAATCGAAGAGGAACGCACGCCCTCTGAATTGCTACGGATGTAACATGGCCGGCAAGACGCTCTCGGTTCAACCGACCATCGACGCTTCCGCAAAGCTGCACGAGACCAGGCTCGGCGCCTATACGGAAGTCGGCGCCCGCACCATCCTCAATGAAGTCACGATGGGCGATTACTCCTACGTCGTGAACGACGCGCAGATCACCTACACGACGATCGGAAAATTCTGCTCGATCGCGGCGATGACGCGCATCAATCCCGGTAATCATCCAATGCACCGCGCGACCCAGGCGCATTTCACCTATCGTTCCAGCTCTTATTTCCCGGGCGAGAGCGACGACGAAGACTTCTTCGACTGGCGGCGCCGGCATCACATCCATATCGGCCACGATGTCTGGATCGGTCACGGTGCGATCGTGCTGCCGGGCCGCAACATCGGCACCGGCGCGGTGATCGCGGCCGGCGCCATCGTCACGAAGGACGTGCCGGCCTACACCATCGTCGCGGGCAATCCCGCGCGCATCGTGCGGCGGCGGTTCTCGGAGGAGATCGCCGGGCGGCTCGCCAATCTGGCCTGGTGGGACTGGGATCACGACAAATTGCGTGAGGCGCTGCCCGATTTCCGCAAGCTCGGGATTGAAGATTTCCTCACGGCATATGAAGCACGGGCAGATTCTCCTCGCAGCAGCAAACGGAACGAAGTCGCGTGACAGACATCTTCCTTGAAGGCGGCCAGGCTCTGATCGGCGCCGAGTTCGTCGAAACCTCGCTCCTCGTCTCCGGCACCGATATCGTGGAGGTCGATGCCTCCCGCGGCCGCACGCCGCTGGCGATCAATGCACGTCATCTCCTGGTGCTGCCCGGCATCGTCGACCTGCACGGCGACGCCTTCGAGCGGCAGATGATGCCGCGTGCCGGCGTCGACTTCCCGATCGACGTCGCGCTCGCCGACAGCGACCGCCAGGCCATCAGCAACGGCATCACCACGGTGTTCCATGCCACGACCTGCTCGTGGGAGCCGGGCCTGCGCAGCGCCGACAATGCGCGTGGGCTGATGCAGGCGATCGAACGGCAGCGTCCGCAGTTCGCCGCCGACACCCGCTTCCATCTGCGGCACGAGACCTACAATCTCGACGCCGAGGACGAGATCAGCCTGTGGCTGGCGGAGGGCCGCGTCGACCTGTTGGCGTTCAACGACCACATGGACGGCACGGTCGGCGACTTGGCCAAGCCGCGCAAGCGCAACCGCATGGTCGAGCGCACCGGCCTGACGAGCGAGGCGTTCGACGCACTGGTCGGCCGCGTGATGGCGCGCGCCTCCGACGTACCGGCCTCGGTGTCGCGGCTTGCGGCCGTGGCCCGCGCCACCGACGTGCAGATGCTCTCGCATGACGATGCGACGCCGGCGATGCGCCAGGCGTTTCGCGAGCTCGGCGCCGTCGTCGCGGAATTTCCGGACAACGAGGAAACCGCGCGCGCCGCGGCGGCGGCCGGCGATCCCATCGTCTACGGCGCGCCCAACGTCGTGCGCGGCGGCAGCCATACCGGATGGACCAAGGCCTCCGACATGATCGCCAAGGGGCTCTGCTCGGTGCTGGCGTCGGACTATTACTATCCCGCGCAGTTGCTTGCAGCGTTCCGCCTCGCTGCCGATGGCGTACTGCCGCTGACGCAGGCCTGGAATTTGGTCTCCGCCGGACCTGCGCACGCGACCGGCCTCACCGATCGCGGCGTGATCGCGGATGGACGCCGTGCCGACATCCTGCTGGTCGACGACGCCGTGCCGCTGCGGCCGCGGCTCGTCGCCGTCATCGCGCGCGGCAAGCTCGTGCATCTCGCGGACGCGACGCGGCTGCTCATCGGGGCAGCCATGCCGCGCGAGGCTGTTGTTGCGGCGTAAATTGGCTATGCTCGGGCGATGACAGGTTTTCCCCGCTACGCGATCTATTTTGCCGCTGGCAAAAATGACGCCCTCTCCCGCTTCGGCGCCGAGCTGCTCGGCTATGATGCCTATTCCGGCGACGACGTGCCGTTTCCACAGGACGCGCTGCAGGTCGCAGCCGACTGGCGCGACATCACCACCGATCCCCGCAAATACGGTTTTCACGGCACGCTGAAGGCGCCGATGGCGTTGGCGAGCGGAAAGACCGAGGCGGAGTTGATGACGGCCTGCGGTGCGTTTGCCGGCAAGGCGCGCGCGATTCCGACAATCCGCCCGGTGGTCGATGCCATCAGCGGCTTCATCGCCGTCATTCCGGCCGAGCCGGTTGACGCGCTTCGTGATCTCGCCGCGGACTGTGTCCGCGATTTCGATCCGTTTCGTCCCGCCCTCACGGCGGAAGACCGCGCACGCCGCAAGCCGGAGAAGCTGACCGGGCGGCAGCGCGATTATCTCGACCGCTGGGGCTATCCCTACGTGATGGAAGAATTCCGCTTCCACATGACGCTGACGGGACGGCTGGATGCGGACCGGCGCGGGCCGATTTTGGAGATGCTGCGGGGACGGTTCGCAGCGCTGAAGCTCGACACGCTCGCGATCGATCGCATCGCGCTGTTCAGGCGGGATGATTCCAAGGCTCGGTTTAGCATCATCGGCGAGTGGTTGCTGACGCGATAGACCTCAGCGCCAGCTCGCGAGATTGAACGCGAGCGCGACGGCGCCGACCAGAACGAGGCTGGTCGCCCAGACCGCATCCAGATTGAACCAGCTCCGTGACACGAATTTCAGTCCGAGATAGCGGTAGACCAGCCACGCCAGATCTCCGCCGGCGCTGACCACGGCGGCAACATGCACCAGCGACACCAGCACGGCCATCCCGAGACCTGTCGTCATCGCGCTTGCCTTCATCAGCGCGCCCGCGGCCTCATGGCCGGCATCCGGCTCGAAGGCCTGGCAAAGCCCGAGATAGATCGGCACCAGCATCAAGGCGGCGCCATGGGCAATGGCGACGGCAAACGACCAGAGCGCCAGTTGCGTCGGCGGAATTCGCGCCAACGCGCGGGGGTGGTGCCGCGCGATCAAGAGATAAAGGCCGAAGCCGATGACGAGAAGGCTCGCCCCGATCTGGATCGTGCGCTGCCACTCGGCCAGCACGATCAGGAATGCGAATGGCAACAGCACGAGGAGCGTTGCCAGAAGATGTCCGGCCGCCAGAGCCCACATCGCGCGAAAGAGCGCGCGTGGGCTCTTGTCCATGAGTCCGGCCGAAACGGCGAGCGGCCATCCCATCCCCGGATTGACGCCGTGATAGAGGCCGCTCGCGACAAGAGCGAACCACAGCCAGCCGGGCGCCGCGCTCGCATGCTCCAGATCTGGACCCAAGCCTAGACTGACGGGTAGCAAAAGGAGTCCGTCGAACAATCGCCGCCCTCCAGCCTGATCTGGTGCGCGCGATATCCGTCGGGGAAACTCACGAAATAGTCCTTGGCGAGCTCCAGACCGCCGTTGCGACCGACATTGGCCATGACTTCGACGCCCGGCACTCCGTCGGGGTAGAACTGATCGTCCCAGGTGGAATAGAGCGAATTGGTCCAGTACACGCGCCGGCCGTCGCGGCTGATCTCGACCATCTGCGGACCACCTGCGTAGGCCTTGCCGTTCGGATGCGGCGCGCGGCGCACGATGCCTCCGGTATGCACCGAGCCCGCAAGCTTGGGCTTTCGGGGATCGCTGACGTCGTACTGGCGCATCTCGCCGGTCCCCCAGCAGGAGACGTAGAGAAATCGGTCGTCCATCGACAGGTCGATATCGGTGATCAGCGGCGGCACGGCACCGAAGCCCTGCAGGAGCGGCGGAAGCTTCTCCTTGGCTGCGGGCTCCGGAGGAATGGTCGCCGTCTTCTCGACATGGAATTTTCCGCCCTCGCGCCACCAGGTCCAGATCGAACCTTCGAGGTTGGTGGTGTCGACCACCACGCCGACAAAACCGTATTCGCGAACCGGATCGTGCGCAGGCCGCACTTCCAGCGCCATCTGATGATTGGCGCCGAGGTCGACTGTCTGCACGTTGCGCCGGGCGCGGAGATCCCAGAAGTGGAGGCGATGGCCGTATTTGTTCGCCAGCAGATCTTCCGGGACGATCCCGTTCTCGAACTGCGGCGGCAACGCCCATTCGCTCGTCACCATGTAGTCGCGCGGCAGATTCCACCAGAAATCATAATGCAGGGTCTGCGGGCCGCGATCGATCTCCCACCGTCCGAGGACCTCGAACGTCTCGCAATCCATGATGAAGATGCCAGGAGGTCCGTCGGTGCCGTCCTTGCCACCGCCGCCCAGCGTGCTCACATAAATGCCATCCGGTCCGCAGTGAATGGTGTGCGGCCGCGAGTAGCCGGTCTTCCGGAATATCTCCTCGGGCTCGATGATCTTGTGAATCCTGGCTTTGGTCGGGTCGGGCTTGGTATCGATGATGTAGATCCGCGACGAGCGTATCCCGGGGATGATGAGATAGCGGCGCTCGATGAAGGCATGTCCGGTGAGCGGCGACAGCGCGGAAGAGCAGGCATTCCAGCCGAAATGATGAAACTCGTCACCCGTGTTGGGCATCGTCACGGTGTGGACGATCTGGCTGTAGGTCGGCGATCCCGGCCTGACGTCGATGACCGCGAGGGCATCCGGCTTTGAGAAATCCGGGCTGAGCAGCAGAGTGTAGGCAAAGTTCTCGGCGGGCGCTTCCATCGCGAGCCTGGGCGATGCGTGAAAGGTTGGATCCGGCCTCATCGTCATTGGCACTCCCTCCCTGATCTGTTGATTGTGCCAGACTGGATCGGGATAACGGCAGAAAAAAGTGGGACACGAAGAGGTGCTACAGGATGTCTCGAACTTGATCCGTGAGACCTGGTTGGCCGGCATTCAACATGTCGGCACCGGTTTGCAGGAAACGTCGCGAGCCGCGCATCATCGTCGTTGTCGTCCCTGCGAACGCACGACCCATAACCACAGCGGGCTGTAGGGTGGGCAAAGCGGAGCGTGCCCACCACCTGTCGCCGTCGATAAAGGTCGTGGGCACGGCGCTTTGCGCCTTTGCCCACCCTACGGGCGCGGAGTGCGTGGCTCCTACTTCCCCCACCGCAGCGCCAGCGCGTCGCGCTCCTTGGCGAGCTCCAGCAATCCCGCCCGCGTGGCCGGATGCAGCGGCTGCAGCGGATGCCGCACCGTTTCCGACCTGATCACGCCGCCGGCCTGCATCATCACCTTGCACGCGACGAGGCCGCACTGGCGGTTCTCGTAATTGATCAGCGGCAGCCAGCGCTCATAGGCGGCCTTTGCCTCCTCACGCTTTCCCGCGAAATAGGGATCGATGATCTGGCGGATGCCGTCGGGATAGCCGCCGCCGGTCATCGCGCCGGTCGCGCCCGCATCGAGATCGGCGAGCAGCGTGATGGCTTCCTCGCCGTCCCACGGACCCTCGATGTCCTTGCCGCCAGCCTCGATCAGGCTGCGGAGCTTGGTGGCCGCGCCCGGCACCTCGATCTTGAAATAACGGATGTTGGAAAACTCGCGCGACAGGCGCGCGAGCAGATCGACCGACAGCGGCGTGCCCGCGACCGGCGCGTCCTGAATCATGATCGGAATATCGATTGCGCCGGAAAGCACCCTGAAGAACTCGACGATGGCTTTCTCGGGCACGCGGAAGGTCGCGCCGTGATAGGGCGGCATCACCATCACCATGGCCGCGCCCGCTGCTTCCGCCTGCTTGCTGCGCGCGGCACAGACGGCCGAGCTGAAATGCGTGGTGGTGACGATCACGGGAACGCGACCCGCGACATGCTCCAGCACCGCATGCATCACCGTCTCGCGCTCGGCGTCGGTGAGCACGAACTGCTCGGAGAAATTGGCAAGGATGCACAGACCGTGCGAGCCGGCGTCGATCATGAAATCGACGCAGCGGCGCTGGCCCTCGAGGTCGAGTTCGCCGCGCGCATCGAAGATGGTGGGCACGACCGGGAACACGCCGCGATAGGGGCGCTGGGCCTTGTGTGAGGTGACCGGCATCGAACTCTCCATCCCTGATGTCTTACGTCTGTGGCTGCGTCTGCGCAGCGGCACAGATGTACCCGCCGCGCGGACCGGCGGCAATGCCCGCGCGACGTTGGACGGATGAGGGCGATCGCATACAAGCATAATGTAGCGGGCAGCTCACCTGCGGCCATCCTTCGAGACGCCCGCCTACGGCGGGCCCTCAGGATGAGGAGGGAGTGCGTGGCTGCTACTTCTAGGCCAAGCTGCTGCTTAGCCTCATCCTGAGGAGACCGCGAAGCGGTCGTCTCGAAGGACGAGGCGCTGGCTCAGACCTCGCCAGGCTCAATACGATAGCCCTAGGTCCCGAAGACTAGGCGGTCTTCACCGCACCGAGGAAGCCCTCGACCGCGACGCGAAGACGATCGGCATCCGCCGACATCTTCTTCACGGAGTCCGACAGCACCGTGCCGGCGTTGCCGGTCTCCTGGTTCAGCTTGGCGACGCTGCCGATGGTATCGGTGACCTCGCGGGTGCCTTGGGCGGCCTGCTGGAAATTGCGCGAGATCTCGGTGGTGGCCGCGCGCTGCTGCTCGACGGCAGCGGCAATCGCCGTCATCTTCTCGTCGATGCCGCCGATGGCACCGCCGATCGAGCGGATCGCGGTGACGGCCTGGCCGGTCGCGCCCTGGATCTCCTCGACCTGGCGCGAGATTTCTTCCGTGGCCGTCGCGGTCTGCGCCGCGAGGCTCTTGACCTCGCCGGCAACGACAGCAAAGCCGCGGCCTGCCTCGCCCGCTCGCGCCGCCTCGATGGTGGCGTTGAGCGCGAGCAGGTTGGTCTGGCCGGCGATGGCGTGGATCATCTTCACGACTTCGCTGATGCGGCTGGCCGTCTGGTCGAGGATTTCGACCGTCGCGTTGGTCTTCTCGGCCTGCGACACCGCTTCGCGCGCTTCGCGGGCGCTCGACTGCACCTGCGCGGAGATCTCGCCGACGGAGGCGGAGAGTTCCTCGGTCGCGGCCGCGATGGTTTCGAGATTGTTGGTGGCCTGCTCGGCCGCGGACGAGACTGCTGCCGTCTGGCTGGTCGATTCCGACACCAGCGTACGCACGTCGGTCGCGGTGGCATCGAGCTCCCTGGCCGACGCCGCGACGCTGTGGATCACTGCCTGCACGGTGTCGTCGAAGCTGCGGCAGGCGTCATCCACCGTGCCGGAGCGGGCAAGCTGCAGCGCCTGCTGCGATTCGCGCTCCTGGCCGAGCCGTTCGGCGGTCGCCGCGCTCTCGCGCAGGCTTTCGAGCGCGGCGGCCATGGTGCCGAACTCGTCGGGATGACGCGACTGCGGCACCGGCGTCGCGTAATCGCGGGCACCGATTCGGGCGATGGCATCGAGGATGGCGCGCACGGGGCGCATCAGGCGATTGCGCACGACGTACACACCGGCGAGCGTGACGGCGAGCGCCAGCAGGAATGCCAGGGACTGCACGATCAACTTGGTCAGCGCCGTCTCCTGCATCACGCCGGCACGTGCGATCGACTGATCGAGCGCCTTGGTCGCGACCGCAACGATGAGCGTGAACGGCGATTGGCACAGCGTGTTCCACTCGGACGCCGGCAACGCGGGCTTGCCGCTGCCGTCGAGATTCTTGGTGAGCTCGCCCATCTGCTTGAGCGTGCCGTCGGTCTTGGCGCGCGCGTCGCTCACGGCGGACGTCATCTCGGAGGGAACGTCGGGCGCGGCGAGCAACTCGGTCATCCCCACCCAGGAGGCGCCGATGATGCCGTTATAGCCGGCGATCGTCTGCTTCTGCGTCTCGTCGAGCGGCTTGTTGGTGTTGATGTTCTGGCGCAACGCCGTGCACTGCACGCCGTAGCGGTCGCGGACCTGCCAGGCCAGACGACGGACCTGGATCATCCGCGCGATGAAAGGATCGTTCATCCACGCGCGATTGGAAACGCCCGTCGAAGCGAGATTCGCGGTATCGATCGTCTTGGTGACCGCGTCGTACCACGGCATGGTCCGCTCGATCTTGCGCTCGGCACGCGGACGCTTGGCCTCGTCGTAGAACAACTGGTATTGCGGCGCGGCTTCGTTCCAGCGCTGCTTCAACGTGCCCGCGAGTTCGTCGCGGCGGGCGAAGTCGACCGAGGCAATCGCCGCGGCGATCCCTTCGTAGCCGGCCTGCTCGGCCTTCTCCGCTTCGGCAAGCTTGGCCTTCGGCTCGTCCTCGCCGAGCAGCGCGCTTTGGGCGTCGCCGCGATTGTTGCGAAGTGAGAGCACGCCCTGGAAGATCGCCTTGTCGGCGGCGGCGAGCCGCGCCGTCTCGAGACTGTCGCTGTAGCGGCCGAACGCTCCGAACATTTGGATCGCCGTCGAGGCCAGCGCACCGGCTGCCAGCAGGGCCATCAGGGTCAGGAGAAGCGAGCTTACCGATTTCTTAAACATTGCCATGGGGTCAAAGTGCCTACTCTCTACAAGCAGGCACCTTGCATTGCGACATGCCAATGTTCCGTTAAGGTTTTAATTGAATTGAGGCGAACCGGCCTGCACGTATTCGGACGGGTCGCCGCTTCTTATGCAACCCTGGTGAAATCCGGCGGCCGACGCTCGGCGAAGGCGGTGAAGGCCTCGCGCGCCTCGGCGGTTCGCAGGCGCTGCGCGAACTGTTCGCCCTCGGCATTCATCTGCGCGACCAACGTCTCGCCATTGCGCATCAGCTTCTTGGTGGCGGTGAGCGCGCCGGCCGGCTGGCGAGCCAGGCGCTGCGCCAGTGCGAGCGCCTCGGAATCCAGCTTGTCGAGCGGCACCACGCGGTTGGCAAGGCCCCACTCCAACGCGGACTTGGCCGAAACGATCTCGCCGAGTGCGAACATCTCGTAGGCGCGGGCATAGCCGATGCGCGCCGGCATCAACAGGCTGGAGGCGGCTTCCGGCACCAGCGCGAGACTGACGAACGGCGTCGACAATTGCGCGTTGTCGGCGAGCACGACGAGATCGCAATGCAGGAGCATCGTGGTACCGACGCCGACGGCGCGGCCCTGCACGGCTGCGATGAGAGGTCGCGTGCAGCGCGCCAGCGACTGGATGAAGCGCACGACGTTGCGACTGCCTTCCGACTTGCCGGCCGCAACGGCGGCGAACTCGCCGACATCGTTGCCGGCCGTGAACATGTCGCCCTCACCGCGGATCAGGATGACGCGCGCGGACGGATCGAACTCCGCGGATTCGATGGTGTCGGCGAGCTTGCCGTACATCGCGTCGGTGAGCGCATTCTTCTTATCGGGGCGCGCCAGGGTGAGCGTGAGAATGCCGTTGTTGTTCTCGATGCGCACATGCTCGGTCATGGATCTCTCCTGTTATTCTTCGGTGTCTCTTGTGGTGTCTCTTGGAAACTTGTTCTGGATGCTCGTCAGCCAGCGCGCGACGATGTCGATCTCCGCGCTGGTAAATCCTTCCGTCAGCGCCGCGTTGATGGCGGCGGTTTCGGTCTTGGCCTGCGCCAGCACGGTGCGCCCGCGCGGCGTCAGGAAGACGCGCCAGGCACGGCCGTCCTCGCGATCGGCGCGCCGCTCGACCAGCTTGGCCGCAGTACTGCGATCGACCAGACCGGAAATGCCGGCCGGCCCCATGTCGAGTGCCGCACCGGCCTCGCCCATCAGCACGCCATCCTGCTTGCCGAGGATGAACAGCAGCCCCGCCTGCGCCGGCGTCACTTCGCTTTGCGGCTGCGTCGCCATCCAACGCTGCAAGCGGCGTTGCGCGACGCTCAGCAAATAGACCAGCCGGTGATGCCGCGCAGCAGCGCCATCATTATTTCGCATGCGAAGCATCTAGCCGGGAATGTTCGGCTTGTCAAAAGGTCCCGTCAGGTCGATTTGACGCGGCAGCCATCCAGGAACAATGCCGCGCAGGTCTGCACCCGGCGTTCGATCTGCTTGCGCGACGGCAGCGGCATGCCGCCATAGATCGCAGCGCGCTGCGGCGCCGACGCGATCATGCCGATCAGCATGCCCGCGACCTCCTCGGCATCGTCGATGGCAATGCGTTTGCGCTTGACCTGAAGGCGCAGCCAGCCGGCCAGCGCCTTGGCGGTGCGGGCAATGCCGTTGGTGTAGAAATTCGCGGCGAGCTCGGGAAACGTCGCGGATTGCTGGAGCACCATGCGTTGCAATGCAACGACTTCCGGATCGAGCGCGAGATCGGCGCAGGCCATCAGCGCGGCGCGCAGGCCGGTTTCGATATCGACGTTATCGCTGGCCTGAAGATCGACCGCAGAGAGCAGTTGCTCGAGCCTGTCAGCGCACATCGCCTCGAACAGCGCAGCCTTGCCGGGGAACAGGCGATAGAGCGTCTTGGTCGAGATGCCGGCGCCACGCGCGAGTTCCTCGGTGCTGGTGGCCGCATAACCTTCGATCGCGAACGCGTGCCGCGCGGCGTCGAGGACGATCCTCTTCGTCTCCTCGTCGCTGCGCACGGGTGGCCGCCCGCGCGGACGGGCTTCGCTTTCCGATTTTGTGTAAGCCATGTCTTTAAATGATGCCTGTCATTCCATTGACAATTCCAAAGCTAGTCTCATTTTGGAAATCGTCAAGTTTCCTAATTCAGGGGAGCCCCCCATGACCGTTCATACCGCCCCATCCGCCGCCGCCCAGACCGCCGTTCCCGCCCCCACGCTCGAAGGCGTTTTGCCCGGAGCGCAGACCCACCCAACGCGCCAAAAGCTCAATATTCGCAAATTGTTGCTGATGGGAGCTGCCTTCCTCGCGCTGACCGGCGCGAGCTTGTACGGCTACGATTACTGGACCGTCGGGCAGTATCTCGTCTCCACCGATGACGCCTATGTGAAAGCCGACAACACCACGATCGCGCCAAAGGTCAGCGGCTATCTCAACCGGGTTCTGGTCGCCGATAACGAGCATGTGAAGACCGGCCAGGTGCTCGCCCGGATCGACGACCGCGACTTCAAGGTGGCGCTCGACCAGGCCCGCGCCGATGTCGCTGCCGCGAACGCCACGATCACGAGCAAGGAAGCGCAGCTCGACGTGCAGGAAGCGGTGATCGCTGCGGCGCGGGCGACCCTCGACGTCGACACCGCCGCGAAGGTTTTCGCCAAGCAGGAGAACAAGCGCTACACCGACCTCGCCGCCACCGGCTATGGCAGCATCCAGAACGCACAGCAGGCACAGGCCCGCGATGCCGGCGCGGACGCAACGATCGCGCGCGACAACGCCAACCTCATTTCCGCGCAAAAGCAGGTCGATCTGCTCAAGGCCGAGATCGTTCAGGCCAAGGCCACCGCCGCACGCGCGGCCGCGATCCAGCAGCAGGCTGAACTCAATCTCGGCTACACCACCATCGTCTCGCCGATCGACGGCGTCGTCGGCAACCGTTCCTTGCGCGTCGGCCAGTTCGTGCAGGCCGGCACGCAGCTGATGTCGATCGTGCCGGCCGAAGGCGCCTATGTCGTCGCCAATTTCAAGGAGACGCAGCTCACGCATGTCGCGCCGGGCCAGACTGTCGACATCGACGTCGACATGTTCCCCGGCCAGGTCGTGCATGGCCGCGTCGATTCCCTTGCGCCGGCCAGCGGCCAGGAATTCGCGCTGCTGCCGCCCGACAATGCCACCGGCAATTTCACCAAGGTGGTGCAGCGCATCCCCGTCAAGATCGTGCTCGATGCCGCGCAGGGCCCCGCGATTGCGCTGCGCCCCGGCATGTCGGTGATCCCCACCATTGCAACACGTTCGAATGCGCCGGCTGCGCATGCGGCCGATACGTCCAAGTCCACGTCAAAGGCAAAGCTCGTTTCCGGAGGGTCGTGCCATGTCAAACAGCCTCTCACTTTCGACGCCAGCAACACCGGCCGCGACGCCTGATCGCGCGCCTGCGGATCCCAATCGCGCGAGCCTCGCCACCTGGATTGCCGTGCTCGCCGCCATGATCGGCTCGTTCATGGCGATCCTGAACATCCAGATCACCAACGCCTCTCTCGCCAATATCGAGGGCGGCATCGGGACCGGCGCCGACAACGGCTCCTGGATCTCGACGTCGTATCTGATCGGCGAGATCATCGTGATCCCGCTGACCGACTATCTCAGCCGCGTGTTCACGTTCCGCCGCTACATGCTGGCAAGCGCGACGCTGTTCGCCGCCTTCTCGGTCGCCTGCGCCTTCACGCACGATCTGCCGTCGATGATCGCGATGCGCGGCCTGCAGGGCTTTGCCGGCGGCGTGCTGATTCCGATGGCCTTCACGCTGGTGCTGACCAAGCTGCCGAAGCCGCAGCAGCCGGTCGGGCTCGCGATCTTTGCGCTGTCGGTGACGTTCGCGCCCGCGATCGGCCCGACCATCGGCGGCTATCTCACCGAGAACTACGGCTGGCGGACCATCTTCTTCGTCAACGTGCTCCCGACCGCCGTCATGGTGACCGCGCTCTATCTGACGCTGGAGCGGCAGAAGATGCAGCTCGGCCTTCTGAAGGAGGGCGACTGGGCCGGCATCGCCACCATGGCGATCGGCCTGTCGGCGCTGCAGGCCGTGCTCGAGGAAGGCAACAAGGACGACTGGTTCTCCTCGCCCTTCATCGTCAAGCTGGCGATCATCGCAGCCGTCAGCCTGACGCTGTTCGTCGCGATCGAGCTCTCGATCGAGAAGCCGCTGATCCGGCTGCGCCTGTTGACCCAGCGCAATTTCGGCTTCGGCACGATCGGGATGACCATGGTCGGCTTCGCGCTGTTCGGCTCGGTCTACATTCTGCCCGCCTATCTCGGCCAGGCGCAGGGCTACAATTCCGAGCAGATCGGCAACGTGCTGGCCTGGACCGGCCTGCCGCAGCTCATCCTGATCCCGCTGATCCCCAAGCTGATGCAGCGCTTCGACACGCGCTACATCGCCATCACCGGGCTTCTGATCTTCGCGTTCAGTTGCTTCATGAACACGACGATGTCGCCGGACTATGCCGGCGACCAGCTCTGGATCCCAAACATCGTGCGCGCGGTGGGACAGGCCATGGTGCTGACGCCGCTGACCTCGGTGCTGACGGGCGGCATCGCGCCGCAAGACGCGGCCGCAGCCTCCGGCATCAGCAACATGTTCCGCAATCTCGGCGGCGCGATCGGCACCGCGACGCTCGCGACCATCATCACCAAGCGCGAGCAGTTCCACTCCAACATCATCGGCCAGTCGGTCACGCTCGGCCGCGAGGAAGTCCGCACCCGCATCGCGCAGATGACGGACTACTTCATGGCCCACGGCATGCCCGATCCGCAGGCCGCCCGCGCGCAAGCCATCGTCGCGCTCGGCAAGACCGTGAAACGCCAGGCGCTGGTGATGGGCTATTCCGATGCCTTTGCGATCATCGGCATCGTGCTGGTGATCGCCGCGATCGCCGTGGTGCTGACAAGGCGGGTGAAGGCCGCAGGCGGGCCGGCGCACTGAGACCTCGCCCATCCGTTGAACTTGCCGCGGCCGTCCCGCTTGACGGCCGCATTCTTTTGTGTTCCCTTTATGTTCTTTCGATTATAAGTTGCGTGAAAGGAGCGCTTTGTGAGCGATATTCGGGCCGACCTCGCGCCGGTTCAACTCGTGCTACACGATGACGAAGATGTTCCGCGCGAATTCATTGTCGATCTGTTGCACCGTGTGTTCGGCAAGTCAGAGAGCGAAGTCAGCTCCGTAATGGCCAACCTCGAGAAGCACGCTACCGCTGTGTGTGGACCTTACCCGCCATCCGTCGCAGGCGCTCTTCTGGAATCTGCCCAGCGGCGCATAAGCCTCGCAAATCACTCACTGTCGATTGCGAGTGAGAGAGCCAGGCCGTGCTGTGGACTTTGCAGCCGGCCAAATGCGCAATCGGAAGTGCAATTGTTGGACCGCACAGTCTGGCTATGCGCCGATTGCGTGCGCGCGGCAACGGTCGCATCCCAAGAACTGCCCGAGGAAGAGTTCAACTATGCGTTCGGTGTATTGACTTGGCATTTCGCTGGCATCCCAAGCAGCCAGCTCGTAACCACGGTCCGCCAGTTTCCGGGCCACATGAGAGCCGACGTCCAGGCTGCCGTCGACCAAATATTTGCGTCGCCGGTCCGGTTGCTCGGCCTCGCCGAGGATCGTCACTACGATGTGCTATCGATGTCCCGGCTGATGCAGGACGATAGTTTTGCAGTGACGATCGCACCGCTTCAATACAGCGACGTTGATATCGGCGAACAGGTACCCGCCAAGTGTCTCGACAATGGACTCTGGCTTTGTCTAGAATCCGACCTTCGCTACGCGATACTTTTGGCCGTTCCCCGGGAATACGGCCGTGACACCAGCGTGCGTATCGAAATCATGGTGCCGGCCGGTGCCGCAGGAGCGGCACTCGTCCAGCAATGCTTCAAAGCACTCGAAAACGCAGTGCAGGCCGCGCGCAGCTATCGCGGCAAGATTCTCTCGCTCGATGTCGATTCCGACTACCGCGGCCGCTCACGCGGAATCACGGTACATAGGCTTCCCTCAATCGGGCGCGACGAAGTGATTTTGCCCGACCAGACGTTGCGGCTTCTCGATCGCAACGTGTTGAACTTCGTTGGGACACGAGAGATGCTGCGCCGCCTAGGGCAGTCGACCCGTAAGGGAATCTTGCTCTATGGACCTCCCGGTACCGGCAAGACGCATACCATTCGCTATCTTGCGACTCATCTGCCCGGGCACACAACACTCATCATCACGGCGGAGCAAATCGGCCTGCTCGGTGCGTACATGAATCTTGCTCGCCTCCTGCAGCCTGCGATGGTGGTGATTGAAGACGTCGATCTGATTGCGCGGCAACGCGAGAGCATGAGCGGCTGCGATGAGCCGCTCCTCAACCGGCTCCTCAACGAAATGGACGGCTTAAAGCAGGACGCCGACATTCTATTCGTGCTAACCACGAACCGCCCCCAGCAACTTGAGAGCGCCCTTGCAGGTCGCCCGGGCCGCATAGACCAGGCGATCGAAGTGCCGCTTCCCGACGAGACAGGCCGCGGCAAGCTGGTCCGGCTCTACGGCAAGGGACTGCCGCTCGACGAGGCGGTCATTGCCGAAGCGGCTCGCCGCAGCGAAGGCACGAGCGGTGCCTTCATCAAGGAGTTGATGCGCCGCCTGGCGCAGGCCAGCCTCGCGCGCGACGGCGGCAAGTCCGTGGTGTCAGCCGATATCGACGAGGCACTTGACGACATGCTGTTCTCGGGGGGACGGCTCAACGCGCAACTTCTCGGCGGCGCACAGGCCATGGCGAGCAGGTGAGATTGTCATCGCCGATAGGGCCTGCGCCGGACAGGAGGCCGCATTCAAGGCGACCTCCGGCCGGGCGTCAATGACGAGTTAGTGCTCGAACACCAGTCGCGCGCCGACCGTGCCGTCGAGGCTGCGGATCTGCTGCAGCAGCGCCGCGGAATCCTCAGCGCCGAGATCGGCATCGAGCACGACGTAACCGAGGTCGCCGGCGGTCTCCAGATATTGCGCGGTGATGTTGATGTCGCGCTGGAGAAAAACCTCGTTGAGACGACGCAGCATGCCGGGCACGTTGCGATGGACGTGACTGAACCTGGCGCCGGCGGGGCGCAGATGCAGCTGCACCTCCGGGAAATTCACCGCGCCCATGGTCGATCCCGTGATGAAATAGTCGACGAGCTTGCGCGCGACCTCGCCGCCGATGCGCTCCTGCGCCTCCTCGGTCGAGCCGCCGATATGCGGGGTGAGGATGACGTTCTCAAGTCCCTGCACCGGACTCTTGAACCTATCCGCGTTCGAGGACGGCTCGACCGGAAACACGTCGATGGCGGCGCCGGCGAGATGGCCGTCGCGCAACGCGCCCGCGAGCGCATCGAGATCGACCACGGTGCCGCGGCTGTTGTTGATCAGGAACGAGCCTGATTTCATCGCCCGCAGCTCCTTCTCTCCGATCATGCCTGCGGTCTCCGGCGTCTCCGGCACGTGCAGGCTGACCACGTCGCTCTGCGCCAGCAGCTCTTCCAGCTTCTCGACCGGCTCGGTGTTGCCGTGGCGGAGCTTGTCGGTGCGATCGAAATAGATCACGCGCATGCCGATGGCTTCGGCCAGCGTCGAAAGCTGCGAGCCGATATTGCCGTAGCCGATGATGCCGAGGGTGCGGCCGCGCACCTCGCGGCTGCCGGTCGCGGATTTGTCCCAGCCGCCGTCATGCGCCGACACCGAACGCGGAAAGATGCGCCGCAGCAGCATCACAATCTCGCCGATCACGAGCTCGGCGACGCTGCGCGTGTTGGAGAACGGCGCGTTGAACACGGGGATGCCGCGCTTGCGCGCCGCGAGCAGATCGACCTGGTTGGTGCCGACGCTGAAACAGCCGACCGCGAGCAGTCCATCGGCCGCCGCCAGCACCTCGTCGGTGATCTGGGTGCGCGAGCGGATGCCGAGCAACGACACGCCCTTGAGCGCCTTGCGCAGGTCCTCACCATCCAGCGCCTTGGTGAGACGCTCGACATTGGTGAAACCCGCCGTCCTGAACAGGTCGACAGCGCTGTCATTGACGCCTTCGAGCAGCAGCGCCTTCGCGTTCCGCTCGGGGCTTTGGCCTGGGGCTGGCATGGAATCTCCATCAATAGCGATTTTGCCGCAGCTCATAGACCGCGGAGGAGACGCAGCACAATAGGGTTTGGATACGGTGAGACGTTGGCGGGAAAGCGGTGGGTCTGGTATCCCACCGCTCACCGTCAAATCACGTAAAACCCGTGCGTGCCGTCGCGCCGGAGCTGCTCGACGAGACCGTATTCCCAATCGAGATAGGCCTGCATCGCGGCTTCCGCGACGTCGGTTCCTTCATACGGCCGGCGGTACCGGTGCGCCGGATCCGGCTTCGGCAACACAAGTGGCGGGCCGATGTCGCGCGCACCGTCATATCCGCCCTCGAGCACGTAGACCTCCCAGCCCATCTGCGCGAGCCAGGACGACGTCATGTCGGCGCGCACGCCCTTGTCGTCGGTCAGGAGAATGCGCGCTCCGCGCACAGGCGCGGCCATGTCGGTCTCCTGGACGAGCTGGCCGCCTGGATAATGACGAAAGCCCGGGAGATGGCCAGCCGAATATTCCTCGGCGTCGCGCACGTCGAAACGATAGAGCGTGCGATCCGTCTGCGCGACGAGCGCCGCCATCTCGCGCGTACCGATATGACGAACGCCGGCGCGATAGGCGACATCGCGCGCATTGGCCGGCCCGTCTTCGAACGACCCGACCGCGCCGCGCCTGTCGGCACCGTGGTTGAGCGTATGCCGCGCCAGCGTCCAGCCGATGGTGCCGTTGCGCAATGCCCGCACCTTGTTGGGCACACCGGCATTGATCAGTGACTGGGTACCGATGATCGAGCGCGTGCGTCCGGCGCAGTTGACGATGATGGTGGTGTCAGGATCGGGCGCGGCCTGGCCTGCGCGCAGCACCAGCTCCGCGCCGGGCACGCTGACCGAGCCGGGAATGTTCATCGTCGCATATTCGTCGAAACGGCGGACATCGAGGATGGCGATGTTGGCCTTGTCGGCGATCAGCCTTGCGACTTCGTCGGCGCTGAACGACGGCGTGTGCCGCCGCGCCTCGACCAACTCGCCGAAGGCCTTGGAGTAAGAGTTGACGTCCTCGAACATCTGGTAGCCCGCATCGCGCCAGGCCTTCAGCCCGCCATCGAGCGCACTGACATTGATATAGCCGAGCGCGGCGAGACGTTCGGCACCGGCCGCGACCAGCCCCTCGCCATCGTCATAGAGCACGATCGCCACGTCCTTGCGCGGCAGCCGCACCTCGGCCTCGATTGCGATCCGGTCCGCCGCCATGTTGGCGGCAAACAGCGGATGGCCGGTGGCGAAGCCGGCCTCATGCCGGAGATCGAGCAGCGCGATCTCCTCGCGCAGCAGCAGCGCGCGGCGGATGTCGGCGGGGGTGACGGTAGGGAGCTTCATGGCGTGACCTTTGGAAGACGGCCATGAGCTTTTGGACGATTGCGGTGGTGTTGGCTAGCCTTTCCAGCAGCCTCTCACTCGCCCGGAACCAGCCGCCCGAGCGGCTGTTGTGCCGGACGCCGCAGCTTGCGGCGTGACAGATACAGCAGGATGCCCGTTACCGAGAACAGCGGCATCAAGATCGCGGCGATCATGAAGGCGAGCTTGCCGGGCCAACCCAGGAATGCGCCGCGATGGAGATCGAGCACGTTGGCGATGATCTTCTCGCCAAGCGTCTTGTCGGCATAGCGCTCGGCGGAGATCACCTGCCCCGTGATCGCATCGATGCGGTATTCATCGCGCGTGGTGTCGAGCGTCGAATCCTTCGGCCATGACCGGATCCGGATCACCGTGCCCGGGCCGTTCGGCAACGTGAGCAATACTCTGGAGAAGCGGCCGGCCTCTTCGTGCTGGATCGTCGCCCAGGCGCGATCGAATCCCACGGCCTGCTCGGGCTCGGGACGGACCACCGCACGCGGTGCCTTCGCGGCCGGCTTCGGCTGCATCTTCGCGGCAGCGACATGCGGGCGTGACAGCAGCCAGACGACGCTGTCCTTGTACCAGTCGAACGAATACCACAGCCCGGTCAGCGTCATGATCAGATAGACCGGAAGCACCCAGGTGCCGATCACCGCATGCAACGACCGGTGCAGGCCACGACCACTGAGCCCGAGATTCGGCTTCAGCCACATCTTCACGCTGCCGGAGCGGCGCGGCCAGCGCAGCACGAGACCCGAGATCAGCATGACGATCAGGCCGATCGCGACAACCCCGGTGATCGTTCGTCCCCAGCCCTTGGCATCGCCCGGGATCAGCAACCAGCGATGCAACTGGCGGACGGTGACGAAGAATTCCTCCCCGCGCGGCGCGCCAAGCACGCTGGCATCATAGGGATCGACATAGAGCGAGCCGCGCCGGGCACCTTGCTCGTCGCGGCCAAAGCGGACACGCACCGCGGCCGACGGATCAGCCGACAGCGTCACCGACGCGACTTTCGGCATGTCAGTCATGGCCTGCAGCCGCGCGGCCAATTCGTCCGGCATCAACGCCGGCGTCTGGCGCGGCGCGACCTGCATGATGCCCGCATTGAGATAGTCGCCGATCTCGTCCTCGAAGCTCATGGTCGCGCCGGTCAGCGCGATCAGCGCCAGCAGCAGCGCAAGGATCAGGCCCGCGATGGAGTGAACCTGAAGCAGAGCCGCCTTGATCTGGTGCCCCACCCTACGCATCGGCGTCCGCCCCTGCGATCGGCGCGACCAGCAACGCAATGAAGGTGGGCAGCACGGCCATCTCCTAGAACTTCACCGTAGCCGACAGTGAGACGCGCCGTCCGTCACCGATCGCGACGTTCAACGGATTGCCGGTGCTCGACGTATAGTAGAGCTTGTCAAAGAGGTTCTTGACGTTGAACTGATAGGTCACGGGCACGTTGTCGATCTTGGTGTCGTAGGTCGCGAAGATGTCCGCGACCGTGTAGGCCGGCATATAGAACGTATTGGCGGAATCGCCCGCCCTGTCGCCGACATAATGCGCGCCGCCGCCGAGCCGCAGGCGCCCGGGCAGCTTGTCGCCGAAATCGTAGACGAGATAGAGCGACGCCGTGTTCATCGCCGCGTTGAACAGCTTTGCGTCGCCGACGACGGGATCGTTGATCAGGCGCGCATCGGTGTAGCCGTAGCTGCCGATCATGCTCCATTCGTCGCTCAGCCTGCCTGTGACGTCCAGTTCGACGCCGCGTGAGCGCGCCGCACCCGAGGTTCGCGCCGCCGACTTGCCACCGCCGATGTCGTCGATCACCAGCACGTTCTTCTTCTGGATGTCGTAGAACGCCAGGGTGCCCGAGAGCCGCTTGTTGACGTCGAACTTCACGCCGGTCTCCCACTGCGTCCCCTCTTCAGGCGCAATGGTGGAATCGATGACGAAGCCGGTCGGCGCACCGCTGAACAGCGCAATGGTCGAGGTCGGCTTCAGCGACTGGGTGTAGCTGACGTAGTAGGAGACCTGATCGTTCAGCTTGAAGATCACGCCGCCGAGCGGCAGCACCTTGTCACCCGCCAGGTTGGTGTTGGTAATGAAGTTCGGCCGGCCTTTTCCCGCGAGCTGCTCGTATTCCATCCAGCGCACGCCGCCCACCACGGAGAGCCAGTTGGTCACGTGGAAGGTGTCCTGAGCGAAGAAGCTCCTTGTGCCGAGCTTGTCGGTCTGTTCGCTGTCGGTCGGAGACACGGTCGTGCCCGGCACGATCAGCCCGTAATTGGGATTGTAGAAGTTGAAGCTCGGCGTTGCCTGCCGGATCAGATCGTGACGATCGATCGTGCGATACATCGCATCGCCGCCGAACAGGATCTCGTTGCGGAAGCCGCCGACCCAGACGTCACCTTGCAGATAGGACGTGCCGTAGCTGGCGTTGCTCAGCGAGTTGCGGGTGCCGTCATTGCTGCGCGTCTCGACGCCGGTCGTCGTGTTGACGCCGGTGATGCGGAGCTGGTTGGCGCTGAAGGTCTCGGTGTTGTAGCTGTAGGCCGCCGTGACCTTCCAATTGTCGTCGAGTTTCTGCTCGGCCGACGCTTGCAGCAGGTCGGAGGTGCCCCACATGTTGTTGAAGGGTTCGTCGAGCCGGCGCTCCCTGGGGATCGCCAGCGGCGCACCGTTGACGAAGGCCGTGCCGCGATCGAACGGATAGATGAACTCGCGGTGCTCGTAAGTGAGCTGAACCGTCGTCTTGTCGCCGTACCAGGCCAGCGACGGGTTCACCAGCATTTCCCGGTGGCGGCCGAAATTGCGCCAATAGTCCTCGCTGACACCGTAGCCGATGAAGCGATAAGCGAGGCCCTGATCGCCGATCGGACCAGTGATGTCGAGCGTGCCGTCGGCGCCGTTGCGGTTGTTTGCGTAGGTCGAGCCAAGCAGCGTGACGGAGCCATGCTGATAGAGTTCCGGCCGCTTGCTGATGGTATTGACGATGCCACCGGGGTCCATGATGCCGTAGAGCAACGATGCCGGTCCCTTCAGTACCTCGACGCTCTCGACCGCGGCGTTCAGGCTGCGGCCCTGCACCAACGGCATGCCGTTGCGCATGATCGAACCGTCGCGGTTGTCACCGAAGCCGCGGCGGATGACGGCATCCTGCGTGCCGGCCAGCGTATTGGTCTGGGTGATGCCGCTGATGTTGACCAGCGCGTCGTCGATGTTGCGCGGGAGCTGGTCCTTCAGCACCTGCTCCGGCACGACGTTGACGGTCTGCGACGTGTCGAGCGGCGACGCGCCGCTGCGCAACGTGGTCGCACTCGGCATCGCGCGATAGCCGAGCTTGGCGGCCTGCTGCACGACGGCTGCGGCGGCCGCACGCTCGGACAGCGTCGGCGCTGCCGGTGCGGGATTGGAATTGCGCTGGCGGACGACGGCTTGGGCGGCGCGCTGGGGCTGGGCCGACGGGCGCGCCTGCGCCTTTGGCCGTTGTGCCGGCGCATCCACCGTCACCGGCGGCAGTGCCGATTGCGCCTGTGCGCTCGTCGTGCTGGATGGGCATTCGGCGAGCAGCACCGCTGCACCGAGGAGAAGACCTGCACGGCTCTTGCAGGCATGTTGACGACGGCCGCTGACACGCTGGCCATCCACGGAGGCACGCACTTTCGCTCCACTTCAAGTCATGAGCATTGAAGTGTGCGCGTCTAACAGTCGCTGCGCTTGATGAGAACCGTGGCTCGACTTGAATCGTTCTAGTGTTGAATCGTTCCAAACGTAGAATCACGCACAACGGCAATCACGGATTGCTTTTGCGCAAGATGCGACACGTTGAACGCGAATTCGCGGCAACGTGTCACGAACTTTTTATGTCTCACGCGATGGCGGGGGCGATGATCTCGTCGATCTTCCGCTTCAGCGTCGGACCGTCGGACGACGCGACGAATGGCGGACGCACGCGTAGCCAGGCGGCGTCGCCGGTCTGCGCGGCCAGGATGGCCTTCAACGCCGTGAGGAAGGACGGCGTCTTCAGCACGACATCGACTGCGGCCTGCATGCGCGCCTCGGCATCCCCGCCGTCGACCATGGTCTTGACCAGTTCGGGCACGACATTGGCCATGCCGCAGATCGTGCCGGCGCCACCGGCCGCGATCGCGCGCGTAATATCAGCCTCGTTGCCGACGGTAATGGCGAGATCGGGCGCCGCCGCGCGGAACGCCTGGAACTGCTTGAAGTCGCCGCTGGAGTCTTTCAGACCCGCAACCACCTTGCCGTAACGCTTGCGCAAGTTCGCCGCGACGCTGGTCGGAATGGCGACGCCGGAGACCTGCGGAATGTGATACAGCGAGGCGCGCAAGCGGTCGTCAGCAACACCGTCGATGATCGCAGCGAAGGCAGCGTCCATGCCGTCGGCGGTGACGCTACGATCGAAGTAGGGCGGCAGGTACAACACGTGGCGCAGGCCGAGTCCGAGGACTTTGCGCGTCAACGCAATGCTGTCGGTGATCGCGGGAAAGCCGCCGCCGATACCTATGCGCTCCGGAGCAATGCCGGCCTTGAGCACGGCCTCGATGGTCGCGACGCGTTCGCTGACATTGAACGACGTGCCCTCGCCGGTGGTGCCGAACAACACGACGCCATCGACGCCCTTGCCGAAGAGCTGCGTCGCGTGCGCGGCGAGCTTCGCGGAGTCCACGCTCCCATCCGCCGCCAGCGGCGTCGCCGACGCCACCCAGAATCCGCGAATTGCCTCCGTCATCTCACCACCCTTTGTATTCTCGCTCCCGGGCGTGCCCCTGATCCCCAATGATCCGAAGAGGCTTTCCCGAGCCTTTTTTTTGCTTTACTTTCTACCTTGTACCTTACATACAAGAACCGCGCAAACCCTTTCGGTCGCCCCGGCGCACGTGCCGGATTTTTAAGAGGAGGTCTCGCATGAACATGGTGACCCCCATCGAGCGGCCCGATCAGATGCTTGGCGCGCTGCGCGACAAGCTTGGCGCGGCCGCCGTGCTGATCGGCACCGATGTGCCCGCGCGCAATTGCAACGACTGGAGCGCAAGCCTGCCGCAGACGCCGCTCGCAGTGATCCGTCCCGCCGATGCGCAGGGCGTGGCCGATGCGATCGCGACTTGCCGGCAGGCGCGGCTGCCGTTCGTGCCGCAGGGCGGGCTGACCGGGCTGTGCCGCGGCGCCTCGCCCGAGACCGGCTGGGTCGCGATTTCGCTTGAGCGCATGACCGGCATCGAGGAGATCGATCCCGCATCGATGACGATGACGGTGAAGGCGGGCACGCCGCTTGAGACGATCCAGAAGGCTGCGGACGAAGCCGGCTTCTTCTTTCCGCTCGATCTCGGCTCGCGCGGCTCCTGCGCGATCGGCGGCAATCTCTCCACCAATGCCGGCGGCAACCGCGTGATCCGCTACGGCATGACGCGCGAGCTGGTGCTCGGCCTCGAGGTCGTGCTGCCCGACGGCACCATCATCACCAGCCTCAACAAGCTGATGAAGAACAACGCCGGGTATGATCTCAAGCATCTCTTCATCGGCTCGGAAGGCACCCTCGGCATCATCACCCGCGTGGTGCTGAAACTGTTTCCAAAGCCGCGCTCGACGATGGCCGCACTCTGCGCGCTGAAGGATTATGCCGCGGTGGTCGACCTGCTCGATGCGGCACGCAGCGGGCTTGGTCCGCTGCTATCGGCGTTCGAGGTGATGTGGCCGGATTACTGGGACGTCATCACAGCACGCGCCGGCGTGAAGCCGCCGGTTGCCGCCGGCCACGGTCTTTATGTGCTGGTCGAGGCGCAAGGCACCGACGAGAGTGCCGACGCGCCGCGCTTCCAGGCTTGGCTCGAAGATCTCATGGAGCGCGGACTGCTCGCCGATGCCGCCGTCGCGCAATCGCTAGCGCAGACGCAGGCGTTCTGGCGTGTGCGCGACATCTGCGCCGAATTCGGCCAGGTGCTGGGACCGCATATCTCCTACGACATCGGCCTTGCGGTGGCGCGGATGGACGAGTTCGTCACACGCTGCAAGGCGGCGCTCGCCGCCGGCATCAAGGGCTGCGAGAGCGTCTATTACGGCCATATCGGCGACGGCAATCTGCATCTCGTCTCCTGGGTCACTGGCCTGTCCGTCGAGCAGCAGCCGAAGGAAGAGATGGACGCGATCATCTACGGCCTCGTGCGCGAGCTCGGCGGCAGCGTCTCGGCCGAGCACGGCATCGGCACGCTGAAGAAGAAGTGGCTGGGTCATGCCAGGAGCGATGCCGAGATCGCTTTGATGCGGACGCTGAAGGCTGCGCTCGACCCCGATCAGTTGCTCAATCCCGGCAAGGTGTTCTGAGCGACATGCGCTCACTGAAGCTCGATACGCCGAAATCGCTGTCGCAACGCGTGATGCAGCGGCTGCGGCAGGCGATCATCGACGGCGAGTTCGCGCTCGGCGCCGCGATCTCCGAGGAAATGGTCGCGAGCTCCTTCGGCGTCAGCCGCACGCCGGTGCGCGAGGCGATGGGCCAGCTGCAGGCGCAGGGGCTCGTCGTGATCCGGCCGCAGGTCGGCAGCTTCGTGTTCACGCCGAGCGCCGAGGACATCACCGCACTCTGCAGCTTCCGGATCGCGCTCGAGCCCAAGGCCGCCGAGTTCGCCTACCGGCACGATCGCGACGGCGCCATCGCGACGATGAGCGAGGCGATCGCGGCGATGGAGCCGGCCGTCGAGGCCCGTGACAATATCGCCTATGGCCGCGCCGATGCCGCCTTTCACGAAGGCCTGTTCGCGCATTGCGGCAATCGTTATCTGGTCGAATCCTACCAGCTGGTTTCAGGCCGCGTCGCCGCGCTGCGCACCAATCTGACCTCGCCGATCGACGTCCGCACGCGCTCGTCGTTCAAAGAGCACCGCAAGCTGCTCGATCTGTTCGCGCGCGGAGAGTTCTCGGCGTTCGAGACGCTGATGACGACGCACATCACCAATTCGGGCGTGGTCTACGCCAAGGCGATCAAGGTTGATTGAGCGCGATTACTTCGCGTTCTTCGATCCCGGCCTGTCGAGAAAATCCAGCGCGGTATTGATCTGTTCGAGCTGGTGCTCAATCTTGTCGCGTTCTTCGACCGACGGCGCCTTCTCGAGCTGCTCCACGAGCTTCTGCTTCCGCAACAGCAAGTTCTCAATGACTGTACTCACAGCTCCCCCATCGCCCACGGCGAAGATCGAGGCATTTCAACATCCACGACGCGCGCGGGCCGGGCCCGCAGCGAACCCTTGATCAGAATGTTCGCACGGGCCGAAGGTTCCTCCGCGTGAACCATGCCGCTGGAACTATCGCCGCAAGCTCGCCCAGACGCCACCGAGGATCAGCAGGCCGCCGAGAAGATGGATCAATTTTGGCGGCTCGCCGAGGATCACGAATGACAGCAGCGCGCTCGCGATGGGGCCGAGATAGAGCACCAGCGAGGTTCGCACCGAGCCGAACTTGCCGCCGAGCCAGGCAAAGCCGGCATAGGCGAGCAGGCCCGGCACGAGCCCTGCGAAGACATAGGCCGACAGCGCCTTGGTGCTGAAGACCTGGGCGGGCGAGGTCCACATCTCCCACGCGGCGAGTGGCAGCGAGAACAGCGCACCCGCCGCCGAGAACAGGCTCATGCGCGCCAGCAGCGAGGCCCCGGGCGCTGCGCGCGACTGCAGCAGCGTGTAGCCGGACCAGCCGAGCATCGCGATCACCACGAGGCCGTCGCCCGCTGCCGTCTCCAGTTCGAACAACGTTGCCGGATGGCCGCCGGAAATGATGAGCAACGCGCCCGACAGCGCCAGCCCCGTGCCGAGCCATTGCAGCGGACCAACATGCTCGATGCCGAGCGCAGCCGAAATCATCAGCACCGTGATCGGCGACAGCGCCATGATCAGCGCGATGTGAATCGCCGTGGTCGAGACACCAGCGGCATAGACCGGACCACCGCACAGGAACATGCCCATGAAGCCGGCCGCGAGCACCGGCCAGAAGTTTGGGCCGAGCGGCACGCGGCCTGCGCGGATCTCCTTGATCGCGATCGGCGCAAGACCGATCGCGACGATGCTCCAGCGAAAGAAGGCCAGCGCGAAGGACGGCACCGAGCCCGCAAGGCCACGGGCGAGAATCTGGTTGGAGGCCTGCGCGGTCGCGACCAGAATGAAGCCGATCAGCGCGATGGCGCCGAGCCAGCCGGCGGCAGGCGACGCCGCGCCCTCAGATGTTGCTTCAGATGTTTCCTTAGATATTTCCTTGCCCATGAAGCAATCGAATATCCGATGCCGGCCATGATGAGAACCCGTCCGACGGCTTGCCGATGAGCATATGCGGCGAATGCATTGCTCCGGGCGCGGACGACAGGCTCGCGAGCAGCACCGGCGCGACATGGGTGCGGGTGACCGAGACCGAGAACACAGCAAACAGCGCGCACAGCATGCAGAGCCGCATCCGCACCGTCCTGCGATCGGAGATCGGCAGGAACAGGAAGAACAACATCGCCAGGATCAGCAGCGCATCGATCACAATCATGGATATCTCCCCTTGAAACTGCGGAGAGGATGACGCGACGCGGCTCGCTGGTATGTGGACGGCGTCACACAGCCGGCGGCGCTGGTGTCGCGCGGCGGGCATGATACGGTCGCGCAAAACAAACGCGGGAGGCGCGCATGCACAAGGTCTGGATCGAGGCGGCATTGAACGGGCCGTGGAGCCGCGCGCTGCAGCCGGGCATTCCCGATACGGTCGAGGCGATCGTCGCCGAGGGTATCGCCTGCGCAGAGGCCGGTGCGGCGATCATCCACACCCATGCCTATGATGGCGGCGGGCCGCAGACGTTCGACTGGCAGGTCTATGCCCGCATCATCGAAGGCATTCGCGCCAAGGTCGATGTGCCCGTCTATCCCTCCATCCCCGGCCTCGATGCGCGCGGCGACGTCGCCGACGCCAGGGCGCGCTTCGCTCATATCGAGGCATTGGCCGAGCGCGGCCTGCTGGAGTTCGCGGTGGTCGATCCCGGCAGCGTCAATTTCACGCTGACCGCGACGACCACGCAGGCCAAGCCGGCCCAGACCTATCTCAATCCGGAGACGCACATCCGGCACGGCCTCGCCGTTGCCGCACGGCATCGCATCCACCCGGCGTTTGCGATCTACGAGCCCGGCTTTATCCGTGCCGGCGCGGCGCTGGCGCGGGCGAGCGGCGTGAAGACGCCGGTGTATCGATTCATGTTCTCGCAGCAATTCGCGTTCTGCTTTCCGCCCAAACCCTACGGCCTCGCGGCGCTGGTGGCGCTGGCCGAGGAGGAAGCGCGAGGGGCGCCCTGGATGGTCACCGGCCTCGGCGTCGACATCACGCCGCTGATCCCCGACACGGTCGCGCGCGGCGGCCATATCCGCGTCGGGCTGGAGGATGCGCTGCTGGGCTCGAATGCGACCAATATCGGCCTCGTCGAGGACGCCGTGCGCAGGGTCCGCGCCCATGGCGGCGAGCCGGCCACGACGGCCGAGGTCCGGCAGGCGCTGGCGCAGGGTTAACGCGCCCGGACGAGTACGGAACCGCAATCTTTCACGCGGGCGTCGGTTGTATTCGCACGCCCGGAGTCTTATCCCTTGGCCCCATGGACACCCAGATCATCGCCGCCGAAAAGCCCCTGATGGCCCAGGCACGCCCGCGCAAGCCGGCGCCGTTCCTCCCCATGAGCCGCGCCGAGATGGACGCGCTCGGGTGGGATGCCTGCGACATCGTGCTGGTGACGGGCGATGCCTATGTCGACCATCCGAGCTTCGGCATGGCCATCATCGGCCGCCTGCTCGAAGCCCAGGGCTTCCGGGTCGGCATCATCTCGCAGCCGGACTGGCATTCGGCCGAACCGTTCAAGGCGCTCGGCAAGCCGAAAGTGTTCTTCGGCGTCACCGGCGGCAACATGGACTCCATGGTGAACCGCTACACCGCTGACCGGCGCATCCGCAGCGACGACGCCTACACGGCCGGCGGCGAGGGCGGCAAGCGGCCGGACCGCTGCACCGTCGTCTACGCCCAGCGCTGCCGCGAAGCGTTCAAGGACGTGCCGATCATCCTGGGCGGCATCGAGGCCTCGCTGCGCCGGATCGCGCATTACGATTACTGGTCCGACAAGGTGCGCCGCTCGGTGCTGGCCGACGCCAAGGCCGATCTGCTGCTCTACGGCAATGCCGAGCGCGCCGTCGTCGAGGTCGCGCAGCGGCTCGGCGCCGGTGAGGCGCCGCGCGAGCTGAACGACATCCGTGGCGTCGCGCTGTTCCGCCGCGTGCCCGAAGACTATGCCGAGCTGCATGCCGACGATCTCGACACCGCCGACGAAGGCGCCACGCGCCAGAAGGGCGCGACCGTGATCCGCCTGCCTGCGCTGGAGCAGGTCGAGCAGGACAAGGAAGCCTATGCGCGCGCCTC